>JACCDW010710252.1_pt1 | contig 176657 bp, 219 predicted proteins | sample 7449781 | NCBI WGS metagenome assembly JACCDW01 (sample SAMN15323449, study PRJNA562643) | freshwater metagenome | isolation source: river surface water | place: USA:Blue River Watershed | collected 2017-08-18 | reverse complement strand
TACTTTAAAATCTACTCCGAGACAACTTGGTTTTCAAGAAACTCCTGTTGTTCCAATGTTTAAACACTGTACAGTATATTCACACAAGATAACTGATAGTGAACAAATATCTGATATTTTTTCAACCGCACTTACTCAAATGACCATAAATAGAAAAGGACCTGCACATATAGATTTCCCGATAGATATTCAACTATCGACTAATTTCAAATCAATCGATATTAAAATTGAAAAACGGGATGTTAAATTGACTGATTACTCTTATATTTCAGATAATATTAAGAGGTTTAAAAGACAACTCGTTATTATTGGTTCTGGGGCTAGAGATTGTGAGATAGATAAATGGATAAATGTACCATTTATTCAATCATGGGGTGGGTTTGATGTAGTAAAAAATCACAAATTGTTTGTCGGAAATCATGGAATATACGGAGACAGGGTTGCAAATTTTGCATTACAAAATGCAGATCTATTAATCATTCTTGGTTCACGAATGGATACGAGACAAACTGGTTCAAATACAAGTGCGTGTTCGACAAAATCATTCAAAATTATGGTTGATTTAGATGAACACGAAATAAATAAACTCAATGAACGTGGATTTAAAATAGACATTCCGATTATAGATACAGTTTCAAACTTTATCAATGCATTTAATTTTGAAGATTCATATGATGATTGGAAAGAAACTATAAATATATGGAAACGTGAATTTGGAGAAGAAAAAAGAGACGGAAACGCATATGAATTCTTAAAGTCTCTAAAACTACCAGAAAAATGTATCATAATACCAGATATAGGTGGAAATTTGGTATTGACATTACAATCATTAAAGTTGACTGAAAAACAAAAATTATTTACAAATTTAGGTAATGCTTCCATGGGGTGCTCTATACCTATGGCTATAGGTGCATCGATAGCAAATCCAGATGTACCTATTATTTCTATAAATGGTGATGGAGGTGTGATGATGAATATACAAGAATTAGAAACCATTCGTCACTTAAATTTACCTATCACTATTATTATACTTAATAATGCAGGTCACGGAATTGTAAAGCAATTTCAGGATTCTTATTTTGGATCTCGATATACAGGTACATCATCGAATGACATGTATAGAGAAGATGATGGTATTAATATTGCGCGAATTGCAAGTGGTTTTGGTATTGAATCATATAGAGTAAAACATACAGATTGTTACCACATTTCTAATAAATATCCTCTATTATATGATGTAGAAATAGACAAAAATCAAAAAATATACCCAAAGATGGAATTTGGTTCAACGTTGGAGAACATGGCACCAAAAAGACCTGAGTTATTAAAGTTTATGTTAATTTAAAATTAAATGTCTAAAATATGCTGTATCATACCCATATTTGGAAGATACAAACAAAATAGACCATTCTACTGCGAAAATTCAGTTAACAGTTTTAAAAAGTGGCACGAAGATATAGAATTGATAATATTAGGAGATGATTACATAAAACAAGAAGAAACTTTTTGTACTCATAACTAAGAGAATGCAAAAGAATGGTTTAATCAAGAAACTATAAATTTTTTCACAACTCATTGTAATTGTAATTGGGATCTACCTTTCCATACAGATCATTATGTATTAGATAAAAAATAATTTAATTATATACTAAATGAAAATACTCGTAACAGGCGCTAATGGGTTTTTAGGTTCAAATCTAGTAAAATATTTTATAAAAAATACATCCTGGAATGTATATTGCATGGTAAATAAAAACATAGATAAATTACCTAATAATTGTAACATCATATATCATAATTTATTAAATCCAATAAATATAAAATATAAATTCGATATTGTTATACACATTGCAGCATGTCCTTCTTCCAAAACGTGTATACAAGAACCTGCACAAGGCTTGAATAATATTATACAAACATTTAATATATTAGAATTTTGTAGATTGAATCATATAAATAAATTTGTATTTTTTAGTAGTTGTGAAGTTTATGGAATTGGTGGAGATGAAATAGACGAAACACATAGTTTAAATCCCTTAAACATGTACGCGGCATCTAAAGTTTCTGGTGAATCTATGTGTTTTGCATATCATAAATCATACAAAATAAATTTTATACTTCTGAGAATTGTTAATGTATGGGGTGATGATTCTCAATCTGATAGATTTTATTCAATTTTAAAAAGAAAATTTAAAGTTGAAAAATGCCCAGAAATTATAGCTAAGACTAAAGATAGAAAAAGATGGTTACATATTAATGACATGTGTAAAAAAACAACGGATTTATTACATAAAGAATTTCCAAAATATGAAATATTCAATTTAGTTGGAGATGATAATCTATTACCAATAGAATTTATCTCTAAATTTGGAGATATATTTACTATACGTTATGAACTTGATGAGTTAGATGGTTATTGTAATAATTGTAATGCAAATGGTACTAAATTGACTTCATATCTTCTATAGTTTTTTTAATGTCACTTGAATCTAGTATAACAAGTCCACCTACCATTATATCTGCACCTGAATCATGAATAAATCTGTAATTTGCCATATTTACACCGCCATCTACTTCAACCATCAAATTTTGATGATATTTTTTTAACATCTTCACCTTCTCAAGTAAAGATTTGTTAAAAGTAAGTCCACCAATACCGGTCTTGTCAACAGTTAAAATAAGAACCATATCTAGTTTATTACAAAATCTGTAAATTAAGCTAACGTCTGTACTCGCGTTTATTGCCATACCAGCTTTCATTCCTTTTGCATGAATCTTGTCAATTAACTCGTCGTGGTTAGCCGTGGACTCGTAATGAAATGTGAACATGTTCACATTTGATTGTGCCATTTTATTTATCCATAAAAATGGATTTTCAACCATCATATGACAATCTAAAAAGGCGTCTGGTATATTATGACGCAGATTTTCTATTTCATCATTTATAAATTTTTTATTCTCTACAAATTTACCATCCATAACATCAATATGGATCCAATCAGCTCCGTATGATAAAACTTCTTTTGATTGGTTTACATAATCACGAGCACCTAAAACAGATACAGCTATTTTCATTTCAATTAAAAATATTTTTACTTTTAATTGAAATGAGACCATTATCTATTACATGACAAATATAGGATTTTGTTCACAATTATTGAATATAATAAAAGCAATTGCATATTGTGAGGACACAAACAGAAAACTGTATGTATGCTGTAAATATAGCATGTATCCAGACATAAGATTGTTTCTAGAATTGAACAATAATGTAGAATATTTAGATGAGATTGAACCCGGTATATTTATTGATCAAACAAATATAGATACATGTTTCCCATCATGGGACTACCCACATGCTCCTTATATAAATGACAATCTAAAAAATCTTGAAATAATAACATCATATAATGTTCATTGCTCCGCGCTTTGCAGACATGGCATAAGATAGGAGGAGTTCTCTACGTGTTGGCATTTAAATTTAAACAATATTTTAATTAGACAAGTCTAAAATTATAAGTATATCATCATATCTATTCTTAATATGACGCAAATCTACAACATAAACGTATTTTCTAAGTTCTGGTGGGAAAGATGAAATAATAGTTTCAACCCAAGAATAACTCTGTACATCTTCAATTACTAGTATTCCGTTATCATTTAATAAGTTGCTATAATATTTAGCAAAAAATATCATACTTTCTAATGTATGTGGACCATCATCTATTATTATATCATATTTGTTTTGAGATATACTGTTAAAAAAATCGTGATTGTATGCGTCATTTTCAATTAATGTGGCATTTTTATATTCTAAACCAGTATCTATTTTTATATCTACTCCTGTTATTTTTGCATTTTTAAAATAATCAATCCAAGTTTTTATAGAATAACCATTTTGTACACCTATCTCTAGTAAACTTGTAATGTCTTTATTACGGAACAACTTATCATAAATAATTCCATACGAGTGGATTGTATTTTTATCACTACCGTATCTAGAACATAATTCAGAGAAACTCATTTAATTAAAAATAATTTTATCTTTTAATTAAATGAATATATTAGTTACTGGTGGATGCGGATTCATAGGTTCTAATTTTATAAATTATTTAAATCATAATAAATACAAGATTATAAATATTGACAAGTTAGACTATTGTGCATCTAAAGATAATGTAAAGCACAAATATAATTATATATTTGAAGAAGGAGATATAAACGATTCAAAATTCGTTTTACGAGTTTTGAACAAGTATAATATTGATACAGTTATTCATTTTGCTGCCCAGACTCATGTGGACAATTCTTTTGATGAATGGACTTCTTTGCAATTTACACGTGATAATGTTCTTGGTACACACTCGTTATTGGAATGTTGTAGAGTATACAAAAAAATAAAATTATTTTTATACATGTCAACTGATGAGGTATATGGAGAAGTGTCTTTAGAAAATCCAGGTTGTACTGATATTTCTATCCTAAATCCTACAAATCCATATGCAGCGACAAAAGCCGGTGCAGAAATGATAGTGAGGTCTTATTATCATAGCTTTAAATTACCTATAATTATAACAAGGTGTAATAATGCATATGGACCTAATCAATATCCAGAAAAACTCATTCCTAAATTTACAAAACAACTACTAGAAAACAAAAAGTGTACTATCCATGGAGATGGAAAACATAGACGTAATTTTATACACACATATGACATTGCAACTGCTATAGACATTATTATGAAAAAAGGTATTATTGGTAAAACATACAATATAGGAACAAACGATGAGTATAGTGTAATGGATGTTGCAAAAATGCTTATTACATATTTAAAAAATGATACACTTGAAAACTGGATAGAGTATGAAAACGATAGATATTATAATGACTTTAGGTACGCGGTAGATAATTCTGATTTAGTCAATCTTGGGTGGAAACAGACTATAACATTGAAAGAATATATTAATACGTTATAAATGAATCTTTTGTATGCCCCCTCAGTTTAAAAATTTTCGATTTTATTTCATCTATAAAATTCCATGCCAATACAATGAATGTTACATGGGTGTCTATAGGAATTTCGGTCAAATATGTCGATGGTAATATCCGAATAGATGATCCAGGTGTAAATTTATTCTGTTTTAGTTGATTATCGTCAATTATAACATGTGGTTTAATCTTTGAAAAATTTAACATTGTATTACCTTTAGCTGGTGCACCATACCCAATCACCAAACCATTGCATTTATTTTTCATTTCAATTGTTCTATTAATACAATTTCTTGCCCATTGGTCATATGTATCTAAATTATACAATCCATTTATATTCTCAGTGTGCATATATTCATCCACTGATGATTTTTGTTCACCATTTAGCTTTAGAACGAAAATGAAACTATTCCCATGAATTGGATTTTTCATTACATCTATAAGTAGTATATTAGCACGTTTTGCTAATTCCGACATTGATTTGACATTGAAAAAGTTTATATGTTCATGGTATATTGTATCATACTCGTTATTTTTTATCATGTCTGATTGACTTGTCTGAATAAAACATACAGTTTTTTCATTCATGAATTGTTTTAATTTAATCAAAAATCCGTATGGATCTCTATTATGAGCAAATACATGAGCTGCGTTTATAATATCAAACTTTTTGTCAATTTTATAATTTTCGAAATAATCACAGACTATTTCGTGACCCTTGTTACTACTAATTTGGTAAATATTTTCAGACGGATCTACACCATATGTTTTGAGACCAAGATCTTTGTATGCGTCTAACTGCGATCCATCATTACAGCCTATGTCTAGAACTGACGTTGCATATTCGCAATATTCAACTGAAAATCTGGCAAATTCTTTGAGATATTTTATATATGTTTGACTTATTCCACTCATATAATGATAATACTTGAACATCAAGTCAGGATCAATAAACTCAGTAAGTTGTACATGAAAACAGTTTTCACAAACGTTTACAGCGAGTGGATATTCATTCTGTGGATCGTTTTCATTTATTTTATAATCATTTGCTAATGGTTGTTTTCCTAAATCAAAACATAATCTGAGATTATCTTTTCCACATGCCAAGCAGCATTTCATTTGTTAAAGATATATTACTATCTTTAATAAATGATTTTCGAAGATATAAGAGGTAAGATTTTAACTGATTTCCCCTATTTTAAAATTGAGCAAATATTGATTTCAAAATCTCATAAAAATGTATTCAGAGGATTCCATATGTCACCATACTCTAAGGTTATATATATTATTTCTGGTCATATTCGAGAAACGTATATAAAACATGATGGAAGTTACGAAACTTTAGAAATGAAAGAATTTGATTCTTTGTATATAGATGAAAATACAGCGCATGGATATTATACATATGATGATACAACAATTGTTTATTTATTAGGTGGAAATGATATAAATCGTAAAATATACTATAAGTCTCCAGATATTCCGTTTAATTACACTTTGCCAACAAATGTTATTATGTCAGAAGATGACAAAAATGCGGGATATTACAAAGACTATGACTTTTTATTACTTGGTGGTACTGGTTATATTGGTTCTAATTTTGCAAAATATTCAAATTCACTGATAATAAATAACCGTCTCGATGATCTTATTGGAATAAAAGATCATATATGTAGAAGTAAAATAAAACACGTTGTTTGTGCGGCTGGAATTTCTTCACCTATTCAATGGTGCGAGACTCACGAAGAGGAAACTAAAAAAACAAATTATATTGATGTACTAGGGTTGATTGATTTATGTAATGAATTAAATGTTCATTTGACTTATTTTGGATCGTGTTTAAATGATGGTAAAACCGTATATTCAAAATGGAGAAAGGAATTAGAGAATAAAATATGTGGAAATGTATTATATCTTAAGATTATGTATCCATGTACTTTTGATGGACATGAAAAGTGTTTCGCCACAAAAATGAAGACGCGTATACCAGATAATAAAAGAGTAACAATAACAAGAGTTAATGATTTGTTTCCTTTATTACCAAATATAATCAAGTCAAATGTGACTGGAGTTTATAATCTTGTATCACCAGGTACTATACACTTGTCGGAATTATCCGACATTAAACCTGTTTTTGAAAATAATCCTACAATAGAGCATTATGAATTCCAAATAACTTCAAACTCCTTATTTCCGTATATGGCAGCCATATAACCGAATGTCGAAAATGCAGAAAAATTTTTAGGTCCTCCTGTGATGTATAATTTTGGACACATCGATAAAATAAAAAATTCTACATACGGGGTATGTGAATCTATATCATTTACACTCCACGTAGACACGAAATCAGACAATATACACTTAACCTTGTCACCAAAACGTGCTTTCAAACTCAGTTTGTAATCTAATCTATCACACGCAACAAACACTTTTCCTTTACAAGTATGTATAACTGTTTCAAACCTTTCAAGTGCCAGATCGTTTACAAATTTTAATGTTTCGTGTTCATTCATATTTCCAAAACGAATAGCCAAACCATAATCAACATTTTCTAACATACCCTTATACTCATTTTCTAACAAGTTTTTTGTTATTAATGAAGGTTCTATTTTATGTCGACACAATGGATGTATATATTTAATTGTATGATGATTAATGTATATATCAGGTTTCAATGATTCAAGTTTACCATCATCTTTCTGAATGTTAAGATTTTTAAATTTCAAATATTTACCTCTATAACCATCATGTATATTTGTAGATACGGGTGTTTTATCATCTATTTGTGATAGATAAATTAAAATATTTCCCAAACCACATATTTTTTCAACTCTAAACATTACAATTAAAAGATAATTAAACTTTAATTGTAATGATTAAAATATTTTATCATGTATATTGCGGTAATAACCACGTATTCAAAATAGTAGAAGACATGATAACCCGTGTTCATTTTAGTAATTTATATGGTAAATGTGATATTATATACATATTCATGGCTGGAAAAAGAGATATTATTTTTCAAGTAAAGTCTATATTTGAAAATGCTGGTTCAAAGTTCAAAATTGAAATTATAAAACCAGATGATGAAACTTATGAAAGATTAACTCTAGAAAATATTCACAAATACATTAACGAAGATGATAAGTGTCTATACATAAGTACAAAAGGTGTAACATCATGGTGTAATAGAAATCCTATTTTCAAAAAATGTAATTACGAATGGGTATATTTTATGACTTATTTTCTTATCGCGAAACACACAGAATGTTTAGAAAAATTAGATTTATATGATACTGTTGGTACACATTATTCAAAAGAGCCGTCCCCACACTGGTCAGGAAATATGTGGTGGGCAAATGGCAAATATCTATTGTCACTTCCAACCAAGATTGGACCTGATTATTACGACCCAGAGGTAAATTTTTTATTTTTAAACAAACCAAACTATTACGAAATTAAAGATGAATATGTAGGGTATTCTCAATATACACCGAAGTGTAAATATGTATTTTAAAATAAATATAACGGAATACCTCCATATTTAGCTGACATTTCTAATAACTTGTCATCTTTGGTTGTTATGATACATTCAGTCATACTACTCATGAAAAAATTTAAAATTGTATTGTCTTTTAAAAATCTAACTCTGTCACCAAATTCGGATAATAATTCACTTTTTATATTATAATTTTCAGACACTATAAAAAAATTTCCTTTTGTATTCCTGATAATTTCTTTTGCCTTTTCCTTATTAATGTCTTCTATATGTATTGTATAGTTGATATTATTCAATAATTCTCTATTATTCATTATTAAATTAAGTGTATAATCAGTTGGTTCTAGTGTCCCATCTTCTTTAATAATTATGTATTTGTATGAATCTTTTATATCCATTTAAATTATTATTTATTTACAACTCTAATTAATTCACTTTCATTCTTATCTTCATAAAATAATTCTAAAATATATTGAAAGTCTTTGTAGTTTACCCAATCTGAATCACATTCTATTACACGGCCTGATACTTGTGGTATTTCAGTAACAAAACTATAAATTTCAGATGGAAAAAAATTAACATATTGCATACGTGGATAAAATGAATGAATAAAAGTTTTAGCTGAATTATCTTTGCATACTATGTATATGTCTTTGAATTGTTTAGCTCTAATATAGGATGAAAATAACCAACCTAATTTTTCAATTGGTCCACATTTTACTATAAGTGTAGTATCAGGTTTTCTAAAATATGTCTTGTCTATAAAATGAATCAAATCTATATTTTCACGGTCCCCTATATGACAGAAATATGAATTGTCGACATAGTTTTTAGTCGGTATTATTATATTCTGTGGATCATCGAATGGTTCTATATGTATTCTTCTATAATAATTCCAACAACTATTATATTTATGGTCTATAAACTTGTGTTTATTATCAATCATAACTTTATACCACCACCATACTTCTCCAACTGCAAAAAATGTACCATCTCTTCCATTCTGATTAACCTTATACTCTTTAAAATTGTGATTTCTGTATATGTCCTCCAAGTATTTTCCATGAAATTTAGGTTGAAATACAACAACTCCTTCATTTATAAGTTCTACATTCGTCATATCATGACCCTCTTTATATAAATTTATATTCTTCATATAATCAATGACTCTAGATTTGTCGTATTCTTTTTCATATGGTGTTTTTACTATTTTATTTTTATAGAAATGTTTCCACGTATAAAACCGGTCACAATACACGTCAGTGTTTGCAAATAGAATCTTGTCATCTACAACTTCGTCAAATATATTTTTTGCGCTCGGTGATATAATTATATCAGAATCTATCACGCATATCGCATCATATTTCTGAGCCCATTCTTGTGATGGTATGAGAATTTTCTGACAACATAAATCAGCCTTTTGTTCAAATGATTCGAAAGGTTCATCAACTGTAATTAAATCTATATCATATTTTTTACAATACGATTCTACGCTTGGTCTAAAATATAAATTAAACATGTCTTGATATTTCTTACCAATCGTAAGTGTAGCGATTGCATATTTCATTTATTAAAGAATAATACATGCTTTTAATTAAACTTATGATAAGGCCATACATCCCCCACTGGTTCCATATCATTTGCAATTTTCCAATACTTGTAATATTCACTAGATGTAAAACGAAATGAAAATTCTTCTTTTGGTGATTTTATAACAGACATGTATTTTATAACAAGATCGGGAAGATCATTCGTTGTTATAAAATGTATTATAAAATCATCTCTATGAAATGTCTTAGCCTTAAATGATAACATTCCATTGATCGAATATTGCCTATCCCAATCGTGTACATACACCTTGAAATGAATTTGATTATATATCTGATTTATAAAATCCTGTTCAATAATTTTAAACTTAAACTTGTGTGTCGATTGATTATTTTCGTCGTGATTATCTTCGCTAAAATTTATTAGAAATTTTACAAACTCTCTTGACCACTGAGTATTCCGAATAAAGAATACCCCGGTATTAAGACAACCGAATAACCCACAATGTTCGTTTAGTGGACACTCCCTCATTATTACATAATCTCTATCCAATGGACATTCTTCAGTGTAATATGTTACTGGAATATCCATATTATTAACAATCGCATCAGAGTCTATATGCAGAACCCAATCGTATCCTTTATTGAATGCTTCTTTTACTCCTCTGTATTTTTCAAATGATATATTCTTCAATTGTTGATCTTCGATAAGAATATGATCATACCCCCATTTTTTAGCGTATTCTTTATGTGTCTCTACACACTCACTGTATATTTTTTTATATTTTTCACCTATATTGACAGTCAGTATTAATACTTTCATTTGATTTTTTAGTCTCTAAACCTCTAATTTATACTTTGTAAATAAATAACCACATTCTGGCCATTTGGAACAGTACATATATCCGATTGGTTGTAAGAATTCAATTGATTTTTGAATTTCCCAGTCGTGTACACACTCTATCAAAACCGCTGCGTCATTTTTAATCAATGTATCCTTCATTCCATGTAAAGCTTGTATGTCTTCTCCTTGTACATCTATTTTAATCAGGCTAATTGGCTCTTTTATATCTTCTAAATCCAGAGTCGTGGTTTCGAAATCGCGTACATGTTCCCAGTTATCTAGATCCCCATCCGGATTGAATGTGCCTACTCCACAATTCACAGGTCTCCCGTCAAGCTTCGTATAATAAAATTTTTTAGTTTCTACGTGATCGGAAAGAGCCTTTCCAACCGGAGTTATTTTGTGCATAGTTTCTTGGTTACAATTCTCGGAGAGAATGTCTATATGAAATGGCTCGTATGCATATACAGGTGCATAGTATGAAAATAACAGTGCACATCCTCCTATATTTGCACCCACATCTATAATTACCTTACCACTATGATCCATCTTATCTAGAAATGGAATCATCCACCGATCCCATCCGTATCCCGCTTTTATAGACCGTCCAATATACATATCATCCTTGAATATACGCATCTTCAGCTTATCATCAAAATTTACCAATTCAGTATCCATTTAAAATTTTGACGCGCAAATTCTCTAATGTTCATACAAGACTGGGAACCCGTTGTCTTTCGCAAGAAAAAGGTAGATGAGACCAAACCCAAAATTGTGCATGGAGTGAGACGAGTCGAACAGAACCGCGAGAGCTTTGAGCACAAGGTGGTACCAAAAAACATCGCAGATGCCATCCAGAAGAAGCGTCTTGAACTCAACCTCACACAGGCACAGCTGGCTCAGAGAATCAATGAGAAACCAGCCGTTGTGAACGACATTGAGAACTGTCGTGGCGTGTACAACTCGAGCCACATCAATAAGATCCTCAGAGCACTCGGCCTCACCCTAAAAAATATTGCGTAATATTAAATGATTTCAGGATCGAATTTACGTAAGGCTACTTTTAAACGTCGTTTCGGTGTCAATCTTGAGCATGTTAACAAAATGTTACAAAATGTGACTGGATGGAACAAATATAAAAATACTGTAAGAAACCAGTTAAATAGGTTTAAACAAAATGAAAATGTAAATAATGTTACATTTAAAAAGAATATCGCAAATCTAAACAGAATTTACAAACGTCAACTGGATCAGCCTCGTATACCTCCTCCTCCACCACTTCCACCTCGCCGCCCATCCAGTGGAAGTGTATTATTACAGAAATCCTTAAATAGAAATCAATTAGCAAAGGCCGCAAGTGTAGAAAGTGGTATACCAGTGAGTGTTCTTAAACAGAATACGAAAGCACAAAATGCACGATTAGTAATGGGATATCCTTCTATTAACAGTGCCAATGAAGCCCTCCGAAAAAAAGGTGTACCAAATAGTGTTATACGTACTCTGTCACCAAACAACAAAATGAAATATGCTCAAGCTAGGTACAGATTTAGACGTGGAATATTCGGTGGTTATCGTTTCGAAGAATATAATCCAGAACTGAATGTACGTAGAACCGGTGCATACACAATACGTTCTGGGCTTTCAAAGACTAGAAATATTCCATTACGATTCAGTTCAGGATTTGCTTCTTTCAAAAAGGGTATTGGAAGAAGATTAATAGAAGGTGGAGTGAAGAATAAAACCATGGCAGAATCAAGATTAAATGAAAGTAAAGCGAAAAGAGAAAATTTACGCAGAATGTATTTTGGTTAAACGATGAACAAAAAATCTCTCGATGTATACTAAGAAATGGGAGGATCCATGATTCAGCTGTTAGCCTATGGCGCACAGGACGTGTACCTCACTGGTACTCCTCAGGTTACATTCTTCCAGGCTGTGTACAAACGCAACACAAACTTTGCCATGGAGTTTTACAAGAACCAGATTAACGACACACCCGGAAACGGAAACACCCTACGCATCCCCATTACCCGTTACGGTGACCTATTAGGACAGATGTTCTTTGAGCTCCCTATTTTAAGCAGTCTCATAGGAAATGCCTACACCACAAACAACACTTCAGCGGATCTCAACTGGATCGCAGAGCGTGCCTTCGATTCTATTGAGGTGCAGATTGGTAACAACACCATAGACAAGCACTATCAAACCTGGTGGAGACTCTACTCCGAGCTGTTTTTTGATCATGCAAAGAAAACACAGTACGCAAAACTCACATCCTTTAGCGGTCAGTCATCCAGTGCACCAGTGTGTTATCTGCCTCTCAACTTCTTCTTTAACAGGAACCCTGGTCTGTTCTTACCGCTGATTGCTCTGCAGTACCATGAGATTCAACTTGTGTGCACTTGCGCTAGCAACTATGCAAGCTACTTTGACATTACCAAGAAACCCATACTATGGGTAAATTATATGCTCCTTGACGCAGACGAGCGCAAGAGATTCACAGCGAAACCTCACGAGTATCTTATTGAGCAAGTTCAGAGATCTGTTGATGTTGTTTCATCCGGTTCCCGTCTGCGCATGAAATTCCAGCACCCAGTGAAGGAGCTCGTGTGGTGCTACCCGAACCAGTCTGGCACCAACAAGCTCTGGGACTTTACAGTGTACCCCAACTTTGTAAACATCACATGTAACCCACAGGTGGGTATAGACATTCACACAGCCGGTACACCCAAGCTTGTGAATAACACATATACATGGACCGAGTCTGGTGATATCACATACAATACAAACACTGCAAACACACCGGCATCATATTCCACTTACAACTTAGCACAGACACTGTATTCAACTTCTACACCGGCGTATGCAAATGCACAGGCAATTACGGGTATCAAAGCCACGGTGACTCAACCATACAACATAACCGCAACTACCAATGCAATTACATACACCATAACTGGTAACGGTGTGTCGAATGTAAACACTGTATACCTCACAAACGGTGTAAATTCAAACGCATTTGTCATTTCAAACTTTGCCAATGTGCTCAAGTCCACCATGAATACCATTTCTGCAACCACCTTCGCACCATATCGGTGGTCTAACCTTAACGCATATGTGGCAAGACCTAATCACCTGGTGACTACACAGGGGTTACACGAGATTTCCATACAGGGTATAGAGACCAGTGATCTACGCAACACTTTCCCACTGACACTCACATTCACCGGTGCCGGCGCAGATCTACTCGGCTTCTCTGGTAAGACTTTTGCAAACACCGCACCACTTGCAAGTGCAACTGGTAATCTATTTGGGTTCTCCAACACAGCTGGTGTCGCTTATGCAACTGGTTCAAATGTGACGGCAGCCACTTACCCAACATTCAGGTTTGTGTACGGTGTAGCCACTATACAAAATGCTATTCAGGCCACTACATTCCCACTTACACTGAGTACACCATCTCTCATTCTAGATTATATTAATGCAGATACGTCTACCTATATAGCATCTTCTCCACAGTCTCTACCGTCTTCTACATTCACAACATCTTCAGCGCTTGCAAGCAATCTACAAATTGCAGCAAACACTATACTCAAGGGTATCACCAGTACACTATACAATTATGCAAACTCAGTGGTTACAGTCGACCCAACAACATTCGCGTTTACCGTGAATGGAATATACTCAAATAGCACAGTGGCACCTTTCCAGTTTGACGACTCTTCAACCGTCAACCCATTACCAACTGCATCCGTGGCACCATTGAAACAGATTACCATGTATTTCAACGGTCAGGAGCGTTTTGTACATGATGCCAAGTTCCTCAATCAGATACAGCCATTCTACCACCACACCGGTACACTTTACCCAGGTATTTATGTGTACTCATTCGCACTCAAACCGGAGGAGCATCAACCCACTGGCACGTGTAACTTTAGCAGAATTGATAGCGTGGAGCTTGTACCAGTAATGAAGACTCCACCGAGTGGGTCAACCACTCAGAATACAAATCAGTACATGTTCGCAACCAACTACAACATTCTACGCATCAAATCTGGAATGGCGGGTCTTGCATTCGCTTAAAGATTCAAAGTAGACATTTAACAATGCGCAAAGCGATCCCAAAGGCGCTTCGAGAACAAGTTTGGGTGGTACACTGCGGTAAAATATTTACACACAAGTGCAAAGTCAAGTGGTGTGAGAATCAAATCACACCATTTGATTTTGAGGTGGGGCACAACGTGCCGGTGAGTAAAGGTGGCACGAATGATATTGACAACTTGAGACCGATTTGTGCCAAGTGTAACAAGAGCATGGGAGACACGTATACAATTGATGAGTTTAGTGAGTTGAGTAGCCGCGCCCATTCAAAATGGGAGTGTTTTCGGTTTACAAAGGTTTGCACGGAGGACTAAAAACCTTGTTATTAAACCCACCGTATTGCATGACTATGTATCCAATGAAGAAGAATATAAAGTTCACTCCTCCAGCTTTAAATGGGTTCTCGTGGTGGTTTGCTGCAACGATAGCCTCAGCTATACCAGTCAATCCGCCAAATATGAGCGATTCAAACATAAGAGCGTTAAACCCTTGCGGATGTGGGACTCTTTTTACGAGTGCCAGACCTGTGAGAGCAAGTATAGATATTCCGGCTATAATCATTATAGGGAATTGCAGAGTGTCAATCTGCTTCTGTTCACCCTGTGTGAGCTTTGAAGAATCTGTAATCGCATTGAATCCAGACAGCTCACGGAATACGTTATAAGAGAAGAATAAGAAGAAGCTTATGAATGAAACATTTGGAATAATCTCTGGTACCCCTCGCAGCTGTGCAATGGCAGCAACTGCGACTGCAGATGATAAACCTACAATGAAACTATCCCACATGAATTTTCTTGGATTCTTCTCTATATACTCCTTGTGTCCATTGATAAAACTAAGTATCAACAAGAATGCGAGGAGTATAAACTTACCGTATACTATGATACCAGAGAAGGCATCCATCTATTATAATTTCATGTTTTAAATTCCCATGCTTTGTAATATACTGGGATCAAATAAACTATACCCTGATGTTCCAAATGGTATATATGATGATATCTTACCAGTCATTGGTTTTGTTGTATCTGAAAATACAGCTGGTATTTCACCGGCTTTCCTTTCTCGCATCATCTTAACGGTATTATCTGCACCGGTACTGATTTGTTTGATCCATTCTTGTTTTTGTTTTTTGCTTGTTTTATTCCAATCATCTGCGACCATTTTACCGGCAGTTGCTGCAATTTTATTCACGAAATTATCAACGTATACCTTTTTGATTTCTGAAGGTACATTTTTAAACTCTGAGAGATCCATGAGACTACTCTTATCAGTGAGACCATAGAATGATACATTTGGTCTAAATACAATTAGAATAAAAAGAAGAAAGATTGCTACCCAGATAGCAATCTGTTGATTATCCATTTATAATTGTAAATATTTAATATAGGCCACCGTACACCTGGAAGTTACCGGCACCAACCTCTAGGCGGCGATCGTCTGGGGAATTACCGCCCAGGCTCACCCTGCCGTTGAACAGCATGGAGGCAATAATCACTAGGATGACAATCAGTGCAATATTGGCAGTCTTCATTTTATATTAACCCAGAAATAAATTTCCAACCTTCTCTACTTTCGATCGACAGAATGGGCATGTCAGTGCTGTGTTTTTAGACACGCACGTACTGCATAAAGTGTGCCCACATGGGATATTAAACACATTTACTGGCTTTTCGAGGCACAGTGTACACAAATTATTCTCATTGTTCACACAGAATAATCTAATAACATTCAACATGGCGTTTCTGGACGTATAAAGCTCCCCGACGCGCTTCTCGATATTTTGAATATCATAATATTCTACAAACTTCTGCACCAGTGCGTCAATATCATCCTTGAGTTCACCTGATGTATCCATAAGTTTCACCAAATTATTCATACGCTCGCACCGTGCATTTACAATCTTTACGTGATTCTCAACATCCATGATTGCATTGTTCAAGTCAATAAACTTGTTCCTGAATTCAAGACACCGGTCATAAAAATCCTGGTCCTCGTATGGTTTTATATCGATTACAGGAGTTATGAGGACACTTGGTCTTTCAAATACCGAGATGTCTCTGAGTTTGTTTGTATTCATCATTGGTTCAATCTCGGTATAATTCATTTTTTAATTGAAGAGTTTCTTCTTTAACGGAACTTGGTGTATCCTGGGAACTTGTAACGCTTGTGGCCACCGATCATCACAAACACACCACCTTTGGGACCAGAGTACACGGTGCGACCCTTGTTGTTCTGACCAATCTTGAATGGGCTCCTGTATTTTGGCGCCTTGCGCACCTTGGGTGGGGTACGGACAAACACAGATTTGACAAAATCAGCGTACGCTTTGCGCTGGCTAGAGCGATGGGCCTTCTGGGTACGCTTGTATAGACCAGCGATTTTACGCAGCTTAGTACGGTATGCACTTGCCATTTTATATATAGAAAGAAAAAATTTTGTAAGCTCAAATGTTGTGCTGGTGGTGTTGTCACGATATACCAGGTGAAATTTTACACTTGCCATACGAGTATAAGAATGACACATTCAAAACAAAGGGTCAGTTTTGTTCCTGGGAGTGTATGAAGGCGCACAACCTAAAAAACGAGGATCTCAGAAACTGTGATCTCATCACCCTCTATCGAAAAAAAGTGTACGGTAAAATCGAGCCGCTTAAAAGCGCACCGAGTCGATTTACACTCGACGCATTTGGTGGTACATTGAGCATAGAGGACTTTAGAAGCGGGAGTACAACTGCGTGGGTATCCCTGCCCAATGAAGTGTTTACAAAACCAGTTGTTATAAATCAAACGACTGAAGGCGATTTAGTTCTCAGACGCAATAAACCACTCAAACGCGACAAGAACAACATCAAGAATGCGCTAGGAATCAATTTAAAAAAATAAACGTGAGCCACAGAAGAGATGACACTCGTAAAGGTTTACACTGATGTTGGTGGTGAAAAGCCAGTGACATTGTATGCAAAGATTTTCAAAAAGCTGAAGCGTAACAATTATCAGATTAAATACCTAAGTCCAACGAATATATCGTACAATGGAAAAACGCTGTACAACTATGAAAATGTCATTTACGAGGTTGACGAGTCTTCCATTACAGAACACCTGAACACAGATGACGAAGAGGTTATTGGATTCTCAAAGGTGGAGGATGGATTTGTAAAGATATCAGATTCCGATTCAGAGTCCGAGTATGAACCGAGTGAGGAAGAATCCGAAGAAGAATCTGATGACGTGTCACTGGATGAATCTGAGGAAGAATTCTATGAGAGTGGGAATGAGGATTAATTTCTGTATATACAGAAATGGCAAACCCACTAGTGATTTTACTTCTTATTATACTGTTTATTCTTATTGTGTCAAGGTTGGATGAATTTATGAAATATATGACATCTACATATGAACCAAAGACCACCAATGAATCTTGGGTGATTATAAGACCGAGTAGATATTAAAAATAAAACGAACAGGTATACTAATGAAGCGTGTATTTCTACTCGATAAATCTGGTTCTATGGAGTCGCGCATCTCAGATACAATTGGAGGATTCAACACATTTGTGAATGAGCAGAAACAGTTTGGTGGGACTCTAACACTGTATACATTCAGTGACAGATTGAACTGTGTATTTCGAGATGTGCCAATAGAGGATGTAAAGCCACTTGATAATTACGCACCATCTGGGAATACAGCTCTCTATGATGCCATGGGTGAGATTTTGAACATCCACGAAGATGGTACTCTGGCTGTATTGACAGATGGAGAGGAGAATGCAAGTCGCCAGTATACAAAGGCACATGTTAAGGACCTCATCAAACGTTCTCGTATGAATGTCATTTACTTTGGTGCAGATATAGAAGACGCAACAGAATTGGGTATCAAGAATGCACACTATTACAACGGTGACCGTACACCCGAGACTTTCAGAATGCTATCACAAGAGGTTAGTTCACCACAAGCATTTTTGATTTAGTGTACACATTCGGCAACTCAATCTTCTCCTTTGTATCGAGTTTCTTGCAATGGTGTAATTCTTGTTGTATGTGTTTTGCACAACACATTATTTTACAGTGGCGGCACTCAATGAAGCACGTCTTGCTCTTGCAACACTTGATCGTCTCCATACTGGTCTTTTAACGTTCCGTTTTTTTAAAGCTTCATTTAGGCGAGGAATACGTAATCCTCTCCATTTTCTTTTCCATATCGGTACTTTAAAGTGACTTTTTTCTAATTTTTGCATATTTCTTAAAACTTCATTCATAGGAGGAGGTGTAAATTGTTGAAGTCTCGATCTAGGGCTTATTGTTACTGTTTCACCTCTATTTATTCTTCTTGTCATGTTTGCAACTAAAGCCGCTTTTCTCTGTGCATAGAATTCTCCGCCTTGACGAGTTGTTCTACACGACGCGACAAAAATGATGACATTCTTTCCGACTTTCGTCGCCGTGTCTGAAACCATTTTTAATGTTGTTCTGCTCGTATTTTTATTATTACTATTTAGCCATTTAATTCTAAAATTTCGAGATCCTGTATCAGGACTTAATCTCATATTATCTATGTAATCACCCGGTAAATACACGTGTGATTTCCAATGGGAAAACTCAATTGGACCATTTCTTCGGTTTAACAAAAACTTTTTAAATTCATTTTCAGATTGTGTAATATTTCTATATAATTGTTCACCTACGAATTTAGTATAAAGTGTATACCCTGGGCGAGAAGCAAACACGATAAATACATTTCTAGGTATTATGAATCGTTTTCTTTCTCCGGGTCTTTGTGGATAATTTCCATGCATGGTAACAGACAAAACACGTGTATCGGATTTTGATGCTATTTTTTGTACAATTCTAAATTTATCTACGCGTCTAAACAATTTTTGTTTACCGGGCATCACAGCATGTCTTCTTATCGGCAAGCGTGGTTTTTTTACCATTTATTATTAATGAAGATTATAAAAAGTCCAAAGGTGAATAAAAAATTTCGCGTTATTTTCGATAACGGAACACATGTAGACTTTGGTGCCCGTGGATACTCGGATTACACCATTCACAAGGATCCAGAGCGTAAACGGAGATACATCATCAGACACAGGCGCAGAGAAAACTGGAACAACCCAAAAACCGCCGGGTACTGGTCACGATGGTTCCTGTGGGAAAAACCAAGTATCACTGAATCTAAAAGATATATAGAAAGAAAACTACACCGTAAAATAACATGGATGATTTGACTCAGATAATTCAGGAGCACAATGTCAAGATTTTTAAACAAGCGGATGATATTTATGATATCATCGCAAGCACACTCGAGGGGAATGTGTCAGAGGAGGCATTTTTCATAGTGGATATCGGCAAGGTGATTCGCCAGTATGAAAAGTGGCAGGCATTGTTACCAAATGTAAAACCGTATTATGCAGTCAAATGTAACCCTGACCCAGTGATTCTAAAGGTTCTTGCAGACCTCGGATGTAACTTTGACTGTGCATCAAAGAATGAGATTGCGAGTGTTCTCAACGTGGCTGAATCATCTCGGATCATTTATGCAAACCCATGCAAGATGAGTGGACAGATCAAGTATGCCCGAGCAGTGGATGTGGACACTATGACATTTGACAGTGATCATGAATTGTACAAGATTAAACTGTACCACCCGAATGCGAGTCTGATTCTGAGAATAAAGGTGGACGATGAAGGTTCAAAGTGTCGATTCAGCTGTAAGTTTGGGTGCCCTGTGAACGATGTTGAAAAATTGCTCAATATCGCAAAGGCACTATCGCTCAATATAATTGGTGTGTCTTTCCACGTTGGGTCAGGGTGCACGAATATTGAAAGGTACAGAGAAGCTATTCAAGACTCTTTGAATTGTATAGAGATTGCAAAGTCTCTCGGTATGAACCCTTATATAGTGGACATTGGGGGTGGGTTTGATGATTCCACGTTTGAGAGTATAGCAAGCATTGTGAACGAGTTTACAAATCAATCGGGCATTGAGTTTATCGCAGAGCCCGGTAGATTCTTGGTAAACAATTCACACACACTTGTAGTGAATGTGATTGGAAAGAAAAATCTGGATGGTGAATTCGTGTATTACCTGAATGATGGTGTATACGGGTCCTTCAATTGTATAATTTTTGATCACAGTTTGCCAGAGGTGTGCCCTTTCAATGAGAGGAATGGTCCGCGTTACAAGTCGAAGATATTTGGACCCACATGTGATTCGATGGATAAGATTTCTGATGAGGTGATGCTTCCGGAGTTGGCTATAGGGGAGTGGTGTTACATTGAAAATTTTGGGGCGTATACTACAGCTGCTGCGTCAACATTCAATGGGTTCCAACAGACACCGGTAATTTATGTTCTCACATCATAATAAATGACTCTCAAAAATGTTCTTAGACAGTGGAGGCCAACGACACCTGCCAAAAACATAGTTATTAAAAGAAATGTAAACACTCAGCGTAACATAAACGTAGTTCGGAGAAATAATTCACCACCCCGTAAACCCATGTTAAATAAGGCTCAAGTTACTCGTGTTATTTTATTGATTGTGAATCTTATAGCTATTTATTACGTTGTAAAATACTCCAGGAATCTAAGTCAGACGAATGCTATGCATTTACGGGATAAATTTTTGAGTTTTGCAGACAAATTTACTACAGTTCTTGGTACAACTTTCAAGCCATGGGAGAAAGATATACAAGCTACAGCAACTGCTTTAATGCACGTGATTGTTTCTAAATTACAAAAAGGAAAATTTAGTATCAACATGTCAAATTTGATGACTGGTGCAACTGCATATGCAGCTGCACGAAGGAACATAACAAGTATATCATCTCTTAAAAATAGACTCGAAACATACAATACATCAATATGGAGTAAATTCAGGTTTAATCAATCGAGTGAATCTATAAGGACAATCATAATACAGATGATTACGTATCTCGTGTCACTCCTCAGATTATTCGCATCACAAACAACAGTTGAAATTGTAATTGATGAGCTAAAACGACGAAAGAAAATCGGAAATAGAGGTGCTCTTAGAATTGAGCAAGCAAAGGGTCTCTTGTTACTAATGTAACTCGTAGTAATTCGAAGTCTTTAACGCCCGCCCATCGTAATCCGCCATAAACAACTTGCCGTCTTTGTACCTTACAAAAATCATATCAACATGAGTTCCAAACTTATATTCATCACTAAAATCTTTTATCAGTAGACAATCCTTGTAACAGTGTGAGTTATCATCAAACTTTTCAATCGTCTCGTAATGAAAAAGCTTTCCGAAAATCATTTATTTATATTCGTTTGAATCTTCTATTTGCCGACCAAGGTACGAACTGTTTCTTCTCTATACCATGCTTGCTAATCTCACTGTAAATTTCTTTTATTGACCGGCGTTTTAGAATCACGAAACCATTTATAATCTGATCAGCCGCGTGTTCAAACATGACAGATCCATCTGGTTGTCGTACTATTGATTTATGATCCATAGCATTTTGTGCATTTTGGAGTATCTTTTCACCTGGTCTTACCAAAAACAGCAAGTAACACTTGACAAACTGTTTACTCTTTGGTAAACCCAAATGAGAACCGCTTCTCACTGCACGCCCAAACACCTGCATCTCAGTCGCCGGATTCCACACGGGCTCGAGCATGATTGCAACCGTTGTGCCCTTCAGATCAAGACCCTCACCACCAGCCTTGGATATGAGCAAGACGGGTTTCTTACCAGAGTTATAATCCTTCACAATATCTTTACGCTTTGTCTGTGATATATCTCCTGATATGAAATTATATCCAATATCTAAACTGCGCAAATGATCTGCAATCATCTTTATCCCAGAGTCTAGCCACACAGAGTATAGAAGAACCTTTCCACCGGTCTTTACAGTTTCGGTAATCTTCTTCAATGCCCACATGACTTTTGGACTGTCCATAGTATTATCAATCTTGTTCACTGCGTTTCGAATATTTGTAAAGAATGCAGTTGCGTCAGATTTGTAATCGAGCTCTTCGGTGAAGACTGTTTGCTCAATTTCATTGTATACTTTTAGATATTTCTGGTCCATCTCTATATACACATTCTTTATATCGTACCCTGGGAATCTAGGATCATCCTTGGGTCTTTCATAGAATGAGAATAAACCACGGGACATTGATATGATTTCTTCTTTTGCCTTGTCTGTTCCGAGTCCACCTATCTTGTCACCAAACTCATCTGGATCCCCAGCCCTGTTTGCCAAATCTCTACCGGTGATGATGGATATAGGGAATCGCAGATCATCGATTGTGTTTACAATTGGTGTTGCGGTGAGACCAAGGATCTTCTTTGCGAATTTTGCAATCTTCCGCACATAATATCCTCTCCCTGGCATGTATTGTCCACGTAATAAATGGGCTCTCTGTGCCCTACTCAGTTTTTGAATACCTGTAGGTCCCAGCTTCTCAAGTATAGGAGTCTTCTTGTAATTGTGAATCTCATCGATAATCAACATATTACCATCCATATCGTTGGATGTGAACCGTCCGTCTTGTATACGCAGTGCAAATGCAGCATGGGAATAATACTCATACCGCTTATCCTTGCTTGATATCCCGTATGCCTCCATCTCCTTCTTAAAATTGTCAATCAAACTCACAGGTGTAACCACAATCACCTTTGCACCAGGATTGTCTTGCAGAAAACACTGTGACGCAGTGACTGCGGTGAGAGTCTTTCCAGAACCCACCGAGTGTACAGCAATTAAACCCCTTTGCTTACGAAGCGCTGTGCACACATTCTTCTGGTAATCACGCAGTGGAATCTTACTGCGCTCTATGCAATCTACACTTGATTTCGTCTGTTTAACAACCTTCTCCTTTTGAGGCTTTTGAGGTTTCTTATCCTTCTTGTATTTTTCGAGTAGACGTTTCACAAGAGACTGTCTCTTTTTGAGAGACTCTGGACTTACACTGCTGCTGCTACGAACCTGAACTCGTTTCGCAAGTGGACTACTTCCACTGCTGCTACTACGAACCTGAACCCGTTTCGCAAGTGGAACATCGGAAAGACCACTTCCACTACTGCTACTACGAACACGTTTCATAAGACCACTATTTCCCAGAGATGGATTCTTTTTTAGGATTTTATTGATACCAGAGTTGATTGCACTTGATCCACTGTTTAGTATTTCACGAGCCTTTCTGAGCTCAGATGAAGTTGGTGTCTTTGCCATAAGTACATTCAATCTCTTCATGTTGTATTTTGGTCCGCTATTTAGTATCGCACGAGCCTTTCTGAGCTCAGATGAAGTTGGTGTCTTTGCCATAAGTACATTCAATCTCTTCATGTTGTATGGTTTTCTTGCCATGTTCAATTTTTGTTGTATAATTTTGTCAGACCATCTTATTTTAGATGATGATGGCTCTTTATTCGATTCGATTAACAGTTGTGCATATGTTTTGTTTGGGTTTTGGGTCTTTTTAATAATATTTGCAATAGGTACATCCATATTAGCACTGCTATATCTATATTGTGGACTCAGGGGGGACAGTTTGTTTGGTAAGGATCTTTTAAGACGCACCGATGATGAACCGGATGGGACAGAGACAGATGCAGAAGAGGGAAATAATATTTTGTCGACGCGGTTTCTTATTTCTTGTTTTTCGACATTTTTAAACTGTGGATTTGAATGTATAAATTGAATAACCTGTTTCATGGAAACTTGTTTTCCGTGTGTTTTTATGTAATTACGCAAGACACTGTTTATATTGGGGGTGAGTTTATTGATTATATTCTGCTTCTTATTCTTTGTAGTCACCTTTATACCTCTTTGTTTCGCGAGTCTCACGAGCTGTTCACGTGTGAGTTTTGTTACATTATTAGGTGTTCTGACCGGTGATGGTGACTTGCCTGTAAGCATGCGTTTCAGATTTGGCTTTGCGAGTTTTGATAGACCCTTCGTGATACCCTTTCGTGCAAGTTCGTTCAATAGATTCTTACGCGTTGGAGATTTCGCCATTTATATGAGCAACCAAAAAAATGTCCTCGTATGACATAAGGATCCAAATATCTGATCTGATCATCAAACAATGGGACGTCTCACAAATTCCGATCTGGCGAAGAAGTACAAGATCTCCCCATTTGGTGGGATCAACCGGAGTAATACACGTGGGGTGTATGTGCTCAAAATTAATGACTCTTCCGTGTATAATGATAAGGTGTACTCTGATGTGATACATTACGTTGGGCAAGGTCTTAAGGGTGACCAGACTTTCACCCGCAACAACCGTGGCCTGGCCAACTCCAACTGGCCGTGCCACGTTTGGCAAAAGGATGAGGATGGGCTGTACAGAAAGATTGGGGAATATTATGTGGATTTTTGGTACTGGGAGACGCAGGGAGAAAGACGTGTGATTGTGTTCAAACTGGTCAAGTATACCCCCCCTACAATCATTGCATTCATACTTGTGTTCTTAATGATACTTTTCAACCCACTTACGATTTCTCATGTATACACGAGATGCACGTGGGATGGTTCTTTTTGTGAGGGTGGCAATAGCACGCAGGCGTCTCATTACAGCAACTTTCCCATCATGAAGGGCTTTTATGAGTGATTGATGTCTCTTAAACAACGAGGCAAATGGACTGTACCCCCTTAGTTTACCCTTTTTTAATGGGCCTATGAGTTTTGGACCCTTCCCCCGGGCACCTGTATTACGCACCCGTGTGGGAGAAACATAAATAATCTGATGTGAATGTGGGAGTTTGCGCAGGTGTCCACTTTTCACTATGGTATGCATTTACAACTGCATTAGATTTTTTCTTTCATGTATCTTCTGAAATGATTTGGAAACATCTTCTTTAACATATTATAATTGCTTCTAACGTATGACCCCCTTGGTGTCTGTTTTACAGCAACACCCATATGTTGATGGGTTTTCATTTTTCTAAACAGTCCCTCTTTTTTCTTTGCTAATGATCTTGTCATAATCCTTGGCATTGGTTTAAACAGTCCTCTAGTAGCAGCAGCTTCTCCTTTCTTTGATCTTGTTATACGTATCTGTTTAGAACGTCCATAATCAATTATATAAATCTTTTTAATTTTACCTGTTGGATCAACAACAAGTGCTATATTATCTTCATGTAAGTTTGCGTGTGTGTAACCAAAATTGTGTAAAAGATTAACTTTACTGATTAAATTTTTAAAATGGTTATAACTAAACTTTCCTCGATACTCCCGTTTATAATTAGCTATACCCATATATCTATTTGTATTACTTCCTATACGATTCATTACAAATATTCTAACTTTACTAGGATTTTCATTTTTAAACAAACCATTGATATTATTCGGGTTGACGTTTACTGTTTTGTTATTATATATTTTTGGTGCTATATTTAAACCCGCCATATGTTTTTGCGCAAGTATTTCTTTATTCGCGTTTTTTGAATTTGGAACAACCTTGACAACATATTTTGAATTTGTTAAACTGAATATGGCACCATTCACTGACGGTGCGCCTATACGTTTATTCACTCTACCATATTTGTTTGTATTTAAAAGTCCTTGTATAACATTTATATTTATTGGACTCGGACTCGGACTACGCATTGGACTAGGACTCGGACTTGGACTACGCATTGGACTCGGACTCGGACTACGCATTGGACTCGGACTTGGACTTTTGCGTCTGAATACTCTCTTTAGACGCGATAAGAATGGCAACCTCATTTATAATTACATTATATTTTTTTCGTATTCACGTGAAAAAAATGTAATGCAGACGTATCACTATAATCATATAATATATTATAGAAGCATACATATGATAATCATACAATTCAAAACCTAGGATGACCGCACCAGTTGGCAATATATATTTAACTGGTATAGACCGAATTGCAAAGTATGCAACTGTGCTTTGAATGTCACGATTGAGTTTATCCATTTATAAATAATAAAGGTATAATTTTTAATACTAATAAATGGATAAACTCGCAGAGTCCAACTGGATTTGTGACAAGATTCACCCACATTATGACACATTTGTTGAATTGCTTGTTGAGTTTGGATATTGTGAAACTTATGAGGTTGCTGATGACTGGCTGTCTACAGAACTGAATGTGGAGGCTATGAATGAAGCGTTCTCTCCAAATTACCCACACAAGGAGAGGATGCGGTTCATTCTCGATATGATTTACCACCTTGGACTCGATTGTTACCCCGAGTACTCTATAGTTTCAGTTCGCACATTATCTCAGCTCATATAAATGAGTGACTTGAACCTGTTCCTGCTTTCCATTGCAGAGATTTTCGGTGATTTCAAATTCAAGGATTACGCACGGCTCGGTGGTATTGAGAACTTCGCACAGGGACTATTAGGATACTCCGGTGTAATATACTTCTTAATTCGTAGTTTACGAGATGGGAATGTCATGTATGTAAACGGTATGTGGGACGGTACTTCAGCCGTTCTAGAAACTATTGCTGCGTATGTACTACTCGGAGAACGATTAAACACAGGGTATCAATACCTTGGTCTGGGTATGCTTATTGCCGGTCTATTTATTCTTAGACGCGGTGGAATTTCATATTAGTTTACAGTAGAATGAGTATTTTCAATGTGACTATGGCGTGCATCGCAGAGATTTTCGGAGACTTTAGCCTCAAGGATTACGCACGTGAAGACAATAAAATTGACTTGATTAAAGGACTATTAGGATACGCCGGTGTAATATACTTTTTGATTCGTAGTCTAGCGCAGGCGAATATTATATATGTAAACGGAATGTGGGACGGAATATCAGGAATCGTGGAGACGATTGCTGCTTACTTTATTTTAAAGGAGAAACTAAACACAAAGGAACAATACTTTGGACTCGGATTACTTATGATTGGGTTGTTTATTTTTAGAGCTGGTGGAATTGCCAGAGGGTGATCTTTTCCTCTTTAAAAACTGTGTTCTATATGCTTTGTTTTCATACACTTCCATTCGGTGACCATGTGTATGTGCACGAAATGGAACCTTCTTTCCAGTCATTCTCATATTACTCACTTTATTCACTTTATTCCTAAAATAAATTCTACACGCAAACACAAAGAATACACCCTTTCGTTGTCCCAAAACTTGTCTTAGATATGGTGGTTTGTTGAATTTTTTTATAAAATTTCCACTTGGTAGTGACCTAATTCCCATATTCTCTCCAACATATTCTAAACGTAAATCTGGACACCTTGGGCCATTTGAAGTGTATATTCTCTTGTATGCATTAGCCCATATATGAGATTTAAGATACTGCATTTTCCCCGCTACAAATTTTGAAATCTTAATCTTGTTGGCAAAAAAAGTGTTTTTAAAATTTGCGTTTTTGAGAACAGAGTTTAATATGCATGTACCAGGTGGAGACAGAAACACTACATACTGACCAGGTACCAGTTTAAATTTTTTACGTGCTACGGCCACCCCATGAGAATTTACAAAGTATGATGAACCTTGATTTATAAGTCTAGACATTTCCGTGTTGGGAACAGATTCATAACGCATGCTATTTGTTACCAGCATCTTGTGGGCAGTTTTAGTTGCATTAAGAACTGCTTTTAGTATTTCACGAGTTTTTTCATTTTTTGCATTTTTTATTTCTTGTGGTAATTTACGTATACGGTTCTGTATTCTTGCTATTTCTGGATTCACTGATTTATACATTCGAACCATTATTTAAAAGAATACAATATTTAAAACTTAATGTCACACTATGACACGCTCGGTGTATCAAAAGATGCATCAAAAGACCAGATAAAGAAGGCGTATAGAAAACTTGCGATGAAGGAGCACCCAGATAAGGGTGGAGATCCGGAAAAATTTAAAAAGATTTCAGAGGCGTATGAGGTTCTATCGGATGATGACAAAAGACAACAATATGACAATCCTGCACAAGATGATATGTTTAACTTTTTCAATCAAATGTTCCAAGGTGGCAGACCATCACAGAGGAAAATGGGAGACGTTGTGAGGGATATAGAGATTCCATTGGAAAAGATATATCACGGAACATCGTTAAAGTTCAAAGTGACACTGAATCAAAAGTGTGAGCACTGTGAGCAGCGGTGCCCCATGTGTAAAGGTGTTGGTATGTTACGTATGGGGCACCCTATGATTCCTATGATGGCAATCGAAAGACCATGCGATCACTGTCAAGGGAAGGGTTCGAATCATTCCGGGTGTTTACAGTGCTCAATGGGTAATATAAACACAGAGCGACTGGTGCAAATTAATATTCCATCTGGGTGTAACGAAGGTGAGACATTTGTGTTGGAGGGCCTCGGTGAACAGAAACATAAGAAAACAGACATTTCGGGAAACCTTGTATTGCGAGTACACATAAAACCAGATCCCAACTTCGAGAGGGACGGTGACGCGCTCGTGTACAGACCGAAGATACGGTTTGTAGAATCACTTGTGGGTATGCCCTTAATTATACCACACTTTGATGGGACATTCATGTATGACACCAGACAACTCGGGGTTATAGATCCAACACATACATATGAGATACCTGGAAAGGGTATACGAAATGGACCGTTAAAGTTAAAGTTTACGATTGAGTATCCAAAGAGGCCTTGGACAAGTGAGGAAAGTTCTTTGATACGGGATTGTTTCGAGTTAAAAATAAAAGGCATGTAATATACAATGAGTTGTAACGTGTGTATAAATCCGTATACAAAGGTATTACGAAAGCGGGTTGAGTGCCCTTATTGTGAATATGAAGCGTGTTCCACGTGTACTCAACAGTATGTATTGTCTACACCTGAAGCACCTCATTGCATGAATTGTCGCAAATCTTGGTCTAGGCATTTCATGTCTGATATGTTTACCGCAAAGTTTATGAATACAGAGTACAAGACATATCGCGAGAATGTCTTGTTTGATCTTGAAAAAGCACTCATGCCACACACGATGGATGAGGTTATAAAAGTCAAGAATGCACGCGAAATAAATTCAGAGATTGCAAAGAATGTGGCAATGATTGGTGCACTCGAAGTCGAGCAGCGTTTTATGAATCCTGAGACGATTGAACAGAAGGAGATGGAGTGTAACATAAGACGTCAGATTTTTGACCTCGCGATGAAGAATGATGTTCTCAGATTTAAGTTGAACACAAATCAAGTTTCAAAGACAGATAAGAGGGCGTTTGTCAAGAAGTGTCCCGCGAATAACTGTCAGGGGTATCTAAGCACTCGGTGGAGATGTGATATATGTGAGAGGTATACTTGCTCAGAGTGCCATGAGCTAAAAGATGAAAATCACGAGTGCAAACCTGAAAATGTAGAGAGTGTAAAGATGATTAAGAGAGAAACAAAACCATGCCCATCATGTAACGCGACTATATACAAGACTGAAGGGTGTGATCAGATGTTCTGCACAGCGTGCACCACTGCATTCAGTTGGAGAACAGGCAGAATCGAAACTGGAAGGATTCACAACCCACATTATTACGAGTATCAGCGCCAAAGAGGTGGACTGGCCCGTGAAATTGGTGACATCCAGTGCGGTGGGATGCCGGATATTTACACATTGAGGCGACAGGTGCCAAAAATCACACTTGATATTCAGACGCTCCACAGAAATGTTCAGCACTTTGAATTGATAGATATGAACCGGTACCGTAATCTGAATATGAACAATACAAACAAGAATCTGATCCACCGCGTGAAATTCATGCTCAATGAGATGACTGAGCGTGAATTTAAGCAGAAGATTCAGCAAGTTGACAAGGACCTGAATAAACGAATGGAGATTGGACAAGTTGCCACTACGTTTATTCAAGTGGTGACTGATTTATTCATTCGACTCATGAGTGACAAAAACATAAATGCATTCACAGATGAATACAAGGAGGCTACAAAGTATTTTAATACGCTATTCTACGAGATTTCAAAGAGTTATGGTTGTAGTGTACCGCTCATCGATGATTATCGAATTGCGTTCACAAAGTATTAACCACCCCTTAGGCGTAGTACCAAATGCAAAGTCGACTCCTTCTGAACATTGTAATCTGCGAGTGTACGCTCATCCTCGAGCTGTTTACCTGCAAAAATGAGACGCTGCTGATCTGGTGGGCGATCATACACAATGACTTTCATCATTGATCGGACTATATCTTAAGCCATCACTGAGGTGTCACCCTCTCAGACCCATCACCACTTAGTCTCTGAACCTTCTCCATGGGTTAATGACAAAACCTTTAGGAGCTTGGCTGCGGATTGTCCAATTCTCAATGCTTATTACCGTTGGAGCCAGCAATTAACTGGGTTCCTCTTATTCATTTCTAAATAAGAGTGGTACATTGAGACTCTAAGGATATTCCCGCAATTCGATGATGTCGCACGGAACTTTACTTCCGCACTAATGTCTGGATATTAGAATGTTCGGATTTTTCGTGTCGTCTTCTTCCAGATGGGTTTGCATAATCATTATCACAAAAATCCTTAATTCCACAGAGATCACAACAGTTTTACCGGATACAGAGCTCTGATGTATACCGGCTGGACATTTTTCGGCACCCCACCATTTAATTGATGCCTTCCTTGTCCTGAATTTTCGCTTTTACATTTGCAATAGTGTCACTAGACTCCACCTCGAGAGTGACAGTCTTGCCAGTAAGCGTCTTTACGAAAATCTGCATTATTTTATAATTGACACACATCTTTATTTACATAATTTCTGGACCGCGCATTCTCAGTTTTGTTTCTAGATTAGAAACCAGCTTTTGTTTCTTTGCTTGTATAGTATCCATTATACCCTTGTGAACATTCTCCATCTTTACAATATCATCCGGGTTGTTCGGTAAAGAGCTCAGCTCGTTTCTAGAGTTTGATGTTGATGACTTTTTCATAAAGAGCATAACCATACCGATAAGAAGAACAATTGACGCTGTTATTCCTATCCCTGTGTACACCCGTTTCTTCTGATCATCGGTGTCTGCATTATTGTAACCATACACACCGACTCCAATACCGATCAGTCCAATCGTTAAAATGATAATTGCGACTGTGTTCATTTAATTCATGTAAATATTATTTTTAAGTGAATTTATTTATATTTTTATTCATGAGTTTTCCTAATGATCTGGCAACTGCCAGTTTCTGTCGGGTGGGTAAATCACTCCTCACGATTCTGTCAACTGCTAATATATTTCTTGCTCTGTTATCATTTATTTTTAGGATGTTCTGAATCAAAAGTAACCTATTAAGATTCTTGAGACCCTTTTGTTTATAATTTTCTGGATGTGTGGGGTGTGTAGACTTTATGGGATTTCTCCATGCGTTATATCCAGTGCCTACAAGCGTTTTCTTCACGACTGATAATGTATCTGTATAAAGAAATCTTAGTTTTGGAAGGGGTACACCGTATGCACTTGACATTGTCTTGTTTAATATTTCATCACTCACACCTGGAAAATGAGCCAGAACAGCATCCATAAGATCAAACTCTTCTGTGCCAATTTTTATTGTAACATTACAGTGTGCATAAATGTATTTTTGTAGTCTCTCATCCTGTAATTTAGGCGTACTGAAACGAGTCTTTTTAAATAAGACTTTTGCGTCAGGTCCAAGCCGTTTTGCAAACTCTACACCCAAATTCTTTGTGAAGCGAGTCATCTCGTTAAAGTTCTTTATAGTTGGTTTTTTCGAGAATGCCCACGTAAAATCAAAATCCTTCGATGGAAGTTTTTTACCGATTTTCTTTCGATAATTTTTTGTTATAATCTTTATTGCCATCCCGCCTGTAAGAAACACGCACTTATCATTACCATGGGGGAATGTAGGTCGAACTTCTTGTATAAATTTCAAAAATAATTTTTCAATTTTCATTTATTAAGTGTAAACATTTAATATGCTGCCATGACCATAGATGCTATAGATGCGAGTATACCTAGAACACCACACACAACCGTGAATATTAGAAACTGTTTATTCACTTTTTGTTTGTCTGCGTAACTATCATTGTCATTCATGCACTTTATACCGATTGCACTCGTGGCAACGAGACACACGCTAATAAGTAGGGATATGATACCAAACACATAGTCGGATGCAGCCATTTACTATATTTAAATATTTTATTTCTGATACAATTCAATAACCGTCTTTATAATTTCGTGTCTTACAACTTCATTCTCCTGGAACTGGACATGCGAAATACCGGGTATACCCATGCCAATTTTGAGCAGAATATCCTCCAACCCGTTCACATTCTCAAACCCCTTTTCACATTGTGAAACGTCACCTGTAATAACCAGCTTTGAATTCTCACCAATGCGTGTGAGGACCATCTTCATCTGATTTGGTGTAGAGTTTTGCATCTCATCGGCGATGATCCATGACTTTTCAAATGTGCGACCCCTCATATACGCAAGTGGACAAATCTCAATGACACCGTTACTCAGAAAGCTGTCAATGTGGCGCTTTGTAAAATACTTTTTGAGCGAATCAAACATAGGGCGAGTCCACGGATCCATCTTCTGTTCAATAGACCCTGGAAGGTATCCGTGCTGCTCATCAACACTCACAGCTGGGCGAGTCAATACAAGCCTTTCTACTTCACCGGATGCGAGTTTCTGTGCACCTACGTATGATGCGATGAGTGTCTTTCCTGTTCCCGCTGGTCCCGTTCCAAACACGATTGGGATATTCTTCGCCTCGAGCACGCGTGTAAATAGAGACTGTCCCGCGGTTCTCGAAATCATTTATGTAAAATCAAGCACCAACTTTAATTGAACCATCTGGGTACCTGGTGGTTGGATACGCCTCTACAAATTCTGGACACTGTTGCTTGGAACAGTCTACAAACTCATGTGGTCCAATTGTGTCTCTAAGTTTCACAGTGTACCCACAGTTCATTGTACCGTATACAGTTGGCTTTGGACCAGAGTTTCTGTAAACCATCAATGCACTTAGACTGAGACTGATAATAATGAGAACTATGAACCACTTCATTTAATAGTACTAAAGAATAATATCGTGTACATTTAAATGAGTGTGACTTCTAAATTTGCAAACTTGTTCGATCCTTCAAATAAGGCACATGTTATGTGGTTATCAAAGTTTTTTGAGTTTGCTGAGAATATTGCTACAAAGAGACCAGATATTGACTCGTTTCTAAATTCAAACCCCATGGGAATTATTGTAAAACAAGAGGAGATGATGGACTGGGTCCAGATACATTTTATGGTGTCTATGAAGTATGCTAAAGATGTTCTTGCTGGTAAAGCATTCATCCCAAGTAAATATCCTCAAGTGTAGTTTTGAAATCTTCTGGAGACGGGTAAATATCAAGCATGTTAGATCGAATAACAAGATTGTCATCACCGTTTTCTATTACATCTTCGATTATACACGCACTTACATTCTTTTTCAAACACTCTTCGAAAATTGACTGCACATAAATAGGACTCACTCGTAAGTACCGTGGTTTTATCTGTGTGTTGAGTCTGAGCCTCCCAGGTGGATTTGTGATATCGGGCCAAACCTTATTCTCTACATAGTGATATTCTAGTAACTGCGCAATTGTAAACGCGTGATGAAACTCAGCAAACACAACGAGCGAAGTGCGGTCATTTACTCTACACGTGTAAGGAACCTTGTTGTTTGTTATCAAGAACGCCTTGTGACCATCTAAGAATGCCGTTGGGGGAGATTTCACTATGACTGCCATGTATCACTCCTTAATATAATCAAATTATTTTTAAGTATGAAATCAGTCTTTTTGATCCACCTTGAAAATCCTTCTACATTTATGACTTTTATACATTTATCATCATTCTCAATGACAAATACTGGAGTCTGAGTTTGTCCGCTTATAAGAGTATACATTTAAAAAATTACTACATATTTTTATCAATGGATTCTTTCGAAAAATTGAAAACGGCCGAGCTTACCATGTTGAAGAATTCTACCGATGTTGAGTTTCTAAAAAGGGAGCTAGAACGTACACATAAACACATGCCAGAGTGTGCGGCGGAGAGTCTATGGAGGACAAATAAACTGAGTATCATTCAAAATCGTCTTCTCACTTTAAATACTGGAGCTTGTAAATAGTGCTCGTGAGTAGAGCCATGATTTCGTCTCTTATATTTTTCAGGTGTGTTGCACTCGCCAGTGGTTTCATGGCCCTGATGCGCTTTCGCAGGCCCTTGAAATAACTCAGTGCCTTTTTAGGATCTTGAATGTAGCGAGAGTTTTTACGTAATCCACGAATCCTTTTATTGTATGTGCCCTGGTAAGCCTCTACATATGAATCTACCAGTGGAATGATACCTTCATAATAAGACTGTAATGCCATGTGATGTGCATATGAAATTGGATTCAAATGGAACACATGAGCCTGATCACGTGAGTTGAATAACGCGGATACATACCGAGCATTCGCCATTTAAAATTATCATACATTTTTATTAAAATGTTAGTTTCGTATGCCATTTGTGTGTCAACGGAGGTTCAAGAGATTCAACATCTTCTGAGATTTTTGCGTGAAACAAAAGCGGCTGAATCTGAAATTGTTGTGCTCGTAGACACAACGAAGAACTTCCCAGAAAATGTTCTAGGCAATGATGTAAAAATTATACACAGAGCATTTGATGGAGACTTTGCAGCACACAAAAACTTTTTAAATGAGAATTGTTCAGGTGATTACATATTCAATATTGACGCAGACGAAATACCACAAGAGGGTCTTATGTACACTGCTCTTAAGATTGCATCCGATGGAGTTCAAGATGCTTTGTATGTTCCCCGCATCAATATATGCCCTGGGTACACAGCGAAGTTTGCGAGGGATCAAAAGTTTAATATCAATGAGATGGGATGGATCAATTGGCCCGATTACCAATGCAGGATTTATAAACGCGGTCTCAAGTGGAAAGGTAAAGTGCATGAAAAGATCGATGCACAGTATATACCGGCACTCGAGGCTCACCCCAAACATGCTTTGTGGCACATCAAAACTATAGAGAGGCAGACGAAACAAAATAAACTGTATGACGAGATTAATGCAAAGAGCAATTAATGGTCTCGCAATTTTGTTAAAAAGAAAAAAGAGTAAGAAATAAATGGATAAAATTCTGGCTCAAAAGATTATCACTGCAAAGCTGATCTGTCACGGTCTGGAGGATACACAGGAGTGTAAAGTGGCATGGGATCAAGTGGAGGAATATGTAAGGGCGGTGAGAATCATAAACATGAGAAAGAACCAGCCGCCAAAGAAGGAGTACTCGGAAAGAGCGCTTAGAGATTATGAGTGTTAGAAGACTAAATGCCACCAAAGGAGGAGGCACCCAAGAAGGTTGAGGAGGTGAACACATGGGACAGACTCAGTGTATACAATAGGATTAATAAAGACAACGAGTCTCGTAGAAATCGTGCAATGGAATCGAGTCGACATGTTGTAATTCAGAATACATTTGACCCACACAGAAAGCTCAGGGAGAGACTGGACACGTATAATAACCTAAGACGTATGAGAACCGATTATAAGAATTATGTAAAGAAATTCGGAAAACCAGATTTTGAAGTGCCGAGTAAAATCTCGGAAAATTAATTCACTGTAAACATAAATGGATTTTGATTTCCAGCGTGTGCTTCTGTATGGTGTTATTCTCGGTGTTCTGGCGTATCTTATTTATTACCGATATGTGAAGAGTAAGAAGTCAGATGATAAGAAGATTGAGTCTGTATCTGCCTGCCCAGTAGCAACAGATAAGGAGGAGATTTCTAAAGAAGATTAGATGTTGCTAAGCATCGACGTCGGAATTCGAAACCTTGCAATGTGTTTGATGGATGATCGCAAAATCATCCAGTGGGATGTAGGAGGTGTCCCACCTCTTTCAGATGACGGCCTTTATGAGAGTCTTTTGAAACACATTAAAACAAAGCCATGGGTTCTCGAGTGTGAAACTGTTCTTATCGAGAAACAACCAGATAAGAATCGTAAGATGAAATCGGTCGAGAATTTCCTACACTCATATTTTGTGATTCATGATAAAAAGGTTATTATATACGACGCGAGGCATAAGATTCCGGATATTGCTGGTGCAGGAAAGCGCAAGTATCGTCAGAGAAAAAATGCTTCCATTGAGCGGTGTAGGGAGTTTATAAAAACAGAAAACCCCCACCTGTTGAGTTTTTTCAACTCGCATGATAAAAAGGATGATTTAGCTGATACTGTTATGCAAGCTCTTTCTTATACCCCTGTACCAATGAAGGAGAAGAAGAAACTCACTGCACGTAAACCTACGAGTAACCAATCTGAGACTCATTATTCAAAGGCCAATTTAGCGTGGTTGTATAAAAATGGCATGTACAAGACTGATAAGAGGTTTGATAAGGATCTAAAGAGATATTATACGAGTCTCGAACAACTTTTATCTGAGCTTACATAAATGGCCGGTGGTATATTCCCCGGTCAACCACTTGCATTGAACATCAAGTGTGTAATTTTTACACTCCTCATAGCTGGAGGTTATTGGTACTTACCTCCAAAAAATATTCCAGTGCTTGTGGCTCTATTATATTTCCCCTATCTTGCACTCGCTTGGTATGATTACGTGTACAAATGCGAATACAAACTACAACCGACACTGTTTCCATTCGGAAGATGGCTATATCTACCATTCAAACCACAAGAGTATAAAGATGCGTACAGAGATTTACCAGACGAGTCTAAAGAAAAAATTGCTAAATGGGACCGATTCTTCTTTTTTATAATTCTCGGCATTGTTATAGTTGGCATTTCGTCGTTTGTAACACGATAATCGCGAAACACGCACCAATCATGATACTGGTAGTGATTGCTTTTGTGACTCTCGGCCAATCGGTCACTATGATATGAACCGGTAACACGGGTGGCTGCTGTGCTCTACAAAATGGACACATAGGTACACACTTGGAGTAACAATTCAAATGCATTGTCTTTTTACAACAGTGCACTTGAACTGTGGGCGATGTACCGTAATGTTCAAAACATATAGGACATTCATTATCAGGGTCCTCCATTTATTATCTGCGTTAAAATTAAATGTCTGGTAATTTCGGCATTGGTCAGAGTGGTGCGACGTGTTGGTTTCATTCGAGTTTGAATACACTCTTATTATCCGAAAATGGACAAAAGATACTATGGGACAAGATGCAAAAGGTGTACTCTAAATTTCCACAAAAGGACAAGGTGTTTTTCGATTCTGATATAAATGCACCGTGTCCAGTGCGTAAAGATATCAAGAAGACGAGCATGGTGTATTTTTGGAAATTTCTAGACCAATATCTGTGCTCGCATGGACCGGGTAGATTGTCATTATATCATGGAAAAAATGTGCAACTCTTGAAGAATATGAACATTGTAGCTGGATCAGCTGCAAAAAGAGGCGAAAAGGGTGCATTCGCGACAAAAGAGATTGATGTTATATTGAAACACATAGGATTTACATCAGGGGATTATAATATAATTGACTTTTCAACTGCTTTAAACAATCGTAAAAAATTTGCAATACGCGTAGAGAATAAAAGTATAGTCAAAAGAATTGCACTTCATAATTTAGATTTAAAACAAGGAAATTTTGAACTTAGCGGAGCTGTTTTATTTGTAACTAATAATAAAGGAGTAGGTGTACATAGTTCGCATGATGTATCGTGTGTAAAGCGAGGAAATAAAGGATATATCATTGACTCTAATCACCCATATAGACTATGGCCATGTGAATGGTGGAATGAAGATAAAATGACACAGTTTATAAATAAATCTGATTTATTCAATAAATATGCAAATTTTAGAGATGGTAAAATAACTAGTTATGGTTTTGAATTTCTCTTGTATACAAATAGTACATTTACAGATAAGATTTCACCCTCATGTAAAAGAGTCGGTAAACCAACCGGAAAACCAGCATATAAGCAGGTACAGATAATGCGTATGCTTGAAAATCTTGTAAAAAAAGCAAAAACAAGATCCGAGGCATTAAACCAATACAACCTTCTTAAAAATTCAGGCTATGTTAACAATGGAAATAAACACACATTCATATACTTTCTAAACAAAAAACAGTTTTCGAAAACACCCAATACAACAGTGAACAAGAAGGGAAGACCAATACTCAAGGGCCCAAAGGGTGGTCTGTATGTTATTGGACCAAAGGGTAAGAAGATTTACAAGAAACTTGTACCGGCATCGGGTGTAAACACAAAGGGTAGAAATGTAAAAACCGGTGAAAGAGGTGGGCATTATGTATTAAGCAAAAAGTCTACAAAGATGTACAAATTTTTTCATTAAAAGGACTGGTCGTATATAACATAAATGGAGGTCAAGCTCATTGACTGTATGCCACGCGAGAATCTGGATGCATCCATAGTACAAGCAGCGAGAGTTTCATATGGATCTGGAACAAAGACAATCAATGATGATCGCGCACTTCTGCGTTATCTCATGAGGCACAAGCACACCACGCCTTTTGAGATGGTGGAGTTTAAGTTTCGTATCAAGTGTCCTATTTTTGTGGCCCGTCAACACATGCGGCATAGAACTGCGAGTGTGAATGAGATTTCTGCGCGATACTCAATTATTACAAATGAATACTATACACCGAGTCCATTCAGAACACAGAGTATCACAAACAAACAAGGATCTGAGGAGCCCATGGATGATATTGAGGTGTACAGTTGGTACGTGGAGTCTTGTGAGAAGGCGTTTAATACATATGAGAAAATGCTTGCGAAGGGTGTATCACGTGAGCTTGCGAGGTGTGTGCTGCCTCAATCTACATACACCGAATTTTATTGGAAGATCAATTTACACAACCTGATGCATTATCTGAAACTCCGCATGGACTCTCATGCCCAGAAGGAGATTCAGGATCTCGCGAAAATGATTTATGATGTTGTAAAGGAGAAAGCTCCAGTAACAGCGGAAGCATTTGAAGATTACATCATAAATTCAGTACACTTGTCTGGTCCAGAATTATATGGAGGTACACTGTCAAAGCGTGAACAAACAGAACTTGAGAAGAAAGTAAAGGCGATCAAATCTTCTCCGTATATATAAATGCCATGGTCGGCACCAGTGGAGTCGGAAAATTATGATGTATACGATAACACCGATGATACACAAGGGTATTTATCGGATTTAGGATTTCATAAATGGATAACAGATCCTGAGATTGCATCATTCTTATGTAACCAAGATGATAATTGTAAAGGTTTTGTCATGGATAAAGAGGGTAGTGGTGTTTGGTTCAAAAAAACGAATATGGAAAATCCACCCACACTTAGTGCAGATAATCGTCAAACATATGTAAAGAAAAGTACTGATTGGGAAAAGGCGGCAAATCCTAATACTAGACGCGATGGAGTTTTACCAGATAATGAGAGGAAAACTCAATTTAGAGCATGTAAACAAGAATATAAAGGTACATGTTACAGCCGAGATGCAATGAATGTAAAAGTTGGTTTTAGTTGTGGTAATGAGCGTGTACATGTAAATGATACTGTTGGTCTTGATATACCATTAGGGTTTCGTTATTTTGTAAATGATAGTGGGGGTGGATTATTTAATACAAACGACGGATTCTGGTCATCTTATCAAGGAGATGGACGAGACACGCCGGGGTTTAAAATTTTTGATAGTGGAATGAGAAATAAAACGGATTGTATGATTCTACAGAATGTTGGTTTTGATGTGGAACAGTATTGGGACAAGATGACTGAAAATGGAATACACCCGGAAGATCAGATCAAAATTAAGTATAATTTTTGTAGGAAGAAGGAAAATATAGATAAATCTCGATGTACAAACTTCTACAACTCTAACGAAGCTAAGAATTCTGGGTATTCTTATACATTTGATAAATTTATGACATGCGCAGATATACCAGATAATGGTTGGAAAAATGATTCAAGATGTATGTCAGTTATAAATGATTCTGTAAAGAATATAAATGATACCACGACTCGTCAGAATGCAAAAGATCTTGTAAGAAACTTTTGTGAAGCAAATCCAACTGAATCGATATGTTCATGTTATAATGTTAAAAAATATAATAAAGGTTGCTTAGATGGTACGAAATCAAGTTTGCCTGGATGTGATGAAATAAAACGCACACTAGGAGCATTACCCGAATCTGCACAGGTACCATTTTCAGATATGGAATGTATATTATCCGAATGTAGTTCAGGTCTTAGTGCTTTATTACCAGATTTTACACCTAATAAAACTTGTCCAAATATCCAACAGTGTATACAAGATTTCCGAGATGCAAATTTCAACAATTCACAACTCTCCGCCCAATGTAAACTTGATTTAAAGATTTCTGCAACCGATGGTACACCCGGATCCACTGGTACACCCGGATCCACTGGTGGTACACCTGGGTCCACTGGTGGTACACCTGGGTCCACTGGTGGTACACCTGGATCCACTGGTACACCTGGGTCCACTGGTGGTACACCTGGGTCCACTGGTGGTACACCTGGATCCACTGGTGGTACACCTGGGTCCACTGGTACACCCGGATCCACTGGTACACCTGGGCTGGGGGTTTCAAGTTATATTATTGTTATAATCATTATATTAGCCTTGTGTTCAAGTTTTGTTATGCTTGGTGGGTTGAGTTTACTCTCATTTTTTTAAAATGGACCACTCGCTTTATTTGCTGCAGCTCTAATTGCATTTTGTCCAGCATCTGTTTGACCGAGGAATGCAACTCCACCCACCATGATAAGGACTATACAACATATCGCAATTATAGATGCTATGACCACCCATTTGTATGCACTTAAAAATCCAAAGAGTTGACCTGTAATCTCATCTATACCAGTATTTGTTTGGGTAGATGATTGTGTTACTGTATTGTTTGTTGTATTCTCCTTTATGGTATCAGCTAATGCATCGGTAAGTTTAGTCGCAATGCCTTTCGCAAGAATGGTACCTTTAATATTCTGATCCATCGTGTATGTACATAATTTCGGATTTAACTTACATTGCCATTCGTAACATTCAATATCTAAACCGGTAAAATCCATATCCGCTTTACCGTCCATTTTTGCATAAATGTTCTGAACAGCCTCTGAATTCATTGTATTCTCGATGATACTCGTCACTTTGTTCTTCAGATTTGTTCGTGCCTCTGTATTATTCGCAATGGATGCATTTAAAAACCCATTTTTCTGTGCAGCAGAATTTTCAATTGCTGCTGTTGCCTCACTTTTCAAATGCTCCTTCAGTTGTATCTTATCGTCTGAATCAAGCTTTCCAGTTGCTGTCACTGATGCATCTATGGTTTGCGCTGCATTAATTACACATCCTTTTGATTTTATGTTTCTAGCCACAAGATTTGTTGTGAGTATACCAGTTGCATCAACCGTCTGCGAATTTTTTAATATAAATTCATTTGTCGTCTTGTCAAAAAATTCATTCGTAACTTCTAATGCACTCTTTGATGTATTACCACCCATTTATATTATATTAGGTTTTTTTGCAGCAATACTTTTTCATTTTATCATCTGTGACTGACCCTATTTCTGGATAATCCGGGTATACCTGTGCACACGGTGTAATTACACTTATTGGTGTGGGGTTGCACCCGGATGGAACATCGTAAGATGATTTACGATAATAGATTGCAAGTAAAATAGAAATAAGAACTGCTAAAATTATCCATACTCTCATTTAAAATTTATCAATATTTTTATTATAATGATCGTCACAAAGTCAATGTATAAAATCGGTGAAAGACGGTACATTGACATTGATGGTAAACAAGTGAAGATTCGGTGGAGATACAACAGACCGATGGTGTCACAAGAAGGTCTCAAGACTATTTTCGAATACAAAGAAGGAGACCCGATTCATTGTAAGATTGAACACGTCATATGGGAAGGTGATTTTTACCTCGTGTTAAAAAGTATATGTGACTAACGTATAATGCTCACCAGGACCGGATATCTCACAAAAACTGATCCCGAACTCAAAAAGGCTCTCACGGTAAGACCACTCGCATCGGGTGACTTTCCAAGACCCGCGTCTTTCAAGGTGTACCGAGAGAGCGGAAAGCACATGTGCGTTCCGCGGTATTTTTTTGAAACCCCCGCCGATGTGGACAAGAGACCGGAACCATCACCTGCAAATATTGTATTCAACGGAAAGCTCAGAGAAACCACTCACCAGATCGAAGCCACGAACAAAGGTGTTGAAAGCCTCCGCAACACTGGTGGCGGGGTCTTGACTCTGCCATGTGGTTACGGTAAAACAAGTTGTGCTCTCTATTTATCTGCACAATTCAAGGTGCGAACTATGATTGTTGTGCACAAGGAGTTTCTGGCCACACAGTGGGAGGAACGTATTCGGGAGTTTTGCCCAGGGTCTACTATAGGCCGTGTGCAATGTGATCGATTGGAACTCGAAAATGATTTTGTAATAGCACTGATTCAGACGATGAGCCAGAGAGACTTTGCACTTGGAACGTTTGATTCAATTGGTATAGTTATAGTAGATGAGGCGCATCATATATGTGCTCGATCATTTTCTCAGTTTCTATTCAAGCTGTGCCCAAAGTATACACTGGGCCTATCTGCAACTCCGGAAAGAAAAGATGGATTGACGAAACTCCTTTACTGGTTCCTCGGTCCACAGTTCTTTGCGGTTGAGCGAAAGTCAGAGGATGTATCAGTGATTCACATCCCATTCAGGGGACCATTCCCACCCATGAAAACCACACAATATGGAAAACTCAGTTTGCCCGGTATGATTTCAGACTTGGTAGAAATTCCAGAGCGTAATGCAGTAATTATAAACCTTATCCAAGAACTTTTGGTTACGGACCGAAATATACTTGTACTCACGGATCGGAGGGATCACGCAATGTATCTACTGCGACAGTTTGGGGACACTGGCGGTTTATACATTGGTGGGGCTGATCTGGAACATGGGGCTACAAAGCGCCTTATATTCGCAACATTCTCACTTGCACAAGAGGGGCTTGATATTCCAAAGTTGGATACAGTAATTCTTGCCACACCGAAATCAGATGTGAAGCAGGCTGTTGGCAGGATTCTGAGAGGTGTTACAAAGTGTACACCTGTAGTGTATGATATAGTAGACCATTGGGCAGTTTTTTTCGCAATGGCAAATAAGAGACGGGCTGTGTATCGCGAACTCAATTTTATAATGGATGAACCCATTGTTGAAAAAAGATGTTTGTTATGATAAATGAATAAACTGACTACTCGGAAACTTAGTTTGTTGTATTTCAAGTCTACAAACCCAAATGTTCGTAAAGCGGCAAAAGAAATTATTGACAATAGGAGAAACACAGCCATTCGTATAGCGAAACAGTATTCGAATATAAAGATGAGACGAAATATGGTGAAAAAGGCATCTGGTGTGTTTCGGAAAAAGTTGGCTGAGATTAGACCTATTTTGAGATTGTATATATTTAGCAATACCCCAAATAGAAATCTCACTGAAAAACAACAAAATTTTAAGTATAGATCTAAAAATCCACGTACCGATATAGAAAAAGTAATTAGCCAATATTACTCATGGAATAAAGAAAGCAGAAAACCAATGACTAATAAAAATTGGGCTGATCTATTTTTGCATGCTACTCCGCAAAATTTTAAAAATTTTGAAAACTTTTTCAAATGGCCCCATTCTAAAATTTATAAGAGAATATCTACTTCGAGAAGGTGAGTATGAAGAGCGTGAATATATACAAAATTATAAAATGTAAACCTTCAATTTCAAACCTGGTTACTTTGCTGGGTTGTGTGACTGGTATGCTTACTGGATAATCAAATGGCGCATAGTTGATTGCCATTTATCTATAATGACACTTCATTTTTTTTAGACTGCTTACGCTTCTTGCCGGTGTTTCGAATTGAAATGTCACGCGTATCATCGGAATCTGCGATAGACACTATATCAGACATTTGATCGTCTTGCTTCGGTGGAGGTGGCGGTCTGCTGTTTATTGGTGGGGGTGGCATCCCAAACCCACCGAGAAGATTTGAAATGTCTATACCGGGCCCCTTCATTTCACGCTGGCCACTGTTCATATTGGGCACAGCGTTTGCTTTGACTGCATCCATCATATTCTTCACCAACTCTGGATTCTTTTGCAGCACCTGATTCATATTTGGAATGGACTTGAACATGCTATTTGACAGGTGGAACATCATAGCTGAACCTCCAACCATCATAATGAGCTTAATCTCTGGTGCCATGCTCACCTTGTCTCGGTACTTTGCATAAAGCTCCTCAAATACACCGTCGTAATCGTCTACATTCTCCATCATAGACTCCGACCAACCGTCGAGGTGTAAATCAAATGGATCATAGCGTTTGTTGAGAAACTCAATTCCACTTACACACGCCATGAGCATTCTCCTCTGGAATTTAATAGACTGGTCAGCCTCGATTCCGTATACAATTCGTTTGTATTCTGTTCTGAGCTCCTCTATATCATTGTGCACTCCGAATTTCTTATTCGGGCTGAATCCCTTTTTCTGGAGTCGGGCAAGTTTGTTCAGTAAATCAGCCTTCTCATCTTCTATTGTTTTGTACCCCTCGGATGGCTGTTGATCCTGTTGAGGAGGCATTCCACCCTCCTCCATATACTCTTCCTCTTCCATTTCTGGTGGCATGTTCATATGCGGTGGTTGTGGGTACTCGTCTTCTAATCTCTTTGAAGGGTTTATGAATGCATCCATCGCGGGCTCTGTGAATTTCACCTTTGGTTTAGGCTTTGGTTTTACCAGTGGTATATTCTTTGTGGGTGGTTTTATAGAAATCTCATCCATCAGTGCTCGCTCGTTATCATCTAAAGTGAGGGTTTGACTATCATCATTGTTAAAAATAATCTCAGTCATCTACTTTTTAGTTGGAAAGTTAACTGAAGTCTTTAACGCGGAATAAAATATTTTTATATACAAATGGAACTTGCACTCAAGGTGGTTCTGTGGCTCGTTGCGGCTCTACTGTTTAGCTCCGTTCTTAATATGGTTATCGGTACAAGTTGTTACAAGCCCATAACAACAACCGCTGGTGATGCACCACCGAACCTGTTTGAGAACAAGAGCGACATTGCGTGTGTTCCGGGACCAAGTCAGAATGCAGACTATTACACAGACGAGTCTGGTGGAGGACTCTGTGGGGGTATGGAGTATGTACACAGGATGGGTCAGGAATACGCTATAACCGATGGAATTGGCGAACCACTATTATCTATGTAAATGACAGATGAGTGAATATTACATATTCGCTGATTCGACAAATCGAGACAAAAATCTATACCCTCATGGAAATTCGTATACTTTACACCTTACAAAGACATTGAGAAATGTTACACAGGTAGACTTGGTCTCGGCGAAAATTCCAAACACCTTGTACAACTTTCCAGGTGGTTCTAACGTGCTCACTGTAAATTCTGTACCCATAAACCTCCCACCGGGGTTTTACAATGCGTGTGACATAAGCGATTACCTGACAACTCAGACGGGATTAAAAGTTTCATATTTATCGAGTGAGGGTAAACTCTTATTTTCAAGCGGGAATCAATTCACAATAAACGTGAATGACACGAGTCTTCAAAAAATAATTGGATTATCAAATGGGATTTCTACATTTGATAGTATACTCGGGTTTTACACGGTAAAATCAAATTCCATAATAGAACTATCGACAAACGAGTTTGTATTTCTGGATATAGAGGAACTTAGAAATCAAAAGGTTATCGACAGCAAAAAACTCATAGGTGATAGTTATGATGGTGCAACCATAGCAACTTCATTTTCGATGATTCCTCTTGATGTACCGTCGTCTGTTGTTAAAACATTCAAGGAAACCACAGATTATAAAATTTCTATACAGTTTGATCATCCTATACCAAGTGTTTCAAGGCTTAACGTGAGATGGCTTGATCATACAGGTAAGTTATTAAACTTTAACGGAGTGGATAACAACTCATTTCTCATGCGGTTTCACTGTAATCCGTCTGCTCCACCCGAGGAGAAGGAGTCAGAGTATGAAATTCTCGCTAAAAAAATAGAACGCGCCATACAGGATGCAATACCCCCACCTAAACCAGAAAAGAAGAAACCTTGGATTATACCGCTTTTTATAATAATGTTTTTAATAATAGTATACTTATACAAGTTCAGACCAAGCTAAACTCCAAAATACCTTGGGGTTTTGACTTATTCCTGCCGCGCATAATGAAATGGTATCACTTGTTTGTGTAAATGAATTTCTACCCACTTGGGCTTCGAAAAACGAAGGCTGTAGTGATGTGTTTACAGACCCATTTTGCCCATACCCGACTTCTATTATTCTTCCACCTGTAATTGCGGATGCGGATGCATCTACTTGTATATTTGTACTGTCAGTTGGATATGTAAAAGTTGCACCTGTAAGAGATCCATTTAATACAAGCTGCCACTGAGCCAGATCATTTATTGTGCTCAGGGCAATATTAATTTGTTTTAAAACTGCAATTGCATCGAGTCTACCCGGAGCCAGTCTGATAGTGCACAGTGGAACGAGTGTGGGTGATAGTGTGTTACCTGTGATTGGCCCTACGGCACAATACAACTGTTCTTTCGGTTCGTAACCCCCTTCCGAAAGAACAGTAGAGCAAATCTGTTTTAATGTGGATGGAGAGCTTGTGGTGCCTATATTGAAAATTTCATATCGAATGGGTAAGCAAGCGGTAGTTATATACACTCGATTCACTATATTTGAATGGTGAAATGTATGGCATTTTATAAAATTTCCGTTGATACATAGTCCTGTTCTGACTGAACCCACACCTAACCATTCTATATCAGTAAAAAATATTTGAGAAGCTTGTAAGTTTGCAGTGATCCCACTTGGCCCAGTTCCATCGAGACGGTCACCATTCCACAACGATTGAGGAATTATGTTTTCAGTGAGTACACCGCTTGAACTGGACCTCTCTACAATGTATATATTTGAATGTGGACCCATCTGAATGTAATAACCGTTATCGGCACCATAGTAACCCACGCGCTGTATTAAGTTTGCTTTCGGTTCGCTCATCACAAATGTATTCAGAATCAATAAGGACTTTCCAGGTTGATAATTGAATACAAAACGACTTTCGCGCTCAGCGCGTGCATCTGCATTTGATGAAACATTAAGAATAACAGATGACTCTGAGTTTGAATGTGTTATAGATGACCCGTCTACCAAGTTTGAATAAAATTTATCGTTTATCCTGTATCTATTTTGTGAATCAAACAGAGTAATAGGCGACGAAACACGTAAACGTTCAAACGCATCAAGTTGCATAGTAGGTGCAAATGTGATATCAGTATTTGTATTTTGTTTTGTGCACCACGAACCATTCGCTACACTCATCATATTAATTTATGGTTACAAATTAAGATGGATGAACAGTACGTATATGTAGATTCGAGGCTTGGAATTACCCCGAATAATTACACTGTGTATCTCAATACTCCTCTTAAACAGGTGAAAAAAGTTGATATCGTATCCGCGACAATACCGTATACACAAACAGACCCGTATATATTTCTGGATATTGAGCAGTTTCGTAGCAGGTACGGAACACAGTCATGCAGGTCCAATTTACTAACAAGTAACAATATTATACTCGATACATCACCCACTTTATATGGCTACATGGGTCACATATTGTGCACAAGACCAACAATACTACAAACAAAGTCGAATGTGGTGGTGGGTGCAGCTGGTAACACCGTGACAGAGTACATTTACTCAAACACAATCACATATGTTGAACGCCAGTATACGTGTTCTGTTACATTTAAGCAGCCCATCGAAAGTGTAGACAAGTTAACCATTCGATGGGTTGATCGACTTAACAACCCAGTAAATTTTGGAAATGATCAGAACAGCTTCATGTTAAGAGTACACACTATAAAAAGAGAACTCACTGATTACACACCCATCAAAAGACCAGACCCGCTTGATCGTGAACCTGTATACTCGGATATTCATACATATCTTATATTCGCGGCATTAATAATAGGTATATTTACAATTATAATGCTGAAAGGCACTTGAAGCACCCGCTCGTAACATTAATCTCTGATGCGATGTGCGTCACAAGGTCCAGTTCGAGTAAAGCCTTTACTGCATTTACAATATCGGGTTTTACAATGTCATCATCCGTACCTGATATACCATCTGCGCCAGCTGCAATCTTCTCAAGGATCGGAACAATTTGCTCTGGGTGGGCGACATATGTTTTTAGCACCCGAATGAGTTCAACTGCATTCGTGGGTGGGTTTGTTTTTAGAAGAGTGAGTAGGGTGTCCATTATTAGTACCTTACATTTTCTTAACCATCCTGAATACGAGCAGGGCAAAAAGAGCTCCTGCGAATTGTGCACCCATGTACTGTGTAAGAGCACCGGCGGATAAATCACCATTGGCGAACATAGCCAAAGACACCGCTGGGTTTACATGGCCACCTGATATGGATCCTGCAATTGTTATGGCAGCCAGGAATCCAGCGGCTATAAAGAGCGGCTGGCCAGTGAACAGAATCGCAGTTACCAGTATGAATGTACCCAGGAATTCAGCCAGTAGTCTAGACGCCATTTATATATAAAAATATTTTAACGTGTCACGGCGTACACTGGGGGAGCCGGCTGGTTAATCTCGGTGTTGATGGCAACAGTCTTAACAACCATGAACACAACAACTGCTAGGACAGTGGTTGCAAGAGCGGTCAGCAGGTAGAAGCTACCACCCTGGCCTCTGAGGGTCACAATCTTTGAAATTGCCCAACGGACAACATCCATCCACGCAACTGCGGATGCAAAGCTGAAACCAGCGACAACGGCATTTAGAGACTGGGACTCTACCATGGTTGCAAGAGAGACTAGAGTGGCCATTTATTACTAGACTAGAAATTATTCTCATCGAGAATAAAATCGTCCTCCTCTTTGAGAATATTTTTGTATTTGACTTTGGGCTGAAGTTCGTCTGGAGGTTTTTTGATCACTATAAATTTTTTAAACTTTTCTTGGTCCTCCTCTCCATCATCTATGGAGTATACCTTTACTCTGCGCATCTATAGCATTCTTGATCATTATTTCCACTGGTGTTTCCGGCACCCACTCCCCCCATGTGTCATAGCTCCGATTCATCTCCTGTATTATTTCGTCAGTTCCGTCATACCGTGTAAATTCATCTTCGTCACTCTCATACTCTTCCGATTCCGAATCTGATCCAGAATCCGAATCTGAAAAGTGTGACCCTGACTGTCTACCCACATAGGTCCTGGCTGCGTGCTTCATTCCGTATTCCATATCCATTGCGGTTACTGTATTTCTGTTGCACGCGTTTGCATACTTTGCAGCTGCGTATACTGCAAACTCCATCACTGGGATTAGTATGTTGACTGCAGCCTCCTCCATTATATAAATATGAGATTGCCATCTTTATCAAGTATATTGAAATTATGTGCGTACACCCGTATAACTTTATCACCTGTATACTCAAGACGAAGAGTCTGGTTCTTTATTCTTCCCATGTTTATACTCCCTGTGGGAAGCTCGCTCTCTGGGTCAAGACAGAATGAATATGTAAAAAATGTTCCTGGTACACTCGTGTGATAATCGAGGGGCTGAACAAACCTGAAATACATTGCAACCTCATCTATCTTTGTAAATTCGTTAATGTCTAGTCGTATACGCTTAATGTCTTCTATACCGGGCTCTGCTGTAATGTAAAGTTCTTTCACTGGTCTCTTGAATCCTAAATTTATAATTGGGTCCGTTGATTCCACTATCTGAACCTGTTCAATGAGTAAATTTGCGTCTTTTGGTTTCTTGTCGAGAAACACATAATCAATAAAAAATGTGAGTAGTGCTGGATTTTTGAGAAGAATCACAACTTTTGAATTTTTGAATATCGGAAGATATTTCTTGAATGGTACAATAACATACTCACCATCAATCAGTTCTCTCTTTTGTCTCGGGGTTCTAAGATAATGATACATCTTCATCCATTCACCGGTAAATGATTGAATAGGAACTTCATTTATATAAAGAGTCGCGAGTTCTATGTTTTCATACGTTGTGCCTTTTATGTAAAACCCCTGAATAATGTCTGCAAAATCTGCGATAAGAGTTTCACATTGTGTTTGTGTGGTGTATTCTGGTTTGTTTTCTAGTATTTGTGTTGCTATATTCATGTGTTTCGTAAACACGGAATGAAAGTAACTCATACTACTGAGAGCTGTTATTAAAAACAAGTCCTCCTAACCCATCTCTAAACTTGACTATATTATGTGTAATTCCATACAATTTAACCGATGATTGGTTGCTTTCAACTCGAAGCACTTTATCTATTATTCTGCTCATGTTGACGTGGGTGTCTGGAAATTCATCATCCGGATTTGTAGAAAATGAATACACGTGTATATTTGATCTCGTTGGTCTTCTTCTGTGTTTGATCATTTGTATAGTATTCATAAGACTTCCGTCGCAATTTATCTTCTCGTGTCCGTTCAAGTACATTTCAAAACGCGATACATCACCGTCAATTATAATCTCTGATAAAGGGTTCCAGAAATTTATACGATTGTACTGGTTTGTTGGCAAGTCTACAGTCTGAAGCTGATTTACAAGGTATTTCAACTCGTTATTTTGCATACTCGCGCGGTCCCTGTCAGATAGATATATATACTCCGTGACGATAGAGGGACTGAAAAATTGCGGGTACACAATGGGTTTCACGTCATAAATCTTAATTTTATCAGTTACCAGATTCAGAAACCTCCCGTCAAAGTATCCCGTGTTATAGAGATTTCGATCGAGGATATTTTTACTTGTATCTTGAAAAATACCCGTTGCATCTGATTCTGCAATTGTAGATGTATTTATATTATACACGACATCACACAGCGCATAAATACTCGAACCATCAAATATAATATTGTTTATGTTTGACTTTTGTGTAAAGTATATCGCGTTGCTAAAAGCATTACTTGTTACAAGCGGTGTAAAGTAAAATTTATTTATACTCGTTGAATTTGAGAGGTATATTGATTTTCCGTCGTATACACTCGAAAGTGTACCACCAGGCACCTGGTAGCCTTTTATATCTGACCCATCCGAGTATCGTATCAAGTTTGCCGCATTCGTCGGTATGAAGTATGTGGAGTCTGATAACGTCACCGATGACTTGTAATTATTGTTGGACACTATTGTAAAATTATACGCATCACGAGAAAAGAACTGTTTGGACATGTCGAATATTTGCAGTGTATTCCCGTTAAGACCAGGTGGATAATATGCAAGATTTTTATTCGTGTATACTGTTGATACATTTTGACTGGAAAACAGAGCATTTGCAGAAAACGGAAGGCTATTTGAATTGTACACAACAAATGTATTGTTATCCGCAAGTGCATACAAATTACTACCGTAATAGAATACTGGTCCAAGTTGTGTAAATGTGGGTGAAAACACCAAATTTGAGTTTACAACAGTGTCGCGCGAAACACTCGTACCAAGAGTGGTGTAAAATACATTACTCGGGTCAACGGCAAATCTATTAAATGTTGGTAGTGTTATGTAAGAATTTGAATTTGTAGTCGTATCTATCGCCAATATCTTTGTATCATAAGAGAATGCAATGTTTGCGTTATATAATAATGATTTTCTGGGTGTACCAAGTGATTGTGCAATTGTTGTTATATTTTGTAAATTTGCACTCACGCGATATATATTCGTTGTTGATGAAAAATAAACATTTCCATTGTAGAATTGTATCCCGTTTGAGTTTGCATCAACCGGTACAGATATATACGATCTCGGGTTGAACGAGTAACTTACAACTTGTGTAGTGTTAAAAAAGAATATATTCGATCCTGATCGAATCGTTGCATTTGAATTTATAGGTTTATTTGGTAAAAATATATTTGAAATGTAATCAAACTGGATTACATTCGAAGGAGTGGAAATAGACACGTATCGCCCGTCATCTGATATCGAATTTATATTTGATGCAACGTATGAAGCCCCGTTTACTCTTGTCGGTGTAATGTATACATTTGGACTAAAGTAAAGTACAGACGAATCTGGAACTGTTATTGTACCGAATTTTAATGTATCCATATTGAACGATATGATATTACCAGTCGTTGTGGGGAGCATATATGCGGTATTCCCATATACCTGTACGGTATTCGACAGTATAGATGGAATGGTATATTGATAAAATTTATAAGTTTCTCTGTCTGTATTTGTATACGAGAGAATGAGATCACTCGTGTTGGAGCTTATCACATATGAAATTGAGTTTGATATTTTTCCATACGCTTTTGTGTCCCATGAAATTTGCACGTTCCCGGTATTATAAATGATGTTTCCTGTTTTTACAATGTACAGAAACTTTGAATCTGAAAATGCATACTTGAAAGATCCAGGATTTGGGATGGATACCTCCGTGTACTTTGCTGTTTGAATATCTGAAATTTTATTGAGCGGTGCATACACGTACTTATCACCGGCTACCGAGAAAAAGTATACATTTGAGTTGTAAGTAACTGGATTTGTTATACGTGAAGTGTAAACGTTTGTAAACCTATTCTGTATACCAAAACCATAAATGGTTGTATCCGAAACGAGCCCTATACCATCGTTGAGTGTGAACAACGCAGTGTTTGAAAATGTTCCCTGTGATGTTCTTATAATATTGAGATTGGTGTATGATGAACTGTCCGATTCTTCATTGAATCGATACACATTCGAATAATTATCCGTAACCATATACACAACGGTTGTATTTCCCACTCCTTGGTGAATCATTGTGTTTACATTACCAGGAACTGGGAATGATCGTAGTGGAGTAGAGTATCGTGTATCATTCGCATATACAATCATATCATTTTTACCGTTATTGAATATATATGTAAATCTGGGGCTCGAGTATACATTTGAAAATGTAAACGTGTTATTCACCGGTGTATTTGGTGTAAATATAGTTTGTATAAAATTGGGATTTTGGCGTGTCGTCGTACCTATTGTCATTGTACTATTGAAAACGGCATCTGTAGTTGATATTACGTTTACAGTTTGGGCATCAATTTTTTGTGCATTTATAAATACATTACCAAGTGAAGTTTGTATCCTATACGAAAACTCACGAACCATCTGTTCAATCGTTTGATAGTTTACGTCGAGAACACGGACGGTGTTATCATAATTTATGATGACATTTCCAGAAAGTGGGTAATACTGTGTAGTTGTTTGATTTTTTCCATAATAAGATTTAGTATCCAAGTTGTATATACCAGTCCCATCGGATGCGACTATATAGTTTTTAGTTGTTATTTGTGGTATGGCATTTGACAATACAGACCCAGGTATGAATAACGTTGTTTTTGTTCCGAGTATAATTTCACCCTCGTAGAGAGTTACGCCTCTCACAAGACCAGGTGAATTCACTGTTATTTGATTATTTGTTATAGATGTTGCCCATGTACCTGGATAATAAAAGTACACATCTGCAACTATATGAGAAATTTCAGATATGGGGTATGTAGTTCCGTATATAATTTGAGTCCCACCGCTCCTAAAGTATACCCTGTAACCAAGATTACTTTGATTTACCAATTCTAACGAGTATCCAACAAAGTCTCCCCGAGTATTCTTATCTGTGAGTTTGTACACCTGTCCATCATCGGATAATATGTAATTATCATTTGAAGAAATTATATTCGACCCGTTCCACTGTATCCGGTTTATTATATCTGAAAAATTACGGAAATTTTGAGTCGAGGATGCATACGACAATACAATATTAGACTGACAAGGGAAGAAGAAGATGTTTGATTTGTAATTGTAAGATTCTGAAAACCCACCTTGAATATTCGGAGTGTACACGAGATTTGATCTTGTTATATAATCGTATTGAATGAGTATGTTGGAATCTCTGTTTGTAAAATAAAAGTTTGTTTCAGTGTTGGCAAACGAAGAAAGGGAATTTCCGAACCTAGTGACAACTAAGTTTGATGTTGTTAGATTGTTATTTGTGTTGTACATTACAAATTCATTCCCTAGAATAATGATATTCGAATACCACGTATACATTTTTGTGAATGTATTTGTACTCGCGATATTATCAAATGTGTATGAAATTCCGTCATATTTTGTAACGGTGTTGCTACTAAACACTGTATATATGTTACCATTTAGTTCTGTGGTTGATGTTATATTACCAAGTGCCGGGCGTGCAACAGTTTTGTAAGTATAATATCCAGTCCCTTGGAAGTCTCCGCCGTTTGCCAAGTCTATTCTACCGAGTCGATTCTTGAATAGAGTGTATATATACTGTGCATTCCCAGTTACATCAATAGGGGTGTCGTCCTTTGACGCTATGTTTGTTGAAACTATATTCGATATGAATAAATTTCCATTGTTTTTTAAAACGTATATGTTTGAATTTGTAAACGCAGATACACCTATCGTTGTTCCGGGCAAACTACCGTTGAATGTGGTGTACGAATTGGACAGCACATCATATCGTATTATATTCGAACCTATAAAATACACATTTGATAAATTTGTCACCGTGTAATCTGTTATTCTTATTTGTGAATTTGATGGAAGCACTGAATATCCAGAATAATCAGAAAATGTATCCAATGTTGTATTGAATCGTATGATGTTACTATCATCTGTAAGGTATATGTAATTTCCATAGAATGTTGAAGTTTTGTAATTTCTTTGGGGGGTCTTGACGATACTTGTACTTTTTGATATTATATCATACACTATGGTATTTGCAGAAGACGGACCAGGGAATACGTATAGTTTAGTACCTACAAGTACCGATGTATTCGATGCATTCGGGCCAGAATTCCACGAAAATACATCTGGTGTAGACGGTGACGTTTGGTTTACGATCAATCCTGTGTTGCTATTGCTTGGAACCATGTAATACAACGAACCGTAATTTACGTATGATGTAAATGTATTTTGGTATGTGTAAGGCTTTACAAGAGTCGGAGTCGGATCTCGAGAGTTTGTTTTTATATACATAAACCCATCCGAAAAATTGTTTGAAAAAATGTATATATTCGAATTAATAGAGTCGTATACTGATAAGAATGCATTTGAGAATAAACTCGGAGAAGATGTTACGGATGTGCCTGCAAATGATGTATCATATCTATAAAATCCATTCTGTGAAAGCATGAATAAATCGGTATCTATAATTATACTGTCTGTTATTGTTTGAGGGGTATAATCTCTTCCGTTCTTTACAAAATCTATGAAATTATAAGACGAGTTGAATGTATTGTATGTAATAATGTTCCCATCGAGGGAGTTTGGTAAAGCGTATATAGTATATCCGTCGAAAGATGTCGATAATACATACATATTTTTTGGATTTGTCGTTGTAGAATCTATAATATTCGTGAATATATAAGATTCTGTACTATTGAGTGGTTTGGTTGTGTCATATTTTACAAGTTTTGTTTGTCCGTTTGATGGGAAAATGTATATGTATCTGCCATCATACGATAGTGTTTTTGGACTCAGAGTACTTAGTGGTAAGTAACTCCTATTTGATACTGTCCTTTGAAATTTGTCATACACGATAAAATTAAACCTGTCGTCGAGAATATACACTGTATTTAAACCATCGTATGCAGTATACACATTGTTCGAAATATCAACTCCGAGTTGAATGTTACTTGTGCCAGACTGTGTAGTGTAAAATATAGAATTGTTTGATAAGAATAAAGACGTGTCAACTGTGGGTATAATTTTTAAAAATGGTCTATCGGTATTATATTGTAAGTACCTATCATTGCTCCCCAGTGTCTTGTATCTGTATCCGTTAAAATCTCCTATAGTGTACACTCTTACTTGCTGTGTTGATATTTTGGTCATGGTAACACCGGTTACAATGTTCGAATCATCAATAAGCGTATTTATCAACGATCCTTCAAAGTATACATTTTTACTTTCGAAATAAATATAAAGACCATTATTATACGTCGCTGCAGTTGGATTTTGTTCAGGTAAGCTTGTAATTGAAATTCCGTTTACAGAGTATGTGTACAGGTTTGATGCGCTAAGCATATATAGAGAAGATGAAGATTGCGCGAATATTGTAAATGTATCATATATGTCATACTCATCTGTAAGTGTTAGATCAGATTTGTAAACACGCATTTTAGTGTCCGAAAACAGTAATATATTCGTATTGAAATAATACGAATAACGTGTTCCGACAACGTCTATAAAAAACTCGTTTATATTACTTCCCAAGTCTTGAACAATACCATTTCTTGTGAAGTTTAATAGTGTTGTTGTGTAAATGATCCCAACGGATGGTTTGATAGTATACGCACTTAAATAGTTGAACGAGTCTGATGTGTTATTCTGCGTTGAATATTGCACCAGGTTTGAATCCTGTGACGCAATGTAAATGTTTTGTTCTGCTCTTATTGCAGATTTTGGTACTACATCTTCGCCAAATGTGTAATTTTTGTTTACTACGCCTTGTTGTGATATAAAATAAACATCGTTTCCGTCATACACAGTGGAATAAGCTACCGAGTCGAGAGTTCCTATTTGTTTGAATTGTGTATCTATATTGAGGTATTTTGTATCCACTAAACTTGTAAAATCATTGAATGATATGAGAATCTCAACATCTTGTCTTGACAGCGCGCATATGGGGATATTTTTGAGGGACAGCGGTATATAAACATAGTATACAACTTGAGATGTAGATGGTTGGGGATCGGAGCCTTCCAGATAGTTGAGTGATGCCTGTAAATTTTCTGGGACTCGTATATCCTTGTATACGGATAGATACTTACCGGGTATGGTTTCTATGAGTTGAGACCCTATATACAATTCAATTTTATCGATAAGAATCGACCCCACATTCGGCTTGTATTCTCTTAGATACTTGATAAATTGGTTTATCCACCCAGCGGATTTCAATGTGATTTCAGATGTTTTTCTATTTTGAAAAACATATCTCTTATTTTTGAAAATCTTATACGACTTTAAACTATCATAATTTTTAAATCCCCAAAACAGAGCTTCGTCTTTAGAATCGAACCCAATGTACTCGCACTCTAGATTGAAATTAAATTTGTTTGCTGAATTATCTATAGATACACCGGGTGGGAGCCACGTGGATTGGGAAGTGTTGTAATATATACACGTGTCCTTTGTCGTCAGAATATCAATCTCGTTAAAATTGGCATCAAACAGGTAAATATTAGGTCTTATCTGCGATGCGGTTTTGTATGGGTAACACCATACATAACTCGGTGAATTTGTAACAAAGAGAGATTCTAGCTCCACTTTTAAAAAATTACTGCGTACAAGGTCTCCATATTTCTTTATGATACATAGCTGGGGCTTTCCGTATGCGACGGTTGTGGCATAAAATTGATTTTCTTGGTACTTGATTTCAAACTGGTCAAAGCTGTTAAACACTGACCTGAAATATGTAATCTGAGGTGTCCCTGTGAGATATGTATCTTCAAGGCCTTTGAGAACAAGTTGAACTTGTCCAGCCATCCTATAACTATGTGTGAAATAAAACTTAAAAAAATATCAATGTATTGTAATGAATCTTCAGTTAAAGCGGTTTGATCCCACGAAAATTGGGAGTGACAAAGTGTGTCTTTTCATAGGAAAAAGAGGTACTGGTAAATCGACACTCGTTACAGACATAATGTATTACAAACGTAATATACCATCCGGAGTTGTCATGTCAGCTACTGAAGATGGGAATCACTATTACCGACAGTATGTACCGGATCTTTTTATATATGGAGCGTACAACAAAGAAACGATTGAAAATATAATAGAACGTCAAAAGGACAATATAAACAAATATGGAACAACAAATCCTGTGTTTGTATTGCTCGATGATTGTATGTATGATAGGTCCTTCATGAAAGATGAGTGCATACGGCAACTTTTCATGAATGGCCGACACTGGAAGATATTCTTCTTGCTGACAACCCAATATTGTATGGATCTACCACCTGGTTTGAGATCAAATATAGATTATGTATTTGTGCTCCGTGAAAATGTTATACAGAATCGTGAAAAGTTGTGGAAGTCGTTTTTCGGTGTGTTTCCTACGTTCAACATGTTCCAACAAGTTATGGACGCCTGCACAGAAAATTATGAGTGCCTTGTAATTGACAACACAAGCAAATCGAACAAGCTCAACGAGTGTGTATATTATTACAAGGCGGCTATACGCCCACCATTCAGAATAGGATCAAGTGCAATGTGGGAAGCTCACTCTCGCTATTACAATCCAAAGTATACTTCATCGTCAAAAAGAACCGAAGTTAAGAAAAGAGGACCAGTTGTACACGTAAAAAAGACGTAAATAAAGTGTATACACACATAAATGGAAAATTACACAATGACTGATCAAATGGGTGGAGCCACGGTTATTGAACCTAAAAAAAATATTGAAGAAAAGCAAATGGAGTTCTCTTCTTCTATCCAGGATGTCATGACAGCACCCATCGATGCTCCACCCATTCAAACAACAGATTCCACATATATGAGCGAAACCAAAAAATCATCTGGTGCATCCGGATACCCACTCAATCTTACCAAATCACAAGTGGAGTCCCTTGTGGCGGGTGTAGCCGCTGTTATAGGCGTGTCTGGACCCATTCAGGAAAAGCTTGGTGACATGATTCCAAATTTCTTCAATGACTTGGGTAAACTGAGCCCGACTGGCATGGCTGTGACTGTTCTTGTAGTGGCCATCATCTTTTATTTCCTTCGACAGATGGTTGTTAAAAATCGCTAATCACCTTACCACAGTATGATTTATTTGAAACTGGTTCATACAAACCCTCGTTTTTTGCAATTTCTCTCAGTTCAGCAAAGTTCTCCCAAAATCTATCCGAGTGATCATACTCACTCACTGTAGAGTGAGCCAACTCGTGCAACAATACATGAAATGAGTCATTCGTATCCCCATCGAGACAAATGAAAATCTCAGATCCCTTGTTTACATTTGATCCAATTTCTCCTCCATACTTGCCGGTGACACACACGGGTTTCTTGAGTATGCTATATTTATCAGGTAAACGATCTATAAAGTCGTAGTACCTCTCCTTCAATCGTGTCATTTTTTCATCCTCTCTGTGAAATGACACGATGAAAATCACAAGCAAGAATAACAATAACACCAGCATCTAATGTATACGTGTAAAAATAAATCTAGAGTACATATCTGTAATGAGTCCAGTTGTATGGTGCACAATAGGCTCCCATATATCAAGCGACCACCCGAGTGATTCAAACTCAGTAATCATTATATCCTTGTACGCAATTGGTTCTGAAATCGGGTCGTTATTCTGGTAGTATACTGTATTCTTTACACATACCCATAATTTCTCGCCAAATGACCCGTTCCCTGTGGTATCGCTCCGAATAAAATAATTACCAGCCGAGTCGGTATACTTGAGGTGGTTCAGTATAAACCCCGAGTCTGGCACAACACCTATAAACTTTGTGCCAACCTTGCTCCGTTCATGAATACATCTGATTGTGTTGTAAAACAACTTGTCACTTGCAAATGTATACTGGAATGAAAAGTTGTAACATATAATGTCATATACTTGCTCCGGTGTTGCCGATATGTCACCAAGATGGAAATCAATCGGTCTTTTCCAACACCTGCTCTTCGCCTCATTTAGTAGTTCTTCATCTGGGTCGCACATTGTAAGGTGTACACCGCAGTCGAGCCACTTGAAAGCATCTCCGCCTCTTCCACACCCAACATCCAAAACTCTACACCCTCTTTCAGCCACCGATTGTATGAGTTGACGTTTTATATTGTTGTGCAATTTCCTCAGGTCCATGTATGATTAACGATTCGTTTTTTTAATCAAGTAACCCGAGTCTGTGACCATTTGATCTGGCTACTCGAATGAGGCCCTGTCTAATTTTCTGATTTGCGCCGACATACTTGCAAAAGTCTGTAATCACTTGTGAGTGTAATGCAATGGCCTTACCGCGGAGAGTATTGAATTTCTTAACACCCATTGCAGTTCTCACCATGAGAACAAACGGGTTCATTTACAATAATTAAAGCTTTTATTTTTATATAAATAAATGGCGACTCTTGAGCAGGATCTGACAACTGTGCCCGGTCAGCTGTTTGCGCTGATTTCTCTCGTTGGTCCGGATATGCCACAGAAGAATGAGAAGTTTGGTCTGAAGATTCGGGGATGTTTTCCAACCAAGGATGAGGCGGCTTCTCACGCAAAGCGTCTACAGAAGGAGGATGGTACCTTTGATATTTATGTGGTTGATATGTACAAGTGGCTGCTGATCCCACCGGATAGAGACGCGATTGATGACGTTCACTATCAAGAGGAGAAGCTTGAGGAGATTATGACCAAGTATCGCGAGAATCAGCGCGAGGCTGCAGTCATGTTTGAGAAGCGTAAGCGTGACATGATGGAAAAGCCAACATATATCGAGGCCAGTGACGAGAATTCCAAGTTTTATAACCGTCCGGATGAGCCACCCATTTCACATCCGTCTGAGGTGGTTGAGCGTCTGCGCAAGGAGAAGCCAGATGCACCGATTGAGGAACTGGTGAAGGAGGCGAATGATATTATTGAGGAGGAGATGAAGGCCCGCCAGAAGTGGCGCGAGGCTAATGGTAAACCAGACGCCTAATTACTTAAAACGAACTTTTGTATGTGTGCGCACATTTGAATTTGGTCCAATGACGACTAGCTTTTCTTGTTTTGGAAAATATTTGTATTGTGTTTTGCCATTTTCAGAGTGTGCCATAATATAAAGACCATTACCAAAAGATAAATTACTAAAAGTTGATTTTTTTAAAGTAAGAAAATTTTTTATATTATTGATTCTGACATTTTTAATATTATTATTCCTATTCTTTCTGTGTTTTATAGCCTCTTTCAACTCGTTCATTAATTCAGCGCGGCGAATTCTAGTTGTAATTATTCTGTTTGCAAGTTTTCCGAGTTGAGATTTTTCTATATCTGCTGTTTTTGGATTTATATAAAACATTGATTTCCAATGTTTTTTTATTTTGTTTGCAGCGACTTTTCGATTAAAACTATTCCGTGATAAATTAACAAGCGTATCAAACGCTACACCGAGTTTAAAATATTGTTTTTGAGGTATTTTATTTGCAATGTATAATACATTTTTAACATTATTTGGATCTCTAACATTAAAATTACGTCTCTTATATTTTCTCCCAAATTCTTCTTTGTTGTTGAATTTCGAAGACAATATCTTACTCATACGGTTATTTATAAGAAGCATTTTTTCATAATTCGGTAATTTAATAGAAACCGGCACACGGTAAGATTTTTTACGTCTCATAATGTTCGTCACAGACTCTTTATTTGGCATTTTATTATACGCACATATAATAAAATGTTATCGGAGATTTTAAACCTGATTACAATTTTTGTAGTTGCATTATTCTTTGCATTTGTGTTCATCGCATACAAGACTCAGCCGGTGACTGAGGAAGGGCCCAAGACACCGGGGGAGATTTTCAAGAGCATGTCGCTTACACGCGACTATGAGACTATACGTATGACTGAGCCACTCTCAGTGTTACTCAAAGACAGTGGGAGTGTGGGTGGGTTTGAACCCATAGAAAGGTACACAACGTATATGGTTACGTTTTGAGAATAACAGGTCTACGCAGACTCCCGAGTAAAAATCCAACAAAGAATGCGGCAAATAAGAGTATCATCATCTTCTTATCGATACGCGGAAACTCCTCCCTATCATACGTAGGTGGAGGTTCGTTGTTATAATAATATATCGGATTGGGTTCATCCTCTTCCTGGAACGTCTGCTGGATCGGAGGAGGCGACGGACTCCGCATCATCGGAACTGGCTTCGGTCTCTCCGTCAGAGGAGTCATCGTCGCTTCCATTATTATCATCACTCTCATTATTATTATCGTCATCTTCCGCAATGAAATCACTCAGATCGGTTTCGCTCTCCTCTTCCTCAAAGTCTTCTGGATCGTATGAAATCTCTGATGAAATGTCCGAATCCCAATGAGATTCGAGTTCAGAATCAGAAAAGTCATCTTCAACCTGTTCAACTGGTGTGTACCTCTCGGGCTTTTTGATAATACGTCCTGAGCGAGTTCTTGGTGGAATCGGCTCCATTTCTTATAAAATGTGTTTATTTTTTAATATCTTGGGAATATATACAATCCATTTTGTCTGTGCTGATCTATAATCTTGGATTCTATATCTTTACCTATTATTTGAATCACCGGTGTCATTTCAGGTTCTTGAATCTCCATCTTATGTAGAGATGCCATTGCTATATAAAAGTGTTGTTTTGAGATCTGTGGCCTCTTAAAGAGCTCATCTTTACACTTTGTAATCTCATCACAAAAATTGTTGTAATTTTCCGGGTCTATACCCGAGTATGGGTGAACCATATCTATATACTTGTCAAACGTTTCATGTCTTTCCTCTATCGATGGCAAAAGCAGAATAAATATCATCAGCAATAAAATGAACATCAGGTACATTTTCCCTGAATTCCTCTACTAACTGCGGAGACAATTTGTGGTGCAAGCCTTCGTATTTTTTACAATTCTCATCAAAACACCGCTGGTAAAGTTCACGAGTATCCATGTTTACAACGTAATACACGTGATTAGACTTGTGCCTCTTTTTGGTATTCATACAATACTTTGAAGGCGTCTGTACAAATATGAAATTCTTGTCACGTGTAAGCTTTGTAACACGTGCAGTGTCAAACGGGTCTTTGCAGTTTTTTATGCACCTTTCAGAATCCATACACTTGTATATAAACATCTCGAGATTCGTCTCGTTTTTCATTTGCACATCCTCGCCCTTTACAATTGAATCTTCGTAGCGAATCGAAAACAACTTGAGTAGAGGCACGGACGGCTTACAATTCTCAAAAAACTTCTTCTTCTCAACGTCATAAAATGGTACATACGGGTCCTCGTCTCCACACTTTCCCTTTTTATGAGACCATAGCATACGGAGACCCGAACCCTTGTATACAGAATCGTCTATGTACTGGGCAAGTTCTGGTATACTTTCTCTGACATTCTCCATGAGTTCGATTGCGCGTGGTTTGTCAACAAGCAAATCTGGCCAGTGAATGTGTATACCTGATTTAACCTTGTCATCTTTTGGTTTTGGTTTTGCCACTGCTACGAGACACCTACCTGGTATCACCTGATGAATCTTTTGTGAAATATTCACAATTTCATCACGTGATAACTTTGTGTCATTTACATAATCAACATCCATGAACATATAAAATCGGGGTGTTTTGAGCTCCACTACATACAATTTTGTCTTTTGAACATCTTCGATATATGTCTTCATAAACTGGGATACATCACATTTCGGAACAGAAAGTGATCCACCATTCATAAGTGTATGACTCAAGGCCCCACCACCGCGCCATTTATTCATTCTCTAGATTTAAAATTTCTCAAATTTTTAAATGTGGATATGTCGTCACTGTCACTGTCACTTGAACTCGTGTCGTCTTTTAAAGAGTCTCTGAGCACGAGGAGTTTGTGAACGGGCAATTTAAAAAGCTCTTCATACGTGTAACTCGCTCCCATGGATAGTATTTTTTTTATAATCTGATCCTTGCTCTCAGTCATTTCTAGTATACTATATAAAAATTTTTGCTTTTTGGCGAGTTTAGTGCGTAATAGAAATCGGGATTCTGGATAACCTTGTCTTCAATCATCTTCCACACGTTTTTAAACCTCAGATCACTGAGTGTTGTAAAGTCTATAAAATCATTCTCGTCGTAGTTTTTTCTAAAACTCACTTGGTTTGTATCCATCTTGTGCTTCTCCTCCTTGAATTTTTCAATTATATTCTTCATATCATCCGAAGTAATGTTTACAAAGAATATATACACGTGATATACAGACTCTTCCATATCCATCTTATTCGTAAATTTAAAATAATTGTACGTCCCTCTCTTCAGATTTATAATACCCCGAGTTTCCTCCTCGAGCTCTCTGAGTGCACACCTGATGGGGTTGAAAACTTCTCTTTTTCTACACCCACCGGTGACAAATGTCCACTCTTTGAACCGTTTGTCACGAACAACAAGAAACTTAAACTCTCCGTTTTGATACGTTACCGGTATTGCTATGGCTTTGTGAACTTCAGAGTTCATTCCTACTATAATACATGGAAATTATCTTCTTAAGTTTGGCTCATAGCTAATGAGAATGATAAAAACTGCAAGTGCAACGATACTTGTCCAACTCATCTATTTATTGTGCATATAATAATCCAGCCATTCCATTCTGTATACGTAAAAAGTTGTAATTTACTGTGTAGAGTGTACCATTCCCACACCCTCTGAATATAACATCGTTCATCATCGTAAAATTTGCATATCCGGATGAATCGGTGCTATGTGCTTCGAGACAGAATGGTATAAACATACTATACTTGTAAATATCATACCTAAACACATTTGTAAACCCGTATACGTATATATACCTATCACCATCGTATACGAGCGAGAGATACGGTTGTTCTTGTCCATCTAAATTAAACTCTTGTGTTCCGGCCCTAAACACATTCGTGTACCCTGATGCTATGTAGGTTACACCATTCACAACAATACTCGCCGAATATTTATCAAACGAATCATCACTTATAAAACGACTCACGTCATCTACCAAATTGTAGAATACAGTATTTGTGGTGATATTATATCGAGCAATTTTATTATCAATTCCAAATAATATAATGTTATCATCAAATAAAAACGAACTTATGTACTTACCTTCCAAAAGTGAATCGTTCACCTTATAATTCCCCACTGCGTACAGTGTTCCATTATATGTGTAGAGAGACCACACTTGGAAGTTTACAGATTTTACAATTCTAAGATCACTTACGCGAAAAATATTTCCATCCACGGTACTCGCATACACTTCTTTCCCGTCTGTGCAACTTGCAATCACATATGGGAAATTTGTTCGTATTACTCGATAGTTTTGTTGAAGGCCAAAGAAATCATTCGTTTTAAACGCATATATTATGGGCTCTTCTGAGTGGAATATATAAATGGTATCGTTGAGTCTCTGGCATGTTCTAGGATTTCCTAAATTTAAATTTGCATTTGAAAAATTGCGGTAATTTGCATCCCCTAGGAAAGTATGGTAATATTTGTATACTTCTATTGGCGCCACTATTGCATCATTTAATTTTGTGGGTTGTTTGAGCGTGTCCGAAACCATATATTTCACCAACCCTTGGATTCTGGTGGGTTCATTCTCCCTCACTTGAATTTTTTTCATCTGGTGTATCAAAATGTCGCAATCTGGTATACTCTCGTCTACAAACGCGTATACAATCATACATCGAACATCTTGCTGAACCCTCCAGTTGATGATAAACTCACACTGATGATACCTAAGGTTCTTTGTGGGAATCATAGGCACGGGTATAGGCAAGAAACTGAATGTATCATTGTATGCAGTTTTAGAAAATGTACCTGATGATAACAATGGCATGAATTTTGTTATAAATTTAGAATCCCAAGATGAAATGACTTGGCCGCCTATATACATGTCTATTGAATCGATCATGCTCCAATCCACAAATACACTGTCCTTATATAGGTACATGTACATCAGAACATCACCAGTTTTATCCAGTACTATGCGGTTTCCTCCTTGTAAAATGTAATCATACCCTGCAAGTGCAAACGGAGTGTGTCTTTTGTAAACTGCCTGAAACCCCGCTGCCATCTACAATGGGCGAATAACTTAATTGGAGTACAGTAACCCAGCCATACCCTTATTGATGCGTAGCACGTTGTAATTCACTGCATATATGTACTGTGATCTTGTAGTGTTTACAATGTTACTTGTCATGCTTGGTGCCTGGGTCACAAGTCGGAATGAATCTATTCTACTAAAGTTTAGAGTTCCAGTTGGTTGTAACTTGGATGTATCGAGGCAGAAAGGAATGAGAGCCATCTTTCTCAGACTCTCTGCCGTCTCAAAACCGTACTGGGTGTGGTAATACGGGCTGACATCTGTATAGTGCGGAAGACCCTTGTCCAACCCAATATCAACACCGTTAATCTGCATCTTGAGCGTCTGATTCGGGTTTGAGTAATCACGAGTTGGGAATGTAATAAACTTGACTGGGTGGTTGAATACAATCTCCTGTGTAGCAGCGGGCTGCGCGACAGTTCTCTGGAGCTGATATATAATCATATCAAGGGGTTTCTCGGCAAAGTGTTTGCGTTCATCTGCATCGAGATAGATGAAATTGGCCCACGCACGGTACGCCCTGGTGGATGGAGTGTTCCAGTAAATTCGAATCTCCACATCGTGGAACTGTAAAGCTATGAGCGGCAGAGCGGACTGGAAATCCTTACAGAAGAAGAACTGGAATGGGAAGAAATTTGTAGTTCCGACACTCTGAAACTTGGTAGAGTATGTAGATGAAATGTAAAGAGGTGAAATGGTATTGCTGAAGAACACGTCCTGAGTGTCTATAATCTGGCCACCGATGACGAGTTCAACTTTGTCTATAACAGTGTTCCAGTCTATAGACTGAATATTTGATGCAGTGTCTCCGGCGGTGAGGTACACATATGAAAGTAAATCACCCTTGCGCTCAAACCGTAGAGTGCTCATAGAGGATGGGCCTGGTGTACCTTGTATAATCTGTTCCTCGATACCCATTGCAAAGTGAGTATGGCGGCGATAATTGGATCTGAAAAATGAAATTTCCGGGTTACCGGTTAGATGCACATCTTGAATACCTGTTGCCACAAGCTGGACTATCCCACCTGACATTTAATATCAACTGGTATTTTTTTTATGCATTGGAAAGCGAATGGTTATATATATTCTGAGACAACTGTTTCTTTGCGATATCTAGATGCTTTGTGTTTGGATTTTGTGCATCCTTGTACGGGTTCGCCTCTTGTATACCACTGCGCATGTAATTCATAGGCACTTGTGATCTACCGTGATTCACTGGCTGTACATTGTTATCAATTCTCACACTCGCAAGTGCGCCTTGTGCACCGAGTGGATCTGCGCGAACATTCATACGACCGGGGTTTCCGGCCCTATCCGGTCTAGATCTATTATCCAGATTTCTCACGAGAGACTGGTTACCATTGACAATATACCCGCTATTCAATATATATCTAGGACCACCAAGTGTCTCCTTTCCGCGCCTCTCTGTTTGTTCCTTCTTTGTAGTGAACATCAGCTTTTCAAATCTTCCACGTGCCTCGGGTGCCTTTAACCTACCATTTGCTGGCATGGGAGATCTGTAAAAATCTTTATCCGGTCTATTCTTTGCAACCATGGTTGATAACTCTTGTTTCGGAACCAGTGAAGCCGGTGGAGCCTGTGGTCTTCCTGGAAGCTGCGTGAGTCTGTGCTCGTTTACATTCACGGGCATTTCTCTCGCAAGTTGTTGGTATCCTCCGTATGAAGGTACATTAGGGCCCACACCTATACCAGGACCAACTCGCACCCAAGGGTTTGGATTGAGATTTCTCATCATGTTTGACACATTTTCGCGGTTATTCAAGTTGTATACTGGCTGACCGTATACATACCCCCCGCTATCCTGTGTGACTTCTGCAAATGTTCCAACCTCGTGTTTTGAAGGCCACCTGTTTGACAACATGCGCACGTCATCATCTTGGAAGACTGGAACATCTGTGTTTTTAACCTTTGTAATCTGGGGTGGTTTTTCAACCTGTTCTGTCGGTGGATCTGATATTTGTTTTCCCACGAATGCCAGACCCACAACTGCTGCAAGAGCAAAGGGATCCATATTACTAGTGTACTATAAATTTATTTATCAAAATATCTCTGTTTGAATAAAGAATTTTGAATCACTGCTCTTGTACTCATTGGATCATCATCCTTCACCACAATTGGTTTATCTGGATATATATTAGGAAAATCATAGGGCTTCATACTCGGTCCCTTCTTGTATCCAAAAGTCGTTTGAGGTCTCAGATAATCCTCAACCGTCGCATCGTATCCTGACATTTACTATTACACGAGATTAATTACGACCCGCTCCAGCAACACCGCCTCCAGCACCGGGAGCTCCGCCTCCGAATGTACCTCTCAGCTGTACAGACTCTGGGTGTCTCGGATTTCCCTCGTCTGTGCACATCCATTGATTCTCTCTGCAGTTTGGTTGACCACGCCCGTTAAACGCCAGAAACGATTCGAGATCCCCACCGGCGGTTGTTACTGGCATGGTATAAAACTGTCGCTCGGCCCACCGTGAAGGCAGGTTGAGTTTTTGAGAAATCTCCTCGGATGTTGCGCGTGTTGGTAATCTGTATGGATTGTCTCCCATGAGATAATTTCCTGCTGGATTATTGTCACTCACAGTAGAATAATTCGAGTATGATTTGGGACTGAGACGATAATAAATATACATCCCCAGAAGTACAAGTACACCGAGCATGATTATACGTACATCTTTCCTAAGCAAAAATGCTAATAAAGAAGCATACACAACAAACCGAGCAGATGATTCAAATCTCTCTTGGTATGTTTGTTTCGAAGAAGGCCAGAATTGTAAAAGTTTACTTGTATCCATTCTTTACAATGGAGTTAGGTTTTTTTATTCGACATAATGTTTGTTAGGCTCGCTTGAAGGTCCCCATCCTTCATCTGCTCTACACACTGCTTAGCCACAGACTCAATCATGTTGAGTGTATCCTGTGGTAGAAGTGAAATCGTAGTTCCAATAATATACAGAGTCTGTAGATACTGCCAGATGGCATTCTTTGTATTCTCACTTAGATCGGGTGTCCAAATAGATGCAATGTTTAGATCGCTAATAATTTGAATATTCTTAGCTTCCACCGTAAACAGTGTCTCATCCTTCGCCATGAGTTTTTGAGAATAAGGAGCCAGGCTATCCATGTAACAGTTTACAATCTTCCGCGGATTCACCTTGCGAGACATCTCAACGGTCGTTTTATATCTTTTAAACGATCCCTCATCTGGGAATGTCTGTACCAGCTCATCGCAAAACTGCTCGAGCATGTCACAGAAAGCAGACACGGTAGACATTTTAATAAAAGGTTTATCAAGTCTTTAATATTGGTTCTGTTTCTGAGTTCCCTAGATGTATAATAAAATAGACGAGTACACCGACAAGAAATGCTGGTTTTATATACTCGTGATTTGGAAGCTCCTTCTGTCCATTCATCTTTGTTTTGAAATGAATGTATACAACAGTCGCACACGCGGCAATGACAGCCGCTGACCACGGTTTTCTAAGATACTCGTACATTTATCATGTATGCATATTATTGTTTCTGCATTGGAGCGTCGTCAAATAAATCTGGCTGTGCACCAGAGTGTGTTATGGGAATCTGTTTTACATCTTGACCCGGTGCCAATGGAACCTGGGCCGGTGCTGCTAATGGTGCTGGTGCTGGCGCTGGCATCTCAGGCTCTGGTGCTGTCATCTCAGGCTCTGGCTCAGGCTCTGGCTCTGGCTCTGGCTCTGGTTCCTCTTCAGGTTCCGGGTCTCCTATTTCCACCTCACTGGAATCTGGGTTCATGTATGTTCTCAGAATCACCGGCACCGGTATCAATTCATTGAGTGTTTCGGTTATAGCCTCGCAGCAAATCTCTTTGAGTTTACGGTTTCGGACAACTGCATCAACTTCTCTGAAAATGAGCATGTTATCCATGAACAATTTTCCTGTGTTGTTTAAACATGCGTGAATAAAGTTGCTGTTTGACGGTAGCTTTACATTTATCTTTTTAGAATCCTTCGTGAGTCTCACAGATGATAGAATTTTAATAAAGCACACAAATACAGCGGCAAGGAGATCAGAAAAGTACGGGCATGCATTCGTGTATTCCTTTGCGTGTGTCTCTATGATAGAGTTGTTCCAGTTTGTAATCTCTTCGAGTAGGATTCTAAAATTTTTGAGTGTGGCGTCTCTGTTACCCTTTCCTCTGTCAATCGCCTCTTTGTACATGTTTATAAATGTTTCGACCATTATCGGCGACATGATTTTGCATAAAAGTGAAATGTAGTGGTTCTTAGCCTCGACGGAAATCTCCGTATCCATTTATATTACATTTTATGATTTTTACGAATCGAATCCGCGGCTTTTCTGAGGTTTACGAGTGATGGGAGAATATCAGATTCCTCCTCTTTCTTTGTTACGCTTGTGTCCCATGTTACATATATCTCATACTGTGAGTACTGTGTCACCGTGAACCCTAGGAGCTCAAGCTGTCGTTTCAAATACGTCGTTGCAAAATCACGGTCGAATGTAGGGTATCCAAACACAAATTCTGGAATTGTTAAAAAAACTTGTGTATGACCGAGTTCAACCGCTAATTTTATTTTCTTTGAAAACTGGTTCAAAATTTCTTTAAACAGTTCCTTTTTTATATTTACACGCTTCGTGTGCATATCGTTTATTTGTTTTACTGAAATCATATCTTAACGTAATCAAACAATTTTGGTTTTTCATTAATTCCCTGGACATTTTTAACAACACCAGTCCTCTTACTGAAATCTATCACCTCACCGGCATATGTATCAGTGTTAAAAAACATGAAACGGCTTGATCCATCTGGGTCTATATACATTGTTTCAATGGGCACGAGCTCTGGTCTCTCTGCGCGAACTGATGCGATTACAGAGTTTACTGTTTGAGCATCCTCCATATACTCAGGTTTTCTGTAGTAAAAGTATACAAGTAATAGAAGTATCAGTGCAAGCACAAGATACATTTAATAAATATAAGGATTTTATTCTGCGTCATCAATGATACTAAAATTTACATGACCACATTAAATGACTCTACTGATTTACTCTGAAAATTGTAAGTATTGTAGTGAGATTATAGATTTTATCAAGTCAAATTCCATACTCCTAAACATGCTTCGGTTTCACAATATAAACAAACAAGGTGTACCGAGTGGCCTGACTCGGGTACCAGCACTGATAACACCCGAAGGTGCGACTGTGATAGGCGGAGACGTTAAAAACTATCTTGATTCTCTCATCCCTGTGAATATTGAATCATCCACATTGGGTACACGGCTCACGGTAACATCTCTTGATGGGTCTATGTCCGATGACATGTTTAAACTTGACATGTACGGAAAGTCACTGGCGCCTCCAATGACACGTGAACTGGAAGAAAAGATTAGCAAAAACGTACAGGACGCATATCAAAATATAAAGAAACCATAAGTTTTATATGTAGATGTATCTAAAAACTATACAAGCATCCGCAATACGTACACTTTTTGAGGTTCTTAAAGACATCATAAATGACGTAAATATCATTTTTGATGAAAAAGGTGTCACCATGTGTACACTCGATACTGCGCACGTGACATTCATAAACATGGTTATGAATGCAGATAATTTTGAAAAATACGAGTGCTCCGGTAGAACACTCGCGGGGCTCAATTTACTCAACACATTCAAAATCATGAAGACGATTACCAATAATGATACTCTCTCACTGAATATAAATGGAAGTGAAATTATGGATATAAAAATAGAAAACGAGACGAAGAAAACAACCACAACATTCAAACTTAAACTCCTGGATATAAATGACGACGTGTACGAAAATCCAACGATACATATGGACTATCACAGTATAATTCAGTCAGCCGCGTTCCAAAGAATCATCCGAGACATGGCAAATATATCAGATAATGTGATTATAAAACGTTACGAAAACAAGCTTGCATTCATTTGCGATGGAGACTTTGCACAGCAAGAAACCATTTTCGAGTGCCCAGATACAATAGATGAGGTTATAGAATTTCCATACATGCTGAAATACATTTATATATTCACCAAGGCGACGAGTATATGCTCAAACCTCGAGATTATGCAATCAAAGGAGGGTCCGATAGCATTCAAATACTCAATTGCTAATCTAGGTGACATAACATTTTTCCTAGCACATGTTTCTGATTAAGTATATTTTCAACGTGTAAAACATTGTTTTCATTCGGTATGAGAATAGTTTTGAGACGAAACGTAAACCACTTTTCATACTCGAGTACCCACCGAGTGGTATAAAAAAGATACTTTGGATCCGGTATGACATTTCGATGACTAGAACACATCTTCACCCACTGTGTCATATCAGTTCCATTCACGTGTGCACTTTTTATCGGGATGGAGAATTTGGGGGTGTGCATCGGCGGAAATTCAGAATGTTTACCAATGAAAATATATGGTTTGTTCATATACATGTAATGTATCTGTGATGTGCCGTCTATGTAGTCGTATTTTTTCTTTATTACATACTCACTCGTCGATGACTTTAAATACGTGACAACATCAACGAGCTTAAAAAATATCCATCTTAACATCTTTAGATGGAGAATGAATTTAATACAACTTTAAATAACTTGTCATCATACAAGGAAAAAATTGATTACATGCTGGATTGTATACCAACGCTCAGAGAATATCTCGATGACCAGATGGAGGATACAGTCACCGTTTCAATGTTTAATATTAAAAAAACCACCCTCTCGAAAAAGGGTGACGTGTACAAAAAATTCAAAAAAATGGACCATGCGACTGATAACACCTTTATCCAGACATGTTCATCCTGTGGGTGTTCGAATATATACTACTGTTCTTCTTCCGGTGATGACGTGTGCACCGATTGTGGTCTCGCAGTTCAGTCGCATGTATACGATATAGATTACAAGGAGGAGAGAGATATGGATAAAACCATAGTATACTCCTACAAAAGAGAAAACCACTTTAACGAGTGGATAAACCAATTTCAAGCAAAAGAGATGACCACTGTTCCACAAACGCTTATAAATGATTTAAAGGTGGAACTTAAAAAACAAAAAATAACAAAGCAGTCTGACATTACACACAAGAAGATTAAAGAATTATTAAAGAAACTTGGATACAACAAGTATTATGAGCACATACCATATATAACAACCATATTACACGGAATAAAACCACCTGTAATGTCAAACGAGCTTGAAACGAAACTGAGATCTATGTTTCACATGATTCAAAAACCATTTGACAACTCCTGTCCGAATGAAAGGACTAATTTTTTGAGTTACTCGTATGTATTGTACAAATTCTGTGAATTGTTAGGCGAGGACGAATACCTACAATTCTTCCCCCTCTTGAAATCAAGAGAAAAACTTTACAAACACGATCAAATCTGGAAACTTATAACAGCGGAACTTAAGTGGGAATATATTCCAACAATATAGAAATGGATCAGCTCGCAATAGGGTCCATTGATTACGCAATAGAAGAGGTTGAGAGAATAAGACCAAAATGTAACCAGTATGTCATCAATGATTGCTTGTACCACTTACAAAAAGCCCGAGAGGCTCTCATCCAAGGTCTTGAAAACCCCATAAGCTGGGAATCCATTTTACAAAATGTAATGATATTCAAAATGTTGATTGACAAAAAATATCAATCAATGTCAGAATGTCAACCGGACTCTTAAATCCATATATAAGATTGGAACCGGAATTTCTTTATCCACAAAAATATTATCTTATACATGATCTTGTAGGAAATGTCATACACACTTCAAATACATCAAACATTTATTCAAATATAAATCCATTTCCAGATTCAAATGTAGGACAAGTAGGAATAATTCGGTGCGAACCACCCGCTAATTCTGTGTATCAAATGATATTCAAAACACCAAATGAACAGTTGATAAATAATACATTCTCCATACAATTTTACATGCATGCATCTTCAAATTCTGTACAAATAAATACCGCGTCACTCTCCATGAGAATACAACCAACTACGAATATATTATTTAGGTACAACACTACCGTATCATTACCTGAAATGAGAGTACAATCTGTGATGTTGAATCGAACCTGGAACCATTACATGTTCTCAATGAATAGAGCAAATTTATTTGTATTTGTTAATGGTACGGGTGTTTACAATAGTTCGTCATTAACTCCATTTTCAGGATCGTTTTCCAATTTAGAAATAACCACAACGACAAGTAATACTGTTTTGTTGTCTGATATAAAAATAACAAAGGAAATAAATTCTATAAATTTTGCACCTGAAAAGGCACCATTTAAAATTACTTCAAACACACATGCATTAATCACCGGAGAATTCAACCCACTTGTACACACAAAAACATTTTCAAATGTATTAACCATAAACCCACCAGTTCCGGATATTCACAGTTTCCGACAAGCAATCAATGGTACAGCTTGGTGGTATGGATGGATAAAATCAAATACACAATCAAACACGAATTTTTTAAGAGTGGGTGTTCCCACCTTTAGAAATTTCTTGACATTTGTAATTGGGAATACAAATGGTTCAAGACAATCACAAACATTTACGACATCTACATTAACAACATTTACATTTAATTCACAGTCTAATTCATATGTACCATTTTATGCGTATGCCAGCAACATTTCTGGTTCCGTGGCATCATGCACATTGAATGGAAAAAATCTACTATGGTCTGATATCTCTCCTGTCCAACTTACAAATCGATTCAAATTGTATTCGGGTGGGTTGGTTTTAGAAGGAGATCCACCTGCATTTGGAAGAACATTCAGAAATGATATTCTACTAACACCTGTAAATGTAGGCGAATCGAATATCATCACAGCGAGTAACATTGGATTGAGTAACGGGACAGGTGGATATCTGGGCTACAACGGTACATTTTTAATGTCTCCGGTATCGAGTTTGATATCAAATATAGCAAATTTATCGTATACATGGAACTTTACACCTGACGGACGATTATCAAATTCAACAAATTTTATAACAAATGCGTACATTGAAAATATTTAATGTCGGTATTTAATAAATGTTCGACTTATTCGTTGCAAATATTATTTACGTTGTACACTTGGTAGTCTTGTTATTCGTAGTACTTGCACCATTCTCATCGAATCAAAAAGTTCTCACGATTGAGATGGCACTCTTGTTCACAATATTACTTCACTGGATTACAAACAATAAAGTGTGCTGCCTCACAGAGTTTGAAAAAATTCTCAGGGGAGAGTCGGATGATGACAATACATTCTTCGGAAAGATAATGGGGCCAGTGTATACATTTGGAAAAGATTCAATTGTACCGCAAGTTATTCTATTTGTCCTTATGATGGTTACATTATACAAAGTAAAACCCTTAGAGGGCTTGGAAGTTAAAAAATTGACCGACTTATTTATTAGATGGAGGAGGAAGTAGTTTTCGTTGATGTGGAATCGGTAAAGACTGCAAATGGGAGTCTTGTATTTTCAGTGACTATGAAAAAGGTACGAAATGGCGACATTCTTTGCACACGAACACTCCTAAACAAGGATATTATTGAGAACGTGTACGATTATGACGTTTCGATGTGTAAAAAGATAGTGCGGACAATTGCATATCTATCGAATCACTGTGAGCCAGACCCTATTTTTGTAAACACGAATGAGATGCTGACAAAAATAGAAGATTTTATATACAGACACGGAAGAGTGTGGGTTGGACACTCGGTGGATAGGGATCTCGGGTTTCTGTATGACACGGATAGACTGTATGGGAACTTTTTCAAGGTGCACCCATGTGGTAACGATGAGATTTGTACAGACGGGTACAAATGGGGGCGTATAGCAAAGATATGCACACAGTGCATCATTCCAAAACGAGCACCTAATTTTTACAAATCGTACATTGAAAGATTCGGGCAGGGAAATGTTTCAATGACGATGGAGAGTCTACTGAATTATTGCGTACCAGACCAGACGGTTGATCACACGTCCCCATCTGATGTAGATCAACTCATACTGATTACAGAATTCATCAGAAACAAAGATGCACAGACATTTTATTTCGGAAATGTTTCAACCTACATTAACAAAGCATAACCTTGTGTGTAAAGTTTACACCGCGTTTCATTCGTAAGTTTGAAATTGAATATATTTACATCTATCGGTATACACACGCCCTGGTATGCTACAGGGCACTTGTGCCGTATGGATCTATAAATTTCAAGAAAATTGAGAATATACGAGTATAACGTTTTTGCCTCTTTTATACGCTCATTATTATGGGAGTTTATAACAAAAACGTCGTTGATGTCTTTATCTATGAATGGTCCGTATGGTATATCCTCTGATATTCCACCATCTAAATGGTTCTTGTACGGTGCGAATATGAAAGGTACACTCAGACTCATCGATACAGCATCAACCACAGACATGTTTGGCGCTGTATCGACTGAAAAATACTCCACCTGATATTTATCCAGTGAAAATGCTGATATGTGTAACTTTATTTTCGTTTTTTCGTACAACTCTTTAAATGTAATGTCCTTCTTTCCTAGGAATTTAAAGCAAAAATCTCCTATATAATTTCTGGAAACATCTTCGCTTACAAATCCATAGTGTTTTAGAAAATTCTTTAAGTTTATACCTAATTTAGACAAGTCTTGATTTATACACTCTGTGACTAGTTTGCGTGTGTCATCCATGCCCAAGAGGTATGCGAATGAACACAGTGCGCCAGCCGAAGATCCTGATATTTCTTTCAAATCCGAGAAGGATCCATTTTCTAAGAGTTTAACTATGCATCCGAGGTATGAATAGAACATCATACCCCCTGGACCCACGATCAAGTATTTCATCTAGTAGTATTTTGGAAAAGAGGAGCGGAGAAAACCAAACACGAGAGCAAAAACGATGGTGTGAACAGCAACTGCGCTGATGCTTGTAGTTCCGGACATGAAAGAGCCAGGTGGAATGGTGACTAGCATCCCTGGGCTCAGAAGGATAAACAGAAGAGCCGGTACAATCAGATCAGCCTTGGTGAAGCTCACTCTAAATACAAATGTAAGGAGGGCCCAATATAGGACAACGAGCACAAGTGCATGGATTAACACTGATAGAAAACTCGTCTGTCCAGATGAGATACGAGTGTTCGGTAGACTCAGGAGCAGCCCTGGGCTTAGGAGAGCAAACAGGGTGGCTGGAAGAAGAAGTTTGGGGCTCTGGAAGTCCATTTACTATACTGCACGATTATAAATAAAATGCATAAAATCATTGAGAGAGACCTTGTTCATAAAAGGTAATCCCTGTGTCTGACAATAATCCACAAGAGACATGTACATGTTCAAAAGGTGCTCCGAGTTCCAATCTTGCCACGTCTCAGGATCAAGCTCGAGTTCTTCTTCATCCTCAGAAGTGGAAACGTCAGTTTCCTCAGTGTTAACTTCGTATGCGTAATCGTTGTTGCGCCCCATTAGTATACAATTGTGTTTACTTTTTAAGTGAAATTGAGACTGAACTTGCCTCTGTGATTTCGGCGCAATCGAGAATGAGATCAAAAACATAATTAGCACGCTCCTCGTTTCCATTAAAGTATTTTAGTAACCCCTGCTTCACCAGATCCTTTGTAAATGGGGTCTTTTTATTCCGAGTCTTTACGGACACCTTTGCATCCTTTGTATTGCATGCGTCAATCTTGTGATCAACCATATACTCCTGAATAAATCTTCTCAGGTCCTTTTCCTGCTTATTGAGTATTTTCAAGTCGTCTTTCGCGGCCGCGAGTCTCTTTTTGATATCTACCCACTGAGTCATCGCATCCTTGAAATTCTCATTCACTTCGCTCATTTGTTACTTGTAAACATTTAACGATCAATCTCGAAACGCGGTCTCATGGTATCTGGAACAATAGTAGAGTTATTAAAGATGCTCACTGGGTTGCGGGGATTGGGTGGCTCTGAGCGTAGATCCCAGCTGGCATTTCTTAGCACACCGCCGACAGTCTCTGGATAACCAATCTGTGCACGAGGGTCTAGATACGTCTGACCCTTCATGACATCATCCGGAGAAAATGTACCAAAATCCTCCTGAGATGGGAGCTCACGTGGAAGCATGGAGGTGGAAACACCCCAACCGCTGGTGGTAACGTCAGTCGGTGCACCGATATCATTTAAACCACCGAAAGGCTGACCACCTGCGGCAGAAAATAGAGATGGGCTTCTGTAGCTTGACATTCTTGGTCTCCAGATGAAGAGCACGAATAGTGCAAAAATTAAAACACCCACAAGTACTTTGGTGTTCATTGCCATTTACTATTGAGCGAGCAAAATATTTTAGTCTGAATCGTCATCGAGCATACATTGGACAGGCTCAATAGTTTTCCGAACCTTTACCTGTACAACTCGCCATACTGGACCAAATGTTTTTCGCAGAAACCACAACCCGTCCAGCTGTAGAAGTACTGATGCATTGGTGTTTGGCTCAATCTTCTGAATCTGGTTCTTTGCTGTGTCAAAGTATACCGTGGCCACCTTACCCTTTGCATTCATACTTGGCTGCACATCAAGCACCTGACCGTCAAGCGAAGATTGAAAATAGGACGAAATCACATCTGCTGAAATCTCCTTGTGAAACCACTTTACTGAATTCTCAACGGCACTCGCTACACACTTACCATCCCACTCTTTAACAATATCAACATCAGCTGTATCAATCTTCATCGAAATCTCGTCAGATTCCGGATCAAACACGATAACATTTTTTAGAGATACATAAAGAGGGCCACCATCTGTAGTGGTCTTTACAAAGTAACGACCGTCGCTGAGCTTCACTGGATCAGAGAACTCCATTTGTATTATAATAAAATAACTCTTTAATTTAATATGAACAAGTGTACAGCAAATATAACTGATGATGTTCAATGTGGATATATAGAAGGTAATTATGTAAAACAGTGTGATGCACGTGAATGCATGCCAGGATTCAGAGAATACCTAACTGGAAACATTGAATATGACAAAATACCATTTATATACCAACTCATGATGTCTGGATTATTTTTTATGGTTCTTACAAGTACAATCATACTGGTGTTCAGTCAATCAGACTGAAACTCTTACGCATAATCACATTGTGTTCCTCGTCATAAAATACAAGCTCCATGGATTCTCCATAAAATTCCACATGATCAAATTTTGATCCAACATCAAAATCTCCGATTCGCTTCTTCAATATTACATTTTTGAAAAACAGGCAACCATCTGCACCATCAACAGGGTACCCAATATAATCACTGAACTGAAACATCTCTGTAATATAAATGTTAGTTATTTTTAAATGTTTATACAGGTTGTTTTAGCATTACTCGCAACAGTTATTGGGTTTGCTGCCGGTTTATACCCATGGATGACTGATGAGGATTTTACAGGTCTCAGAAAGGATGGTATAGAGAGATTTGTAGATTTGGTGTACTTTTCAATTGTCTCCTTCTCCACAGCTGGCTATGGAGACATATCTCCAAAATCAACCAGAGCCAGGATTGTTGTATCAATGTATCTTCTATTCGTGAACATCACAGCCATATACGGTATTTACAATGCACTTGCATCTATATAAAATGTAAAAACGAATGACATGTAATGAAACGAACTATACTATCATCCTTTATGTTTCTTTATCCACTAAATAAAGCGTACCAGTATGGAGATCAGTTGACAATGAACCTAAGTGCAATTGGGCTAGGGTTATCAATTGCAAATCATTCCCACGCGTGGCACCCAGATCAATTTCGAAGAAAATTGTTCAAATACATCGATATCATTTATATGCACGCATTTGTAGCGCGTACTGTATACAATTCTCTCACAAGTTTACAATGTATTACGAGTAGCACACTTGTACTCATGTCTACAATAAATACATTTCTGAAACTTGGTACAGAAGATTTCGAGTATTACACTGAGAATCAAAAACTTTTACATGCATTCTTCCACGTGTATGCAATAACAAGTTTATGCATGCTACATGAGCAATGTTACTGGAAACACAATTAAACCAAATCGTGTTTTATCTATTACATATGGATGGATTTACAATCGTGTTTGTGTATAACGTTTTTGACTGGAATTGGGTGTTGTAGTTCTACGGTAGTATTATGTTGTTGTATACATAAATGTGAACAACGTAATTTTGCTAAAGTAGAAGTGGAACACAAAAGATATATATTAGTTATAAATCCAGATGAAGAAGTGAAAATTGGCTTACATTTAAGCTTGAAATAAAGTTTTGGATGGTATAAATGTAAATGGATTACGCTATATCAACTGTATTATCATGGGCAACAATGGTTCGTGGGATAGAATATAGTATAACTAAAAATGAAGATGCAGTACTAAGTATTTTGAAACTTGCGGTATGTTATTTTATATGCGATTCTATACATATATTATATAAACGAAATTATGAAAATTACATGTTCATAATACATCATGTGTTAGCTGCATACATAGGACTGTGTGGATATTTTGGATATATAAATATAAACGCACTTGATCATTATTTTGTAACATTTGAATTTTCAAATTTATTTTTAAACATATGGAGTCTTACAAACAAAAATAAACAATATCCAAAGTTGAATTATATTTCATTCCCGCTTGTTATATGTACGTATGTACCAGCTAGAACACTTATATTACCTATTGTAACAAAAGATATATTCATGGATAGTTGGAGCCGTGGATATTACGGATTATGCGCAGTGTATACTGCTCTTTTGGTAATGTCATTCATGTATTCGAGAATTCTGTTGAAAATTGCAGCCAAGAAGATTCACTTATATGATTTAAATCTTGAAAAATTTTGGGCCATGTTCACGTATGTTTTTAAAGTATACATAACATTGTACCACATTATTGTACATAAATTTATACTCTTTGGAATTGCTGATATTATTCATATTATTATAAGTTGGATGTACAATATATCAAATTATTCTACATTTTATCAACGACTCGATGTAGTATCCATCCATTCTAGAATGTTAGCGACAAATATACTTTCGTGGGAATATACACGCCCAAATTATTATACATACAGTTGGAATCTAGCTATTATCTCGTGGTTGATTAAAAATTTCAAAAAAATTGATTTGGTAAAGAATAGAAATTTTTACGCTCTCTTGTATATTCTAAACTTTTTGATATCAGTATACAACGGATTACATTTGATTGACATGTATTACTTTTTATACATATACCTAGCCTGGTTTGTTTGGTTTTTTAGATTCCCGGAATGTTTTATAGATACATCATTTACAAGCATTGCTCTCATGCATGTACTTATAATCTTATCAGACCTTAAGATATACTCCTTGGAAACCTAATTTTTAGAGCTATGTTTTTTGCTCTGTTTACGTTTACAATTTTCCCATTGGCAATTTCTTTCCTTATTCTGTTTACAAATATATTATATTGTTTTCTGGACAGATGAAACATATTTGCATAATTTGCACCATATTTGCCTATATGAACCTTAAATACATTTGGATATAATGTTCTCCTTATTTTACGTTTTTGATATTCTCGTATAACACCGCTCACATTTGGTCTTTTTATTTTTTGACAATCTTACGTGATGCTATTCCCATAGGAGTGTTTTTTAAATACTTGGTGATGCCCGGTATAAATATCTCTTTACCGTTTTTTGTGAGAACACCGTATTCACCAGTGGGGAACCATCCATTTTTCACAAGGTTTTTTACCGCAACTGGACCAGCTAAGTTTTTCAACGACATTTAACATAATTAAAGAAAGAAATCAATTACAAAGTAACATGGAGGCACTACTGAACCAGCTGATTTCCGATGTCAAGTCTCTACACAAGGATGTGCGCAAGATTAAGCAGCGTCTAGAGGATCCAACTGGTGAGAAGGCTGAGGCTCGTTCTAAGAACAACGGGTTCCGTAAGCCACTTGATGTGGACGACAAGCTGCGTTCCTTCCTGGGTCTTGCCAATGGTGCAAAGATTTCACGCGCAGAGGTGACCCAGGCAATTGATGCGTATGCAGTGAAGAATGGTCTGAAGGCGGGACAGGTGATTAATATGGATGATAAGCTCCGTGATCTTCTGCAGCCACCTCCAGATACACAGGTGACTTATCTAAAGCTTCAGAAGTATCTGGCTCCACATTACATCAAGTCTACACCCGAGGCTCCAGTCGCACCAAAGGTTGAGGCGGCACCAAAGAAGCCCCGGGTTGCAAAGAAGGCTTAAAAAATAAATTACTGTGTATATATAAATGGAACCACCTGCAATTGATAAACAACGCATTGAGAACATTGTAGGGTGTAGGGTTAGTGACATTTCATTGTATCAATGTGCTTTTACACACAAAAGTGCATTGAAGCAATACTCTGTGAAGACATCTTATGAAACGCTAGAATTCCTAGGAGATTCTGTTTTGGGGTTTGTGATTACAAAAATGTTATACGATGGGTACAGGGAAAAGCAGGAGGGATTCCTTACAAAGGCGCGAACAAAACTCGTGAGAGGTAAAACTCTATCTGATATTGCACTTAAATTAGGTCTTGACGAATTTGTATTGATGGATGAGAAGGGGATGCGTAATAAATGGTACAAAAATCCCAAAATTCTAGAGGATGTGTTGGAGGCTTTCATAGGGGCAATTTATCTTGATATAGGTATATGCCAAGTGAAAAGGTTCGTGACGAAATATTTTGACATGTCTAATTTTGAAGATGATAATTACAAGGATATAGTGATGAGGTGGTGCCAGTCGAATAAAATTACTTTACCAGAGTATAGAGTCGCGTCATATGAGCGGGGTGTGTTTCTGATTCACTTGTATATAGATGGGGTAAACGTGAGTTATGGGATGGCGAAAACAAAAAAGGAGGCGGAACAGTATGCAGCGGAGATGCTAGTTAGAAACACAAACCTTATGTTTTTCAATGCGCAGCGAGAAGATTCAAGCATTGATTGCTAAAATTTATGATGAACAAAAGTCTGATGCATGGTTGTCACTCAGAAATAATATGCTCACCGCAAGCGATGTTGCTAGTGTACTCGGAGTAAACCCTTACGAAACACCGGATGATGTAATGTACAAAAAATGCGGGTTTCGTAAGAGGGGAGACTGGTCCGCCACTGAGCACGGAAACAGGTACGAAGCAGAGGCCCGAGACATTTACTGTGAAAAGTATAATGAAACGGCACACGAAATTGGGGTCGTACCACATCCTGTACACACCTGGCTCGGTGGGAGTCCTGATGGCATCACCGAATCTGAAAAACTCATCGAAATCAAGTGTCCACTTCGCAGAAAGATTACACCAGAAGTTCCAAAGTATTACATTCCACAGGTGCAGCTTCTCATGGAGATTCTTGACCTTGAGACGTGTGATTTCATACAGTATAAACCAGACCCATATGAATTTGTTGTGACGCGTATAGACAGGGACCGCGACTGGTTTGCCCGATCACTCCCAGTTATGAGGTCGTTTTGGGATCGCGTAATCGAGAGGCGTAAACTACCGCTTTGCGAGATAGAGGATGAGGAGTAAAATGAGTAAAATGAATGGTACTGAAGAATCAAAGTTCGTATACTGTAAACGTGTTTTTTCAACACGAACATTCTCATCGAGTTGAAAATATCTCGGCGGAATGTTCACATAATCTGATGGTTGTGTACAGTATTCCAGTGTCCCGTATCCAGCTGTACGGGCAAATTTACACCCCTGACTCTTTTCATCAATTATGGGTGTAATTTCATATTCCGGTTCAATAATTATACGTTCTTTATATAGGTTGTTCACACGACCGGGTAGGTCCATTTATATTATTCAATATAATGTTCTGATGATGATTAAAAACAAAACTGCTATGGAGAGTTCTGTTATGAGCCTTTTTTGTTTTTCTTTGTCTTCTATAACAGTTGTACCGAAAAGTTCTACGAGGCGTGTAATGCTAAAAAATGCCAGACCGCACATGAGTGCACGAACAATCTCTATATTCTGAATTTTACTCATATTCCGATTTTAGTATTGAATGGCATTTTAATACCAACCGGGCTGGTGTATTGTGGGTTTGTTAATGGTACTGGTTGGGTATTGATATCAGTTATGTAACGTTTGTATGCCTGTACACCCATGACGGTCTGTTTCACACACTCTTTAATTGTAACTTCGTTCATGAATGATATCTGTGACTGGATGTCCCCGTACGGGTTTACTGCATTTACAGAATAGACACTCTCCATGATGATTGACAGGGGTCTCGAATCCTGTCTGTTTATCGTCTGACCAGTTTGATCTTTTGTGTACCGTATAATACCATCCTGGATTGTATTCATGTTAAATTCCGAAAAGAATGCGTCGTATAATGGTGTCCTCTCTTTTCCATACATTTCTATAAATCGAGATAAAAATAATACACGTTTATTAACAAACAAATGCAGGTCCAAAAGAGGAACGGTAAACTAGAGGATGTTAAATTTGACAAGGTTACAAAACGAATTGAGCTCTTATCATATGGTCTCGATGTGTCACCTGTTATACTCGCTCAGAAGGTTCTCGCAAACATATATGACGGAATCAAGACTTCCGAAATTGACAACATCTCAGCGGATATAGCAATCACACAAGACCACCCTGACTATCACAAACTCGCTGCCCGTATACTGGTAAGTAACATGCACAAAACAACAGTGTCTCCACCGGTCGAAGGTCTCACTATTGTTCCTGATCGTGACTACCTCCTTGATTACTTTGGCCTCAAGACACTCCAAAAGATGTATCTCCTCCCCGGTGAAACCCCCCAGCACATGTTTGCGCGTGTAGCAAAGGTTGTAAGCCCTGATAACCCCCAGAAAACATATGACGCAATGTCCCAAAAATATTACATCCACGCAACCCCCACACTCTTCAATGCCGGTACAAACTGCCAGCAACTTTCCAGTTGCTTCTTGGTCGCAATGAAAAGTGATTCTATCGATGGGATCTATGACACAAAGAAGGAGTGTGCACAAATTTCAAAAATGTCCGGTGGCATAGGTCTCCATATCCATAACATTCGCGCAAAGGGGTCTGCAATCCGTGGGACCAATGGTAAATCAGATGGAATCATCCCCATGCTGCGAACCATCAATGCTGATGCGAGATATGTAAACCAGGGTGGTAAGCGCAAGGGGTCTTACGCTGTATACCTCGAGCCATGGCACGCAGATATCATGGAATTCCTAGAGATTCGTCTGAACCAGGGTGATGAGGAATCAAGATGCAGAGACTTATTCCCTGCCCTGTGGGTCCCGGATCTCTTCATGGAACGCCTTGAGAAGAACCAGGATTGGTCCCTGTTTTGTCCCGATGAGGCCCCTGGTCTTTCAGAAGTGTACGGAGATGATTTCAAAACACTGTATGAGAGGTACGAGTCTGAAGGCAAGGCCCGTAAAACCATCCCGATTCAGAAGATTTGGATGGCAATTCTCAAGTCACAGGTTGAGACTGGTTTACCGTATATGCTTTACAAAGACGCATGTAACCAGAAATCAAACCAGAAGAATCTTGGCACTATCAAATGCTCAAACTTGTGTGTCGAAGTGGTTCAGCATACCGATGCAGATAATACAGCTGTATGCAACCTCGCATCCATAGGTCTCCCTGCATTTGTGCGCAATGGTGAGTTTGATTACATTAAACTCGAGGAGATTACACGACTTGCGATTCGAAATCTGAATAATGTGATTGATGTAAACTGGTATCCATCTGAGAATGCCAGGCGCTCAAATATGAAGAACCGCCCGGTTGCATTGGGTGTACAGGGTCTTGCGGATGTTTACGCAATGCTCGGTCTCGAGTTTGGGTATGGGGATCTAAACCAGAAGATTTTTGAGACGATGTATTACGCTGCAATCTGTGAGTCTGTATACCTCGCATGGGAACAAGGACCATATGAAACATTCCGAGGGTCCCCAATGGCACAGGGTCAGTTCCAGTTTGATCTCTGGGGTGTACAGCCCACTGGAAGATATGACTGGAATTTACTTCGAAATGAGGTGAAGACATATGGTCTCAGAAACAGTCTACTCATTGGCCTTATGCCCACTGCGAGCACGAGTCAGATTCTTGGGTTCAATGAGTGTTTCGAGCCATTCACGTCAAACTTCTATCTGCGCCGTACACTCGCGGGAGAGTTTGTTGTTGTGAACAAGTATCTGGTAGAACAACTCGTAAACATGGGAATTTGGACAAAGGACTTGAAGAATAAGATTATTCGTGACGGTGGGTCGGTTCAAAACATCGAGGAGATTCCGGATGATTTGAAGCGGGTGTTCAAGACGGCTTGGGAGATTTCACCGCGTGTGATTATGGACATGGCAGCAGAGAGGGGTGCTTACGTGTGTCAATCACAATCTATGAATCTCTTTGTAGACTCTCCAACCAATGCAAAGCTCTCGAGTATACACATGTATGCGTGGAAGAAGGGTCTAAAGACGGGTCTGTATTATCTGCGCACAAAGGCAAAAGCAAAGGCGATTCAGTTTACTTTGGATCCAAATAAGTATGGAAAACGCACGAATGCAGAAGAGTGTGTTATGTGTTCAGCCTAATCTTGTCAAACGTGCACTCAAATTCTTCATTCTTTAGACTCATAACAAATTCTTTGAATGAATCGTAATCGAGCTCAGATCTCTTTTCTGGATTTTCGTAATAATATTGTAACTTTTGTAAGACATTTACGTTTGTGCTCCCAAATACACTGTTTACCCAGTTGTTGTAATCCTTTCTTTTCATGTGTTCTAACATTTGTCTATTGAAAAATTTGTATTCTATACCAGAGTATTCATCAAATTCGGAAAAAGGTATAGGCATAGTTTTTTTATCGAGTAAACTTTCATCACATGTTACTTTCTTATTACACGTAAATGGTTTGTCTCTTACAATTGTATGTAATAAAGTCAAAGGCAATGAAGAGTGAACAATAATTTCATTTGTATCGAATTTTATAAACTGATTATCTGCATAGAATTTCTGTAAGTCGTCTTTTGATGGTATGTTACATGCATCAAAATAGAAATATGAATCATATGTCATGTATCCGTTTCGGTCTATTAAATTAAAGTGCCAATTTTTTTGTTTTTCCATGATTGTTATTGGGAATATCAAAGTGACCTGGCCTTCTACTGGTTCTATTGTATCACCTATATATACAACTTTAAAATATGTACCAGGAAACTGTCCACCATATGCTGGATCATTTCCAGATGCACCCATTCCATCCGTTATAACTAACCCACGCTTCACTGCGTTTTGAAATGAAAGTAATTGTCCACTTTTTTTTATCTTTTTGAAATTGTCTACTGTTGTTCTATGCACGAGTGCTGCATACTGATTCATTTAATATATTGAGATATATAAATATGCCAAAAAGCAGATTTATGAATAATAGAATGCCTCGTCACTACCCACTTGGAATAAAGACGCGTTTAAGTAGACTACCAAGAGATATACTAAGATCTTTCACTCATGGCATGTCTGCGAAACAAGCTAGAAATTTTTTTTATTCAGACCCAGCAGTAGCAAAAGCCGTAGTACGTGAGGTTCATAATATTACATCTAAGAATTGGAGAATAGGAAAACTTAAAAACCAACTAAATAAAGTTCCTTACATGGGTAAAAATTTTAGACATATTGTTTCTCGAATGCAAAGAATATCACCAACACACCCAGCAACTCGTAGTGCGGTAAATGAGGTTAATAAAATGAGACAGATAGTACTTTCACTAAGACGGAGAATCAACAACAACGAGGGTGTATTTTTTCTTTCTCCAAGTAATAAATTGCACTTGTACAATGCTAATAACAAGGAAATACGAAGAATACGCAACAATGGTAGTGGATCAAATACAATTGCTCGAAATGTAATACGTAACGGAAATACTTTAAGATTTGTTTAATTTATATACAAGGATGTTTCTGTGGGTTATTGCACTCTATGAGCTATTCATCACAATTCGTAGAAAATTTATAAGGAGGTGTGTTTACAATATGGCACTCAAAAGATCAAAGAAAACAGGTCTCCCACTGTTAGTGGTTGGAGATCCATATAACGGTCTCACATCTATACTCACTGGGTGTGACTATGGATGCGGTGATTTAACTCTTGATCTCACTGGGTGCCCCAAGTGCCCAAATGGTATCAAAGGGTCTCTCGAAGATGTATTTCCTACCATGAATCTCAATAATTATATTGTGTTTATAAGCTGTGTACTGGAGTATGTAGATGATATTGAATTGGTGACTAACCAATTGTCTCGAATGAATCCCAAAAATTTGTTCATAGTGAACGTTGAGTGGTACAGTCTCACTTCGAGGTTCTATCCATACTTTCTCACATCTGAGAGACCACCTAAGAATGTGATTTACAATTGTCCCCCATGGTCTGAAACTATCGAAATAAAACGTATGTGATGTGTGTATCTTTTTCTGGGTATCCGTAATCAGTAAACTTCCACATATATGTTCTATCGTTGATGATGTACACTGGTAGTATCTTTGTACCGGGCAATGAACAAACCGAACATTGCATATCCTTTCATTTATTTAGAAGATTACACATTTTCTAAATAAATGGAATTTGAGCAGGGGGTTAGGACTGTGAAAATTATACGAGGTGGTAAAATTCAAATTCCAAAGATGCGAGTGTTGAATTATTATTCTGAATATGGTACAATGGAACTTGAGGTGAATCAGAAGTTTTTGGAGCTATGGGAGCCTATTGAGGATGAGTGCAAGTCTTATGCAACTCTTGAATGGCGGTCTAATTTAGACGGGAATAAGTTTCGGGTGAAGATTGATGAACGCACACACATATTCGATGCCAACTCAAAACTTGTCCCTGAGGTGCCCCAGTTACACAACAAGTTTGTCACATGCATCATCGAACTCAAGTCAGTGTATGCGTTCAAGGGGTTTTCTGGTATTTCTATTAGAGTACACCAAATGAAGATCAATGAGAGCTCCTGCGTCTTCTTAGACGAAGAGACCGACGGCGGCGACTCATGATGACTGCTGTACCACCTGGGCCTGAAACAACCAGGTCACTCGGATGGTACCGAATCTTAGGCTGCTTGCGTTTCACGCGGCGAACAACCTTGCCAGATTTCTTTACGTATCCAAGGCCGTGAACGTACATTGTTATTATAGGTGGTGATAAATTTTCATAATCTTCTCATACTCCACTGTACCCTTTTTGGGAGTCTGGAAGAATACACCGGCTGGTACACCGGCAGTCTTCTTGTAAATTGCGAGCGCCTTGAGAAACTTTGTGAATCCGGGGTTGGCTTTTGCTGCCTTTGATTTATCCTTGTATATTATACGACCATCCTTCTTCTTCAGGTCTTTTTTCGTCAGCCCACCTGGGGTGGAGTCTGCGGTACCGTGGTAAACCTCTGCTTTCGATCCGTGCATTTGTATGTGCTTAGATTAAAAATTTGTCTTTTTAGTATACAAGAGGTCTCCATGGAGGGTTCTTTAATGGAGTTCGTTCGGTCTGTCGGTACATTCAGGTCCTCGATACCTGAGAATATACGGCCTTCGTGGCTCAAGCTTACAACAATCACCCTCGTGTCGAGTCATCTGAAGGATAATGGTAAGAAGCTCAACCTTGATATTCTGCGCACCGTGTTTAAGAAGATGAAATATATACCGGTGACACGTAACAAAGGTACCCCATTCAAGTGGCGTATGTTTTATTCGTCATTTTATAACCAAGTGACTATCGGCTACACTGACTCTTTATCCACGAAGAAGGTTAAAGTTTTTCCAAATGGTTCTCTCCAGATTGCGGGGTGTCGTGATCTGAACGACTGTAACAACTTTATAAATCAACTCCGCCTCATTATCGAGTTGATTTATAACGTGGATATTCCATTGTCAAGTTTCAGAATTGTCATGATTAACAGTAATTTTTCGCTCAATCATATGATCAATCAGATGAATATAGTGCGCATCTTTCACACAAAGAACTTTTCCGTCTCTTTCGACCCAGATAGATACTCGGCTGTGAAGCTCAAGTTTACACCGGTGGAGAATGGCAAACAAGTCACAGTGAGCATATTCTCATCTGGGAGTGTGATCATCACCGGTGCACAGACTATTGATGAAGTGTGTGGAGCTTACGTTGCAATTGTAGACAGGATTATATCCCGTCACAGTGAAATATATGTGGGTCAAGTCGAGACGAAAAAGGATTTCGAATCCTTTATGGGGTATACGTACGATGAATGGTTTGAAAAAATAATGTCGAGTAATACAAATGTCGACTCGTCTGGGAATGTCTGATGGTAGATGTTTTACAGTTGCTCTATCCAATCGAATTATGAATGAATACCTGGCCTACAATTCAGGTATAGATGTCCGTGATAATTTTACATACAGACAGGCTCTCCAGAAAAATCCAGAACAGTTTCTAAGAGTGTTCGATCAAGATCTCAAGTGCAACAAACCTTTATTCATGTTTAAAAATTAGAATCTTTGTATAACAAATGATAATCGTCATAGATGGAAACATTGGTTCCGGAAAGAGTACACTCCTGAGCAAACTTTCGAGTGCATTCAAAGTATACAAAGAGCCCATTCAAGACTGGCCTCTCGAAGAGTTTTATAAAGATGTGCGTACCTGGGCACTCCCTCTTCAGATTCAGATATTGACCACAATGAAAAAACCAAAAACTGACGATATTTGTTTTTATGAAAGGTGTCTCCAGTCTTCAAACTTTGTATTCTGGAAACACTTGGTTGAGACGAGTCAGGTTTCAAGAGAACATGATAAAGTGTATCAAGATTTATACAAACTCTACGAATGGAAATGTGATATGTATGTGTATCTCAGGTGTTCACCGGAAAAGTGTTTTGATAATATATCAAAACGCACACAAACAGGTGACTCTCACATAACTCTCGAATATCTGAAATCTATACACAGAAATTATGAAAAATTCATCAGTAAGATTCCAAACGTTATTATAATAGACGCAGAGCAAGATGAAAACACAGTGTATAATAATATCTGTAATGTAATAGGATGTCGACCACAACCACCTATTATATAACAACCGCTAATTACGGTACACGCGTCGCAGAACAGGCTAATGCTACCGCCAATTATGCAAATGGTATTTTGAGCAAGGTTCCTGATCTGGTTATCATTGTTGATAAATTAAAAAATATAGATGATGCGATTGCCAATGCAGCCGCGGCAAATGCACTTTCACAAACTGCAAATGATATTGCATTCTTGGCAAACGGAACTGCTAATTATGCGAATGCAACTGCGAATATAGCAAACATTGTCGCAAAACAAGCGAATGATGTTGTTACGTATCTTTATCCAATCGTAAGTAATCTACAACCAAACGTGGCAAACTTGACAACGAATGTTTTACTTTTACAATCGAATGTTCTATTTTTGCAATCTAATGTGAGTAACCTTCAAACAAACGTCTGGAGAATAGAACCAAATGTATGGAGGATTGAGGCGAATCTCGTCGCATTTGAACAGCTCTCTGGTAATGTGGCACGTCTAGAGTCGAATGTTCGATTTTTGCAAGCGAATGTGAGTAACCTTCAAACAAACCTGTGGCGTATAGAGCCAAATGTATGGAGAATTGAGGCAAACCTTGTAAAGTTTGAACAACTCAGTGGTAATGTTGCAAATTTAGAGTCGAATGTGAATATGTTATGGTCTAATGTGAACAGGTTGTGGGTCAATGTAAACACGACAAATGTAGTCGCAGTACTTGCAAGTAATATTGCAAATTATGCGAATGCAACTGCGAATTATGCCAATTCTGTACTTACACTCTATTATGCAAATGTAGTAAACCTCCCTAATTTATACGCCTTTTCCGTGAATGCCAACGCAGTCGCTCAACTTGCAAACTCAGTTGCGTTCCAAGCAAATGCTACCGCAAACAAAGCGAATACTTGGATAAGTGAAAATTACGCAAATGTTATATACTGGAACGATGTTTTTCAACAGATTAATCTCAATGGGTTGGCTCTCTGGTCTAATGGTCAAGGGAACATTTACACGTATAGCAATGTCGGTATAGGTACCATGAGCACAAATGATGGAAATGTACTCACGGTTCTCGGGAATGTGTACATAAGTGGGAACCTAAATGTGAATGGAGGTCTAAGAACAACAACTATACCAACTGGAACGGTACTTGTACCCAACAACCCTATATATATAGCATCTCCGAATGTCGGGAGTGACTTTATACTCAATTTGACAAACCCTACATGGGATATGATCGGGTCACAGTATATAGTTGATGCAAATAGTATCAAGTTCTCTCAGATTGGATTGTACACGATAAACTTTAATATACAGGCAACTTCAGGAGGTGAATACGATTCTCTTATACGTGTAAATGTTTATACAAATACAAATAACACCCTTACAAATGCGACTCTTGTAAAATCAGCTGTAAACCCCGCCACATTCGGCCCACAGATGCAAATGATCACAGTTCCTTTGAATATTGAAAACACGACAAATAATTATATATTTACATGCGCATTCTACAGAAATACTTACCCATACACAATTCAAACTTCGAGTTTTGTACAACTTGGAATGATGTCTCAACTCGGTATACCAATAATACCAGATACACAGTCTGTTATACGTCAAATGAACGAGAAAATAGGCATAGCAAAGGAAGATCCATCGTATAGATTAGATGTAAACGGTGATATAAATGCGAGCGGGTCTGTGCGTATAAATGGAAACCCCACCTGGGATGCACCGAGCTTAGATTATTTGAGATATATAAATTCTGTTGCTATAGGCGGGTACGATTCACCAGTGTCTGGGAATGCATTATCTGTACTAGGAAATGTTAATGCATCTGGATACATGTTTACAAATGTATATTACTGCAGTGGGTTGCCATTTAATTACGGTTTGGATAATGTGTACACTGAACAGAATGTACTCGTTTCCAAGAATATTACAGTTTTGGGTAACATTATAGGTGGACCGTGGACCTATCTACAAGGATCTCCTGACTTATACACGTCTTACTCTAATGTGACGGTTTATGGTAATGTAACGGCAAACTATTTAGTAGGTGACTTGTCAAAGGCGTATGGTATACCACAAGATCAGCCATGGGGTCTCATTGGATCAAATGTGTACACAGATACAAGTAAGGTGGTGTGCATAGGAACATCAAATGCCATAACTGGAAACATCCTCACGGTGAACGGAAACCTTTCGGTGAACAATTTCATTTATGGAAATCTCGCATTCTCAACCGGTTTGTATACTCCTTGGTTACAAGGTACGAATAATACATATATAGTATCGAATATAGGTATTGGTACTAGCGTAGTTGGTAATACACTGGATGTGAATGGTAATGTATTCTTGAATGGTAATGTATACGTCACGGGTAAACTATCCGCAGAACAAGTATTTATGATTGCATGCTCCGATGAGTCGTCATCAATAATCCCTAAATCGAATGCAGTAACATTTAGGGTGCCAGGTAGGTGGTACTTGACCAAATTTCCACGTATATCGCTGCTCAGTCCACCAACCACAGCTGGTTCAAATGTGAATGTGTTTGTAAATGTAAATACATCGACTCCCATACTTACATCAAACCTCTCAATTCCCTTCAACGCAATTTCATCTATAAACCAGAGTCTCAGTTGGGCAGGTACACGCACTCTGAATAATGACGACTTGGTCAATATTAACATAACACGCGGTGATACCACTGCTACCGGGCTCAAGATTGTCTTTTATTATATGGATATATACTAGATGGGTGTAGACTTCAAATCGAATGTCGTAACGATTACAGGTAATCTTATCGTTTCGAATATTTTGTATGTCGGAACAACGATCATATCAGGGAATGGCACCACCGTAACAAATAATTTCGTAACTAATAATCTCACCGTGTTGAGCAACACCGTATTGAACAATTTTTCTGCTGGTACACTTATAGGAAATCTACTCGTGAATAATAATGTTATATTCACACCCCTTGATTATTACTTGAAGATTGATGGTAATTTACAATGTACAGGTGATTTATACGGATTTTCATCATTTTCTGACCGTAGGCTCAAATCAAATATAAAGAATTTACAAGGCTGTTTGGGCATTGTAAATTCTTTGAGACCTGTTGAGTTTTACTGGAACGACGAAACACCGAATGAGTCAAAGAAGGGTACACGTGATACGGGTCTTATTGCACAAGAGGTTACTGATATTGTAAATGAGGTGGGTGGAACTGATGGGGAGTATTGTCTGGTAAAATATGAAAAGCTTGTGCCGTATCTTATCGGCGCTATACAGGAGTTAAGCCTGCGACTCGGTCCATCTTAATGCGCATGATGCAATGTATGGTGCATTTGCCTGAATATTCGTTGTATCGATAGGTGTAACTGTAACTGTTAATACATCCGGACCATTCGGGAATGTTTCATTTCCTCCAAATATTGAATTACTTAGTACAGCAACATTTTTGAGGTCGAAACGAGTCGTTTCAATATTTCTTGCTGTGTTTGATGAAGCTGTGCCGATACCTCCACCGGATACTCGGTATGTTACAAGGATAACTCCGTTCTGAATTACATCTCCGAATTGATGTTTGTATATTTGTGCGAGAGATGGAGTGTACATTGGAGTCCAGCTTACCTGTGATAAATCTGCATTTATATACAACGTGACTACAGACTCGTGTGTTACTGAAACTGATAAACTTTCTGGAACCAGTTGCATACGATTTATGAGATCACGCCCACCGTATTGACTTGTTGTTCCACTGTCTACGCTTGGTGCCAATCGAACAGACAATAACGGAATTGGTGAATATGATAGCACTGATAATTGCGGAAATAATGTAACTGTTGAAAGTGACGTACTTGCAAATAAGGGACTTTGAGGAAGTGTATTTGCAGCGTGGAGTGTATTTGATGCAGCTATAGTGGGTTTATTTAATGTAACTATGAGTTGACTAGTTAAATTTGGATCTAAAGTGACAGAATTTATAGTCGTATAGGGTTGAAAAAATGTAGTAAGATTTGCTGTTCCTACTTCTGTACCTGTTTGTCTTAGTAAAGTTCCTGGCTTTAGAATATTTACAAAATTTAAACTTGTTATATTTGATAATCGTGTACTTCCACGAGGGAATGCAGCTGTAAATGTTTGTCTGTTACCATTTGTAAAACACAAAACGTCGGATTCTCCAGTAAATACATATGATTTATCATCGTCAAACTTACCATCCATGATAACAGATGTACCCCAATGATTCAATGTAGGGTTGTAAAATACCAGACCATTATTTCCAATTTCATATCTCGCTGGTAAATTTCCTGATCTCATATATGCCTCAGTCTCTTTATTATTATGTATAAATTCGTGACAGTAAAGTATTTTTCCAGTTGAATCCCTAAACCCAAACCGTACCTTACCAGCCCCGTACCATGAAAAATCAATAAATACCATGTGCATACGATTAATATCTAAAGTCGGCATTGTATTTATACTCCATAGACTTTGTGGAACTTTTACATCTATTGTTTCCGATACAATTACATTATTAGACGATACACCTTTATATGGTGGTGATATAGATAGAAGAGTATCTGATTGAATAGACGTGACTTTATATGATATACCTCGAATAACTATAAAATCTCCCTGATTAACTTGTTTTGTGAACGACGTTCCTACACCAGTCACAGTTGAAGAATTCTTTACAATGTTTACTCTCCCACCGATTTGAGTTGTAGAGTTTCTTCTACAGCAATATAATGTATTATTCGAATATTCAAAAAATAATCCATTTTGAGAATCAAACATACCGATTCTCACGTATGTGTTACCAGTATTGTTAACAATATACTTTGGAAACCCCGTTGATGTATTAGATGACATAAATGGATATACCTCGAATGGTGGAGAACCAATAAAACTTGAAAGTGTTATTGTATTTGCTGTTTTATTTACACCTCCTCCGGTTATAAATGATACGCCACTAGAACTTAGAACATTATCAAATTGATTATACCAGTTATTTTGGATTCGAGTGTTTGTTTCTTGATTACCAACATATGTGGTTCCACTGACTAATGATCCATTAAAAATATTAGATGAATATTTGTATGTAAAATTTAATGAATCTACTATAGAATGAATATTGAATGTATTTCCATTATAGTAATTATTACCAGATGATACATTTGCGTTTATGATTTTTATATTTGAAAATGTATTGTTTAAAAATCCATGTGGTCTCACACATGTCACATTTACTATATTATTACTCAATGTAAGTGATGATATATCATTAGGTGGGTTGAAATTGGTTCCAGATGACATTTGTAAACCTTTTCCTGATTGATATCTGAACTGAGTGTGTGTTTGTCTGATGAGTGCTTGGAATGGTTCTAATCCTCCAACGAGTTGTACTCCACCGTCATATACTCTATGAAACACGTATGCATCTGGATCAAATGTAACGAATGAAGGAATTATATAATTTACATTATTTACGGCAGGAATATCTGAATCAAGTGTAATAAAATTGTCTGCGCCTAAAAATCCTATATTCGATTTTGACGTATTTTCTATTATTATAGAATCTCCGGTTGTTAAACATGCATAAAATTTACTATTAGTTCCTCTTGTAACTGTGTTGTTAGTCATAGATGTTATATTTGCAATTGAATAACTTGTAAGAATTCCAGAACCTATAAACCCACCTGATATAACATTCGTAGTAAATAAATGAGAACCAGTTGCGGTCAATGTTGAAATTGCTATATTAGAACGATTGAGTGATGATTGGTATGTATTTGATAATCTTATTGTGTTTCGATCAACCACAACTGCATAATATATAGCCCCGTTAGAAAGTCCAGTGATTGGACTACCAGTACTTATATATCTTAAAGGAGCTCCGTCGTATAATCCGTGCATAGGTAATGTTACTGCATTATTCAAAACCATTGTAGTCGAATCAAATCTTAAATTTTGTGTCGCATATACGTTTGGAGTAACACATGTAATTACGTTACCAGTAGTAGAAGTTATTTTTAAAGTTTGGTTGATTTTTTGATATTGTATCATTTCTTGGTTTTGTGTGTTATCAAAATTAGTTATTGGTAATATACGTGTAACAAATGTATTAGATAACGTTGTAAATACGCTATTTGTATTGTCAACGTAAATACTTACATTAAGAGTCGAAACTGGTACTTGTTGAACATATATTGTATTGCTCGTACTAAAATCAAAATTCATTATACTTACAAAATTATTGCTTGCAGTGCTTGTCGTAAAATTTAATGATGTACCGCCAACGGGTACAGGTGCTACAGTAAATGCTGTAGATGTAGCACTAGGTGTAACACTAGTTATATAATATGGAACACCCGTAATACCATTTGACATTTGAGCATTTGCTTGCGGTGAGAATGTAATCATACTATATAATTGAATGGAAGTACCGGTAACTGGAGCAGTCAAAGTAGTTGCAGAAGATGTTACGTTTGTATTGAGTATACTTGATATACCAGCATTATTTTGACCAAATGCCAATCCAAGTGGTGTATTTATAAATATTCCGTTAACAGCTGGGTATTCAGTTGATGAACCATACACATAAACATTATCAAATGCACTAAAAGGTACACGACCTGTTTCTTCTCTTGCTTGTGAAGTACTTTGATATGTTAATGCATATATATTAGAATATGCTAATTTTGATACCTGCGTAACACGAAAATCTGAGAATGTATTCACACCCAGTTTGAAATTATCTTTATCAACAATTTTAGCATAATATGCAACTGAATTTGAAATACCAAACGATGTATTTCCGAAATATCGTATAACGTCATTTTGATTCAATCCGTGATTTGGCATAAAAATTGAATATAAGTTTGATGATCTCAAGTAACTAAATAAATGGTTACCTGTACCTGGTGTAAGAAGGTCTATGATATTCGATGAAAATGGTGTTATTAATTGAAAACGATCTTTGTTTACCACATTTACATTATAATGAAAATTATTCGAAAGCCCACCAATTGATAATCCGTTTATATTTGAATAAAATAAACGAGTATTAGATGTTGTCATTCCATGGTTTGGCCAATAGATAGAATTTTGTTCGGGGAAATTTGCAAGTTGTATTACAAATGCATTTGATACATTACTTCGAGATATATTTGTAAGCGGAGGTCCATTAATCGCATTTGATACAAAGAACGTATTGTTTGTTGGGTTTCTCATGTAATAAATTGTCGGATTTACAAAGTTATTTGTCACTAAAGTAAGATTGCTAAGTGATTGTGCATTATTCCCGATTGCACAGAAAACAATAGGTGCATTATCAAAAGGATTAGGAAGGTTGGTAAATGTACGAACAAGATTTGCGGATGGTGGTGATACAACTGATATATTAGAAATCTCAACTAAATTACTCATGACTATATAAGGTTGATTTGCAACATTCGAACCATTTGTCGTAAATACAACATTAGATGAACCTACTAATCTTTGTCCTCGAAGAAAAATTTGAGTTGAACTTACAATACTTGCATAAAACACATTTGCGTAATTTGTTGTTTCAAAAACCCCACCTGTTGTAGCAGGTAAATTAGAAGTTAAAGGAATCTGAATAAAAACCGCATAATTATTTGTTTCATTTAGACCATGTGGAACATTAAATGAAATTACATTAGTTGTTGTACTTATAGCTGTATTTTGTATATAGTTTATGTTCGACAAAGAAAACCAGTTATATGGAACTATAGACGTCGCAAGATAACTATTAGATTGTCCGTATGAAAATGTAACTTCACCAACACTTGTATTTGAAATTAAATTTGAAATTATAATTGTATTTGCATTGAAAAATACATTTGAAGATGATAAATTCATAACTTTTGTTTGTCTATATGTCATTCCATATAATCCTACGGTTGTATTCGGTGAAATATATGTATTTGATTGTGTCTGGATGTATATATTAGAATCGTCTGCATATACATAATCTAATGGTATCTTTGAATTCGTATAAAGAGCTCCTTGTGATAATACAGTGTAAGGCGTATTTATTACTTCACTCATCGACGAAATATAAATACCATTATATATGAAAACATCTGTATTCAGTACACGACGAACAGTTTGTTGACCTTCGTATAAAGTATTCATGAGACCTGTAACATATATACTCGATCCGACTACAAGACCATGATTTGGAGAAACTACTGTTATTTCTGAAGATCCCTGTGTAGTTGATATAGATGTTAAAGGAAGCAGACCGATATTCCCAGGCCTAGAATAACTTGTTGGAACATTATTTATGACAGATATAGTTTCCCATTTAAGAGGTTGTGTACCATACTCAAAATCAGTATCAATAAGTGCCTGTGGTTCTGAAACCCTCAGCTTGGAAACAGGATCTAATAGGGCAGGATCATTGAGTAAATTGTTAGCATACGCAGCTAGAATTTGACTCAATGCTATACCAGTCGGCGTGCCCATTCTATTCTGTGCCGGGAAATAAAATTATTAAAATGCACAACATATAATAAATGTCACATGAATGTGGGGCACAGACACAAACAGGTAACACTTGTAAACGATTAGTGAGGGGGGATGGTAGGTGCCCTTTACACAGGGAAAATACGGAACAATGTTCAATATGCCTGAACAATCTCGAAGGAGCTTGCAAAACTCTACCATGCGGACATGTGTTTCACCGGAGATGTATACTTCAATGGAAAAGGACAGGACACCACACATGTCCATATTGTAGAGAGCCTTTCACAGAACCCCCTCCAAATTACAGAATAACCATCACGGTTGAAAATCTCACCACACAGGAAGCATTCACGCGAACATCGAATGTTTTACCAAACTTGGTACAGAGGCTCAATGTACTGACACCGGATGCAATGTTCACCGATATAGTTTTAGATGTAAACACCCGGGCGGCACTCGATGAAGTTTTAGCGGACCTTGGAATTACGCTTTGAGTTTAGACCCGGTTTACTGTTTGCACCTGAAGCTGCTTTATTCTTTTTTACACAGTATGCACTGCAAAATGTAGTGTAATTGAGTCCAGGATAATTACGTGCAGCTCTACGTGGGTCTATTATAAGTTTGCCCTTTGCATCAGTATATAAAGGATTTGCCCCCCACCCTTGCTTATGGGCCCAGGCATTCACAGGAATGGTCATATATTTTCCAACCGGCGCAAGTTTAGTTATCTTCGTTTGGAAAATTTTTTCCAGTTTTGATTTCGTATCACCTTGTTTTACACGGTATCGTATACCCTTTATCTGCTTGTAAAAGTGAAAATCGCCCTGTGGAGATACAAAATTCATAATTTTATAAAACCCCATTTTACACACCTTATTCGGGTTTGAACACCTGTATACAGTGCCTGGGTTATCGGACAATATTCTTTTTCTAATTCCTCTGCATGTTGTAAAGTTTAATCCGTATGATGAAATCTTCGCACGATTACCAGGTGTACTCTTCACATTACGATATGATTCAAAATCCCCAATCGCATAATCGTAACAATTGTCCGCATTTACATTCTTTGACCATGGCCACACAGAGAATATGGTCTCTGCCCCTGATAATGGGAGTTTTTTCATATTACTATACTCACATAGTTTCTTTTATTACAATGCCACCAACCTTCTTAGGTCCGAATTTTTCACCAAACATCACATATGCAGAATTACGCATATAGTTCATCACCTTTTCCGGATCCTTACTTGCCTTTGAAATCACAATCTTCTTGAACGCATTCACTTCTTCATTTGTAAAATTCTTGCGATTCGTGTGCTTACGTAAATATTTACGCACATTGAAATCGGCAAATATATTGTTATTCGGTGAAGGAGTTGGGGACCTGGACCTTGATCCCACAGCCCTTTCCAAATTCTTTGCAAAGTTACTGTTAATACTAGAAGATCTGGATCTGGATTTCACCGACCTGTTAACACTGGAAGATCTGGATCCCACAGCCCTTTCCAAATTCTTTGCAAAGTTACTATTAATACTAGAAGATCTGGATCTGGATTTCACCGACCTGTTAACACTTGAAGATCTGGATCCCACAGCCCTTTCCAAATTCTTTGCAAAGTTACTATTAATACTAGAAGATCCATTACTGTTAACACTTGAAGATCTGGATCTGGAACGATTAAGTCTCTGTTTGAGTTCTTGGCACATTCCAGCGAGTGTATCAGATGTGAGTGTGATTCCGTATTTTTTACGAACAACCGAACGCAATTCATCTTTGGTATAGTGAGAGCACAGTCTGCCACCTATACGAGGGATGTTATTTTTTGGGTTTATGAGGCCTTTTGATATAGCATGTCTTAAAATTGCGGTGCACAAAGTATCTTTATCTCTACTCTTGGCATATTGGACGAGTCCAAGTTTCATGACAATATCAACGAGTTTCTGTATGGTGTATCGTTTACACTGACGCGAATCAATTTTAAACACATCAGCTCCACTTCGATTCTTTGATACAATAAATCTATATGTGCCCACGTGTCCTGACACGAGTGTGGGTTTATTAGAATTGTTTACATTTCGTATATTAAAGACCTTCTTAGTGTGGTCTGGTATCTGGATTCCGAGTTTGTTAAATGCCTCAATAATTTTATTCTTCTTGTATGCAGTTCTTACTGGGATCTTGTAACAGCACGGGAAACCTTGTGGATTCGGTGCTAGATAGTAACCCTCTGGGCACTTACCCTCAAACGTATTCGGTACAGGGCATTTGTCTTTTGGGCATGTAGTAGCCCTGCTCTTTACATTTGGTGCGATGTTTAAGTTTTTACGAGTCTGTGCCTTGGATGTTGGTTTTTTATTCTGTTTTTGTTTGACCAACCCTAAGTTTATTCTGCGTTTTAGAGTTTTTATAAATTCATTCGCATCGGATACAATTTCTTTAAGATTGTTCGATGTTATACCAGATATTTGTACAAGCCCATTTGCGTAAATTTTATAGAATGCGCCTTTTCTTTTTACTGATGCAAACGGATTTATTTCTGGTTCATATATTGCATTATTTATATTCTCAAGTATAAACCCACGCGAAAACCTTTTTTGGATTGTGATATTGTTGAGTTTGATTTCAAAATTCTTCTCGGGCCATTTCCCAAGTGCAATCCTTAAAACATCGCTCGGGGTTTGTAAAAGTTCCTTTGATTCTGTTGTTGCTTTCTCACTGTACCCACCGGTGTAATGAATCTCTCCACTTTTATAAAGAGTTACAAGGTGTAATTTTCCCCTGTATGATATATTCCAGCGTATAGCATTGTAAGCGGTTGAACTTCCCTTTACACCATACTCACTCGTGAATGATATGTTTTTTAAAGATGGATCGTAAAGTATACTCACCTCCTTTATCGCCTTTGGTAATTTTTTTGGTTTGTTCAAGTCTGGACCTGTGAGCTGCATAAACATTTCTTTTATGTATTTTCCGAGTTCCGTTTCCTTTGCAATACCGTTATACAATATGAGTCTCCAGCTTCTATACGCGGCTTGTATTTTACGCGCCGCGCTATCCATTTATTAATAGTCATCATTAAATTCCACAGTCTCTTGAACAACATCTAGACCACACACAAACGGCTGCATGATATACTGCTTCCCACCGTAAGTGGTTGACATTGTTTTGACCGTGATATCCTTTGTGCTGAATGGTCCTGCGTAGAAATCTGGATTGAACTTGAACTTGCCCAGATTGTTCTCTTGGCAGTGCTGGTTGAACATTTGCACAAAGAGTTTTTGTGGGCAGCACAGATCCATTCCATACTTGATCTTCTCGGATGACATGAAGTGCTGTAGAGAGTTTGTGACCATCGCAAGTTGGTTCTGAGCATCCTTGAAATACTTTGGAACCACATTCCAAATATCCTTATTTGCATACTTGCGAGAATACTCGAGATATGCACGCACACACTTGTACATGATTGCGGGTATCTCTGTATTCAACTTCTCATCAAGTCTCGGATCCGCGTCTTGAACCTGTCTCATAAAATTGAACGGTAGGAAACGGCGAATCACAGAGCCTGAATTATCCTTCCACCCAGGTACCTCATTACCCGCAAACACACCGGGAGTCTTCCACTGAATCGAGAGTGCAGTCTCATATTTGCGCGCGATAGATACATCCTCACCGCTCACAATGGACTGGAACTCAGCCTGTTCGAGACAAATGTCCCCCTTGACTTCTGGGCTAATGAACAGGAAACTATCATAAATGCTAGAGAGACCAAACTTACGCTCACTGTTGTTTGAAAGAATCTTCACATCATCCGATTCGTAAAACTTTTTGAATACTTTCACAATCAGTGTAGACTTTCCTGACCTGGCGATACCCTTGAAGAATGGTATAATCTGCCACTGATCAAGATCATTTACATCATACATGAGACGACCCGCCATAACATACATCCACCGACACACATCCTCCGGAAACTCTTGATAACCTAGAATTGTCTGCATGTGGGGTGTTGGGACATCATACCAGTCTTCTAGGTGATCGTAGTTTGTAAACTCTTGGTCAAAATACTTGCACGATGTGACTGTCGGATCAAATTGTTTAAACTCATCAGATTCATAAGGCATGAATTTATGTGTAAAGTGTTCGCCGTTCCAATACCTACCAATGAACAAACCATTTTTGAATGACCACACGTTACGGTTCTTCTGAATCTCGGGGAATTGCACATCTTTACAGTTTGTCATAAAGTTTACAACATCCTTCACCATTGTACCCTTGCTGGTGAGATTCTTCCACATGTCATATTTGGTCTCTTTTTGTGTATACAGGTATACATAATCTGAGATGCTCATCATGGGTTTCCATGCGCGAGTGGTTCCAATCTGCTGGCAACACTGACCCTTGTATCGCATCATAGAGAGTACAGATGCATTGTTGAGGAGGTACAGCAGAATCTGTTGGAATGAGGTGAGCTTCTCATCGTCACCATCAATCGTTGTGCACCTGTAGATGTTTTCTCCCTGAACAACAGTTGGATAGTTGATTCGGGTATTTTGACGGATATACAAAATCACTTGATCAAATGCATCATTATTCATCACAATCAATCGCTTCACACGGTCTACAAGTTTCATCTCTTCTCCATTCACATCTGGGTACAAACCTTCCTCGCTTGTACACCGGTGGAAAAGTGCAATCAAGTGTCTCTGCTGATGGCGATGATTTTCATGTATAATATCCTCGTCATAAACTTTCGGGAGACCGTTTTGATCCTTTTCTACATTACGGCAGAACAAGTCGAACCCTATACTCAGTGCAGCACAAGAGTCACCCTTTTTTGTGAGACCGATATTCTCTTCAAGAATCAGAAGAAGCTGATGAATTTCGTCAGGTGTCTTTGAGTCTATGTCTTGTTTGTTCTTTTCAAACCTGATATCATTCTTCTTCTCAATCGTTTGTTCTTTGTCCATTTCTTACATATACAATACGTTTTTTTCTTAAGCAGTTTTCGTGGATTGTAAAACAGATAACAATTTGATTAGAATCTTATTTTGATTCTCTATATTGGCATTCACCTTACTCAGAACCTCCGCGATGGAAGTTCCTTCCTCAGTCTGTAGAAGAGAGCCCAGGTACTCAAATGGGTCCACCCCATCATCATCACTCAGCTCAATCTCCTCATCCTCCGGGATGATATCGCCTTGCTGCATTTACACCTTGTAAATATTTTTTGAATTGTATATTATCGCGATGAATACTGGTATCTGTAACAAAACGATAAACTTGGCGACTGTAGATTCTCCACAGTGCCAATCTGGATTCAGTGTGAACAGGAGATCAACTATAAACCCACCTATGAATATAGGAGATCTGTAAATTATACTTAGTACCAAAAACATGAGAGTTGCGAGGGCGTCTTTTAAATACCCCACCTGCATATTAATACTGTTGAATTTTTTTCTTGGCTAATATCAAATGGCCGGCGGACTTATGCAACTTGTCGCTTACGGTGCTCAGGATGTTTACCTCACTGGCAAGCCCACAGTCACCTTTTTCCAGGCTGTCTACAAACGCCACACCAACTTTGCCATGGAGACTATCCAGCAGACCATCAACGGTACCGTGGGTAATGGTCAGCGCATCTCCGTGACTATCGCCCGTAACGGTGACCTGGTTGGTTACATGTATGCCGAGCTGAAGCCAACTACTGTTACTGCTTCTAATCTTTACACAACTGATACACAGATGGACACCATCTGGATGGCTGAGCGTGCATTCTCCGCCGTTGAGCTGACTATCGGTGGCCAGCGTATTGACAAGCACTACCAGACCTGGTGGCGTCTGTACGCTGAGCTGTTCCTGTCCGATGAGAACAAGGTTCAGTACAACAAGATGACTTCTCTGGCAAATGCTACAGGTGGTGCTTCCGATTCTTCCAACCGCGTGTACCTGCCTCTAATCTTCTTCTTCAACCGTAACCCAGGCCTGTACCTGCCTCTGATTGCTCTGCAGTACCATGAGGTTCGTCTGGACATTGATTGCTCTCCATTATACCAGACTTACTTCAGTACCAATGCACCAGTCATTTGGGCTAACTATGTGTTCCTAGACGTTGAGGAGCGTCGCCGTTTTGCTCAGAAGGCTCACGAGTATCTGATTGAGCAGATTCAGCACACCGGTGGTGACCCCATTAACACCGGTACCTCCGAGTCCTCTTCTCAGACTATCCGTCTATCATTCAACCACCCAGTGAAGGAGCTGATATGGTGTTACCAGAACGGCGCCTTCGGTGCATCTGCCACAAGCAAGCTGAACGGTCTGTGGAACTTCAGCTCCAATTGCTCTAACGGTGTACTGTCTCTGCACTATGCAAATCTGGCATCTGGTAATGTTGCCGTTCTACCGCATCACTACGGCTCCCCTCTACTGGCACTGGGTTCCACTGTGGGTGGTGCAACCGCAATTGTTGAGGAGGGTACTGCAAACTCCGGTGTGGTTGAGGTGGGTCCTCTGCACCAGTTCAAGCTGATCCTGAACGGTCAGGATCGCTTCAAGGAGCAGTGGGGCAAGTACTTCAATCAGGTTCAGCCATTCTACCACCACACCGGCAACCCATACCCTGGTATCTACTCTTACTCCTTCGCCCTGCACCCAGAGGAGCATCAGCCAACCGGTACCTGCAACTTCTCTCGTATCGACAATGCGCAGGTGGCCACTTGGGTCAAGGCTGCCGCACTCACCAACAGCGGTGGTTCTCTGATTCAGAAGCTGTTCGCAGTCAACTACAACATTCTGCGCATCCAGTCTGGTATGGGCGGTCTAGCCTTCTCCAATTAAATATACTACACAAGTTTCAGCTGATAAAAAGTAAACGCGTATGATAATTAATGATAATTGATATTATCCGATTCTGTTCTACGTGCCGGCAGAGCCGAAGCATAAAATTATTCAATGAGAACGGCGTCACTTGTGCAATTTGCAGGGATCGCCAACTCATTCGTAGAAACAGAGTCGACATTAAGATTCAAAAGTATAAACATGATGCAGCTCGTCGCGGGAAAATATTCAATCTCAGCGACGAGACGGCACGAGTTCTTTTGACACACCCATGTGTGTACTGCGGGTTTTGGAGTTCGGTGAAACTGAATGGTATAGACAGGAGAGACAATACAATGGGATACACAGAAGACAATTGTGTATCTTGTTGCGATGTGTGTAATTTTGGAAAGGGTACAAAGTCAGAGGCGGAATTTATTCACATGTGCATCAGAGTTGCAAAACATCATAATTTTATTTCTAGAAATATATAAATGCCAAGCTACAGAGTCGGTAACCTTGTCATGTCTCAGCAGGCTTTTATCATATTTGTCGCTGGCTCCATAGGTTCAATTCTACTCATGTTCAGTGGGAATGACCGAGTATCTGCAGTTGCTGCACTTGTTCTGTTTGCAATGATTTCATATCAGGCGTATCTCACAAACTGTGTACTCGTGGGAAACTGCAATATTCTCGCGTGGTTCCTCGTTGTTATGAATCTCATTTTCCTGTGGTACACCATGATGAACCGTAAACTTGTTGCGTAAATAGTAGATGAGTAAATATTCAGACAGTGAAATTGAACTTTTGAAACAATGGAAAGAAAAGGCTGGTGGGTGGAGGTGGCTCCATTATACATCAATGCATCATTATAAAGAGATTAACTCTCGTTTCGTGTATTCGAGTATAGTACTCAGTACACTTGCTGGCGCAGGTGGGTTCTCAACAGCGGGAAGTATCGACAGTACGTCTACCACCATGGGGAAGGTGCAGTTTTATATGGGGTATGTAATCGGTGCGACAAACGTCATCATCGGTCTTATCAATAGCTTTCAGCGTTTTGGTAAGGCTGCTGAAAAGACAGAATTACACGCGAGTGCGGCTATGCAGTATGCCATGTTGTACAGACTCATTGAAACTGAGATTAACTTGTCGGATGATCACCGCAGAAATGACCTAGTTGTCACAGTGCGCCAGGAGATGGATCGATTATTGTCTCAGTCTCCAGCTGTACCACAGAAGATTGTGGATCGCTTTAATGCAATGTTCCCCAATGTAGAGAACAAACCGGACGTATGTAACGGTCTTGGTGGTATACAGAAACCAATGCCAAGTGAAATACTGGGAAAGATTTTTACACCCTCTGTTACACCGAAAAAATCAATCATTGATCTGAGTATAAAGAGATCAAATAGTCTTGCGAGAATAATCACAACCGATGTGGTTTAAACATACACCTTGCGTGTACCCCGCATATAATAGTACCCACCTCTAGGACCGCGTTTGAGACGCGAGTTTTCCTTCTTTATAGGGTTGTAAATCTTTCGGGCACCCTGTATTACATAGAGTCCACCTCTCGGACCTTTATGTATGGCACGCCCCTTGACATTGTACCCGTATGCCCTTCTCGCCAGTGGTATGTTGTTCACAGACGGGAGTCTAGGAACTGAACCTTCGCGTGATTTGAGATAACTCTTTGATGCAGATTTTGACGCTGGCTTGAGTTTACTATCACTCCCAGCAACCTGTTTCCAAGCAAGTTGTTGTTTCAGCCTGTATAATCCACCTGCGTTTACATAATGCTTACCACCGGAAGATGTGATACCACCTGGACCCTTTACAAACGCGTTGGCACTCCCACTCCCTCTGAATCCACCGGGTCTGTTTAGAGATCTTCCATAATCTATAATCTTCACCACGTGTCTCGTTTTACCTGACGGTGATTTTACAGTTTGTACGAGTATATTTCTCGTGTGCATGTCACCGTGCGCAATTCCGAGTGCATGGAGCTTATTAATCTTTCGGCGCAGTTCAGGTAAAAATGGTTTTTTATTTGCGTATTCGTAGAGTTCTTTTGCGCTCGTTACTCCGCGCTTAGGGTTGTGGTACAAGTTTTCCATAATGATAAGGTATATGTGGGGTGTCATCATTGTATCTGGTCCTTTGAGGAGATTCACAGCCCCACTTTTTTGTAGACCCTCGTCAAATATAGCTTCGCGTATATCAGCGCGATTCTTTGCATCTAAATCAATACGGTATGATGCGTACACATGTGCACCTATGTTTGCATTTCCGGCTTTACGCGCTATACGAATTTCATCCTCTGGATACTTATCATATGAGAATACAACCTTCATAACCACTGAATCTCCATTTGTCTTTGATTTTGGCGCAGTAGGAAGGTCTATCACCACACCATCAGCGGATCTTACACTTCCAATGCGTTTACCTGGGATACCCCATGGCCACTGCTTTATCTTTTTACCTGTACTCAGGTCAGTCATACCAGTGCCAAACCCGAAAAATGGAATAATAACTTCTGAAAACATTTTACCGTGACGCACCCTCGTCGAGTCTGTGAGTGCCATGCTATTAATATAATTAAAGAAATTATATGTGTATATAGTGGGGGAGTCCCCAACCCCGCAGGTGTAGCTCAATCGGTTAGAGCATCCGGCTGTTAGCTCTCGGATGATGCATCATCCGCTTGCCCGTTACCGGGAGGTCGCAGGTTCGATTCCTGCCACCTGCGCCAAGTACGTGTACTTGCCTCACTTCGCTTAGCTCAGTTGGTAGAGCAATGGACTGTAGATCCATGGGTCAAGAGTTCGAATCTCTTAGCGAAGACACCATTCTTTGGCAGTTTCAATGGCTAAATGAAACGCACTCTCCGCTCCCGTAGCTCAGTTGGTCTAGAGCGTTGGTCTTATGTGGATTCGAGTAAGGAGGTGTGGACTGGAATTAAGTCAGTTTACACGAGCCCCAGACGAACCCAAAGGTAGCCGAAGGTCGCGGGTTCGAACCCCGCCGGGAGCATACTAAACAGTCCATCTCTTGTTTATTACACGCGTATTAAACTTAGGTTTAATAAAATTTTCATTTTTTAGAAAATATTTTCCTTTTTTATTTTTGTATACATTCATACCATTATTTACAAAACTTTTTGTTTTACCGGTTCGTTTAAACATTTCATTGACGGACATACCAACTGGGTACACGTTTGAACGGCCAAAATCAATTACTCGAAATGTTTTGATATGTCCATTTGAATTTATCCCGACAAATATGTTACCTAGATGTAGATTGCCATGGTGTACACCTTTATTTTTCAATTTCTTAATTATTTGTTCATATAAGGCTACTACGTATTTTTGGAAAAGGTTTGGGTATTTTTTATCGTAATTTTTAAGAGACATCATCTTTATATTTTTATCTGGTTCATTCTGTATTCGCGTCATGACATATACAGTCGCTTTGTTATTTTTGAGATTCGGAAACAAATTTGCCACGTGGCTCTCGGGTATATAACTATACTTTCCCCAATGGCGTCTCTTTACGGGTATTATTGCCCAATTTGTATTCTTAAAATTAGGTGCCATACCGGTATTACGAAGTATAGAAAGTGCTCTAAATTCACTCGGTATCGACCCCATTGTTATCTTTATGAGAGAGTTAGGATCATTGGTTTTGAATACCTTTCCGTTCATCCCACCTCCCATATATTCAGTCGGCGTGGGGAATTTTTTTCCTGTGTACTTTACAATTTTACGCGCAGCATTTACGCGTGAATTCACGTTTTTTAACCTCTTCTTATTCGGTGACGACGAAGACGAGTTAAAAGACCTCTTCATATTAATATAATTAAAGAAAAAATATATGTATATATCGGGGAAGAGTCCCCACAAAAATCAGTCGACACTGTGTCCGAGTTTGGTCCAAGGAGAAAGACTTAAGATCTTTTGCAGTTTTCTGCGCACGGGTTCGAATCCCGTCGGTGTCACTCGGAAACTTTTAAATGCGTCCCATTTAAAAGGTTCTGTAGCTCAATTGGATAGAGCGCTAGCCTTCTAAGCTAGAGGTTGCGGGTTCGATCCCCGTCAGAATCGACTTTTTGTGATTTTTTTCGTGTCACTTTATAAATGACAGTTTATGCACACAGAGAAGAATACAATGAATTCAAAAAACTTGGAAGACCAAGAGGTAATTTTTATAATAACAAAAAATGGAGAGTTTCATCCAATTATAAAATAAGAAATTTTACTCCGAACAATTTAAACATTTTGCGTAATGTGAAACGTAATATAAAGAACAAATATGGTAATGCCGCTTTGAATATATCACTTTATCGTTATATTGAAGAGGAAATAAATAAATTTGAAAGAAACATAGCTGTAAGAAAAATACAAAGAGCATGGAGAGAATCACATTCTAGAGTAAATGAACCACATAAACGGAGATTGAACAATCCCGCATGGGTAAAACGTTATCTACGCGCCCAAGTAGCTTCACTAAAAAAAGCAATAAAAAGAACACCTCCTCCTTTACCAAAAATACCAAAAAAATGGGGTTTATGGTCTGGACCTTACAATAATAAAGAGTATATATCTCCAAATTGGAGGTGGAAATATTACACAAATAGTAATCGTCTAGTAAATACTATAAATAATAAAACATATACAAACGCTCGTAAGAGATTTACTATTCCTTTTTAAAAATATTGATTATTCATAAATGAAACTTGAAAATTTACCAAATAATGTGTTGCGTAAAATTGCAGGAATGTCCGGTAAGAATGTAGGTCGTTTGAACGTTGCTTTGGTGGGGTCACCACATGCGAGAAGAGTAATAAAAAATCAAAAAAATGCGGCTTTAAAGAAAATAGGTATCAATGCATATATAAAAATCCTATTATCGGGAAAACCGAGTAACATACCAAACACTTATGAAGCTATTATACGCAATTTAGTAAATACGGGGCCCCTTGCACAGAGGTATATAAACAAGATTAAAATGTACAAAGGGAACATACGACCGAATGATCCAGAATATCAACGTATATTAATGGGGTACTTGAAACACATGGAGAAGACTCTTAGAAACTTGAGACACAATGAACGTGCAATTACCATATACTTTCCAAACGAAATATACAGCAATCCACCGACGCTGAATAAATATATAAAATCCATTATGAATACTAAGATCCTCCGCGCAAGTCCGAGTAAACGTATACACATCATAAATCTTCTAAAAAATGGTAAGATAAACGAAGCATACAGAGCTTACTATGCACGTGAACCAAGGTCTAGAAACTAATTTATGTGTAAATATAAATGGGAGTTATAAATTACCTTAAGAAAACGTATTACCGTTCTAAAGTCAAATCACCTTCGCGTATATTAGGACTGCGTCCAGCGAAACAAATAAGACAAACGTGTTGGTTGTATTCTATTTCAAACTTGATAAAACACTCGAAAATATTAAAAGGCAATATAGCATACTCAATACACTCGATAAATAAACTCAAAACCCAAATGAATAACTTCGTAGTAAAATCTAAAAAAAATGACCCAAATTTTAAAAATAACAAAATAAATATACGAACAAATTTCCACGCGTGTAGAATGAGAAACATATATCTAAAAACACTCAAGAACATGTCAAAGGAACAAATAAACAATAGAAAACTGGCAAACTTTGCGAGAAAGGTACAGCCTATAGAAGATTACCGACGTTTAAAAATACCACGTAATAACAACAAAAACAATAGAAAAAATATATTACTTAGAGGTGGATTTGCAATCCCAGCATTCGAAAAGACTTTAAAACTATTTGGGATTATTCCAGCGTCGTGTATTGAATACGTACCTACACCCGGGTATAAACTCGAAGGTGCTTTAATTAATCTTAAATATACATTAAATAATAATACTTCTATAATACACGTAGTTACAGGTGTATTTGATAGACTAGGGAGACCTTTTGTTATAGATTCCGCGACTGGAAAATCTTTTAATGTCGATTGGAGAAGATCTAGTTTCAATAAAAACTTTCGTACAATTTATATGGGATCAAAATTAACCAATAATAAAAATGTAAACGTTCTTCATGTAAGCAAAATATATGTAAAGAAATTATACTAATAATATATAAATGTTTAGCATTGTAAAGCCAGTTCCGTTTTGTGTAGACTGTAAACATTTTAAACCACCGACTGATGGAATCCCACCCAAGTACGGGTATTGTAAAAAGTTTTTCAATGTGAATACGGTTGATGGGTCGGTGGAATATTCGTTTGCAAGTGTGGCCCGTATTTTTGAGTGCCGTGACAAGTATTATGAGCCCAAAGATTTTCCAGACACAGAGTAAATGAGGCTTCTATTGGATGTTGATGGGGTGTTGATACGGGATCAAGTTCTACTCGATCACGTAAAGAATAATGTAGTTCGTTACGTGAACAAGAAACTCCCAGGTATGAAGAGACACGAAAAGATAAACAACCTTCTTTATAAAGCGTATGGTCACACATCGATAGGGTTACAGGAAGAATTTGGGGTGGACACAAGTGATTTTAATGATTGTGTTTACAACAGGTATCTTCTGGCACACTTGCACGATTATATACATAATGACATAAATTTTATGAAAGATGCATTCATTATAAGGCGTATGTGTGAATATGGTAAATCAATCTCATTCTTCAGTAATGCCCCACTCGTGTGGACGGAACCCATCCGTGAGGCTATAGATTTGAGAATTGGGAATGCAGAAGGATACTTAAAACCAAACATCGATTCATACCTGTCATTTGGGAGTGACCCCATCACCTTTGTTGATGATAAGATGTGTAACCTAATCACTACCGCATTCCTACCAAACTGGACACCTATACAATTTACAGACAAACCCGAATCTCAGAGTATAAAGAGTATAAACAATATTTCAGAAGTATGGCACTACTTGTAGAGGCTGCGATGGTGACTGCCGGTGTACTCATCGTTATTGGTGCGGTAAATTGTCTTGCACTCACATGTGGTGTCGGAATTGCACTTGCATGTGATCATCTCAAGAAAATGTAACCTTGTCAGGGAGCATTTTAATTAGGCTATCAAATGTCTTTTCATTTGTGATTAATTCTGGCTCTGTGTTTGTGATGGTATGCCAAGAGCCATCAGTGTGTTGAATCTTAAAAATCTTATTCGCCTTGTCATACTGAAAAAAGTTGACATTGTGCACTGGATACACGCGTGTAACAGTCTTTGTGAAATGCTTTAGGTTTTCAAACACGATGAATCTCATTTATTAATGATACTTTTATTTTCTTAAGTGTAAATTTGAATTGGGATCCGGTTGTTTTAGTGGCGCCTTCTTCATCTCTATGAGTATAAATTTGTACACTCGTGGGATGGCCCATTGGTACGGGTTTACACCTGGTCTAGAACCACTCGTCTGCCACGCTCTGAGACCACGGTTAAAGACGGTATTCAAACTTTTTAATGGAATTCCAAATCGTTTCGCCATCTGTGGTTTGTTAAACTTTTGATTGGGATATGTCGCGTGGAACAATGCAGTCCATCGTGACTTTTTCGTTTTTGCTTTTGTGTTTGTGTACTGTGTTTTACGTCTCCTTCTCACAAGCTCCTTCTCGCGCAAGAGTTGATTTTTACGCGAAAGACCGCTAAAATATCTCATCGGATATCTGCGTCCACTTCGAGCCACATAGTGTTTCATTTATAATTGCATGTGGATTTTTTTCGGCACTGAGAGAAGCATCCTTCGTCGGGTACAGATCATCGTACTCGAAGAAGTATCCTTTGCAAATTTTTTGAGCAACCGAAAGAGGCATTGATTTTGATTTTGGTTTATTTGCTATTTTCGTGCACCGTGCACCTCCAATCAGAGGCTTTGTGTAAAAAATACACTTTTCACACTCCATTGGTATACTAATCACTCAAATTCTTATCTGGGATTACCAGGGTATAAGTACTCTCTTTTCCATCCTCATCAACAATATCAATTTGGTACACAGTTGTATCAATTTGCTTAACATCCTCGAGAAGCTCTCCGTCATACACGGGGATATCTGAGAGTGGTCCCTTCTTCGTGAGTTTGAGTGGATTGGAAGAGTATGCACCGAGCTTACGGAGATTCAGTGAATTGAGAGGTTTGTACACGACAGGTTGAGGTGGAGGTACATGTTTTACAAGATACATTTTGTAAAAAAATATCACACATCTCTAAGTAACGATGAGTGCAGTGGCCATCGGTGGGTTGATTTTACTTTTGTCATGTTCTATATCATCTTCTATAGGTGGCGGATACTATTACAATATGAACGTAATAACAACTTCCAACACTATTAAGAGTAACTGTGAAGTATCTGAGTGGTCAGCTTGGGGCCAATGTGTTGATGGTAAAAAAACCAGAACAAGAACAGTAACAAAGCAAGGTGATAATTGCCCACAACTCACAGATACACAGAGTTGCTCGGTAAACTGTGAGGTTTCGACATGGTCTAATTGGGGCTATTGTACAGATGGTACACAGACACGTACACGCGTAGTAACAAAGCAAGGTGATAATTGCCCACCACTCACAGAGACACAGAATTGCCCAGTAAACTGTGAGGTTTCTGGTTGGTCTGATTGGGGTCCATGTAATAATGGGACAAAGACGAGAACGAGAACAGTGACAAAGGATCCAAAAAATAACGGTACAGCGTGTCCCATGCTCACAGAGACACAGAATTGCCCAGTAAACTGTGAGGTGTCTGGTTGGTCTAATTGGGGCCCTACGTGTAGTAAAACGAATCGTACACAATCCAGAACGAGAACAGTTACAAAGGGTCCAAAGAATAATGGAACTGCATGCCCCCCACTCACAGAATCACGGGCATGCCCCGAGAACCCTTTTTCATGGGACCCGTTTTTATTGTACAATACTTCAAACAAAACTTGTTTATTTGCAGATCCGGATAGTTCGAAAACTACAAAACCGGTACGCGCATGGGACTGTGGAAATCAGTTATGGACATATAATCCAGAAACACAGCAATTAAAATACAAGGAAAATGGTGCCTGTATATCCATGGTCGGTGGGTATATACGTTCGGAAGTATGCGACTCCGGAAAACAGTCTCAAAAATGGACATATGACAAGACTTCTCAAACATTAAAGAATGGGAATGGATGCACTACATTGTTTGATAATCAAAATGACTCTGCTGCTATGGGGTCAACTCCTTGTCCGGTTGGTGATACGAATCACATGTGGAGAGTGGTAGCACCAGACCAAGTATCTTCATTAGAAAAGCCAGTAAGAGCCACTGCGGATAATTTTAAAACGAATATAACAGTCATAGATAGAAAAACGGTAAAAGTACAATCACCTGATATACCAGTTGGCAATGATACAGACTTACTTTACATAGGCCTATCAGTCGCAGGTTCACAGGGTGATATGGTTTTTGGTAGAGCAGACGGAATAAAACCATCACAGTTAAGGGCTGGATATACTTTTACAAATCTAAACTTACCTATAGACTTTCATGGTAAAGATTGGGAAGTGTACTATAGTTTCAAAGGTTTTGGAATATATGGTGGTAAATTTACATTTATATAACTATTCTGGTACTAGACTCTTTCCAGAAATTTGACGGATTCTCTTCCCACAGATCAAATAACCTTTCGTGCTCTTCTACTATTTTAGGGTCTTGAAGGTCTATGCGTTTGGTCTTTTCGTCTATTTCTTCACTCAATGCGACTGGGATATACTCAAGTTCAGGTGTATGGAACTTTGAAATTTCACGGGAAATGTCAATTCTTTCATCCCCTACTTGAACCCAGTAGTGTCTACAGGCGGCAGCTGCACATGTACAGAAACCCTTTTTCATCACTGCATCCGGTATACCATTGCGCTTTAAAAACCCAATGAGCAAGGCGCACTGATGTATCACAGAGCAATTGAGTTTCTTTACGCGATACTTTAGGCAAAATCGTTTCACCAGCTGATCCATGTTTATTTCATAAAGATTTTATGCTTTATCATAGTAATGGAACCCGTTCTCACACCCTCAAATGAAAGGTTCACAATGTTTCCAATCAAATACCCTGATTTATACCATCTATACAAAAAAGCTATAGCATCATTCTGGACAGTGGAAGAGATTGACCTGTCCAGTGATATGACAGACTGGGAGAAGATGTCAGACAATGAAAAATATTTCATAAAAATGGTACTCGCATTCTTTGCTGCGTCTGATGGTATAGTGTTTGAGAATCTCAATCTCAACTTTGCACACGAGGTGCAGATTTCAGAGGCTAGGGCATTCTACAGCTACCAGGGATTCAACGAGAATATTCACAGCGAGACGTATTCACTGCTCATCGAAAAATATGTCACAGATAACGACGAAAAGAATAATTTGTTCAAGGCGATTGACACCATACCATGCATACGCAAGAAGGCTGACTGGGCAATGAAGTGGTTCTCACCAGACAGACCTTTCGCTGAACGTCTGATAGCATTCGCGTGTATAGAGGGTATATTCTTCTCTGGAAGTTTCTGTTCTATATTCTGGCTGAAGCACCGGGGGCTCATGCCTGGTCTGTGTTTTAGTAACGAGTTGATATCGCGTGACGAGGGTCTACATTTGGAGTTTGCAAATGCACTCTTTGATCATCTGGAGATGGCACCATTAACAAAAACGGTACACGCAATCATCAAAGAGGCGGTAGCTATAGAGAAGGAGTTTATTACAGAGGCTCTCCCATGTAAGCTGCTCGGTATGGATTCTGAGAAGATGTCACAGTATATAGAGTATGTAGCTGATCGCATGTTGAAGCAATTTGGTTATCTCACTATATGGGAATCAGAGAACCCGTTCGACTGGATGGAGCACATATCGCTTGAGGGTAAGACGAACTTCTTTGAGAAGCGTGTTGGGGATTACGCAAAACACATGGATACATCAGAGGTTAAGTTTGATGAAGAATTCTAATATGGGCTTGGTAGTGTAATCTTCATGAGTAGAAACACCACGAGTGCGTACACGAGTGCGTGTAAGAACACACCACCCTGAGTGGGACACCCAGAATCGGATGCTACCCAACCTCCAAAGATGCTTCTTACCACCTTGAACATCTCCGGGTTTGCAATTAAAAAGAACAACAGAGCACTCTGGAGAGAGTATTTCGCTTTGAACCAATCAGATTTCTTTAATCCTCCACAGCCACACCCGCAATCCATTGAACCGGATCCGGAACCTGGAGTCTGGTACATGGATGTTCCGCAACCGCAAGTCATTTACTATAATTGAATATTTTTATCTCCAGTGATTTCCAGTAACTACTTTAGTTGTATTTTTTCTACCTCTGTATGTGGATTTGGTTTTTAATAACATGTTTCTACGATTGTTGTATCCTTTTATTTTTGTGTAATTGTGTTTTTTACTTTGTAAATATTTTCGCAAGCTATATACATTTAAAAATATTGGTTTATTTTGTGTATTATTAAGTGGAAATCCAAGCCACAGATGTTTTGCCCACGATGGTGTATTACCTTTAAAAAACGCGTTTATATTTGTACTCAGTTTTGGCATTTTTAATCTATGCAAATCTTTTATTTGGGGGTGGTTTAAGGCCATACTTTCTGCGTATTGCCGCCAAGGCTTGTGTGTACTTGGGTGGTAGTTTCACCTTGAACGCATTATTTACACGGCCTTGGTTTATAAGCTTCGCTCGTTTCGCAATAGCTGCATGTACACCTGGTTTGTTTGCAGCCTTAGTCACCTCTGACAGGTACCTTAGAAATTTAGCCTGTGGCCACCGCTGAGTGATTTTTAACTGTTGTTCAGTGTAGCGCTTCATCTCATTACTTAATTTGAGTTTACTAGACATTACTTTTACTACCTTTTTAGCTTTTACAGCTCTGAAAGCTTTCATGAGTCTATTTTTAGGTATGCGTTTAATCAGGTTAAATGGGTTCTTCGGCATTTTTAATCTATGTAAATATAAAAAATGGCAAGTGCATTCAGGAATGCTCTGAGTTTTGGCGCGGGGTTCGGTGTGGTGAATGTGATTGGTATATTTTTAGTTTTACTCGGTCTTTTCATGGTGAACAAGGCGCGTAAGAAGAATGAAAACAGTGTACTCGGTATAATACTCATGGTTATAGGAGTTGCATTATCATTTGGGTTTGGTGCTGATCAACTGATGAATCAATTCTAAGTTCCGTATAATATCAGAAAAAAACTAATTAAAAAGTGAAGACATGTATATAGTAAGAAGCAAAACATGGAGCCTATTCGCATGAACAACTTTGACGCCTCAAACATCATCTTCTCCGACGTTAAGAAGAATCGCAACGGCGGGAAGTTTGTGACACTCTCAAGCGCGTCTGGAAACCTTTACCTACAATTGCCATCCCTTCGTGCACCGTTCGGTGTTAACCCACCGAATGATCAAGTCAAGGATTATTACCTGAATCTCACACTCACCCCCGAGCTGGAAGACAAGTTCCGCGCAATTGATGAGCGTGTTCTGAATTACGTACATGAGAATTCAGTCGCTCTTCTGAACAAGCAGGTTGACTTGAATGTGATGCGCGATCTTCTGTTTACACCTATCATTCGTGCAAGCAAGGATCCCAAGTACGCACCCACAATCAAGGTCAAGGCGAGCACCGGTAATGGTAAGAATATTGCCGATGTATACAACTCGAAGCGTGAGAAGGTGACTATTGAAGACGTATCCAAGGGGTCATCTCTCGAGACTATTATTGAGCTGAACCAGATTTACTTCATCAACGGTAAGTTTGGCGTGAGCATGCGTCTAAATCAGGCTAAGCTCTCTCCATCGACCCGTCTGACTGGGTACGCGTTTGTTGAGACCAAGTCTGAGACGGAGGAGGAAGAGGAGATTGACATTCCAGAGGAGGCTGAGTAAAAATATGTGGATAGTGTAAGATGTACATATATGTGAATGCGAAGGGTCGAGAAAGACTTGCCCCTTCAGTGATTCGGAATAATAGTAAATTTGGTACGTATAATGTGGTCCCAAAAGGATTCACGATTAAACCCGGGTATATTAAAATAGGGAGTGGTGCAGAGGGTGACATTTACGCGTCTTATAAAAATAAGACAATGACAAATATAGTTGTTCGTAAGGTGGGTAAAAAATCAAGTAAACCTTTACAACAGAGAGAGTACGAATTAACTCGTAAAATTTATAAAATAGTCCCGAAACACGTTGTCAATATGCGTTCTTTAACAAACACAAATCTACTCATGAACATGTATAGAGGAGGTGCGATTGGTGACTGGTTAAAGAAAAATGAAGTTGATGATGATGTTTTGAGAATTTTGATTTTACAAGTTATTTCAACTCTCTTTAAAATACATAGATATGATAGTTCTTTCAGACACAATGATTTACATCTGGGTAATGTGTTTATAGATGACAGAACAGATCCAGAAACAAAGTTCGGAAGGTATACGGTACCTAATCTTGGAGTTTCTATACGCCTTGCTGATTTTGGGTTTGCGTTTGATAAGCAGTATCCACCTCTAACGAATCATTCCGGGTATGGTATATATGTCGGTAACGATAAATTATATGATGTCCATTTCTTTTTAAATTCGTTATATGAACGAATCGTTGTAAAAAAATCAACCAAATTTCCTTTGACTGCAAAATTTCTTAAGGATATACTAAAAGGTGGGTATGCAGGTATAGGGTCTTCAAAAACATATGTTTTACATTATAGATTAAAGAAAGGTGTAAAATTTCCACATACATTTGAGAGTATACTTGACCATCCGTATTTTGCAGTTGCGTTTAAAAAGTCAAAAACAATAACAAAGTTTAACAATGTTCAAAAGAAGATTGTCAATGTTAGACTCGCAAATAAGAATATAAAAAATTGGGGTGGAAATTATAGCCCTATAAAGAACAAAGCCAATTATTTACTGAGACCAAGATCTTCTCCATTCACACCAATTACACCGTATTCACCAGTATCAATAGGGAGACTTCCGAACAGAAAGAATCTCATCAAGAAATTTGGTGTTGTCAAGGGGAAAGCAGAGTATAGTTTCAGACTGAAAACGATAATACGCGGAATGAACAGCGGTAAATATAAACCAATGAGAAATGCATACGTTTCATACTATGGACCGACTGGACTTGATAAATACAAGGCAATTATGAATAAATACAAGAATAGAAAAACAAAGAAAAGACCTTCACCGGCTAAAAATAGCCTTACTTACAAGGTCAGTCCAGTTCAGGTCATACCTATCAAAAAGAAAAAATCAAAATCTCGAAACAAGAGCTCTCCAAATTACATGAAATATCCACATGTTTCTGGACCGCAGAAATATTTTGCAAGTTTTGAAAGTCCACCGAAACAAAAAACAAAGACTCCGAGCCCACCGAAACAAAAAACAAAGACTCCGAGCCCAAGGGAAACTATATTCAACTTTATAAACAAGTCTAATTTAAAGACACTTAAACCGAGAAATATTTATGATAAATTGGTAGAGTTAAAACATGACAATCCAAAACAAAAGACGAAGAATATAGTTGAGGCTATTGTAAAGGTAAAATCGACGAGTGGGGAGGCATGGGAAAAGGCTAAAAAAGCTTTACAGAATATTGCGGTTGTCACTAGACAGTAATTGCCAACAGATCATGAACCTTGTATACGATGTTCTCTATGATATAATCTTTTAGTATAGCCGAAGGGTCTATGATTTCTAGTTCAACGTGATATGTGGTTTCCTCTTCATTATCTATGTCTTTTGGTGGTCCGGTTACTTCCGTCAGATCTATAGATACATTTTTACGTATGAATGAAGTACGCTTTCGAGTTACAGATTTCGTTGCATCATCCTCGGGTTGTTCAGTTGGTATTTCTTGAGACACTGCAAATCTCACATCAAGTGGTTGTTTGAGGTTGAAATCTTTTTTGAAAATCTTGTGCTTTTTACACGTGATTGAAGTATCTTCATTGTACACACAGCGAGTTCCATCTGACCAGTAGTATACTTCATCTTCGGTATTCTTAATCTCTTCCCACCCCTTGTATTTATGGAGGCGTCTTTTGATCTTCTCAAACATATCCTTTCCAACATTTGTATCAAATCCATCGAGAGTGGATTTTCCAAAACGGAATTCAATCTCGATGTATTGTTTATCTTTGTACCCCTTGATATACTCGTTCACGTCCATTTAAATAATAAATGTTCTTATTTTTTAATAAATGCCTTTTGGAATACAGAATATAGGAGCAACGTGTTATATGAACTCTGTTATTCAGTGTCTACACGCAACACAGCCTGTAAAAGATGCACTCTCACAGTACACCGGAGACTGTGAAATTACCAAATCTGTTCGTGACGTGAATGTACCAGTCTTGCTTGATAAAATGACAAATTTTTCGGGCCCGAATGATCCGCACGAGTTTGTACTTTCACTCATAGAAACATTTGAAAAAACACTGGACAGGGATTTGTTTTATGGTGTTGTAAAATCAAAGTTTATATCACAGGACGGAAAGGTCACGGAAACAAAATCAGAGTTTAGTTCACTCATGTTTCACAGCGAGGATATGAATATAGACAAACCAGATTATATTATAGACTCTGGAATTGGTAAGTTTTCGTGCAAGCACCTCACATACGAAAAAATGCCAGGTGTCATCATATGCTTGTTCGTTCGACCCACCGTCATGGAATTGCCAAAGGTGTACAAAGACAAAAACCTTACATCATGTGTCGTGTATCATCCAGGTCATTATGTCGCATGTATAAAAGAAAATGACAAATGGTTCATGATAGATGATGATAAAATTTATGAAATTAATAATGACTTTCGTGTGCCTGTATACCTTGCTTTATATTCTTGAAAACTATTAGAATGATAAGTATACCAGAGTTGATACGTTCTGCACAGCGATCGAAACTCGCATACAAGAATCCAAAGGATCTGCCTTATACATTTATATCAAGTCCCCCAGAATCAAAACAAGACTGTCAGGGATATGTATGGAGAGAAGACAAATCACTCTTCATGACATTTAGAGGAACTTTAAATAAGAATGACATGATGGCGAATTTAGATGTTCGTACACATAAATTAAAGGATGGTATAAAGATACATCAAGGGTTTTTTAATCAATTCATGTCAGTAGAATCTTCTATAAAGGATTGTATAGACATGAATTCTGATGTTACTGATGTTTATATTACGGGACATAGTCTCGGGGGGAGTTTAAGTCATATAGCATCGGTATACTTTGCAGAGTTGTATCCGCAGATGGCGTTCACATGTCACTCATTCGGATCTCCAAAGGTGGGGAATGATAAATTTGCAGAGTGGTTTTACACTCATGTTAAGAATCATGTGCGAGTCGTAAATAAGATGGACCCTGTAACTACACTCCCCCGTGGTTCGAATTGGATTCATTTAAAGAACTGTTTGGAACTCGATGATCTTACACAGGATGAGGAGCCATGGTACAAACGCATCATACACGAACATGATATAGACGTATACATAAACAGGTTATGTGCTCATAAAGTCTGATATTTTAATATTCTCCCTAATGTTTACCAGTGTTCTATAATATGTGCGTCTATTATTGGGTTGTGGTTTGTCGTTGCGGATTTTGATGGGTAACCAGTTTATGCCATCAAATCTGCACTCTACAATTTTATCATTGTATTTTTCACCATCTGGACACGGGTGCTCATATACATAATTACCGCGATCCCATATGTAGAGACCATTCTTCATCACCTTGAAGTCTATTGTGATTCTCTCGAGCGGTTTCCACTTGAACATAGTCTCATGAGTCTCCATGCGCACAGGTTCATCCACAGGTGTAAACACGTACCCGTCAGTTTCATACGGGTGGTGAATACTCTCGAGATGGGGCAGTGCACTCAGTGGCCAAACAGTCTTGTTTCTGATTCTGATGCCCATTGAAGGGCCTTTTGTTGCAATCTCCGTCTTTTTCAGTCTGTCTATATAACTGAGTTGCTGAATATCCTCTCCGTTGACCATGTTTCCATCGAAAACCATATAATACAATTCTCCGCCGTAAGTCTTTACGAGCTCCCCGTCGAGAATTGTATTACGCGGGACACAGAGCGAAACTTGGTACATATCCATATTACGGTTCACAAACAAGGCAATCTTCTTCCCATGAGATACAAAACACACCATCATATACCGCGTTCCGTCTGTTTTTTCACACACCACATAATTATTATTTAGCAGTGGAAGATGCCTGCGCTCAATAGACACCGGGTGACACCCAGGGAATGTATTCATATCCTTTGATTTCCACACATTGTGAATAAACACCTTTGCACACTCATACAGTTCAGAGTTTCGTTCTATAAGCTTCATCCTTGTTTTGTACACACGCCCACCGCCTCTAATATATTTCCAACACACTCGTAAGAGTAGTGCTTGAGAACGTTACACTTTGTATACGCCTGAATCTTGACTTTTTTCTCTACAAATTTTTGGAAAATTTCTTCAATTGTGTATGGGAGTTTTACACCATCCCCCTTGGCCTCTCTGACTTTGGAGATGACTGATTTGCAATCCATGACCCAGATGGATGGTACAGTACTCTTGATTGTATACATGCCGTCTGATATTTTTCTGTCAACTTCTGTATCAAAATTCAAACCCATTTGTGGCACTGGTTCCTTTGAGCCAGACTTTACCTTTTCTTTAAAAGAGTTCCAGTCAATACCCTCGGTGACTGCTGGAAACACTGTAATCTCTGTCTTTTCAAAAATCTTATCAAAACTTTCTGGGTCGAGGCTCGAACCGTAATCCACCCACAGAATACGCTCAGAATTCTTCATAATCTTCGGGAGCTGTGACGCATCATTGACAAATTGAATATTAATCTGGTGCCCGGACTGTATACACTTTACAGTGAGCTGGAGCAGCATGTGTAGACATGTCACATATATGGATTTATTGCGTGACACGCAGCAAATAGTGAGCATCATTTGTTCTCTAAGCTGTTATTCTTTTATCTAAACACCCTTGAAATCTGAGATTGCCCACGTGGCCAAGTGTTGTCATTACATCCGCATAAATTTTTCCACCCATGAGCTGCCACCTGCGACAGAATGCGTAATCCTCTGACAGGTATCGTCTAGTACCTGGATCAATCATACAATCAAAAATTGCGCAATACTCATCCAGATCGCGATTCTGATGGTCATTCACACAATTGAGTTCCGGGTAATGTTTATACATCTTTGCAACAACATCGCGTGTAAAAAGCATAAATCCAGTGGGTCCATCAAGCACCTCTGCGAACCCATTCTCAATTCGTGTATTTGCATATTTGAAATTCATAACAAGTGAGCTCGATACCTTTGCGAGATCCTTATTTTCATTCATCTTGAGTGACTGTTCAGCCTGGTCCCACATAACACACTTCTTGGGGTACACAGCAACCGATACATCGTGACCAGAATTAATCAGTCGAATTACAGACTCGGGATCAAAGTGGATATCAGCATCAATAAACATGAAATAGTCACAATCAGTCTTGTGGAAAAAACGAGCAACTGAGATATTTCTCGCCCGGTGAACAAGGCTCTCGTTTTCAGTTGTGTCAATCATCAACTGAATTCCATTTTGCATACACGCAATCTGTAGCCGCATTATACTTGCGGCAAAGGCTTCTAGACAAAGACCCCCATAACACGGTGTGCTCAGAAATACCTTCTTTGACATTTATTCTCTAAGCCTTCACTTGTTTAATTATAGATTCAATCTTGTTGAGGGTGGGTACAGATATGTCAGCTACTGCACACACTTCCTGCTTAGTGACGGGTGTATCACTCTTTGACAAAATCATATACACAACTGTACATGCCACGCCAGTAGGCGTCTTACCCATGAGTTTTACACAGGACTCGAGCTCGTCACACAACGTAAAGATTTTTTTACGAATCGTCTTATCCACATTAAACTGACTTATGATTCGAATAACCACATCTCTTGGGCGCGTAACCTTGCACTCAGTCTCTTCAGTGTTTTCTTTGAAAATCTCTATGGTGCGCCCCATATCGCGGGTAGAAATTTCAAAAGCATCTGCAATCTCTTTTGTGGTGCGAGGATAATTGTGATCCTTACAAGCCATGAATACACAGTTCGCCTTGATACCGTTGCGAACATTCCCTCTCGTGAGCTTGTTTTCTGTGAATTGTTTGTAGAGTATCTTTGCTGACCGAATAATCGCGTCATTGAGCTTCAGCTTCTCTTTCACCTCATCAAACTCCTTGTATGCGTGAAAAAGGGAACGATCCTTGTGATTCATAGACGAGTGAAAGTTAATGCGAGAGAGTTTTTTGATGTGATACGATTGACCGTATGTTTGCATGATGGTGCTCATGCCCCATTTTTCAGAAAACAGGTCTGTGTCAACCGGTGCGCCACAGCGAGACGGGTCTGAAACTTCACCGTCGGCATCTATGCCGGATGTCCACTCGGCCTCATTTGAAATGAAATACGGGTCCACCTTACCACAGTTTATACACGTGGGAAATTCAATATCAATGTATGTCTCACCTGATTTAATTGATCCAGGTTGAATTTTAATGCCACCACACTCACATAAATATTCTGTGTACTGCTTGCATGGCTCGGGGGTTGATAGCATAGAATCCACTTGAGCCCATATCGACTCCATATTGACTTGTTGTACTGTCATTACCTCTTGTTATCTCTGAGAACAAAATTTTGTTAAAGATTCGCGCAGTGATATTAGTAAGAAATGGAGGCGCTTATCAAGAACGTTGAGAAGTACACTCAGAAGCTCAAGGATGCCAAGTCTACACTCAAGGAGGCAATTGAGGATTCTGACATGTACAAGTCAATCTACGAGTCCACCCTCTCGACTGTAGATGAGAATGGGTTTGAGGTTACCGAGAAGGATGCCGCGTCACATGCATACAAGGTTACTCTTAAGAATTACAAAAAGATGACAACTACAGCCGAATAAGCACCTCAAGTGCCAATTTCATTGATCCTGCTATTATAGTATCAGAAGTTACAGATGCCAATTCTTTTAATGATAATGGTGTGTGATGTATCACTGTATCATTAAAAGTCGCTGGTAAAACTGAGTACACTGCCGTCTGAGCGGCTTCTTTAACAACGTCTATTCTCCGTATTCGTCGTTTTATTCTGACTATCGTTTTCACATGAGTTCTCTTCATTATTTTCATTACTTGATATTTTTTTAAAGAGAATACGCGTGTGTATACCAATGTATACGTGCAAGGTTGTCACAGATTCGAACGAGTGCGTGGAGTTCCATGAATACAAGACATTTTTTTGGGCATTCACGATCAAGCCTCCCAAGTACGAGATTTGGTGGGGATGGGACCTTAATCTAGGAACACCACATTATACCATATCCATGCGCCAAAATAAGGGTGAAGACCCAGAGTATATACTGTGGAAGTCGTACAATAATACATCCCTAAACACCGCTCAGATTGTATTCAGGACGAATGAAATTCCGGTGAAATATCTCCTTTGCATGCTCTTCTCAAATCTGTTCTCTACACATTGGACACGTTGGAGACTTAGAGTACCATTGATCGATGCATTCAAGATGAAACGTGTGTAAACACGAAGTCCTTACACACGTTTGGTGATCTTCTATCTCATTCTTGCATATCACACACTCAGAAATTTCAACGGGTTTAACGTGATTCGTCTTTGCGATTTCTGGGGGACCTATGTACACATCTCGAACAAATTCGTCATTCATTTTCCAACCGAGTTTTGACATGTATGTATAACTCTTTAAAGCATGTTTTACATTTATAATCTTAAGTGTATTTGTCTTGATATGCGACACAACTTCATCATACGGTGATTCTGAGAGGTGTAAACACGCTGGTATTTTACGCAGCACTAAACCAGACCTGGAATAATCTATCGCGTTACACGTGTAATCAGTCTGCTCTATGAACGACATCTCATCAACTGCGTTGTGTAACTGAAGTGCAAGTACAATCTCACTTTCCGTCTCATCGTCATACAGATAAATATCATTCGCCTTTATTTTCATAATTTTAAATCGTTCATTCAAATCCATAAGGAAAGCCTTGGGGCATGAATTTTCCGCAAATACATTGAGTGACACGAAGCGAGCCATCATGAGCATAGAATAATGATCAGAGAACATACTCCATACATAGTTGCCCCAGATGATACCGTCGTGCTTTAATATGATTCGTGCCAGGTCATCCATTTTTATTAAAAAAAATCAACTCCTTATATAAGTATGGTTGAAAATAGTGCAATGAACATGCAAAAGCCGAAAAATAATAATGTAACAAGTAAGCCAACTAGACGACCAAACCCATGGGCTGGAGAATCAATGTTCAGAAAACCACCAAATTCGCGCCAAAATATGAAACCTTTACCAGTGTATCTTCCAAGATTACAACGTACACCTAAACCGGTACCAGTACCAGTACCAAAAAACCCAAAAACAATTATCAATCAACTCAAATATGCTGCTCTACTTGGTGGAAATGTGGTCAAATCAGGTGTTAATATAGGTACAATAATAACAAATACATCAAAAAATATGAATGAACGTAAGAAACGTGCACAAAATGTCATAGACAGATTTATATTACATTTTAAAATATACATGGAATCAAATGGTCCTTCTTCTGGTGCGGCGAAGATATTCGCAATGGAAGCGTTTAAAAAGGTTCCCGTGTCTCAAAAAGCTAGATTATTATTGGTTGCACTTGCAGCTGTATACGGTTCTGCAAATCTCGTGAGGAGACACGGAAAACCATTTGCCACATGGATAAAAAACCATGGGAAACGTATACTTCCATTTGCAACTATGGCACTGAAGGCTGGGGGATCTCTTGCATTGATGTCAATGACAAAACCACAGAATAAAAAATGAACCATTATGGTTTGGTCCTTATAATAACTTAAACGCAAACAACAAATATTATCAATCACCAAACTTTGAATTTTTGATTTTTACGTTTTTTTACTAAATTTTTTTTTCCATTTTTTTTGAATTGTTGAAGCATGTTTTCCAAATTTTAATTTTGCTTTTTCCATTTTATTATTATTTTTTAAATACAATGCTTCAATATTAGGGAATAAAGATTTGATATTATAATATTTAATAACATTTCTATGGTTTTTTGTGTTGAAAACCAAGAAAATTTCCGATTGTGATGGTGCGAATCTTCTTTTTTGCACATTTTTGTGTTCTAATTTTGTATATACACGTCGAAAGAATAGTTCTGGGTTAAGTAATTTCATAAGTGCTACGTCTTGTTTGGGTACGAATCTGTTACCTATACGAAAAAGAGGAATTACACTATAACGCTTTGTTATTTTAACTAATCCATTTGTATTTTGATAATAACGGTTCCCTTTTTCATTGGTTATCAAAACGGGATAGTAACCACCACCTCTATTATTCACTGTAAATTTCTTATCCATATTTTATATTTAGAACACAAAAAAATATGTAATAATAAAAATGCCACCCTGAAAAAAAAATCTAGAGGCCGCACTCATATTGCGAATAAAAATAGCCTAAAAGGATACGGTGTAAAAACCACAGAGTAGAATGGAGACAATTGGATTTATTGGTGGGACCATAACAAGCCTCGGTGGAATCCCACAGATTTATAAGATTGCAACAACAAAAAAGGCAGATGATATAAGTTGGATTATGCTCAGTGCGTGGTTCACTGGGCTTTGTCTCACAACTGTGTATGCAATGTCTATACATGCTGTACCCATTATAGTCAATGCAGTTATTTCACTCATAAACACTGTGACGATTATATCTTTGAAAATTTATTTTGCACAAGCTTCGGAATATGAGGTTCTTCATCCATCAACCGTGTAAACTTTTTTGATACAATCACACCACCCTTATCGGTGTAATGCACAGTCTCTAGAATGTATCCTTTTTTTGGGAGTTTTGTGTACAAGTCCTGTACACACTTGAAGCATGGCCTGGAATTTCCAACCGTGCCTCCGATATTCGCGCGAATCACGAGAATATCCACCTTTTTTAGCCTCCGATTTCTTCGCAGTACAGGCAGTTTATTGATGGCATCATCCTCTGCGTGTACTGTGGGGAACAAACCCGGACTATAATGGTTCTCGCCATAGCTCAGTACGTTGATAGGGGCACTGATGATTGAAGATCACCGCCGCGTGGTTCGAACCAGTGTTCATACAGCACCTCCGCCGCGAATTCAACGAAATAACCAACGAATCCATTTATTCTATTATTATAGTCTCTCCCTTAACTTCCTTATCGAGAGTACATTTTTTTGATCGCTTGTTTACGAGGTCTACCCACTCTTGTAACTCTTCGTCCGTCATGATATCACCCCAGATCTTTCGTGCCATTTCGATAGTCATTTTAGATGACATTTGTACACATACCGTGTTCAATCTCTAATATCTGATGCCCCACTGCGTAAAAATCAGTCTGTAAATCCGCATCCAGTGAAAACGAATCTATTCTCGAAAAGTTGAGACTTCCGCTGTGATGCATGCTGTTCGTGTTTGTGCAAAATGGAACAACGAAAGACATGTGATTTCCAATTTGATCGGTTATGCTAAACTCTTTCACCTTTACTGATGTGCCAGTGGACAGACTTATAATGAGTCTCACAGTATCTATTCTTTGTGTGGTGTTTATAGTTCCAGTGTAAGATGTCTCGTCACTTATTGTAACTCTTAAATTTGTACGATCCACATTTGGTCTTTCGTACTGTATTCCATCAATGAGTGGTATCCAGTACCCATCTCCGTTTTTTCCCAATAAAACCCATTTCCACGGTATAGAATCGTTTGCGTAATCTATTCTATAACTTATAGGCACTATTGAAATTGGAAATTTATATTCCAAGTACTCTCCGTAAAATGTATAATCGATTGTCGTACCATTTAAAAAAACTGTATATGTTTCTGACCTTACACCGCCGTATATTGGAATTGACATCTACTATGTTCTAATAGTTTTATATTTTGCATCTACCGTTGTTGTTCTGTAAAAATTTTCCACCTTTGTTATACCATCTGTGGTAAATACACAATTTGATAACATGTACACATTCCCGTTTTGGTGTTTAAGTTCTACATCTACATTTTCATACGGGAATATAGAGTTGTAGTATAGTATGTTTATCGGCGTTGCTGTCAACTTTTCTACATATGTATTGCAGTAAACCATAACATTCATAGAATCTTCTGGTACTTCCGATGTATACCGTGTATACACTGCATTTGCTATATAATTACCGGTTTCTGGAACTACGAAATATCCAGATATATTTGAATATGTGTACTGACCCGTTGAGTTTGCTACACCAATAAAACTTCTTAAATTTGCGTCAGAGAAGTTTCCATCATTCACCGTTATTGTATATGCTTTGAGTGTGTTTCCGTTGTATAATCTTCCTAAAGTGTTTCCTGTTCCAGATGTAGAATATCCAGATATTACAACCGTGTTTGAATTTGGTACCTGTAACACTCTTGATGATAGTGTACCTGCGCTCGTTTTATTAAAAACCATTGTATTCCCTGGTACAGGTTCGGTCACAGAATTTATATCCGTCATTGTGAATATAGTGTTACTCCAATCATTAGAATCAATTGTTATTCTGTACAGCCCGAAATTCTGTATTGTTGCATTTGAGTTTTTCAATTTTACATATGGAAATACAGTGCTTGTTCCAGATGAATATACATTTACAGTAGAGAAATTGTAATCTTGTCCGCTGATTACTTCCGTAGTATCAAGGCTCAAATCGTAAAAATAATTGTACGGGCCATCTGAAAATATGTTGACATTCCCTTTGTATGATGTATCTGACATACTTATATACTCGTAATCTCTGTAAACGGTTATATTATTTATATTTGATTCGCTCGTAAACTTGATCGTTTTTGTTGGTGTATACCCATTTATATTACGTATTACGGTTACATTTGATACAGAATCTACAGTATATGAAGTATCATTTAATATTTCAAATGATCCGCAATTTCCGTATAATACAATATCTGATATATTTGATGATGTATATATCTGACTAGAATACCATGTAATGCCGTCATATGAATATGCAGTTGTACTGGAGTTCCAAGAAACTGCTACGAACACACCATTTGAGGTGTAAGATACCGAGTTCCAATTGTTAAAATACGGCATATATGTTTGTGTCCAGTTGATACCATCGTCTGAGTATGCTGCATATTGATTTGAAATCGCTACAAATCTACCATCAGTCTCTCTACACGTTACCGAGAGCCAATTAATATCAACAGGTATATTTGTTATTTCTGTCCAATTAATACCATTGTTTGAGTATGCAGCCAGAGAATAATCTGACATGATTACGAATCTTCCATCTGATTTTCTACATGTGACTGTTATCATTGTCCCAACGGGTGTTGTGGTTTGTGACCAATTGATTCCATCGTTTGAATATAATATTACATCAGTGTCCCATTCAACAACTACGAATAATCCCGTTACATGACTCGCTTCTATGTATGTCCAACCCTTGTACAAAGGCAAACTTACTTCCGTCCAAGTAATGCCGTCATCTGAGTATGCGGCTACATCAGCCCCTTGCGCAACAGCCACGAATCTTCCGGATGGGTTTGCCGCAACTGATATCCAGTTTTGGACCGATGGTAATGTTGTTATAGTCCATTCGAGACCATCGTCTGAGTATGCTGCAGTATTTTCATCATAAGAAACCATCACGAATCTTCCATCTGTCGATCTTGATGTTATTGCCTGCCAATTACTAAATGTTATTGGAACGTATGCACTGGACCAGTTAATTCCATCAGTTGTTACTATAATCTTGTTTCCTGGTGCAACTGCTATAACTCTACCATTCTTTCCTGCTCTTATATAGGTGTAATATGCAATACGCTCCGGTTGAGGTGTTTTGAACTCATACCTTATAAAGTTTGGAAAATTATTTGAGAGTGTAGGATTTCCAGAACGTGTTACTCTATAAGTGTAATAATCTGTTGAATACACGCCTGTATATATAGAAAACTGGACACTGTACACATTTGTATTCGAAGGTAGATACACTCTTGCGGATGATATTACAGAATTTGCATTTATCTTTGTCAAATAAGGTACACTTACAATTGTTAAGTTACTACTGTAATATTTAGTCACAGATCCAGCATTTGAAGTATACACGTAACCATTGCTTATATACGAACTTGAAATTGGATCTTTTACAGAAATGAATTTGTTAAACGAACCCAAATAATTAGACGGAGAGTAATTGATATTGTTTATGTTTAAATTTGATGTTGTGTTTAACGAAAATTTAGGTGTTTCGTTGAAAATAAACCACTGTAATCCATCATCTGAATATATTATATTTGTAGTTGAAGAATTATGTATAATAAATCTTCCATCAGTTTGTCTACATGATATTCTACTATTTGTACCAGAAAGTACGATTGGTAAAGTTATCAGAGTCCATGTGATGCCATCATCTGAATATGCAGCTACATTTGTAAATAATGGTACAGCAACAAACCGTCCCGTTGGATTTGAAGCAACTGAAAACCATCTATAAAAAGACGGTAAACTCGTCTGAACCCACGATATTCCGTCGTTTGAATATGCCGCTATATTTGTATCACCTCCTATTGCAACAAATCTATTATCAATTGACCTACTAGAAGTTGCGTACCAAAATTGAGAAGATGGTAAAATTGTTTGTACCCATGTGATACCATCATTCGAGTATGCGGCAACATTTGATTCGGATGCAACTGATATAAACCGCCCACTTGGATTTGAAGAAACCGCAACCCATTTCCCTGAAAATGGTAAACTCGTCTGAACCCACGAGATTCCATCGTTTGAATATGCTGCGACATTTGAAATGAATAAATCATGACCTGTTATTGCAACAAATCTTCCATCTGTTATGCGAGATGTAGTATATCGCCAGAATTGAGAAGATGGTAAAATTGTTTGTACCCATGTGATACCATCATTCGAATATGCGGCAACATTTGTTGAATTTACGACTGTTACAAACCGTCCACTTGGATTTACTGATATTTGTCTCCAATCTCTGCTCCCAGGTAATACTGTCTGTGCCCAGTTAATTCCATTATTAGAGTATGCCGCAACACTTGAATTTTGACTAATGATAACGAATCGTCCAGTTGTTGGACTTGCCGTTGACCAAATCCACGTTTGAACTGATGGCAAACTTAGCTGTGTCCAATTTGTATTGTCATTTTTTACTAATTTTACAGAATTTGGTGCAGACTCAGAAAACCAGTTTATTCCATCATCTGAATTTACTACTATTCCAGATGTCTCAACTGCAAAAAATCGTCCATTGTTGTCAGCCTTTATAGATGTCCAAAACCCTGAAAAAGGTAAACTCGTCTGTATCCAATTGATTCCGTCATCTGAATATGCTGTGACATTTGAGTTGTAAGAAATTACACAAAATCGTCCATCTGTTACTCGTGATGTCATTGAGTACCAATTTTGTACTGATGGCATAGTTTTCTGTGTCCAACTTACTCCTCCGTTGTTTGAGTATATTGCTATATTCGTTCCGTAACCAGCCGCTGAAAATCGACCACTCGATCGACCACTTCCAGTCAATCCAGATCCAGCCAATGCATACCACGTTGAATTAACTGGTAAATTTACTTGTGTCCAGTTTATTCCATTCGTAGAGTATATACCTAATGCTGCCGATAAACTTACAAATCTTCCATCAGATGGTCTCGTTGCAACGGTATACCAATTTCCTACTGATATACCGCCACCTTGGAACCATGTAATTCCATCTTGAGAATACAATGTATAACCAAATCCAGATACATCTGTTGCTACACACCAACCAGAAATATTCGATGCTAATCCATACCACGCTGTGTTTATTGGCAAATTTGATTCGATCCAATTTATTCCGTCATTTGAATATGATACTATAGACGAACCATACGCAATTGCAACAAATCTTCCATTATTTGGTCTTTTAGTTATATTGATCCAAGTTCGTGAACTTGATAATGTGCTTGAAACCCAATTTATTCCATCAATTGAATATGAAGCAAAATTAGTTGTTGTTGTTAGCCAGCCAGATATACACACATATCGATTATTCGTTGATTCTAATACCAAGTTTGGAGAGACATTTCTTTGAGACAAGTACGCATATCTCATTGATTGTAAATTTATATCTGAAAAGAATGTGTATGTATTATCAGTGATTTTTGCTATATATCCCCGTGGGCTCGCTATATTAGAATAAATCGTATCAGTTGAGGTTAAAACCTGTGAAAAGGCAGACGTATTACCGGAAATGTACACGTTTATTGTATCTGGGCACAACACAGAAGATATAGAACCATTTACAAATCCAGATCTCCACAAGAAGTTTCCGCTTGGATTGTATTTTATTAGTGATTGACGTGTCGTTATGTTAGCCACAGTTCCATTTGAATTGAATATTGTTCCTGTTCCAGAAATGAACACATTTCCACTTGTAGATACATCGAATTCACTTATTGTGGCACAGTTTGCAATATTAGATGTCCATAGTACATTTCCAGATGTATTCATATTCAAAATATATGATGTGTTACTGTATCTTCCTAATACGTAAATATTTGAGTTTCTACACCGTACATCAATCGCCTCATTTGCAGTATTTACTTCTGTTGTGTAAAATGAATTGCTCGAATTTGAAACGGATACAAATCTACCATCAGTGGATCTTGCAGTCGCAGCTTGAAAATTGGTAGATGGTGCAGTGAATGATACCCAATTTATGCCGTTGTTTGAATATGCGGCGTTGTTACTTGATGAAAGTGCAAAAAATAAACCATCACCTTGGCGAGCGTTGATTGTTTGCCAGTCTACTGACGCGGGCATTAGACTCTGTACCCATGTGATACCATCATTCGAGTATGCGGCAACATTTGTACTTAATGCAACGGCTGAAAATCTGCCCGAAGGATTTGAAGTCACGTCTTTCCAGTTTCTACTAACTGGTAAACTCGTCTGAATCCATGTAACACCATCGTTAGAGTATGCCGCATTCGAACTTCCTAATGGTACTGCTACACACCTGCCGTCAATTGTTCTCGATGTAACTGCGTACCAATTACCAGTTGGTATACTTGTTTGTACCCATGTGATTCCATCATTTGAATATGCTGCGACATTCGATCCATTAGAAACAGAAATGAACCGCCCACTTGGAGTTGATGAAACTGCTTTCCAAGGCTGAGACGATGGTAAACTTGTTTGATACCATGAAATTCCATCGTATGAGTAAGCCGCCACATTTGTATTTGACGCAATGGCTGAAAATCTACCGTCGGTAGATCGTGAAGTAACCGAAATCCAATTTTGTGTAGAAGGTAAACTCGTCTGTGTCCACGCGATACCGTTATCTGAGTATATTGCAACGCTCGAAGATAAAGCGACTGCTACAAACCTACCCGATGGGTTTGATGTGACTGAAACCAAATTACTTGAAACTGGAAGTGTTGTCTGGTTCCACGTTGGTATACCCTTTTCAATGTGATGTATATAAGACCATTGAACTATTCCATTACTGTTAAATTTTGTCACTATTGAAGAGTTGAATCTCGATAAATTTATAAAGTTAAATTTAGATCCATCAGATTGTGTTACAAAATATGTCACATTTGATACTCTGCCAACGGCATAAACATTTGTACCCTCATAATCAATTGCATTATATGTGTCTATATTCGAACTTCCTAAACCAACTGACCACTCTGGTGTAGAGCTGAAATTTGTAGTCTTTATAATGTATCCACCTTTGTGAACAATTTCACTTCTCGTGTTTCTCAAATCATACAGTTGTTGATATTCAATGTTACACCCTCCGCACCTATAAATATCGTCTACGTCATAACGCGTCGGAAATACGATATTTGGATACGAAGTAGTATAATAATTTTGAGCATAATACACTATGATATTTGATAACGCAAGTTTTACCAGTCTAGATGAATCCACCGCAATCTGTACACTGTCCAAATTTAAATTGTAATAATTTGAACCAATAACTGAACCAGTTCTATTATACTTTATGTAAAATGTATTATAAACTGTATACCCTTGTGTAGATGCACCTGCACCTGAATACGTAACACCCGCCAAATACACATTATCGTCTAAATCGAATGCCAGTCTTTTTCCAGAATCTGCGTTCACGCCATCTATTGTATCGTACCATCGAATACTCGAGTCTATACTATAAGATATAATGTATGCACCAGTATCTACAGTTGATATAAGATACCCTGTTACGTAATTTAGTTTGTTGTAAAGCGGGATTGTATCTGGATTTTTGCTTCCCGTTATGTAAATTTTATCTTTATTTATCATTAAATCTTTTATGGTTATACTACTTATTCCACCCGAGTAGTTATGCCACAATGGGATAAAGTTTGATGTATATTTTATCAAGAACATTGAGTCAGTTGAACTCTTTGGTATTGTATAAAAATATCTTGCAGTATTGTTTAGCCAACTTAATAACACCGTCTTTCCATCTGGTGAAGTTTCCATTGACGATCCATAAAATGAATCATATGAATCAGAATCGTTTAAAATCGTTATTCCAATAGATTCCCATGTAATTCCATTCTCTGAATACAAAGTATTATCAGATGATCCTCTCAGAATGAATGAATTACTTGTTGGATTTACTGTAATGTCTTTCCACCAAAATGAATATGCAGGTAAAAATATCGGAGTCCAATTTATACCATCGTCTGAGTATGCAGCATCATAACCCGCATATGAAACTGCAACAAATCGACCATTATTGTTACATTTTACTAGATTTATATCGTAAATTGGCAATGTGACTGCTATCCAAGATACTCCGTTATCAGAGTATACTATTGTTGACGAATACTCTGCAACAGCAACAAATCTACCAGTTGGCGAAGATGTAATTGACGACCAATATTGACTCACTGGTAAATTTGATGGATACCATGTATTTCCGTTATCAGAATATGAAAAAAAGTTTGTCGGTGTTCCATAATTACCACGTGTTACAGCTACAAATCTACCGTCTGTGCTTCGAGCAGTTACATAAGTATACCACGTATTTTTCGGTGGGACTGAAAAATTAAATAGTGACCAGTTGATTCCATTCAATGAGTATGCACCAAGAGAATATCCGCGTAAAGTTGCAACAAATATACCATTTTTATTAACAGTTACATCATACCATGGACCATAAATCGGTAAAGTACTCTGAGACCAAGAGATTCCATCGTCAGAATATAAAGATATATCAGTGTCTTCGGCAACGGCAACAAATCTACCAGACGAATTACACGTAACAGATGTTATTTTCAGTGTACTAGGAAGTGTACTTGTACCAAAATACGCGATAAAATTATTTTTTGTTCCGCATATATAGATGTTATTATCTACATCCAATCCAATAGTATTTATGTATGCCGCAGGTGAAATATACGTCTGAGACAGTAAGTTCCCGTTTGTATCGTACTTGTAAATATATGTTGTCGTGCATACACATACATTTTGTTCATTTGCTGCAAAATCTGAAACAGATGTGCCGTTTAATTGATACCACTGTAATACACCACTCGAATTAAACTTTAATAAGTAATAATTGTTATTCTGTGTTAATATGGGTCCCAATGAACCATTTGCATTTACCACTTGACATGTTCCCTCTTCCGCTAATGATAAAAGTACATAAACATTGAAGAGGGAATCCACGACTATCTTTTTTGTAAGTGTATTTGGGCAACTTATAGACCATATAAATTTTCCGTTTGTCGTGTACTTTAAAACTCCTGAAAATCCACCAATATACATATTGTCATTTGAATCAGATGTCATGTATGTTATTGTACTGGTTACATTCAATACAGCATTTGATCCAAATGCTATTACATTTGATTGTATAGAATATACATTTTCCAATTGAAAACTGTTAGAGTATTGATCATTTACTGTTACCAATCCATATGAGAAGATTGAAGGGTTGAAAGTATAATCTACAAATGTATCCTTTGTTTCTTTGTTATCAGCCCATGTAACACCATTGGATACTAACGGTGTTACCAATCCAGTATTTTTGATCAACGGTGTAATATTTGATACTTCTGAATATGTAGCTGTGACATTTCGAGTGTCGAAATAAAATTGTACCGAATTGTTTGATAACTGGTTGATAGTTTTTACATATCTATCTGGTAATGATACAACCTCTGTCAATAAATCTGGCCCATATTGAACTGAATTTGAAAATGTATTCTGTATTGTATAAAGGATCGTGTTTGCATTTGAAATATTTAAATACTGTGCTCCCCAGTTGTATGTCGTATTATTGTTTGCATAAATAACATATGTATTGGGAAATGTATAAAATTCATTTTTAAAGTTTGTATTTAAAGTTACATTTGAACCATTCCCTTGTATCTTTATGTTGTCGAAATTTATCTTTTTTGCAAAGCCGAACATTGGTTTATTGAATATTCTATTTTTCTGGTATACATTGTTCTTGTATGAAAATCCACTGATTGTTGATCCTACACCAAAGGATCCCATACCATTTAAAGTTGTATAACTGTTCAGTATAGGAACTTTAGATTCCCACTCTACAGTTACAGGATAATACAAATCATTGTCTATGAATACATTTGTTGATTTGTTTGCGTATCCATATACACCCTGGATACCCGATACCACATTTGATAACGTTCTTATACAATGATTGTTACTGTCACATATATACAGCGTCCCATTTATAACGCTCACGTCGGTTGGATAATTTAGTGTACCAGGAACGAAAGGAGTTCCGAGTATTGTTGTAACGTTACTTTGGTCTATCTTTCTTATTGTGTGCGCTAATGTATCAGCTACATAAAAAGAATTATCGTAATATGTTATTCCAGATGGATACGAAAATCGCGCTGTATTTAAATCACCATCAATCGAGAAGTTCTCGCCTATAACACCTGATAATGTTGTTATCGCGTTTGATACCACGTTCATAATACGTATACGGTTACTCAATGATTCTGTAATGTATAAATTGTCATCGACAAGAACGGCTGACGATGGACCGTTAAAATCTTTAAAGTAAAATGTATTTGTGAATGATGTTTGCTTGGTTGCGAATGTTCTTATACTTGATGTATTATCAATCGGAAGAAACGAAGGCTGTATAGATGCAGTATCTGTGTCAAACCCAATAGATGATAACCCAGAAATCTCAAAACTCAATGCATTTTTTCCAGACCATTGTAAAATCAAGTTTGTTCCATCGTATGTAAGCGTAAGTGTTGTAGATGATATACTACCGAATCTGTATCCATTCCACAAAGATATATACGGAATAAACTTGTTAAAATTTGTAAAAAGATCAATAAGTCCGCTGAAAGATCCTGTCATTGTGATTGAATTTGAATTATACATTTCACCATTGACTGAAAACAAAGTACCAGACGTTGGAATGAACGTTAATGCGTAATTGGTATAGCTGTTATTTAGTGATATTATATTACCATCTTGTGTTATTCTTTTTATATCATTCGCAATAAAATCTGTTACGTATATATTCCCATTTGAATCTATTGTGAGTGAAGTTGGAGATTCCAAACCAGTTATTTTTGTATTCACAAACCCATCTGCCATTGTGATTTCTCGAATTGTTCCGTTTTGTGTATCGGACACATACATAACATTTCCATATCTCGCGAGTCCGCATGGGTTCTCATACTTTGCGTATATAGAAGACCCGTCTACGAGTCCCGGTGTACCAGCACCGGAATACGTAGTCACTTGGCCATCATCTAATTTAATTTCTCTTATCACATAATTCCCGGAGTCGGAAACATAAATGGCATTTGAACTGTAAAGTAATCGCACAGGACTATGATATAGTGCATTTATATTATTGTCTATCACGGTACGATAATTCACATCTATCTTTAATTTGTCTGTTGAAAATGCGGTGAGTGTTCTCTTCCCTTTCATGAATCCCGAATATTTGATTTTGACATTCGAGTATGAGTTGTCGAATTTTGTAGCTATACTCATACCGTATCCGTATGTTGATGTTAATAAATCATCTACGTGTACAAGTCCGTTTGTTTCTCCGGTATAATTTGCGCCGATGACAAATTGAGTATTATTCGATGCATAATTTGGTACTTCCGGATAAAGTTGATTTGGAACGTATTTCAACGTGTTTACGACCAAACTTGGTACTTTTATGGCTGAAACAGGAATAAGTGTTGAGAATATAGACAATTCCAAATCTGTCTGAACAAAATTACTCGTCGTTTTTGTTCTCAGTGTGTATCTTCCGCCTTCATTTATTAGTGTTGCAGTTATTGTATTTGAGTTTATATTTATAATTTGAGGTGGTACATTATAAAAACCTTTGAATACTTGTTCAGAATCTGGATCTATAGTTATGGTATTTAAAAAAATTTTCGTTATTACACCGTCATTCATATTGGACTTGTAATATCCGTTTTGTAATTCACTCGCTATACTTGATATTATAAATCTGTAATTTGAATACGTGTCATTCAAATTCACGGGCTCGTAAATGAATCCGTTTTTAGAACCCATGTGCATAAATGTCGCCACACAGTTTTTTGTCACGGTGTAATCAAATGTCTTCATAGACAATTCTCGATCGAGATTTAAATTTATATAATCACCTGTGACGAACGAATCTTGCGTTATTGTTTTTTTCGATCCAGTATAATTATAAACCAATCTTCTGACGTCTATTTCGTGTTTTATAGAATTGTATATGTATACGTTTTGTGTATTTGAATTTAGAAAAAAAATACTATTTGTAATGTATGTATTGTTTACATCACCATATAGATATTTTATAAATTTTCCACATGTAAGTGAAGTAGTTCCTTCAATGGTATTATAAAACAAAGGTTTGTTTTCAATGTCTACCAGTGTTTTTGTTTTTGTGCTATAGAACACGTCTGGGACGAGTTGAATATAAGATTCATTTGGAAGTGCCGGTGAGTATGGTATATTCACCTGATTTATGTATACAAGTCTGTTATTATTCCATTTCCATTCTGTCGTAAAAGAAGGCAATGCATATATAGCAATCTCAAGTTTATTGGAGTCTAGAAAAGAAATTGTATCGCTTTGTATGTTACTCGTCGTTACTGGTATATCATTTCCATCTACAAGTTCATTCGTTATTATATTATAAAATATTCCATTTGTGATGTATACATATACAGTATTTTGTGGCGCTGTGACATATGAAAATACATTTGCAGTGGATGAAACCCCTTGGTTAGTGATGAATGCACCAGTGAATATCCCGTTCCACACCCATACAAGTTGATACGTGGGCAATTGTATTGTACTGGTTTGTAAAAATGACGCCTTGCTCGGAAGATATATATACATATCATCCGTATATTCGTTTGAAAACGTCAGATTACCATCATTGAAAATGGATAGCGTATTATTTTCAATTGTCAATCTAGATCCTTTCTCAAAATCATAATAATCATCTGTTATTATATCAAGTGTCGCATTTGAAAGTGCATATACTGTGAAACCATTTGAAATGTCTATATTTGATGTCGTGTCAGACGGAGGATCCAACTTGGTGTAATAATTGCTCAAATCCACTGTATAAAATGTAAATGTATTTGATATGTCAAACGGACCCCATATAGCATCCTCATTTTGATAGTACAAAACGTCATACGAATAAAGTTTAAACTCGTATATAAGTCCATAAAATGGATTCCCGAGTGTCACAGGTATGTCTGTTAATGTAATTGGAGTTATTGTATACTTTACACCATTAACATACACCGTCGAATTGTTTATATATACGGTATATTCTGTATCAAGTTCCAAGTCTATTAACAAATCAGATATTGTAAAGGTACTGCCACTAACTCTTGAAAAACTAAATCCTGGCATGCTAAAAATTGTTTCATTGTCCAAGTAATCATACAATTTAAACTTTATAAAAATAGTTTTAAACGGAATATAAATATCATACCTGTTTGTCGAAAAGAAACTCATAGACCCGGTGAATTCAAAAGAATTATTTGTTTGTATAATATTTGATTCCGGTGATATATTCGGTTCAGGTGTAAGTGACACGCGTGACCATATTTTACCATATGTTATAGTTCCAAATGTCATTACAGATCCTTCGATATCTCCTTCTGTAACTTGATTTCCGGCAGTGTTTACGAGTTTTTGTGTGGTAATTTCATAGTATTTACCCTCGGATACATATATATGGGTCGCACCAGTTGGTATTGTTATGAAATCGAATAAGTTTACATATCCGGCAAAATTTTGTGTGAATGTGTCTATAAAAAATCCATCATAGTTTTGATTCGCACCGTTCCATTTCCAGATGAGCTGATATCTACCATCAAACTGAAGCGCGACGCTTTGTAATGTTTTAAACTGTTCATTCGTGGTCTTTAATATAGAATCTTCAATTGTCAGGTATGAACCATTGAACATGTATGAAAAAATTTTACCACTTGGTAAAAATTTCCAAGCAAACTCCAAATTACGAGCTTGTAAAAAATTAGAATATACTGTATTATCTAAACTATAATTTCGAAGGTATCCGTCAGATTGTGTATGATATATTCCAACTGCTCCTTCTTCTGAATTGTATATTGCTGGGTCTTCAAATTCTGTAAATATTGCCGCCTGACTCGGATCAATTGTGAGTTCAAACGTACTTCCGTTGTATTTTAAAAATTGTTGATCCGTAACGAGTGAAAAACTCATCTTATATCTGTTAAAGGTTTTTATTATGTTGTTAAAACTTGTTGGGCTCCTGAAGTGCTATATGTATCAGGTGTTATCATTGAAGATATATACAAAAGGTTACTAGACATTATATCAGAGGGCCACTCTGGTAATATTCCGTCCCCTATATGAACATTTGAGATGTTTGTTGTTCCGTCGCCGTTATAATAGATATTACTCACTTCGAGTTTGTAATAAGATGCGGGCTGTGGATTTGTTATGAGATTTGAATTTTGACTCAATACATACCACGAAACACCATCTGTTGATCCGTATAAAGTCCATGTGTTTGCATTCGTAGATTTGAAACTATAATATGTTGCCGTTGTTGGATTTCTCAGTGTACTGAATATTGTAACATTTGCATTCCCACTCAGTATATCACCCGTATCATTATCGTATAAATCACCAACTCCTCTGAACGGTGTAGGAGAGAATGATACATTTATATCAGCCACGCCATTTGATTCATAAGGCTCTCGCAAAAAGTTTTGGACAACCAGTGCTATGTTTGAATATTTAGTCACAGTGTCAAACTCAATCTTAATATCTGTTCCATTCACGTAATATTTTTCAATCGTCTGGAAATTTTTACCTTCGACAAAGTCTGTATTGTAATAAATTTGGTTCTTATTTGAGTCGTATAAATACAGATTCTGTATAAATACAGGATACAATTGATTTTCCGAACCCGTTATTTCCAATGTATATTTCTGTGCACTCACAGGAGTTGAAATTTCAATTTCTGAATCAAGAACTCCAGATGTTGAAACTATCGACCCGTCTGCGTATAAATTCCATGAAGTGGGTTGACTGAAATTTAGCGATGAAGACGATGATACAACTTTATAATATCTGATTGTTGTGAGGTTATCTGGTAAAGTTACGGATACGTTGCTTGGTAGGGTCGTTCCAAAATTACAGTACCCTGATTGGACGAATGCAGAATATGGATTCTGTATACTCCCCTCAAAAATATACGTTCCTAGTTTTCTCGAATCGCTGTACCTCTTTATCGGTTCCCAAATTGTTGTTAGTTCATTATACCCAAATAACGAGAAGGCTTGTATATGAGCATCCTTTGGTAAACTTATTGAAATGTTACTGAAAGTTGACACCTTTGGAAATGACCATTTTATATAATCGCCGAATAGATTGTCTTGGATCCTGTTTACACCCTTGTATTCAAGTCCGGAATAGTATGGAAATGTACCAATCGAGTTTTTAAGGTTCAATACCCGCAACCTCTTATCATTCAAAATTGAAAACTCATTTATTGAAACGGATCCATCAGTCGAGCTGTATGTTTCGAGTATATTTGCTGTAAAGTATGAATATGACCGGTTTGTATTGCTCGTTTGATTATGATAAAATATATACGTCGTTTCATCAAGTGAGTTCACTATAGGATCTGTAATTTCACGGGAATCTAAATCATACCACGTTAAATTATCTTCAGACCCTCGTATGACCCACTTTCGCGCCAGTTTACTTTTAAGTACGTAGTATTTCGAAACGGTTGTGTTTGGGTATATGTTTACATACACTGATTGTTCTTTTATAGCCAAGCCACCGTAAAGACTCTGCCCACTCAGAGTTATGACATTGTTCAGTGGGTCGGGTGGGGGTGTCAGTGGGAAAGGAGCTACGAGTTTATCATTTTTTGAACTATAAAATCCAATATTTGACAAATTAAAAGACGCGTATCTGTATGGATTCGGCACTGTTTCTCTTGAAGATATTCTGATGTTGCTACTCGTCTTGATGCTTATATTAACATTATTTGTAGCATTGTACCCCACATAATTTCCCAATTCTTGACCTTGATAGTTTGTAATAATAACATTCGAAGGTATGGTTGTGTTTGATTCAAGTCTTATGTATGAAAGTATTTGTCCCGGATCGTTACTAAACTGTATCTGTATCCATTCGTTTGATTTTCCGCTATACATTTCATTCCCATAACTTAAAATTGAACCATTTGGCATGTGAGCATCCAATCCCACACCGGTTAATGCGACATCCTTTGTAAATACAAATCGATATGTTTTGAATGCGGTTAGATTCGATGTGACAAATTTTAATGACTGTCGAGGGGTTTTAAAATTCAAATCGACATCTGAAAGAATGTTAGAATTGGTAGCGCTCAAATACCCTACAAGTCTAACTTTTCCACCGGATGAATCTGAAGGTAGATTTCCGCATGTCATTTGATAATATGTGACTGGTTTCTCGTATGGAAGTGTTATTTGTATAAATTTTTCACCACTTGAATTTGTTATACGCACTTCATTCGTGTTTCTAAATTTAAAGAGATTTAGAATACCAGATGCGGTAGAATCTGAACATTGAACGTCAAATCTACCAACGAGAGATGTACTTACGAGTGTATCGGTTGCGTTTGTAGACGTGTCATTTAACAGCGGAATCATGGGTGTAAACGTATTACTGACAACCTGAAAACAGTTTACACGATAAAATGTATTTGGAGTTGGTTGTATCTCTTTTACTACAAGTCTGTACCCATCATATTTAGTACTTCTAAAGTTGTTTTGATACGGTAAAGTTATTCCACTGTACACATTGGATACACTTTCAATTGTCTGCCAAGTCCCACTGAGATTTCCTTGCAAATCCCATGAGGCAAGTGACCCAACAAACGAATACAGGTTACCGTTGCTTGAATTTGGAGGTAGATCGATTGAAATTGTATCCGTTCCGTAACCGCCATACAAGTGGGTATTCGACGTTGCGGTGAATACAGGATTGAGACGACCTTTGGAACCGAAGAGTATTATGTTTGTACCATCACTGTTAAAGTTGCTAAAACGAAAGAGTTTGCATGGTATTCTGACTGATGTCTCAGCAATCTTATTAAAATTTGATAAATTGAGTATGTCCCTACCATCTCCTCGTATTCTGATACTCGTTGAAGGAGTATCAATATACACTTTATATAACGCAACTGGTATTTCAAATGTAATTGTAAATTCGTCGCCAGCTCTGAATGAATTTGTTATGAATGGACTGAAATCATCCACCCTAGAATTTATAGTTGTGGGTAAGAAAACACTTGTTGGTGTGAGTGTAGTTGATGTCATTATTGGTGTGAAGGGTGTTCCAGCGTCATCGTACAACTTAAATGATGATATCTGAGCAGAGGTAGAACCAGAGTATTCCTTTATTGTGAGTCTGTATTTGCTATACAATGATGTTCCGAGACTGTTTGAAAATGTTGTAAATGGAGTAGATACTATCTGCTCATCAAGAGTATTCCAACTACTTCCTGAGTACCCTTGCACAGTCCACCGTGTTGGGTATCTATTTGGGGGTACGCTAAATGAATACACGGAAATGGGAACAACGTCTTGATATTCAACTTGTATCCATTCACCACCGGTTGTAAGACCTTTGTATACACCTCCAACTTCACTTGATGGTATGGGGTTTGAAAATGTGCTATTCGACTCCATAAACGGGTACAGTTGGTATCCACTTGAATTTGTAAATGTGAGGTTACTCACGTACAAAGAATTTGATCCGATGATGAGATTTGATTGAAACACAAATACATTTCCGGTAACTGGGGCTGGAAGTGTATATATGCTTGATTTTGAGAATTGATAAACTCTCGTATCGACAAGATTATTATCAACTCTCAATGTCCAGTTTACTGCATTTGTATTTATTGAATATCGTGAAACAGTTTCAGCAACTGGAAATGTAAATGTAAGTGATTCGTTGCCCCCTGTTCCACCCTGAAATGATTTTCTAGATACGAACATTCCTACACTATGTATATGAATTAATCTTACCGAAAGTGTTGTAGAGGTCAAATGAGTACACTTTGAATGTACCAGATCTTGTCAACTCTTCTACTTGTAACCTATAGTACTTGAATATAACAGGATTTGAAAGTACCCTTGTATCAGTCGTTGACTGTACCTGCTCAATATTTGTAAAATCTCTGCCATTCGTCGATCCTTGTAATGTCCATGTGCGTATGTCCGTACTCACTACCCTGTATGCAGTTACTGTTGCGAACGCCGGTAGTTTTATTTGTATCCAGTCCTTCACTGGTTGATCGGTCCTTGGAGGTGTAATTGTAACCCCAGCCAAGTTGCGCCATACACACTGTGCAGCCGGGAAATTTCTTCCTTTTGTTGCAGTTGTGATATTCCTGAAATCTGTGCAATTTGCAATTGCAATATTACTATAATACAATACGTAATTGTTACTCGTTCCTGTTGCGGTATTACTTAGACTCTCGTAATACGATGTGGGATCAGAGTTGAATGCATTTGATGCATCTGTGTAAGATGAAGCGGCATATTCGTAATAACCAATCATTTCTCTGCTATATTCTTCATTTGAATACAATGTATTAGATGTAAACTGTGGAAGTATGAATTGACCGTTTGAATCGTACACCTGGAAATATGTCAGTTGTATATTTGAACTTGTGCTCGGTTGAGTCTCTGTAATTTCAAGCCTTACATTTGATGCACTCACCGATGTAGACACCTGAAAACTCTCCGTTGTAACATTTCCAAAAAAGTTTGAAAATCGATGGATCAGAGTACTTCCCGCGTATACGTTCCAAGACGCAGGGAATGGCGAAGATGTTATAGAGTATGAATTTATAGTCGCTGGGGATGAAAGGTTTATGAGTATAGACTCGTTTGAGCTTATGTGTAAACCTCCTCTTATATTCGAAGATTCTATAATCTGTGTCTGCAAGGACATTGTTGGATTGAGTCGACCACGAGAATCGTAAAATACAAGTCCACCAACAATATTCAAACCACCGAGAACCTGGAATGCAACATTTGATGTTGTGATTGATATGGAGTATGTATTTGTAAATGTGAGTTGTTCATTTACAGTAAATGAAGTGGTGCTGTTGGAAATCTTCCATGATGTAAGGTATGGATCGACTATAGTGTATCGAGTTATGGTTACAATTTCCGGAAATTCAAAAAACACATTTGAATTTTGAGGAGCTACCCAGCTCGTGTTTATATCATCATCGAATGCAAACACATTTGAACACTTGAAAGTTCCGATGTAGTATGGAGTTGGTATAGTAACAGAATTGTATGTATTTGTATTATTCGTGAGAATAGGCACTATACTTCCACCTCGTTCGTCGATGAGTTCCATTGAATCTATGGATACATTGCTGCCAAAAGTATTAAAATTTACACTATTCACATTTATGAGGTGTGTAGTTCTCGCAGTAGGATTTGGAGCAGTATATATATACTTTCCACCCGAAAATCTCGGGAATGTAATTTCTCCATTGATAGATAGATTCGATGGATGTTGGTTCGTACCAGATGTAATTCGTATATATTTGAGACGTTTTTGTACACCGGTGGGTAAATTGAATGTTATAACTTCATTTGTATTATTTGACCCTCCGAAAGTTTGTAATTGTGCATCATAAAATGAGTTTAATCTTCTCCCAGTGCGATCGAGTAGAAGAAGTTTACCAAAATTACACGTTCCAGCTTGATTTGGTATTACATTTGAAATGACCACCCTGTAAAATTTATATGGTGTTGAAAGGGTTGTAGGGAATCTATGAAATCTATCAAGTGGTGAAAATACATTTGTAGTGAGTGTTGTATTTGCAGATACCCAGTTGAATCCGTCGGTTGATGCACAGAATGTAATTGTATTTGGGAAAGTAGCTGGATTTGTAATTTCCAGTGCAAATGTATTTACAAGTTGTGGCCTCGGGAGTTCCATCTGTAACCATTGTCCGTACAGAGGTTTTGTTAAAAGTGTACAACTTGTTGTCAATGTATTTCCATTTATGGTACCGAAACTCGAACCTTGTATATATGCATTCCCATTTTGCAAACTGTTCAACGAGTAAAACAATTCATCGACAGAACTGGTTACAGTGTAATTACCACGAATGCACTGACCAAGATCCAGAAGACTAGAAACAAAATTGTTCGATGTCATAATGGGGTTTACTTCTTGACCATTGATATCATACAGTTTTACATTCCCAATTGTCAGGTTTGTAGTGCTTGTTTCAGAAACCTCAAATCTGTATATATTACTCGTAGAGTTTGGAATCATAATATGAGACGATCCGGGGTTCATCTGTGTATTTATAACGCTCAAACTCGCCTCCGATGTACCGGCTCTTAAAATCACATTTGACAGTGACGCAACATTTATTGAATAACTGTTCACTGTAAAGCCATTCGGTATTCTGAGCTGTATCCACTCACGTGTTTTGGTAAACCCGCCCTGACTTCCGGGTATGTTCACAGGACCATTGTCACTGTATAAAGTTATATTTGAAAGTATAGATCTGAGATTTGCTGTGTCTGTCTTTATAATTATATTCGCACTTGAGAAATATGAAGTATTACTGATTAAGAATGAGTTGTACGCTGCTTGTGTTTTTGTGAATGTGTGTGTATTTGGAGTACCGGTAACTGGGTTTGCTATAAAATCAAGTGAAACCTGATCAGTGAATGTAAATGGTTTGTTTGTTGGAGTGAACCATCCAATATACTCACTTGGGTTGTTTAACATGTCATTGTTATTTGTCCTCATATTAAAGTTTTTTAGATCTGCATTGCTAAACAAACTAAACTTATAGTATCCTCGGTTTAGTGTTATTTGACCTGGTAAAAATCTAGTATTGAATGTATTCGAAGCCGCAGAAATAGGATCAACATTTATCCAAACAGAACAATTATCATTCGTGCGTGTTAGAGTAGAACCAAATGTGAATGTAGTGCCAGATGTAAATACATTTAGGTACCCTTGCAAATAGAATGCATTTGAAGTACTGATATTGAATACATCCGTGTATCCGGACCGAGTTATTGGTCTCGTTTTAAGATCAGCCATACTTATGAAATCAAATTTACTCGTAAATTCTGTAAACTGTAAACCAGTCCTTACCGTATCGTATACGTCCATACGCGTGAGACGGGTAGGCTTATTAAATGTAAGTGTCAAAATGCTATTATTACTTCCCAGATTAGAAATCCATGTTCGAGATTGGTTGTCAAATAGTGTACTTTGCGACGCTGTGTAAGTTACTGGAATGTATGTGCTTTCTGGTATATCATTTGTTATAGTTTGCTCCGTGAAAACATTGGTAAAATTCTGAGTGTACACGTTCAGTGATATTATATTCGCTGTATTTGTGAATGTATTGCTCACAACAAGACGTATATTTGAATATGCATTCGCGTAAATATACGATGAATAAGACAGTGAAAAATTGTTTGTGATTCTGTCCAATAGTTGCCACGTTGTACCTGTGTTTCCATATAAAGACCAACCCATTGGCATTTTATCTGATACAATCTCATATCTAAACAAATTACTTGATGGTATACTCAAATCTATCCAGTCTCCTCTATCTGTCCCTGTTACCTGGGCCCCGGTGTAATTCCCACCAGTCTCAGAATTAAACTGTGTCGTTGTTGGTATCACGAGTCCGTTTGAGTTTATAAACAACAGTCTTGTCAGTGTGGTTGGTTTCACAGTAAAACTACTCATAGATACTGGTGTACTTGACCCCCCTGTGATTGTCGCTCCATTCAACACGATTGAAGAACTTGCATTTGACATGAATATTCGTGTGACCTGTACAGGAGTTGGAAGTGTAAACACGGTATCACTTGTAAATGTGACTGGTGTAGTTGAATATGGATTGAATATTGATGCATATGTGTTGAATGTAGAGCTGTACTCACCTATGGGATAATTTCCTATAGGCACTGGTGCTGAAAATGTACCGGGACCAGTAAATATGGCCCTGTTATTTGAATCGAAAAATAACATTGAACTTATATTCGAGTATATATTACCAAACAATGTATTTGTAACTTCAACTCGGTATACATTATATGATTGAGATGGATTTAGAAACACCGTCTTGTTTGGTAAATTATTTCCATCAAGTCTTGTGTAAGGACCATTTGCATTTGTGGCTCCGTATACAATCCAGTTGTTTGCATTCACAGAATTGAGATAATATCCACCAATCTTTACATTTTGTGGAAGTGTTATTTGGGCCCAACAGTTAGATCCAAATCCATTGTAATCACCACCAGGATAATAAGGAGCATTGACATTTGACACATTTGTTAAAGTTGTTCCTATATTGCTCGCAAAATACAAATTGAACTGACCACTCACATTTATGAGGTTTGCTCGAATTCTTGTATACTGTCCTCCGGATATTGTTGTATTTATTATGTATGCATTTGTTCTCAGTGGCCACGGTGTAAGAACATTACTACTCGTGGGAGTATCTGCATTTGATCCAATCCACGCAGAAACGAGGTTTGAATCAGAGTATATAACTGACTGTCCAGCTTGTAATGTGAATGGGACGTAAACATTACCGTAAAATTGAATTTGGTAAGGTTTTAAACCCGATGGGAGTATACCTCTGAGTGTACTGTCACCGAATGTGTAATTCTTCATTCGAGAGAGTAATTGTCCATTTAAATCGTAGATGTAAGCATCCATACCAGATGTGATGACATTTGTTGTATTTGAAAGTGCCTTTTGAAATGATACATTTGAAAGCGTGCAAGTATTCGATGAAGCTCCTATCGTTGTGTTTGTTACAACGATTCTAAATGTATTTGAAGTATCACCACTGTTGAAGTTTACAAAGTTTGTTCCATCAAACCTTAGAAATCTTAATCCCACTGGGTCGGTAGAAGCTGAAGATCTATAACTTAACGCATTTGAGAATACACGGGTTGGTCTCGGGAATGTATATTGTACCCATTCACCCAGTATACCATTAGTACTCACTGATCCAGTGTAAGCACCTCCAGATGTAAATAAGGGTGTTATGAGTCGATTATTCGTATCAAATAATTGTACATTTCCAGATAACTTTGAACGCGCAGTACTTGTGATTGCAAATTTTCCGGCACTTATAAATGTCAAAGTCATATTATCTGATCTCGCCGTAACAGCATCTGTATTATCAACTACAAAAAACTCTCCATTGTCTGAAGCTGAACCAATGTAATATCCACCATCACGTAAATTATTGTCTATATTTGCACTCGTAATATTGAATGTATTACTTGTGGATGTAGCTGGAAAAGTTGGAACCAAACTTCGATTGTCAATTGAATCCCTTATTGAAAGATTTGGAAATCTAAACGTTAATGGATATGTATATACAGTTCCTCCTGTGTTTATTACGGTATTATCATCTGAAAACAATTGTAAATCGCATGTTAAAGAAGTACCTCCCACCACTTTTGTTATTTGTATTCTTAACCCCTTTGTATTAATTGGTATATTTGTAGACGACGTATAAGAAGTTTCACTTACATAGTCAAAACTTGAATATGAACCATTTGTAGTCGTCGTTACAACTTTATAATAAAATTCTAGACTAGGGTTAGTAAACCCAATCTTAGAAAATGGAAAATCTCTCAATGTTGCTGAATCTAATTGTATGTAATATGAAGGATTTTTCAATGGAACATTACCTGTAAACCCATACCCAATTGAAGATGATACTGTTATAACATTCGTACTAGTTGTAAACGATTTGAATGGGAAATCAAATGTAGGTGTGTAACTAGATAAATTGACATATGGAAGAGTAGTGTATATTAGTTGATTTTGATCTAATTTACCATTTACAAGATTATTTGAGAATTGAAGTTTAATTGGTCCTACATTCGATGAATTATACAACTCAGTAAAAGATATTACATATCGGTCATAATTAAACGGAGTTGAAAAGTTATAGAGTACATTTGAAAATAAATTTGATTGTAACAGAATGTTATTTCTACCAAAAAGATTATACTTACCACTTACACAATTACAATATAAATTGTTCAAGGGCTCCGAAACATTAAAATTAACTATTGCACCTTCTCCAATTGTGGTACCCAGATAAGGTTGTGGTTGTATATAATCAATTTTTACATACCCTGGACCAACATTTGTAACTCTACCCAATGCAGGATTGTTATTAATATCATAAGAAGAACCACCCGACGCGTTAGGTGTACTAGCTTGAGTATAAAACCCACCGATATATCCACCCCCACCAAATACACCTCCTCCACCAAACCCACCTGAACCAATAAACGGATTACTCCTGTTAGACGATCCGTATCCACCGTTACTATAACTTTGAGCAGGAAAATTAAATGCGCTACTCGCAGTACCATCAAGACTATAACCAGCTCCATCTTGGTTAGCAGTCTCATTTTGACCAACTTGTTTTCTTGATAATGTTGCATGTAATACAACACCTGCAATAGGGTTTGCACCCCCACCAGCTACAAATAATAATTCATTTCCAGTATTATTTATTTTTACAACAAATGATCCACCATATCCATAAGAATTATTTGGTTCTTGACCAACAATTATTTCAATTACATCTCCTTTATTCAAATAGTATCTTGAAAATATTATAGCTCCCATACTTGAAGAATTTCCAGCCCCAGCAACCTCAAACGAGTATAATCCAGTCTTTGGAACGGTCCAAACTTGTTTTCCAAAAACTGCTCTAACTTGTATACCGGTTTGTGTAGCATTTAAAATTACGCCACTATCAGTTGTGTATTCTTGTCTAATCATATCATTAAATTGATTATAAATATTACCATACAAAAAACTATAATATTTACTAGCTACAAGAAAATAATTTTGATCAGATAATTTTAAATAAGAACCAATCTCAACAGCTGAAGCCCAGCTGCTCGTTGGTTCATTAGGATTTGCTATAACTCCATAATAATAATCATTATCAGGTAGAGATCTGTATACTCTTACACTCTTATTTGAAATAACATTATTTAAATTTGGATATGTTAATAAATTTGGACCAGTATAACCATATGCATATTGATTATTAAATGTGAATGGAAAGTTCATAACACCGTCTTGTGGAATGTTTTTACTTATTAATTTTGTATCATTATAATTTTTAGTTGGTGTGCCATCAAATGTTCCAGGATATATTTTTTGATCATTGTAACCAAATGTTAAATTCACAGTGAATATAGCATAGTATATAGGAGAAACGGAATTGAAATTAATAGTTAATGTACCAATATTTATAGGCGAAAAACTGTAAATTCTATAAATATATGTAGTATTATTTAACGAAATAGTCTTTTCATATGTTTGTGTTATTAGTAAATTTGTACCTGTACCAATATCGATATAAAATGTAGATGGAAGATCTGCCTCTTGTAATGTCAATAAAAACATACGATTTATATACACATTCGTTGTTGAAAAATTAAACTGTATAGATGGTTGTTGTGCATTTCTAAAATCTAAATTTATACCGATTCCATATGGAGGGTTTTCAACATTCATAATATCATTATTGTCTGATATATAACTTCCACCAACTGCTATTGTACACGGCACAATCATACCATACAAATTACTGTTTATACCTGAACTATTAGTTTGAGTGATTGCCAAATTTTGTACAGATTTTGGACCCAGATCACATGTCCTAGAAGTACTATCTGGTAATGTTACTGTAATTGTATTGCTTGTTGATATATAGTTCGTAGTAGTATCGTTATCAAATAGTTTATAAGCATCGAAAGGGTTTACACGATAAGTACCAAAATCAAATTTGCTAAAATAATCCGGTGTAGAAATACTAAAATCATCCTGAATATTGATAAATGAAAATAAATCACCGGAAGGTAAGTTAGCCTTTGTAACACCAGTGACACTGATAGTCAATCCGTTTAGAGTTGCAACGACGTTGGAATCGTTATTTGTAAGTGTATTTGTATATGATGAGATTGGTTCTGACGGATATACAAATGATAATGTTTTCACACCTGTAAAAAATGATCCATCAGTATTGAGTGTACCACATGGTATCGTTAAATTACCACCTGTAAATGGGAAATGTAGATTTGTTGACACAAAATTATTCGCAATTCTATAAGTACCCTTTGGTATTCTTGCGTATAAACTTGGGTTTATGTTTACAAAAATATTAGAAAATCGTTCGAAATATACATTCGATGCTGTTAAATTAGATGATGTAGATGTTACTCTGAGCTGTGAGCTAATTGTCTTGTAAGAATCAACATTGAAATTAAAAACGCCTGGACTAAACGCTAATGACGCATTTGCTGAATTTGAGCTTGCTGTTATCGTATGAGAACCAATCTCAGAAAAGGTTATAAACTCATCAATATTGGATGTTGTGACTGATGGTTGTGCATACCATGCGTTTGAATTTGTAAATGCACCGAGTGCATTACCTGAACTGTTACTATATGCGTATGTACCCGCTGGAATCGAAAACCCATAGTTATTCGCAGAGGTCCAATTTCCAACTTTACCAAATACCTTTGTAGACACACCGCTTGAAAATGTTTCTATATACTGCCCAGCCTTGAATCGCACCTGTCCGTAAATATTATTCGCAGAGGTCCAACTGCTCGAAAACGCAGTCCATGCATTGAGTGTGTTTGAAGACGCTGATGCATTGTAAGAGTTGCTTGGCAGAACATTTCCATACAGTTTTGCAGATGTCCAGGTGTTTGATGGGGATGCGAGTGTCAGATATACGTATCCATTTGCATTTGATGTTGCGGAAATAGAGTACTGTCCAGCCTGGATATACGATCCAAAATTTGTGTTTGATGACCACGAAGTAATGTTACTATTGTCCACTGCGAGGTATGCATTTGTGGTGTCAGACGATGAAGAAACGTTGTAAGACCCTGTGAAATTTTTAAAGTACATAGAATTTGAGACCCATGAAGTTCCACCATTTCCGTCAAATGCGAGGTATGCATTTGATGCATTGTTTGACGCGGTTGCGGTGAAAACACCAGCGTAACTACTAAATCCGTATGTCCCAACTGTATCATCGGATATCCAAGGCGCAGGGAGATTATTAAATGCCAGTACTACATTTCCAGTGTTTGATGATAGTGTTATTGGATATGTATTTGTAAATTTTCCGAATAAATTAGATCCTTCGTAATACGAATTAACGGTGAATGCGTTGTACTTTTCACTCGTGTAAACACCCGGTGTGGTGAACGTTCCAAATGTTGCATTTGATTCCCAGTAAGACGCGCCTGTAAATGGACCAATCACGGTTGTTGACTGTGAAGCTGAGTTGGCATTGATGGTGAATGTTCCTTCAATACCAGTTGCGTAACATTGTGGGTCTGATTTCCACACTGTAAATGCGTTACCATCAAACATATTAATTAAAGCAGTAGTGTTGGAAGTTGTGTTTGCTACAAAGTCAAAACTCGCATTATTTCCATACACTGGTCCTTGAGTCCACGCGCTTTTATCTATGGAATACTTGACTCTTTTACCGAATGATTCTGCGCTTACCCATGTATTGGAGGGCCCTGCGAATGCCTTCCATGCAGTATCAAAATTCGAAGACGATGTCGCGATATAATCCACATCTCTTGATGTATACACACGGGACTGCCAGTAACTTTGATTGTTATTGTCCGCGGTTTTCCAGGGATAATTTTGGTATGCGAAAGTTGATGCGTTTGCATTGTAAAATCCTCTTCCATATGCGGTGCTTATGAGCGTGGTTTCGCCGGTTAGTTTACCAGGTGGGAACTTGTCACTTTTTATTGTTCCTTGTTCTCCGTATTCGGTGTTGAACATAACTTCAGACCCAGTGTATGGTTCATTCGTCCGCACATTTTGATTGTTTACTCGAACAGAGTATGTAAAGTTTTGGGGAATCTTAACAGCTGGGGTGGCGATGAATTTTATAGGGCAGTTGAGTTGTATATCATTTCTCGGGTCCACCTTGAATGTTCGGTGAATGTAAATGGATTGTTTGTTGAGGGCGAAATAAAGGCGTTCAGGTTCATCGAGGTGTATGTAATTTATGTGGCACTGGTACACGTACGAAGGGTCAAATGAAGGGCCCTTTTTTATACGTATATCCATTGTGTGGTATTGTAATGATATGAGTGGAAATGGGGTATCGACACAGAATGAGAATGAGAGTGGGAGGAATGTTGATGCGGCGGTATCAAAATTTGTTTTTGAAAATGTGCGTGACATGATCTTCGGATAGACATATCTTATGAATGAAACATCTTGGCTATCTATGAGCCTGTCTCCTATCCACCATTCAAACTCGAGTATATCCTCCCAATTCCACTGCAATTGTAGTCCAGAAGAGTCGGATCGCGTAAAGTATACATACGAAACCAAATCGCCTCTGGGCTGTATAGTAATCTTGTCACTCACTGGCTGAGTATAATGATCCATTGAAAATTGTGTATGTCGTTTGTACACGGATAGGAAACCATCGCCCATTTGATGTTAAACGACATTTATTTTTATATTCTTTAACATCAAATGTTACCGGTGTTTGACAGGGATCGAGAATTCAGATTCATAGAAGCAAGTAACCAAGACTATACACAAACGCTTATATGGACATTCTTCTTGTTTGTATTTATAGTCCTCTTTTTCAGGTTTAAAAGTAATCGTGAGCGATATCATACTTGACGCACTGTTCCGCATCAAGGTACACATCGTGGCGCATGAGTCGTTTGAGTTTCTTCTCGGGTAGGTTTGTATACTCTCTGTAAATTCCAATCACCTTATCCATCAGCCTCTGTAAATTATTCATTTCATCCTTCACATCCTCAAACTTTACCCAGTCACTGTCTGATGAAATCTGGTGAATCAGGAAATGAGAGTTCTTTTTTGCAAACCTCTTCTTACCGCCTAAAAATATAAATGTTGCCGCGCTACAGCAAAACCCGTCTATGACTGTGTGCACAGGCTTTTTACAACTCTCAAGGTGATCCATAGCCGATAGACCGGCAAAGAGATCCCCACCGTTGCTGTGAATATAGAGTACAATTGGAAGCCCGGTGTGTTCTCTTTCCATAGTACGAATGAGCATATTTAGCTCCATGACACTCTGCGGTGTGACATCCTCGTAAAAGTAAATCTCATTTTGAACTCTTTTTATGTTCAGGCTTTCTTCGTCTCCCATTTGGTTTATTAAGCGTGTAAAATTTTAACTTTGTACCGTGATGATGCAAAAAGTCAACAACATCAAGGGGCTTCCCAAACTCCTTGAATTGCTTGATTCGCATACACCGATTCATGTGTTTGGTCCACACTGACGCTTGTTTGTTCTCGGTCACAGAACCTTCGAGCAATTGTGATGGAATTGCACACGCGGAGTTTACAAAGTGGGGCATGAGTTCCCAATTTCCTTCATACATGTGCGAATTAATGAGCGAAGCATCACTCAGGCTGTGTATTACATTGAACATTGTATCAAGTGAACAATTTGAGGAGGTGTAATTTTCGTGTACATAACCCATCATATTCCCGTGTTCACTGTGAATCTTGTCTATGAGCTCGGTACGGGGAATTATATTTTTAAGATGTCTGTCTACTATGTTTATAGGATCTGTAAAATCGTCAAGGTGGTGGAACAGAACCGGTCTCTTCCATATGTTTATTTCTCTATTTGTAACACCCTCTATCGGTGAGTTTGATATTAGAAATGTACACCATTTAGTCACAGGGCTTAGGAAAAAAGACGCACCGGGTAAATTTGTAAGTCCGTCGTAATTATCTATGAGTACGTGTCTCGATAAGTTTTTTATTCTGTTTATAAATTCGATTGTGTTATCTTTCGACTTTAGGAGTTCCTCGTCGACTTCGATATACTCTAGGTTTTCTTTGGCCCAAGTTGTTTTCCCAGTTCCAACGGGACCGTGCAAGCATACAACCTGACATGTGTTGGAATACTCATCAAATTTTCTGGGTTTATTCATAAAGCGGTCCATGGAGGATTCTGATGATATATCACAACAGGTTTTTAAACTCGCGTGGGAACAGCCAATGATTCGTATGTTTATCATATTTTACGCGACATTTAATGTGGTTACTCTTATAATGTTAACCACTATACTTTACAAGGTGATGAAAAAATAAAGAAACTCTATTAAAGAGACATGACATTAAAAATCAAATGAGCCTCAAGGTTACAAAGCTTATTCCACACGCTACAGTCCCCTCTCGCGCAACTTCCGGATCAGCTGGCTATGACCTTTACAGCGCAGAGGGATACGTGATTCTACCTCAGCACCGAGTCGTGGTGTCCACAGGAATTCAAATTGCTCTTCCGGAAGGTACGTATGGTAGGGTGGCTCCGAGATCTGGTCTCGCGGTGAAGCACGGTCTGGATGTGGGTGCTGGAGTGATTGATCCAGATTACAAGGGTGAGCTCAAGGTGGTTCTGTTCAATCACGATCCAAAGCAGGCTTTCATCATCAGGCCAGGGTATCGCATCGCACAACTGATTCTAGAGCAGTATAAGATTACCGATATCGAGGTTGTATCTGAAATTCCATGCAACACTCAGCGCGGTGACTCGGGCTTTGGTTCTTCTGGCGTGTAATAGTAGATGGCGTGCCCGTTCAAAGATATTTTTGGAAAGCCAGGAGAGGGTGTGCTGCACAAGTATCGAATTTTTGGGATTTCGGCAGTTGATATGCTAACTACAATTCTCGGAGCAGCTTTGATTTCATGGAAAACGAATAACAATTTCTTGGTTGTGTTTACGGTACTCTTTATAATAGGAGAGATACTTCACTGGGTGTTCTGCGTGGATACGGCGGTTATTTTAGCAATTGACCGATATCTGAAACAGCAGTGACTCCTCCATATACTTTAGCTGCCGTGTTTGACTGTGACACTATAGAAGCCACGATAATTGCAACTATGCTACAAAATAACGCCACTGATATCATTATATACCCAATAAATTTTGGGGGATCTCCAGATGAACTGAATAAAGGAGGAATTGAATTGTCATAATAAACATCAACCGGTGATTTTTCTGATATTTGTGAACTGTATGTGAGCCACGGGGTGTATGTGTTACCTGAAATTGTAACTGATACATTTGCCGTACACTTGTCTGGTTTACAATTTACATTATTCGCTACACCCTTTGTTTTATTTGTGTATGTCGGAGGCGTTCTCACGATATACACGCCCAATGCAACGAGAGATAACCCGATTACAAATGCAATAAAAACACCGGAATAAGCTCTGAATTGGCCATATACCTTGAGAGCATCCATTAAAAACATATGACATTTTATTTTCAATGGAAGAGTACGTAAATAACAGACTCACGAGACAGATTCACAACGGGTGTGATTTCAGTGTTTTATCTGACCACGATGATTTGACAATTGAAACAATTTCTAAATTTTCAGACAAGGATTGGGATTGGAGTAGTCTGGTTCATCACAAGAACTTTTCAGTTAAATGGCTCAAAAGTCTACCGGATGCGCCTTGGGAATGGAATTACATGCACACATCGAATAAGTTTCGGATGAACTGGATAGAATTGTTTCCAAACAAGCCGTGGAATCACAGAGCTATTTCGTGCAGAGCCACTCTTGAAGATTTGAGAAAATATCCTAATTTTCCATGGGCGTGGAGTGACGTGACGTGTTACAGTAATATAAGTTCGGATGAGATGATTGAGAATTCAGACTTACCATGGGATTTTTATAACCTTGGATTTACTGATATTCTAGAGGATGAGATTCGATTTCTAAGATTTTTCCAGCCTCGATTTGGAAATGCAAATTGGGTGGATTTTTCAAAGACGGTAAATTGGGATGTATTTCGAAAGAATTTAGATCTCCCGTGGGTGTACTACCGTATTCAATGGGACCCTACATTTACAGAATCGGATTTTGATATTATAAAATCTATAGGAGTAGACAAGTGGAACTGGGAGCTACTATCGCGAAACATCCCATTACATTATATCCGAAATAATAAAGAGTTTCCGTGGATCGGAAAGTATGTATCACAGAACCCCACACTCTCGCACCATCACATCTCTAAACTCGATTTCGAGTGGGATTATTCACGTGTCCCGTGTGAGTTTTTTCCACTCCTCATTTTGGAGTGGCACTCGGCAAATGTTATTAAACGTGCCTGGAAACAGAGTATATCGAATCCAGATTTCAAAATGTGTCGAGATCGTCTTTTGAAAGAAGCTAAAGAATTGGGGAGTGTATATATAAATGGGTGAAGTGTACATTCTCGTAGATGCATCTTGGTCCATGAAGGATTCTAAGGAACAAATCCTTCATGAATTGAATTCGTACATAAAATCTCATCCAGTTGGTACACATTTCTCTGTATACTTTTTCAATCAGAATATCGAGAGACCAATCATTCAAAAGAGGTTTATCGAAATTACCAGTGATATGTACGATATTTGGGGTCGTTCGGCTCTCTATGATTCAGTGGACATCACCATCCGAGATGCATCGTATAGAAGTGTATTGTCACCAACTGTAGCAATATACACTGATGGAATGGATACAGCGAGCATTTACTGCACAAAGGAACAAATAGAAGGAATAATAAGCGCAAAGGAGAAACAAGGTTGGAAGTTTGATTTTTTATTCAGAAACCCATTCAAGAAAAAGCGAAGTTGTTGCAATATAGTTAGAAGTTGGACATTTATATAATATAATGGTTGTGTTCCAAGCAGTGGCTTGGGAGGGTAGAGATATTGAAAATGAGTATACAATTACAGTATACGGTCGAACACGAGATGGGAAATCAGTATCAGTATCAACATTATTCGACCCTTATTTTTATGTCAAAATACCCCCTACTGTCACATCCGAAACTCTGTGGAGAACACTCCAAAGTGTAAACAAGAGACACGAAGATAACGATCCAGAGAATAGAAAGTTTTACATGAGTTACAATTTAGTAAAAATGAAAGAACTGTGGGGATTTACAAATAGCACAGAGTTTCCATTCATGAAACTCAATTTTAAATCGTATGAAAGGATGCGCAGATTTGCTGCGAGTTGCAAGTATATCAAAGTGGGTGGAAAGAATTTAAAAGTGTACGAGTCGAACATTGATCCTCTTCTTAGGTTTATGCATCGCACTGGTATACAATCAACTGGGTGGGTAGAGGCCACGGGAAATAAAGCATATCTTACAACATGTGATGTCGATCTTGTTTGTGAAGATTGGAAAACAATGAAACCGGTTGAGAATGACTCGATTGCACCATTCAAGATTATGTCTCTGGATATCGAGTGTTACAGCTCTACCGGTAAGTTTCCAAATGCAAGTGTACCAGGAGATGTGTTGTTCCAAGCAGCGTTTACAACCCGTGTGTACGGGACTGATGAGTTTAAACAGGATTGTCTGTGTATGCACGCTACAGATGGATACGAATCGTATGCAACTGAGAGAGAACTTTTGACAGCCATCTCAGAATACATTGTAAAAACAGACCCTGATATCATCACCGGATGGAATATCTTTGGGTTTGATTTGGAGTACATTGTGAAACGCATGCAACACTGTAAGTGTGATCCAGATACTTTTTGCATGGGACGCAGAAGGTGGGACCCGTGCAGTGTACTTGAGAAGAATCTATCTTCGAGTGCACTCGGTCAGAATATGCTGAAACTTGTGCCAATGTCAGGACGATACATATTCGATCTTTTTCAAACTGTCAAGGCGGAACACAAACTTGAATCGTATTCGCTCAATAACGTATCACTCGAGTTTCTTGGAGATCAGAAGAATGACATGCCGATTCGCCAGTTGTTTGAATATTACGAATCGAGAGATCCAGTAAAACTCAAAGAGGTTGCAGATTATTGCGTGAAGGATACTGAACTCCCGATCCAGTTAATGCAAAAGTTGTACACTGTCGAGAATTTCATTGAGATGGCAAAGGCAACATGGGTTCCGATGAGCTTTTTATCTGAGCGTGGTCAACAAATAAAGGTGTTTTCCCAAATTGCGAAAAAGGCGCGTGAGCTTGGGTTTGCAATTCCAGTGCTTCCAAAATCAGAAGATCCGGTGGAGTACACCGGTGCAACTGTACTCGAGGCACAGACGGGTGCATACTATGAACCAATCACTGCCCTTGACTTTGCGAGTCTGTACCCATCAATCATGATTGCACACAACCTTTGTTACTCCACACTCGTGATGGACCCCAAGTATGATAATTTACCCGGTGTGGAATATGAGACACATGGTGATCACAAATTTGCACAGAATGTACCGAGTCTACTCCCGGAGATTTTGAAAGATTTGAAACAGTTTCGCAAAAAGGCCAAGGCGGACATGGCAAAGTCAAAAGGCACTCACATGTATCACATTTATGACAGCAAGCAGCTCGCATACAAAGTTTCTATGAATTCTGTCTATGGATTTACTGGTGCTGCAAAGGGTATGCTCCCATGTGTACCGATTGCATCAACAGTGACGTGTCAAGGGAGAAATATGATTCAAATGTCAAAGGAGTATGTAGAGAGAAACTTTCCTGGTGCAATTGTAAGGTATGGTGACTCTGTTATGCCATACACCCCAGTGTTAATTAGAAGAAATGGTATTGTGAGTGTTGAAAAAATTGAAAACTTAGGAGATGTATGGAATTCGTATCCAGGATTTATGAAAAATGGAACAAACAAAGAATGTTCAGAAGTTAATATAGAAGCATGGACACACAAAGGGTGGAAGAAAATAAAACGTGTAATAAGACACAAGTGTAAAAAGAAGATTTGGAGAGTTCTTACACATACAGGGGTAGTGGATGTTACAGAAGATCATTCACTTCTCGATGAAAATTTAAATCTTGTAAAACCAGGTGATATTATGGTGAATCAAAAATTATATCATAAATTTCCAACTCAGAATTATGAAAATCAAAATCACGATTTGTTTGTATATGGTATGTTTGTTGGTGATGGGTCATGCGGTGAGTATGATTGTCCATCTGGAAAGAAATATTCATGGGCAATTAACAACAAAGATAAACAGTTACTCGAAAAATGTAAATGTATTCTTGAACAAATGTATCCAAAATTAAAATTTGTAATCATGGATACATTAGAAAGTTCAGGAGTATATAAACTGAGTCCACGTGGTAGAATTGTAAAGTTTGTAAAATACTGGCGCGATACGTGTTACGATGGAAAAGCAAAAAAGATTCCAGAATTTGCAATGGGCAATTCCACATTCCTAGATGGACTGTGGGCAAGTGATGGGTGTAGGAGAGATTTGAAAATTATAGGATGTATGAGGATAGATACTAAAAACCAGATTACTGCACAGTGGTATTATATGTATCTAAGATCACTAGATTACAATGTATCATTAAATACACGTATAGATAAACCTAATATTTACCGACTTACATTTTCAAAATCAGGGTTTAGAAAAGACGAAAAACAAATCAAAAAAGTACACATTCTACATCATTCATATGAAGGATTTGTATACGATATAGAAACAGAAGCAGGTACGTTCCAAGCGGGTGTGGGTCAAATCATAGTGAAAAATACAGATTCAATCATGGTTCAATTTGACACGGATGGTAGAAAGGGAATGGATGCGATTGAGTACTCTTGGAAACTTGGTGAACGAGCATCAAATGAGATTACAAAATTGTTCAAACCACCGAATGACCTCGAGCTGGAAAAGATTTATTGCCCTTATTTTCTATACTCTAAAAAACGGTACGCTGCGAAGATGTGGGTCATGGGAAAGAATGGTATGGAGCTCGAAAAGATTGATATAAAAGGTTTACAGGTGATTCGGCGTGACAATTGTGCTTTTGTAAGGGACACGTGTCAGCAAGTTATAAACATGCTTCTCGATTCAAGCTCAATTGAGGCGGTGGAGTATGCAAAGCAAAAAGCAGAAGAGCTGAAACAAGGGAAGGTGGACAGTTCACAGCTCGTCATGAGTAAGCGTTTGGGAGACAGTTACAAGTCGAATAATCTGGCACATGTGGTTGTGCGTGATAAAATCAAGGAGCGTACACCCGGTGCAGAGCCACAGTCTGGGGACCGTGTACAGTTTGTAATTCTGAAGAATGGGAGCAAGAAGATGTTTGAAAAGGCGGAGGATCCCAAGTGGGCACGGGAGAACAACTTGAGTCTCGATTACGATTATTATTTCAAGCACCAGTTTGAGCAACCTATCATGGATCTTATATCACCAGTGGCCACGGGGTTTAAATTTATGTGATTATATAAATGGCATTGACGAATAATAACAGGTTACTGCACGCAAGTTCACTAAAACCTTTATTGAGCTTTATCGGCGTCCCGGATAAATACTTGCCAAAGAGGAGGATTGGTGACAGAAGTGCCGATGGGGCTGCGTTTATTTTACAAGACGAATCAAAGGTTGGTAAATTTATTTTGTGCAAGACGAAAAACCAGTACATGAAGGCCGAAAGGGAGTTTTTTATTGGTAGATCTATGGGTGAGACTGGTATTGGACCAAAGGTGTATGATTATTATAGTTTAACATTGGATGGTATTATAACAAAGAATAAAACGCGTAAACTTTCGAATGAAAATTTGATTAAAGTCGATAATATTATGATGAATGCATTTTATAATAAAAACGGGGTAAATCGAAGGATCTTCTCACAACCACCGGTTGATTTCAATGGTGGAATAATGTATATAATTATGGAGAATCTTTCATATGGTGCTAAACGCATGGAGACTTTATTTGAATATTTTAGACGAAAGAAAAACGAAATAAAAAATTGGGACAACTTTATTAACTTCAAAAATCGTACTCGATACAATGTGAACCAAACTCTTACTCAGAAAATGAAGAATATGGGCGTGTTACACGGAGATTTACACTCTAATAATGTAATAGTGAAAACACTGGCCAATGGGAGTGTGAGGTTTTATGCAATTGATTATGGTAGATCTCTTCTTTTCAATTCGTATGACAATTTATCAAAAATGAGAGTGACTGGTGTGCCAAGAAATCACCCTCTCAATTCAAAATTTATTGGTTAAAAATTATATACGTGTATTTACAAATGGATCCATTCGCGGCGAGCATCGCCAAAACTATTGAAGAAGAGGTGGAACGGCGTGTGAATGACAAAATTACACATCTTCTTCAGTACATGGCGGAGGAGTACAACATACCACTAAAAACACTTGTGAGATTGATGGACAAAAATGATGTAAAGATGACTCGTTGCATAGCACTTACAAAGAATGGAAAGAGGTGCAAGAATCCACCGAAGAAGCACGGGTATTGTGGGTTACACCAGGGTATGCATCATGAGGTGAAGTATAGGTCACCGGAAGTAAAGGCTCAACACAACCACGCATTGCCTCCTTTGTATGTACACAATTGTCCGGCGTGTAACAAGGGAAAACCTCTTAGAGATTTAGTTGACTGTTTTGACGTAAATTCTGACAATTTTTAATCTATGTAGCTTCGATCTCACTTTTTGTATTTTATTATTATTGGTCCAGTTGAATGAAAGTGGTTGATTGAGTGCAGAGTTTAAAACCATTGATTCCCCAGTTGGTTTAAATGCACCAGACATTACATGGCCCATGGCCGGAGCAGGCCAGAGAGCAATGAAAGCACCTTCTAATTTATAACCATCTTTAGCGTCAAATGAAATTGTATCTGAAGGTAATCGCAGACGTCTTATTATTTTTTTGAATATAGTAACAAGTTGACCAATATTTGCACCAATTGTTTTTATGGTTGGAACGTTTACATGTTCATAACTTCTGAGCTTTGATTTGTAATTATTTTGTTTTATATTGCTCCTTAGTGTCATGTGAGTCAATCTCGGACAAGTATAATTAAATTTTGTACTTTTTGCAATATCGTGTATTAAATTGTTATTCATAGTTTGAATACTATTTAATAATCTACTAGATCCAGCAATCATGATATGGTTGCGTAATAATTTTGAATGTCTTATAAAATTTATAAGAGTGTAAAACCAACATGTATTGTTTGTAGGTTTTTGTTTATATAATTTTACAGTTTTATACCTCAGACCTAAACGCATTTAATAATATTAGAGAATAAAATTATTTAATTTAAAATGACAAAAGCGGAGATACTTCTGCAGTCACTGACGGATTTTTTTGACGATCCCGAAAACTTCAACAAGCTCAGTGATATACTAAACCACAGATCTGGTATTTCACTGAGAAATCTCGAGTGGTTTATAACAATTTATGCCAAGACGAATAACACAGTGTATCTCACATCAAGAGGAAACTTTCCAGTTCATGTGGCGTACAAGTCGAGTCTGGTGGGGTACTCTAAAAAACTATTTGACCCATTTTGCAGAACTGAGCGTATACAGTTTAAGGGTCTGACAACGACTGTCGCCCAGTTGAACTTTATTCGTTGGTGTATAAAGAACAATATCATCGATTACATGCTCAAAGAAAAGCCAGTCTTACGTAACCATCAGAAAAACGAATCACATTGTATCCATAGTGATACATGTTGAATGTATAATTCTGTAAAATATCGGTAACGACATCCGTATTTAATTTAAACTTTATAAATACTGATTTCGACGAAACTTGTGAAAAATCATACGTTCCGCCGGTATTGTACTCTTTGGGTGTAATGCCATAACAATACATGTAAATCTCCTTCACCGGAGTTGAAAGATTGTAATTTATTGGTTGTAAATATTTAAAAAAGTTCTTACCGTCTATCTTAGGTGTGACTTCTTTATTATTTAGGTACAATGATATATACTCGAAAGGGTCTATAAAATTATACGATATGTCATTTGTGTACGTGTAACCAAATTCGTAATGCGAATCAAACACATCGATAGTGTCAGATTCGTAGATTTTCTTTCGGAAGAACCAGAAGCTTGCGGCTATTGGGAAATTTGCAGTGATATTAAACTCACCTGTAGAAGCCGATAATTCCGTCTTTGTTTCCTTGTAAACCTTGTTTATTATGAGATTGAAATTGTCATTGTATTTTATACGTTCTTCGGGTGTAAGGGTTATCGTCTCGATGACCAGTCTACATTGGTCTGCAAAATCTATACCCTCCCCTGCATCTGTGTAAAATGTCGAGTTGTAAAATTCTATGACAATGTACACCTTTTGCTTCTTTATTGCGCATATAGGAAAGAATGGACGAGACACTCTATCCCTTTCTTTTCTATACGGCGAGTGTCTACGACAAAAGAAAAACTCAAGTGGGATAGTGAGCTGCACATCTGTAGGGTCTCTCGAATAATTTGTTTTGAATGAATCAGAGTCAAAAGAATACCCACCGTTAATTACATTTGAAATTCCAGCCTTTTCGTCATCATCAAGAAACACTTGATCTCGAATAACAAGCCAATCACTTGTTATCGTTTCAATCTCAGTTTCATTCACGTATAGTGAATATGATTTTATAATAGCGCGTCCAATATTATCTGCATATGTTTTTTGGTTATCAAGTTTTTTGAGTTTTACATACAAGTGCATATTGCTTATGAGATCTCCTTTAAATGATCTTGGGTCTATCTCAATTTGCTGTTTTGTATTTGGGTACGGGTTTATTCCAAACGGTATACTTACATGATCAATTGAAAAATCTGTATACTGACGAAATCCGAGATCAAATGTGGAATTGTTTAAAAGGTATTCTTCTTGTGGCCCCAGTGCTTTGAGTGCCATCCTTGATGCATCACCCATTTACTAGTATCATCGTGGAATATATTTGAAATCAAAACGATCAGCTCTAAAGATTCGCTGGATGATATCTTTCGCCTTGTCTGGTTTGAAATCCTTTGAGCAGCAAAATAAGTCAAGGTACACGGATGCATTCTCTGGATATGTGTGTGCTGAGAAGTGAGACTCTGATAGAACAATCACACCTGTGACACCAAATGGCTCAAACTGGTGAAATGCCCTGTTGACCTCTGTGAGTCCAAGCTCTTTTACAACTTGTTCCATGAGTGGTACGAGTTCCTCCGTTCGATGAATGGATACACCATGGAGTACCCCTAAAATGTGATGCATTTAATAATAACACGTTTTAAATTCTTAACAATGAAATACGCCAAGAAACTCGATGAGATACTATCTCGATACCCGTGGTATCTAAGAGTCCGATGTATTTCATACCGAAAGTGGAAAAAATTTACACCAACAAAAAATTGGAGATTATGGCTCCTGTGGGATTTTCTAAAATCTCCGAAACGTCTTTTCGATTTGAATCTTATGACTTTGTATAAGATTTGTAAGAGAATCGAAAAGAGATTTGGGGTAGAGGGGATGGTATTCTTTACACGTGTTTCGAAAACATTCTCACCGGAAGCGAATGAGACTTTACATGTTCCAGAGGATGGCCAGAACACCGAGTAGATACACAGTGAGAGTTAATGTCATTCTCTCACTCAACTTTACACCGGTTTTAATCTCATTCAGAGTCATGTTCATATCAGGGTCTTGAGCCTTTTTCGCGTGCATCTTCATACGGCGAATATAATACTGCGTCCGAAATGCATTCTCCTTTTTCACCTCTTTGTTTTTCGGTGGATCCATCTTGAAACAGTATTTTTCACTTATACAAATACCGCGTTTCAAAGGGGCTGGATTCACAATTGGAGGAGGGGTGTGAATATCCATTTAAAATAAATTATAGTGAATCTTTTAATGTGGACACATTGGTTGGGGGTTATACCACTCGTCACAACATTTATGAAGAGACAATTTGATAAAACCATAGGGATAACCGCGGTTGTGTGCACATCTATAAATCATTGGAGAAAACCAGAAGCTGGGATCAGGCAAAAGATTGATATAGCCACTGTATTCACTGTAGGTTTATACAACTCATATATGTATCCGCGTATATGGATACCAGTGAATACAGTGTGTTTGGGGATATGGTATACAAGCAGAAGACTCAAAAAACGATGGATTCATTCTTTCCTACATATATTACCCGTCTGTATATACTTGTATGAAATATGAATCGTATACTTGTAATGATAATTATCAAATATTCGTGTAAATTGCACACCCTCTCGTAATATATTCACCGTATCGATACAGTTACTTATAATCTCAGCCCTGTGAGTTTCATCACGGGTGAACAACTGGTTATCTACTTGCATGTGAACCATATTATTACGGGTGTACCAATCAAGCCCTATTGGGAGTTTTATGCGAATATCGCCGTAATCCATTTATAAATAAACTCTTTTTATTTATAAATGAATGTTCCCAAACCCCCTCAGTGCATAACCACTGATGATATTATAAGATCACAGGATAGGGTAAAGCTCGTGTGTGGGTTCTACGGACCCACCCACCCAAAGTGTAAGCAGGCTGTTGATCATGACACGACTTTATATGTAAAGTTCCTTAAACAGTTTCAGGTTGATGACTCTGATGATGAGAATAACTGACTCAACATGAGAAGCTCTAGATTTTTTAGGAATATGTCCTCATACTTGAAATTGGGATCACACTTCTTACACAGACCCTCAAGGAGAGAGAATGATCTGAGTATGGTAAATGTTGTACTGTCAACCTCGACTGGAACCTTGTCTATAATCTCATCAGCGGAAAATTTGAAACTTTTTATATCCAGTGTATCGATGTAATTGAAAAACTTTTTGATGAATATGCGTGTACCGTCAATACTCCTCACATTCATACCCATCTTTGACATGGCCTCGATAGTCTTGTCTACATCCTTCATTTGGAGTGCCATTATAAATTCTCTCATGGCTTTTTGGTACTCGGGTGTTATGTAAATGATATTTCCGAAATCATACATGACTAGATTTTCACCTGAGAATCCTATATTTCCACCGTGTAGATCCCCGTGGATGACACCCTCAAAAAGTATTTGCGCCACAAACATATCTATGAGCCTCTCCGAGTTGAATATGGTCTTGTCAGATGGAACATACTCCATAACAATAACATTTTCGGATGACACTGAAGAGTATACTTTGGGTATTATGACATCTTCGTCCCATCTGTACATTTCACGAAATTTCTTTATGTTTAAAATTTCATTTCTAAAGTCGAGTTCCTTATCAATTGTGCGGTCAATTTCCTCTATCCATGGGAGCGCCTTATTCGACTCTAGAAATGGAAATGCATTGAGACACGCCCTGATACTATTTATATCCGCCTTTAGGTTTTTGTCTACATTTGGTTTTTTAATCTTCAGCACTACATCTCTGTTTTTATACCTGGCCCTGTGTATCTGTGCAACTGATGCAGATGCAAGAGGGGTTGTATCAACATCCGTAAACTTTGATGTATCCACATAGTCTTTCAATGCATCCCATTTTACAGGCTCCACCGAATCCTGTAACTTTGACATCTCATCTGAGAGTTCCTTACCAAAGACATCAGACCTGGACGAGATGAATTGTCCTACTTTGATATATGACGATCCTGATTTTTCAAATTGTTTCCTGAGCCATGCGTGTCTATCTGGCATTACAAGGTATCCCACCCTAAGAATGAGAGGTTTAATCATCTTCTTCTTCCTTGACATCAGGGTAGGTTATTTTTGGCTCAAACCTTTCACGGAGGTTCTTGATATAATCCATCTCACTCTTTGAGATGTTTTTCAGCTGCTCGTGAATCTGTTTCACACCTTCAAGTCTCTTCTTCTCAACAGAGCGTCTGAGTCTCTGTCTATCAGTGTCACTAAGCTTTGCTGATACCACATTTAGGGCAAACATTTACTGAATCTTGATATTATTTTTTCGCTGATAATACCAAGTATGTGGGTCCAAACTGCTATAGTTTACGCTCTGATTATGTTTATCATTCCGGTAATTTTCACCAAACCCACTGGTATTCAGTTTATCGATGATATCATCATGTACACAAATGCGAACAAGCAGTTTGTGTTACAATCCAGTTTACTTGTGGCCCTATCTGGGTGGACAGCTCAAAAATACATCAGTTCCACACAATAATCACAACATCCCATGTAACACCCTTTAATTTTATATTCACGAGTCGTTCATATGACGAGTGTTTCAAATGCCTGGTAAGATTAAATTCGTCATCTGAGTTTACACATGCTATAAAACTTACATCAGATTGAAGACCAATTCCAATCATATCCTCGGTCCATCCCAAATGTGTCATGTCATCATAACTCAGTTCATGGGGCATCAGCAGCATTTGTTAGTAGCTTAGCTAATTCTACTGGTACTTTACCCATAATATTGTGTGTTTTTTCGTGAACCTGGAATCTAACATTGTTATCATATGCGTGTTTCATATACTCCATAAGTTTTGAAAAGTCTGGATCTCCCCACTCAAGGTTTTCTGTATACAGAAAATCATCCACACCAACCTTCTTTCTTCCACATGGAATAACATACGGTGTATCGATATACTCTGTTGCAGCGCCATATTCTTGAACAATCACTGGTTTGTGTCTCATAGCAGCCTCTATGGCACCCATACCAGCTCCTTCTGAGTGCGAGAATGATACGTAACAGTCACCTGCGTCATGCACACCCTCGAGTTCCTCATGAGTCATGAGACCCTCTAGGATTATTACATTTGGAATGTTTTTCCATGGCACTGGTTGGTTACATGTGGCTTTGAGGAGTAGGAAACTGTTTGGTAATTGGAGTCTCAGGAATGACTCGATAATCTTTGGTATATTTTTACGGTGATCGACTATATTTCCAATATGATAGAAAACATATGCATTTTCCGGCAGGTGTAAAATTTGTTTCTTTGTGTGTACACACGGTGACGCATAGTGGTAGAGCAGCGGAAAATTCATATTTGGAAACTGTCTTTTGAGAATGGTTGATGCGTATATACTCGGTGTATACACAGTATCGGTGAGTTCTGCAAGTCTACCATATAAAGGGTGTACAGTTTCAGTTTCGCATACAGACATGTATATAACTTTTCCACACTCCTTGGAGTATTCTTTCATCATATTTACAGTGGCATCGACTGGTATGATGAAGCAAAAACACACCCGGTATTTTTTTTGTAACTGTTGACCAAACTCTACATAATCACCATTTACAAGTTTACACAATGTCCGAGTAACTTGACCGATTCCGGACATTGCTGAAGGACCTATGAACACAACATCCATTACTATATATTAAAAATATGTCTTTAAAAAACGCAACTAACAATAGGTATGATGAACCATGGATCCGAAGGGAACATTCCAGTGTGGCCACTGTGCCACAAAGACGACCCAGGGGATATTCTGTGAGAGGCACACACACATTTGGGAAACGCTTCACCCAAACACCAAGGCGTGGATACACGTGAAGATTGTAGAGTACAACTCAAAGTGGTTCCCTGCCCGTGTAGAGAAGAGAAGGCTACAACATCACATTAATAACGTAACCATTAAAAATATGCTATTAAAGTAATGGCTGTGTATGCAGCAGTAGGGTTACTATTAACTTCACTGTGTATTTCTTCCAGTGTAGTACTAACAACAAAAAGCTCAAATGTGGTGGTAACAATCACAGAAAAATCAGACTGTCCATTGTCTCAGGTTGTTCTCTTGGATAAGAATAAAACCATCGAATCACCAGGTGAATATGAAATTGATAAAGATTCATATAGGATGAAAGTATGGCCACCGGTAACTATAGAAGCTATTGGGCCTGGTAGAAGGGATTATCAAAAAACTGTATATTCCGAACCGTGTAATGTACAAAATTTGATTCTTGATCGAGATAAGAATTATACTCGACTTGTATTGAAATGAATAAAAAGATGTTTTTAAAAATGCAAGTAATTATAGTGTGAAATTTTGTAAAAATGGGCAAACTCTTTGACCGCGTGTTATATGAGCATTTCAACATCACAGACAAGGATGGGAGTGCCTCTGTGAAGAAGGATATCGGCAAGTACAAGGTGGGTGATAATATAAAATTGCGCTTGGATTATGTAGAGGAGAAGATTATTGTAGATGGAAAAGATCGGTGTGTGATTAGTGTACATTTTTAAAAAACATGAGTGAACCAAAAACATGTCTTTTAAAAATGCAAGTACACACTTGACATGGGAAATCAATGGATCTCCTGGAGGTACTCGATCAGATTCAGGACATCTATGGATTTGCGGGTGTTTCGCCCAATCTTGATCAAGATTTACTTGACGTGGTGAGCAAGGTTCTTGAGAGGTGGCCCAACCCTAAACTTGAGCGCATGTATAGGGGGTATGATGAGTATACAAATGAGGTGGGGTCTGATAATGAACTGTTCCAAACACTGTTTTCTGAGACGGTGACATGGATCAACAAGAATAAGTAAAAAAATTACCCCTGAACCAAAAACATGTCTTTAAATGATGCAAGTAGACACGGGGTATACACTCAATAAAATGGGGCGCTTCAAGAATATCTTTGATTGGGAGGAGTGGGATGATATGTTTGAGATTGAGATTTTTTACGATTGTGAGTTGGTAAGTGATGTGGGTGATTTCAAAGTAGGCACTTTGTTTGATAATATTCAGTTTGATAAGCATGATCTTGTACTGTACTTTTATGAAAATGAGGGAGACTCAACCCCTTGCATGGTGAAGAAATTCATTCTTGAGTTTTAAAAAATTTGGGGTGAACCAAAAACATGTCTTTAAATGATGCAAGTAAATGGGGTTGATATGAAATTATCGGGTCAAAAATGAATCAGTGTATGGCACGGACGGGAAAGACGTGCAGCGGGAAGCGGTGCACACGGAAGGGGGGAAAGGGGCACAAGGGGCATTTTTGCAAGGTGCATGCAGAGCTGTATGAAAAGGGGTCGAACCCTAATGTCTTTCATTCATCGGGGTGGTATGTATACCACACATACACATTCAAGTTCCCCGGCCTTCACCCCGTTGCCATTCGTAGATACAAGGCGAGCCTTATTAATTACAATGATAGGTGTGCAAAGCTAATCCAGAGGGCATGGAGGAGGTGTGTATCTAACCCAGAGTACAGGGTGTGCAAGGAGAGACTGATGAGGGAGTTTGGGGAGATTTAAAAAAATGACATCTGGACCAAAAATATGTCTTTAAAGGATGCAAGGGGGTGGGGGCCCATGGGGAGGGTGTGGGAAACCATGGACAAGTTGTGCACGTACGAGAGGTGTGAGGGGTACGACTGGGACTATGTGTGGTTCCACAAGCCGGTATACAAGGGGAGGGAGTATGCGGTGGCGGTTCTAAGGGTGTTTTCTGGGGAGGTGGAGTTTTATGACACGTGGGAGGGGTATATGGAGGGGGTGTGCACAGCGGTGGATAAGGTGTATCTGGGGATTAGGAGGGAGAAGAAGTGGGATGACGCGACAAGGAACTATGTGAATTATACGTGGAGTATCAACTTTGCACGGGGGTATACAAAGGTACTCACCCAGGGGGAGTGGGAGGCGTATAGGATTCAGAGGGCATGGAGGAGGTGTGTGTCTAACCCAGAGTACAGGGTGTGCAGGGGGAGGTTGGAGAGGGAGTATGGGGAGATGTAAAAAAATCACCCCGGAACCAAAAATATGTCTTTAGATG
>JACCDW011694798.1_pt1 | contig 179136 bp, 274 predicted proteins | sample 7449781 | NCBI WGS metagenome assembly JACCDW01 (sample SAMN15323449, study PRJNA562643) | freshwater metagenome | isolation source: river surface water | place: USA:Blue River Watershed | collected 2017-08-18 | reverse complement strand
GCTACAAAGCGATCTATGAGGTTCATTTTTGTCACCTTAACCAATGGGTCCATGGGGAACTTCCCCGGCCAATTCACGCCTACAGTATTCCATTGCGGCCTCAGCATCGCCAGCAGCACCACGCTCCAACAAGTTGTGGCATTCTTCCATTCTGGCGAACAAAGCCTTCCACGGATCCGGTGCCGCAACCTTTGTTACAGTCAACAGCTCATTGGATTCTAGATCATACATGAACCGATCGGATTCAATCTCAAAAGGTCCATCCTGTATCAGACGAGCCATAGGGAGCACTTCACCTATTGCCATCGATTCACCACGCCACAGAACACCCCGTAGAAACTTCACCAGTAGGATTGCACTGGCTTCTTGGGTCGCAGTGAGGGTATAGGTGCCGTGGAACATTATGCCACCACAAACAATTCTTCAAACCCAAAGGATGCCACCGCAAAGAAATCACCTTCGGGAGTCTGGATAACATCACCGACAGAAACAGAGTGCATCGGGGCGTGGCGGGTAATCTTTTCTTCCGGACCGATGTTGCCGATCTCGAACACTTCGTCCAGAGTAGCAGCGTCGATGGTAGCCACATGCTTGAACTGACCGGTCTCGAATGCCTTTTGGAACTTGCGTTCGATTGCGGCCATCAAATAAGCTTGTACGTTTGGAGCTTTCTCAGCTGCAACTTCCCACCCCAAACCATTCACCAGCAGACAATCACCTTCCGAGAGGGTGACTTGATGGACCTTGAACATTAGATCTTCCCCTTAAAAATAAAAGAATGGAACGTCGCAGCCCACAGTCCCACAGCAATCAGTAACCACACAATCCCTGCAATCATCACAGTCTCCTTAGAGAATGATTAGATTATATAGGGTCTGCTTTCAGATGTCAAGCCTTTTGATGGATTTTTTTCGGAGCTTTCTCTGATCATCCAAACCAGTGAAATCGAGAGTTCATAAAGTACCGCTGTAACCGCTACAGAGTTCGTCTGGAGGGTTTCAACAATATTCTGATAGAGGACTGAGGGGCGCAATCCGTGCCCTTCTATGCGGCAGTAATCCTCAAGCATCACCTGCACTGACTGGGGCAATTCTCTGTATGTCATGGTTGGTTAGTTTGGTATCACACGCACCCAAGGAGCCGCACAGCTGCCGACATACGGATAGTATGCCTCACTGGTAGGACAGTAGTACCAGTACGATGATCTGGCGGGTTCAACGTACACTGGTGGAGGCGGAGGCGGGGTAACATAGATGGGCGTAGGTGCTACATACACTCTCTGACGGTTGGATTCGCTGATAGCGTACCCAATGGCTCCGCCGATAATGAGAGGGGCGACCCAACGACCTGAATCGTGATGATGGTGACCATAGTTACGATGACCACCATAATAACCACCAGCTACCGCTGAACCTGAAAACAACACACTTGCCAAAACTGCGATTGCTAACTTATGCTTCATGGAGAACTCCTAGCTCGACCTTGAGGTCTTTCAACTCTTGCAGGCTGTCGCGGAATTCAGCAAGCAACTTGATTGTTTGTTCTTGGTGCTTCAAAACCCGTGTGCCCACCAAGGAGGCTTTCACTTCCGCAAAACTCAATCGTTGTTCGTTGGTTTCAATGGGTGCCAGAACCAGTGTATCATGGTCGAAGAAGTGACCATCGTTCTTGAGAACATTCAGAAGCTTCTTGACAGCCAACCCATTCTTGTGAGAGGGTGTCTTGAAGGTGAGGTAGATCGCTTTGGAATTCTTCGTCAAAGTGATACCACCCCACGACAATTCGTGTTTCAGAATTTCCCAAGCCTTCTTTTCGATCTGTGCCAGTTCCATTTTGGTCATCCACTCTATAATGACACCATTGTATAACCTATTTTACCTTCTGTCCAGTGTTATTTATGAAATTTCGAGCAAAAAATAGCCGACTTACGCCGGCTATTTTCAATTTGTTACAGATTATAAGTATAAATAGTAATAGAGGGTAATCTTTGAGACGGCAATCTCAAAGAAACCACCGGACCACTGGTGGCTGTCCCCAGCAACTATTATACAAAAGAGGACCACAATGAAAACTACATTAGAACGTATTTGGGAGCGTTGCCCACATGCTCCAACAAAGTCGACCGAGTTTAAAACTCTAATACCATCATTAAAAGAATTCGTTACATGGACAGAAAGCAATCCAGAACTGTTCTTTGCGATTGTCAACTCCATTCAAGTAAAGCCAGTCTGTCAATTTTGTGGAAAACCCAAGACTTTCTACAATATCAATATAGGGTATAGCAACACATGCGGTTCAAAAAGTTGTGCAGCAAAATTTTCATTTGAAGTACATCCAGAATTGAAAGAAATTCATGCACTCAACAAGATTGGTAAAAAATTGTCAGAGTCGACAAAAGAAAAATTGCGTGAGAAGGCAAAGAGTGTTAATTCTAATCCATCAAAAATTGAGCGTACCAGGCAGGCTGTTCAACAGAAGTACGGAGTCTGTAACGTATTTCAATTGCAGTCCGTCAAAGAAAAGTCAAAAACAACATGCTTGAAAAAATATGGTGTGCCGTGCCACCAACAAGATCCAGAGGTACATGACAGAATGATGAAAGCCACACATGCTTTCAAAAGCTATGTATTACCATCAGGCAAGACGATAATGGTGCAGGGATATGAGGATAGGGCGATCGATCAATTACTGGAAGAAGGTGTAGAGGAACACGAAATGGTTTTTGTCAATAGAGACAAACCTACCATCAAATACACTTTCCACAATCGAATGAAAAGATACTTCTGTGATATCTGGATTCCCTCACGTAATATTGTTGTAGAGGTAAAAAGCAATTACACATGGGAAAAAGATATCGATTTAAATTTGGCAAAAGTTAAAGCCACCGTTTCCAGTGGCTTTAACTATCGGTTAATTATGTACCGGTAAGGTTACAGATAATACCCGCAAGACCCACACTCGTCATCACCGTGGAGGTCTGCACCACAGCGGGGGCAAACATCATTCTCAGCAGCCGACAGAACTTCTTTCAGAGCCGCTTCAAACTTGGCAACATCCATATCGCCGGAATCGAGGTAGAAAGCAACCTTCTTACCAGCACGCTTGTACTCACAGTCATTCGCAACTTCCGCGATTTCCTCACGGGAGAACATTTCCAGACCGGCCTTTTCCAGAGCGATTGCCAGAGTGGTACCATTCAGGTCACCATCTTCCAGAGCCGCAGTAACCTGCTTACCGAGGGCTTTGGTAGCCTGATTGGCAACCGTACCGGCAAATTGGCCAGTGCGAACGGAGCTGGTAGAAACCACCGACTTCTTGGCGAGAATGTCGCCCTCGTTGTAGTTTTCCACTTCACCGATCACGACGTACTTGCACACGCGCATCTTGGTGTTGTTGTAATCCTTCGGGATCGAAACAACGTCGGCCGGATTGATTTCACAGATAACCACACGGTCATCACCGGAGCAACCAAAGTGCGGCAGGTAACCATACGAACAGATATGGAGACCGGCGGAACAGGTGCGATCCGAATTCTCGTCAACCATGTTGCGGGGCATTTCGCAAACCGCACCGACAGCGTTGGAGAACTTGCCAGAGTGGATATCGGTCCAGTTGGAACGAATCTTCTTGTAGCCCAAGAAGGTGCCGTTTTCAGTGATCGGGATACCACCGGCTTCCAGGAAATCGTACAGCTCATTGACGGCGCGGTACGACGGGTTAGCCATCAGATTTTCCAGGAACTTGACCATGTGGCCGATGTCGAAACCTTCTTTGGCCATCGAAACGATGCGGTTGGTCAGGGTATTGTGGATACGGGTACCGTTGTAGAAGACTTCACCGTCCTGAATGGTGACAACGCCCTTGGCAGTGGAGGCATTGATGGCCGCTTCGACAGCCTGTTTGATGTTGACGAGGGCAGGGATAGCATCCCAATCCTTCGCAATGAGGGCTTCCTTGATTTCCTTGTAGTAGCGGTGGGCCGTATCGACCGGCTTCATCACGCCATCCAGCATCAGGGAGATAGTGCCGTTACCGTTATAGATGTGAGGGATCATGTTTTCGTTCGTCCTTTAAGTGAGATTTAACTACCGTTCAACTCTTTCAATACAGTTATTATATCAAAAAGAATTGAGTTTTGCAAGGGTTTTTATCAGTAACAGAGTTCTGCCACCGACAGGCCATTCTTTTCACCGTACTTCGTCAGGTCCTTGTAGGCACCATTCAACAGCTTCGCACGGGCGCGCACTTCACGCATCGGGAGCTCACCATCACAGGTGAGGTTTTCCGGGCTCAGTTGAGCACCCAAACGCTCGACCAACAGATCGACATCCGCTTGCGACAGCGGAACAGCGAATTCCTTCTGGCGGAAGATACGGGACATGCTATTTTCACGTTCCAGATAGGCATTGAGGCTTTTCATCAGTTTCTCCAGGTGTTTAACAGTTGATGGAGTAATTATAGCAAACCGGATTCAGGTTGTCAAGTGTTTTTACTGGGCAACGTAAATTTCTTTTGCGAGGTCTGCCGAGCGGTGAATCTTTCCAGCATTGATTGCTTCTTGCAAGCAACCACGCACCGCCATCCAGTTCTTCGGCTCATAGGCCGTACCTTTGATCTGAGCCATCAGCTCACCCCATTCAAACTGGCCGTTCTTGGCGAGCTTGTCGATGGTTTTGGTGTAGAAGTTGTAATTTTTGGTCGGGATTTTCATCACAGGTTCCAATCTTTCAAAAATTCATCGAATTTTTCTTCGATCACTTTTTTCAACACCTGCCCTGCAGCGAGCAGAACAATGAAAACCAGAACACCAGCGAGCATCAGTTTCACGATACTTTCCCACAGTAGTTGGCGTACATGTACCAGTCGGGAACGTGGTCCATATTGTTCGCCTTGTTGAATTCCACACAGAAAGCCTTTGCTTCGGGTTCACTGTCGAAATACTTGATTTCGTCAATGCGCTGACCCCATCCGCGTTCGGATTCGATGATTTCAACTTTGTAGAACGAACCTAACTTGACCTCTGGCATTTGGTTTTCCTTTCATTCACAAACCCATTATATAGGGTTTCGGCGTGGATGTCAAGTTAAAACTGGTTCGCAAGCCAACCTTGGTAGTCGCGGGCGCCAATCTTCTTGACAATGTATTCTTTCAAACCCGGAGTGTCATCCAACAGAGCTTGAGCACATTCGAAGGCAACGTCATCGGTGAATTCCATCCCATCACCCGAAAAATCCAGAGCCACCAGACGGCAATCAGCGATAACCTTCTTGAATTGAGCTTCCGACAACATCTTAGCCATGTTCATTTCCTTTGAAAGAGAGTTTAGGTGCTTCCTCTCTGCGGCGGTAACTTAGAGCATCAGTTGCCAGGATCCCCCAGCCCCATCACACACCCCTTCCATCCGCTTCGACGTCCAGAGAGGATTTTCGCATTGCCAGCGCTGGTTTGGTAGGACCAGAACCACCCTCGGTTGTCACACCGCTTCTCATCGTGTGGGTCACACTAGAGGCTGACTAGGCCTCACGTTCAGTCAATTATTCGTCATCATCCCCTTGGGATTCCACCACCTTTACCGTACCATCCTTTTTCAGAACGTACATATAGCTGCAGTAGCTGGTATCGAAGGGGAAAACACCCCAACCAGTGTGGCGACCCGGATCCAACCGGAATTCGGCACAGTCAAATGCAGACGAGCGGAGCAACTGAGCAAACTTGTAGTTCGGGTCATCACCACGTTGAGCCGAAAAATCTTGGTTGAATTTCTCCAGCCAAGGAAGGGTGGCACTAGGATAACCATCACAGTGCTTATACAGCTCTGCTGCTTTGAAACCTTCAACACGGATAACAGCTGGAGTACTCATATTCTGTCCTTTGGTGTTTTCAATCTATGGGTAGATTATAACAACCTACCCACAGACTGTCAAGAGATTTTTTCAGTTATGCGGCAACTTTCTTTGAACGGACAGTGCCGAACTTCTGCATCAACTTGGCCTTGGACATTCCCAATTCCTTCGCAATGGCACCAATGTCCTGACCATCCATCAACATCTGATAGATCACCTTCTCGGTCTTACCCAACTTTTCAGCATCCATAGCCATTTCAACTCCTTCAAAGGCATCAGGAGCGGCCATCGCATCCTCGTCGGCAAACTCAAGGATATCAAAATCCTGATCATCACCAGTGTTGAACTGGCTTTGATTGCGGACAGGATTCACACCAAAGGTCTTACCGGAAACACGATAGACATAGGTGTTGAACAGTTCGCGGGTGAACTCTTTGGTACCGTCCAAACCGAATTCTTTGTTGAAAGCCGGATCGCGAGTAACCTTCTTCTTGGAGAGGGTTGCGAAAGTTTCACCCTTGGCTTTGAGATCGTTCTTGACCTTCACATTCAACTTGAAGGTATCGTTGTAGGTATCCAACGCACGATAGAGCATCCAGTTGATCATGTTGGTTGCATAGGTGTTAAACTTGGATTCTGCAGGATTCCATTCACGCCATGCCTTCATAATGGCGATGTCTGCTTCTGACTCCAAATCCTCGTAAGTGAAGGACGGAGTGGCGAATTGCTTGAACTTGTTTAGGGCTCTGTACTTGGAGCCCTGAACTTGAGTCTGAGCCATTTCGTAAGTCAGTCCGTTAATCACTTGAGGTTTCATGTTCGTTTCCTTTTCTTTAATGTTGTTATTTCATCCGTTGACACATTGTAGCATTATTCACTACGTTCTGTCAAGCCCCTTGCAGGATGTTGAGGGCTTCTTCGAAAACTTCCGGATCAGTGATCTCGGTCTGGTCGAGAGGCATACACCCGTGTGCCAACTCGTACCAATCATTGTCCATTTCCATCAGTTTCGTGGCATAGAAGTTTGCTTCTTCCACATCACCATAGCGGTTTGCAACTTGTAGCAGTGAGCGCATCGCATAGAATTCCGCCACCACCTCGGCATAAGTGTCCTCCACCTTTCGCGGAGTATATTGGAAAACCTCTTTCAGGCTCAGGTTGAAATCAATCAACAGGGTGTTGAGCGAGGCATTGTTCAGGTCTTCTTGGGAAACACACTTGATGCACATTTTGATTATCACCTTCTGGTTGGTTACTCGGAATTTCTCACCACAGTTATATTCTAACTTACCTGAGCATTTGTGTCAAGGACTTCATCAGTGAAATAGTCCTCAGGCAAATTAATGAGTTTGGTTTTGTTCTCACCATCCCACACGCCTGGCAAAGAAGCAAGCATTTCCGGAGAGTGAGTAGCAAACACGAACTTCATGTGCTGGAAGTGAGCCATAAGGTAATCAGCGATCTTCCGCATCAACATAATGTGAAGGGAGGTTTCCGGCAAGTCCATAAAGTAGTAACCGGCGCTAGGATTCCGCATAGCGAGCACGGTCATGATGAACATACGGGTGTAACCATTACCACAAACAGAAAGAACATGGCGGAGAACCTTTGGGTCTTCCATGTAATCACCCTTGCCATCGGGATAGCCCATCACACTGGCCCACCGCTTCACATCTTCTGCGAAATCGTAAGAGAGTTCGGCCATAAATCGGCAGGAGAGAATGATGTCCATATCATCAGAATCATTGATAAGGAAATCTGCGTGACGGAGAGCAGTGATCGCATCGTAATGGTTATAGTTGATTCCATTCCGATCACAGTAATCCATCATTTCGTTGAGCAAAAGGGTTTTGCCCACACCATTCGGGCCGATGATGTAAGTGACATCTTCGTGATGCCATGTAATCTTTGCGAAGTGAGGAACATCAAAAGTGGTTTGCATAATCACACCGTTCAATTAGAAAATAAAGATGTCCTGAGCATCCTTCGGGAGATAACAGGTTTCACCAGTCTCTTCGTAAAACTTAGCCTTCAAATGGCCTGGGAAATCCTTATGCTGAGCATACGCCTGAACAAAAGGATCGGTAATTCTTCTGAGAGTTTCAGTTTCAAAGTTTTCTTCCGTTGCCGGACCACGCAAACCACAGAGCACGTGGAGTTGAAACAGAGTAAGGTCATCATCAGAGAGGCGCAATTGGCCACCGATGGTCTTAAACATATCCCGACCGGTCTTGAACTCGAACACCTTATTCAGAGTCATCATGAACTGGATATCGTTCTTCACCAGATCAGACATAAACACCGGGTAGGCAATCTCAGCGAGTTGTGCTCGGGTGAATCCACCATTCTTGAGGTTTTGATCCTCAAGATACTTTAGGATTTCCATCTGAGAGTTAAACAGTTCCATGACCTTCCCCATTCATTATGACTAATTATAGCACAATGAATGGGGCTTGTCAAGAGGTTTATGCAGTTGCTTGTGCTTCTTCTTCAACCGTCAGTTCGGTGGTGATTGCTTTAACGCCATACTTGATACGATTCTTCATCCACTTGATGTACTTCTCGTTCTGAGCGTCGATAGGAATGATTTTGGAGCGGCGTAGCGACGACATCATGCGATTGATGTTGTATGCGTCCTGATCCAAGAAAACCTTCTCTGTCTTCTCGTAAATCTTGTTTTGGAAGGGACGATAACCGAATTCATCTTCAAAGATGCGAAGCAATGCTTCTGTCGTGAGCATTTCCAGTTTCTTGACCAATCTTGTAATGGCAACTTCATTGGTGAAGTCGGCATTGACACAAAACTGATAGGAATGGTAATTCAACCTTCCCAACAGAACTGCATCTTCGAGGTCCTGAACTTCATCGTAAATCACAATTGGAGTCATTTTTTATTCCTTTATATTAAGGCGAAAAAAACTGATTAATTGAGAGTTCTTATTCTCCACCAAACATCAGATCAAAAAGGATCGTATTGGAGATTTTCGAACCGTTGATTACTACGTCAATAGAAATGTCGTGAGCATAGATAATCAGCTCACCACGTTCCCATTTTTTGAGTTCTGCTTTTGAAGGTTCATGCCCATCATACTTTGCTAAGATGGATAACCAAAATCCTACAGGTTCTTCTGCCGAACCGAGTTTTTCTTTTAGTTGCTGGGGAGTAAGTTTAACCCCAACAATCAGATCGATATATTCGAGAATGTAGTCCAGCAGGTCGGTCGTTAGATGTTCTTGGTCACTGGTATATTTTGCAGAGGGATTATCATAAACCTCGACGAATTTATCATCCTCAGCACCAAATGGATGCTCAAACACATTCACATTGGATATTATTTCAATGTGATATTGTGTGAGGATTACTTCGTTGAGTCTTTCTATGATGTACATGCGGCCCCTTGATTAGATACAACTTCCATACTATGAATTATACATTAGGATGTATGGATTGTCAAGGTCTAAACAAAAAGATGCCAGGTTTTACCCTGGCATCTTTCCCTTGGCTCCCTGAGCTCCCCTTATTCTACGTCTTGCCAATAATCAAGACTGAAATTGGCGTTGGAATTCTCGAATTGTTCCAACAGGTTCTTGCGATCACCTGGAGGAATATCAACAGTCTTGCTTGCAACAGCGCTCAACACGAAAGAAGTGATGTCGTTGTCTTCCAAACGACCCGGCTTGTCCCACAGCGGAACACTGAATACCGGCTTGGTAGCAACAATGCGTTGACCTTCCTTCTTGCTAAAGGATGGTTCGCCCTTCTTGTGGTTGCAGATTGCGTAGCTGAAATTCACCACGCGGTTCTTGTAATCGAGTGCCAGTTTCAGAGTAACACCCTTCTGGCTGTCGATTTCACCGTAACAGTCGGTCGGACGAATGTAGCGATACAGTGTCGGACTGTTCTCGGTAGAGTATTCTTTTTTGGATTTTTTGGATTTCTTGCCGGTTTGTTCGGTGACCGGAAACGGCCATGCGGCGGTAGGAGCAGTTTTAACACCATCAAGTGGGCCAGCCATCTGCACACGCAGAGCTTGCAGTTCAGCCAATACAGCCTTCAACAGTTTCTTGGACATTGTGATTCCCTTTCAAATTGGTTGATGGTGCCGGATGTCTGACTCGAACAGACGACCTACCGCTTACAAGGCGGTTGCTCTACCAACTGAGCTAATCCGGCATACTTAGGATTAAGTAACCTATTATATCACAAAGGCTACTTGGTTTGCAGTTTTTTGTTGAAATCTGCGACCAATTTTTCGTGGGTTTCGGCATTACAATACAGAACCCACTCAGCTGAGGATTTGACCCCATCCTTATCAAGCAACCAATGTCCAATGATGGTAATTGCCACATCTTCTTTCACATTGCGCTCAATACTGAAAACATCGATGTTATTGAAGTCCAACAACATAGAAGCAGTTGATGCTTCTTCACGAATACGTTTTTGCAAATTTTCCAATTCAGTTTGGAGTGCATCAACCTTCAATGCCAGAGCATCGTTTTTCAAAATCAACGATGCATTTTCCTGACGAAGTTTTGCAGCATCACTAAAAACAGAATAATTGCGATTCCAAAACATCATTTCTCCAATAAACAAAATAGCTGAGACAGGCAAGGTATTACGATAACCCGGCAAAGGACTACCAACCTTTTATATCTCACTTATGATGGATCACCCTCAAAAGTGCCTTCCATCACTCTAAACCAGTGGTGCCCCGGGCCAGACTCGAACTGGCACGTCTTTCAACGGCGGATTTTGAATCCGCTGCGTCTACCGATTCCGCCACCGGGGCATTCTGAATTCTTCAAAAAACCAAATTCATACAATCTATATATGAGATTATACAAAAGATTTTTGAAAAAATCAATCTTTTTCTGTCTTGAAAGTCACAAAAATTTCTTCTACGAAGCAATCTTCCAGAGGACAACAAACATCCACAGGACATTCATGCTCACACGCACATTCATGGAATGTTTGATCAGTCTGAACAAAAGTTTGTGCAACTTTACAGAAAGTGATGTCTGCTAACATGATAACCTCCATCAAAATAGATGGTGGTGCCCTATCCTATCACTAAGATAGGGCATCATCAAGTTTTATAAAGAACTGTTACTACCTACTACTGATTATACAGAAATTCTAATTACTTTACGTGGCAAGCCAAACAAATAGCTGAGCCCGCTGTTGCGACTCTCATAAAGTTGACTTCTCCACTGTTCTTTGGTTCCACATGTGGATCATGGCAACTTGCACATTCCACGGATGGTCTAATTGTTCCACCAGTAAATGTTCTGGAATACAGAGCAATGTCCGTTTTCTGACGAACACCATCAGTATTCACATCAACCCAAAATACCTGATTGCCATTAACCAACTTTGTCACCGGTGCCTTGAAATCTGCATCAGTACATGTACCAGATACAGAGGTACCGGAACCTGTGATACCACCACCACAATATTCAATACCGATTGGGTGATCATTCTGTAAGTCTGTTCCAATGTTGGAAACACCGGCCCCCAACTTACCTTCGGTTGACACATTACCACCCCATGTCCAACCTAACCCGTTGGTACCGCCGCCGGTTGCATCATATCCACCAGATCCCGGCGCATTGATGATGTTATCCATAGCCTGTGTGCCATCATGACACGACAAACATGCCAGTGAGATTGAGCCAACTGGTAAAATTTCACCATCAATAGATGAACTATTCATAGATGCATATGTGGTGTATGATGTTCCGGTATTAATCTTCTTATTCCACAATGGAACCGGTGCGGATGTATCCGAAGCGTGTGGTGTATGACAAAAAACACAGATTTCCGCCGTACCATCGGATGTTTTGTTTGAACCGGGATTACCTGCAGAGGTGCCCAGATTGTGTTTTGTGTTTGCAATACCTGCAAAGGCGGTTGACGCCAAACACATTGAAACTGCTACTACTAAACTTCTCAAATAACTCGACATGATATTTTCCTCCATATTTCTTCAACCAAACGGGATTGTCTAGTTGATACGGAAGTATGTCTAGTTTTCTAAGACATCAATACGAGTAATAAGGACATACTACCGTATTGAACCCCTCTACCGATCGTGTCGTGCAACCATCCTAATATGATTGCGTGTAGCAGGTTTTCGATATGGTGCCTGTTATGTGATACAACCACTGGGTATCAGTATCACCACTCAGGCACGTATGTTCTTATGACATCCTTTCAATGTTATTCTATCAAAAAGTTACAACTCTTTGATACCCTTACACTTATTTATTATACAAAAATAAGGGTTTAAACAAAATATATGACTTTTGTTGTAAATATTTGGTCGGCGTGGATGGAGTCGAACCATCTCTCTCGTGTTATGTCAGAGCCTGGCCAGGCACATCAACACGCGGGTCCCCGCCCCGACTAGTATCACGCCAGATCGTTAAGAAACGATGAATTCAAGAATCTTTCCAAGGATAACAGCACCAACTCCCATTGCTGCAGTCATCAATAGAACGATTCCAACACCCCTCACCGCCTCTAATTCTTTACGCATAGCATCCCTTTCAGAAAAGTTCAACATGAGCACTGGCTTCCATCGGAGGTTGCTTCACAGTGTTCTCAATGTCGTGGATACTGAGACACAGAAAATCTTCCGGAACTTCATTGCGAAGAACATTATCAATGCGATCAGCCAGAATTCCGTAGGTTACATCGCCACGGACCACAATCACATACTTTGGATGTTGATCATCATCGCCTGTATAGAGACGGGAGAGATCGACCACCGGAACCAACTCTCCATGAAATGAAAACATTCCAACCAATGCAGGGTTAGTGCCAGGTACATGGGTAATGATTGGGGTAGGGATTGTGGCGACTGCCTCGTCAATCCGCACTGCGTATGATTGTTCGTTGATTGTGAAACCGATGAAGTCCATTTTGTCACACCGTTCTGTTATTCAACAACACCATTTTAACAGAAGGGATTTACTATGTCAAGAGAAATAAAAAAAGTGCCAATCACACACCCCTGTGACCCCAGCCTTTCGGTAGGTGCCTTTACGGTCTGACACTGAAACTGGCCTGCCGAGAGGGATTCGAACCCCCGACCCTCAGCTTAGAAGGCTGATGCTCTATCCAGCTGAGCTATCGGCAGATAAGGTCTTATATGGTAGGACACTCAACTTACTTATGATCAGAAACCACTCAATCTCCTTGGAGATTCCACCTATCCGATCAATTCAGCAAGTATCCTTGCATATAAAACCAATGTTAGCTATCTACTGTTCGTACTATCTGGACTTAGTCTAATTCGTCCCGAACTCCGCATCTTTTTAACACAAGTCCTGCGGTTGCTTGTGAGCTAACACTGATTTTTTAAAGAACTGGCCTGCCCTGAGGGATTCGAACCCCCGACCTACGGCTTAGAAGGCCGTTGCTCTATCCAGCTGAGCTAAGGGCAGATGTATTGAGTAAAACCACACAATGGACTCGAACCATTCAGTCTCCCGCCGGAAACCGCCTACCATGGAACCCTAGGCCTTTGGGCTGTGTGGCTTTACTAAATACACCTTTACTACAATAACTACATTATACACTACTTTGCTTCATTCTGCAAGTATTTGATGGTGCCCGGGACCGGACTCGAACCGGTACAGCCGAAGCCGAGGGATTTTCTTACCACACTTAGTTACCTAAGCCGACTTTCGCCGTTGTAGTCTGGACTATACCTTAACCATAGCTTTCGCCTTAGGTTTGCGCCGTCTAGTCTCTACACCTTCAACAAACATTTCTGCTTGAAGCTTGGCTCGGTATTGTCCTATCACTAGGAGTTCCACCGAATTTGACGCATTCTACATTGGAGGTTTCCCCCCATGCACTCAAATTTTCATAAGTCCCTTGTGTCTACCAATTTCACCACCCGGGCATCAAATATTTTAAAGAACGTTTCCAACTAACCAACAGAGTCTATTATACAGATTCCAAACAGAAAAATCAACCTTTATGCCACTCTCTCTTTTCTTTTTTTAAGCCCTTCTGAAATCTTCCTTCGATGCTCTTCGGACTTAGGTATTCCCTTGTTTGCCCTACCACCAGCACTCTTGTTTCCGATTCCATTCATCCTTACAGCTTCTTCATAACCATACTTATCCACTGTCCTATCCCAAACACTCTTCCAGGTACCATTTTCCTTCTGATCCTCAATATTGTCATTGTAGGATCCCCAGTACATGTGTTCTGGATTGGAACATTTTTCATTGTGACAAGCATGACACAAAACTATCTTCTTATCAATGAATATTTCGGTACCCAACTTATCAGCCAATAACCCCCTGAATAATGTAGAGTATCCACCACGTTCATTGCAAGGTGTTTCTAATCGTAAGTGTCGCCTTCGTTCTTCCCTTGTTTTGTCTAAGTAGCTCATTGTTGTCTCCTTCATAATTTATTTATGTCGGAAGACACAACGGAAACGCAAAAAGCCTGTTTACCAGGCAAATTTATTTTTTTGGTGAAACGGACCAATCAGCGTGAACGATGTAGAGTGCTCCATTGAAGGAGAACTCACCCTTGATAACATCGACCATACCTTTGACGGTGATAGGATGCTGGCTCAGAGAACGACGGAACTCGATATCCTTTTCACGCATGACGAAATCAACGTCTTTGTATCCGTTGTAGTCTGCGAAGGTCACCAATGCTCTCGCTACCATGTTACTCTCCTAATCAATCTATAGAACGATTATACACTATCATGCACTCGTTGTCCAGTTCTTGGATAAATAATTTAAAATAAGCCTAAAGTTTCCAAGAAAAATACAGATAATATAGGTATAGGTAAAACGAAAGGGGTCATCATGGGCATCGAAAAAATTTCAACTGGTAATGTTCAACAAATTCAGAACCAACGAGTTGCCGAGCAAAAGCAGCAACAGGTTAAGGATGAACAGAACCGTAGCGAACAATCAGAGGTAAAAATCAGTGACGAAGCCCTCAGACTTCAAAATCGTGAAACTTCAACTGTGGATCATCAGAAGATCAATGAGATCAAAAAAGCCATTGATAATGGTACATTTAAAGTCGATTCAGAGAAGATCGCTGAAAGAATGCAACAGGAAGCAGTAGAAATGATGCGTCGTAGAGTCCAACAGGCTTACAATGTCAAAAACAAAAATGAGGGAGTGTTAGGTTCTTAACACTCCCCCAATCTTATCACTCATTCCATTGGAATACGATTTCGTTGAAACCTTCGGCGTAAGTCGGTAGAGAATATCTGATACACATATCCTCCAGCACATGACCGGGAATGTACTTACCGGTCAAATTTGCTCTGTTTTTATTACGCTTTTTCAGTTCCTCAAAGCCAGTCAAGAAAACCACAGCTTTCTTGTCGTATTTGGCGAACTCATTGATCCAACGTCTGCGACCCTTCTTGCTCATGTTGGTCATATCAATAACCACACTCACACCGGCATTTCTTGCATCCGCAATGGTAGTGTTTAACACACCATCAACTTCGGCATCAGAAACATCCTTGTTGGCATTCAGGAACTTGAAAGCCTCATTGTAGTTCAAACCACGCTTTGCACCAACTTCTTCTACCAGTGCATCACGGGAGATAACCACAGCACCATTGGCATTGTTGGCGATCCAGGTGGATTTACCCGAACATGGAGGACCAACAAGTACCATCAACTGAGGATTACCAGTGTTCTTCATCGGTTGAATGCCGTAGCTCAACTGATCGATGATAGGACGGAAGTGATCCGGCAAATCATTGGTGATGTTGGTTACTCGACCAGCTTCCCAGAATCGACCGAACGAATCAGCCCAAACCTGATAGGTCAAGTTTTCCAACAGTTCTCGCTCACCCTTGAAGGTTTCCATGATGTCACCCTTGATAGTACCATCAGACTTGACGAAGTGGAACAATTCACCATGCAGAGCCACAAGCTTGTGAATCATAATCTTATCCTTCAAAGGGATTTCAGCCTTGTTCAGGATATCAATCGCCATAAAGGAAGACAGACCCTCATGTCCATGGAAAGCAACACGCTTGGTTTCATCATTGATTCTGCGAGCGCCAGGCTTACCAATGTCGTGAAGCAAAGACGACCAACGAACCACATCATTGTCAGGTGCGACTTCTCTCGCCATCAAACACACCATCATGGTATGCGTGAAGACATCCCCCTCCAAATGATAGGGATTCAACAGAGTCTCGTCATAGTGGTGTTGAGCCTCCTTCATGGACTTAACCAATTCAGGATGCTCCAACTGAAACCACGAAACAAGCTCGTTGGTATTAGATTTCAAATGTACAGTCATCTTGCTCCTTTTCTATTCTACCACACTATGTAACCAGTGCGAAATTCTTTTTACCTTTCCTGACAAGCAGGGGCTTCAACACATTCAATTCCATCTGTTCGCTAACCTTGACAGGCGGCTTACCCTTCTCAAACAGCACCACAGCGTTCTCCTTGATGCTTTGGGTGGCTTTGGTGATAGAACCAACCAGTTCAGTTTCAACCAGCACAGACTTGATATCGTGTACGGTTGCCACATCTTTGCTGGATACAGGGATGATAGATTTCAGCATCTCAATACCAGCATCAGACAGGTTGAATTCCTTGCCAGAGAAAAGAAGATCAGCAACCTCTCTCACACTCTGACACACTTCTGCCCCATGAATCATCGTAGTAACCTCGATAGCCAATGCTTTCTGAGCCAAACGAAGTTCCGGAGAATTCTTGGTCTTGTCCTCAAGGTCCGCAATGGTTGCCTGATCCAGGAAGGTGAAGAACTTGAGCAACTTGATAACATCATCATCAGAAGTATTCAACCAGAACTGGAAGAACTCCCAGGGAGTTGTTTTCTCAGCGCTCAACCACACCGTACCCTTTTCGGACTTACCAAACTTCGCACCATCAGATTTCACCAACAGCGGGAAGGTCAGTGCCACTCCGTCCAAATTGTTTTTCCGCAACAGGTCCAGACCAGAACACATATTACCAAACTGATCGGAACCACCAATCTGCAGCTTACAACCATGTTGCTTTGCCAAATGGAGAAAATCGTTCCCCTGAAAAAGCATGTAGCTAAATTCAGTGAAAGACAACCCATCCCCATTCAGTCTGGATGTTACAGAATCACGCGCCAGCATAGAGTTGACGGTGAAATTCTTACCAACCACCCGCATGAACTCAATGACAGACATATTCTTCGTCCAGTCAATGTTATTCACTGTAGGGACCTGCGTAATCTTTGTGATCTGCTTCTCAATGGAAGCACTGTTCTGGAGGACCAAATCTTCCAGCAACATATCACGTTCTTGAGTTTTCCCACTAGGGTCCCCAATCAACCCTGTAGCGCCTCCAACCAATGCCAGAGGATTGTGCCCATGTTGTTTGAATCGCATCAGACAGATCATCGGAATGAGATTACCAACATGCAGAGAATCCGAAGTGGGATCGAAACCGCAGTACAGGGTGATTTTACCCTCGTCCAACAGTTTCGTCAGGGCTGTCTCATCGGTGCATTGATTAAACAACCCACGCCATTTCAGATCTTCAACAAGTGTGTTCATGGTAACTCCCTAAGTTAATACTACAATTATACCAAATGAAGGGAGCAGAGTCAAGATTTTAGAGCAAAAAAAAGCCCATCCGAAGATGAGCTTTTTGGTGTTTGTCTTGTTTAAGCAGCCTTGACTTTCCCATCCCATCTGACTAAAATTTCTTTGTTGAAATCATAACCGCCTGGAATACCAACATTTCCATACTGGTTGATTTTTTTGTATTGTTCCTGTGCTGTTTTGTTTGTACCGATAACAATAGCGAATGTCTCAGGTTGTACTTGTGGAACAACCAAGGATTGATCTAATCCAAAAAATGCGGCGATCTCTGCTCTGCCATCTGTCTCGGGTGCTTTTGGTAAACTTCTTTTTCTCAACATGGTGTCATTCCTTTTAAATTGATTTTACCTTATTTATACAGGTATTCGGGATTTTAAAAAGAATTTGTTTGGCGACCAGTAGGGGACTCGAACCCCTGACCTCCGCCGTGACAGGGCGGCGTTCTAACCAACTGAACTAACTGGCCAAAGTGAATGGTGGGACTTGACGGGGTCGAACCGCCGACATCCTCCTTGTAAGGGAGGCGCTCTACCAACTGAGCTAAAGTCCCATTAGGATAAAAGCGATTATGATGTTTGACGTTTTCCAATAAGCGATGTAATCATAATCTGTAATTCCTAAATTAAATTATACAAAAAATATGCCTCAAAGTCAAGGCAATTTTCAAAAATCTTTTTGGTTGGACCAACTGGGATCGAACCAGTGACCTCACCCTTATCAGGGGTGTGCTCTACCAACTGAGCTATGGTCCAATCAAATGAAAATAAATATCAAGTAATAATATCATTGGTAATTCTATCTGGAATAAAATTATTCATTCTCAGAATCAAAGATGCAAGATTATCCACACTATCACCAAATATAGAAATATTCAATATCATACATACATCAAGATACGTACCAATAGAAACTGTTGCATCACCACTTTCTATTCTTCTATAGGTTTCCCTACCAATGTCTAATGCATTGGAAATTTCTAATGCAGTATAACCATATTCTATTCTTGTCATTCTGATAAGATTACTCAGAATGTCGAGCAATTTTTTTGTTTTGTCCGATTTGTCTTTTAGTGTTACGCTTGGCAGGCAACGCCCATTGTAATAATCTTCCGATTTATTTACATTCAAAGTTCTATGTAACAATTTTTCATACTTTGCAGCTTCATCATATGTATCAAACAATTCTAAGATTTCATATTTGAATATATGAGGAAATTCTTTTTGCAGTTTTAAAAAACTTTTATTTGTGCTTGAGCTAAAATATTCTTTGCCAAGATCTTCGGATGGATCAATAACACAACTTCGGGAACCAATATATGATTTGTTGTTTGTTGTGTTTGTTATTTTATAAACATAATTGTTCATATCTTGATACACAGGGTATCATAAAACGAGCAATACACGAGTTATTGCTCGTTTTATGGGACAAATTACTGTGCTGCTGGTGCCTCTGCTGGAGTAGCTTCTGCCGGTGCAGCCTCAGGGGCTGGTACGGTAGGAAGTGTCGAAGTTTCTGCAACCAACTTCTCAATCAATGCCGACTTGGCAAAGTTAGTAATCGATGTCTGTAAGGACAAACGACCCAACTCACCTTCAACCTTTTGAAGATCGCTCAACAGACCCTTTGCCGTTGTGGTCAATGTTGCTGCGTCATAATGATTTTCGCCAACTCTAATAATATCCATTTTGATTTCCTTTTTGTTGTGGTTGATTTAATATTTTATTTTACAAAAATCAACCAACTTCCCTTGAGAAAATCAAAACCAACAAGAAAAGAATCAGGATTGCTTCTCCAATGTACCCGGAAGCATTAGCTATGAATAGAAACACCTTATCCTTCAACGACATTTTTTCATTGCTCATTTTAAAGTCCTTTACCCGCCTCACAAGCTGCTGTAAGATTGGAATGTTCCGAAATGTAGGAATAACCATCACCTACCTGTTTGTAAAGTTTCCATGGAGAATAACTATCCGAATGTCCTCTAAACACCAACATCCAACCAGATGCAAAGAGGGGGTAGAAGTTCACCAACCCGTTTTGTTCTTCAACTCTGAATTCCATTATATCACCATCCTTTTAAAATGTGTATGGTGTATTTTACATTACTTGGTCATCTGACCCAATGATTTGTATCCTGATCCCGTAGGATGGATTCTATCTGCACTGAGTTGACCAGAAGTAATAGTGATTGTAGAATCACCAAATTCACGAGCCAGTTTTTTAACTGCTTCGTACTGTGATGGTTTCAAAGTCTTGCTAGGAACAATCCACCAAACCTTCTTAGCGCTGGTTTTAAGCCGCAAGGTGCGAAGATTATGATAGGTATTGATCTTATCCGTATCGTTCGTTCCTAAGCTGATTATAGCCGTTTTAAATGGTTCTGATGGAACTGGATAGGATGATAGGAATTTTGTGGAATTGATTCCTGACTTGACGTGTGATACACATTCCTGTCTATAATGAGCAATCCCATATCCGATGGAATCACCCATAATCAAACATTCAAGCATTTTTGTTTTGTTGTAGAAGTTTCAAATTCAGGACAAAGTTTTCTACTGTGAGTTTGGTTGCTGTCGCAAGCAACATCATATCTCTTGTATCGGCTTCCATCCCCAAATACATTTCGAGGATGTTTCCAGCCATCATACTGTAGGCTTCATCTTCACTGATTGATAACATACCCCAATCAATAGGGTCTTCCATTTCAATTTCTTTAGCCATTTCGGCTATTTGTTCGGTTAACGATAGCTTAGATGCCATTCTTATTTACCTTTTATATGTAATGGTCGGAGTACAAGGATTCGAACCTTGGACCTCCTGCTCCCAAAGCAGGCGCACTACCAGGCTGTGCTACACTCCGAATTGTTCGGTGGTCGGAGATGAGAGATTCGAACTCCCGACATCCTGCTCCCAAAGCAGGCGGTCTACCAGGCTGACCTAATCTCCGAACTGTATTAAAACAAATTCTAAAAGTTATTTAGTAATACTTTTTAGAATTTACTCTAACTTTACTACTTTTTTGTTGGTGGGGGCACTCGGGATCGAACCGAGGACATTCTGATTAAGAGTCAGATACTCTACCAACTGAGTTATACCCCCATTGATTTCTTTGTGGTGGGGGCACAGAGACTCGAACTCTGGACATTCCGGTTAAAAGCCGGATGCTCTAAACCAACTGAGCTATACCCCCATGGGTTTGTCACTTTCGTTCGATTTTCGTTTCATTTTGATGCTCCTCAGATGTTTGTTTGTTGATTGATTCAATACTTAAATTATACAAAAAAAACTGCCATTTGTAAAGGGTTTTTCAACCGATTACTAAAAAAATTTTGGTGGTGATAGAGGGAGTCGAACCCCCGACCGTCTCCGTATGAAGGAGCTGCTCTACCAACTGAGCTACATCACCATCTTCACACTGCACTGAGGACTCGAACCTCAGATCTACAGGCGATTACCTGCGGCTGTGCCGTTTAGCATATACAGTGTACGTTCCAGACAGCAGCGTGAGAAGGCCACGTATATTGAAAGTCGTCGTTCATCCGTCGTTATCCCTTCCACTCCCGGAGACACTTTGGCGAAATTCATTTCCTCTGCTGTACAACCTTTTCAACTCCAATCCCACCAGCAACTACGGGGATTAGCTTCAAACAGTGGCTCGTAGTTTTCAGGATTTTTCATCCAACGAACAAGTTCCTGCTTGTTGATACTTCTGTTTTCACGCATTCTGGCATTACGATACTCTCTGCCTGGAGAAAATGCATTACCATTGGAACTTTCACCGTGAAGCATTTGCCAGGTTTTGAATCGTTCTGTTTTAGTAGGTTCACGATAGGTATAACGTGGACCATCCCAATCAGGCTCATTCCATTCAAAGTGGCAATCGTATTCCGTGTAGTATCCAGCGGTTTTGAAACCATCTGGAATCCAATGGCCTCCACGACCATGCGTTCTCTTACTATTCTTTCTTCTTACTGTTCTGCTCATTTCTGTCTCCTCTAGGTTAAATAACCTAGCGAGACATCTTAACCTCACTCATTTTCATTTTGTCGTCCTTCCAAATTCAAAAAGAGGGTTATTGAATATCCGCCCACCCACAGTCCTGTGTTTCGTATTACTTGGCTCTTTACGCTTGCCACCCGCTGATCACTGGTCGTTCGGGTACCGAAGTTCCCTTAGATTCGTGAGTATTCTGGTGCCTATCAAGGGAATTGAACCCCTAACCTCTCCCATACCAAGGGAGTGCTCTGCCAATTGAGCTAGATGGGCATTAATATACTGTAGTGATGATTATCATCTGTTCATCTGGATCCCAAACATAACAGACCTTGTACTGGCCTATCCTTACTCTCTGCTTGAATCCGTTCAGATGACACTCAAAAACACATTGTAAAACATTTTGGTTGAAATATCTACGAATCTCTTTGACAGTTTCTTTATCACCGTCAAATCGGCTTATAAATCTTTCACCAAAATGCTTTGTAAATTTCCAATGGGGTTTTAATATCATTTTTTGGCTCCGGAGGTTGGGATCGAACCAACGACCAAGTGATTAACAGTCACCTACTCTACCGCTGAGCTACACCGGAATTGTCCTCAATCTTGCACAGATCCCTTGTGTTTGTCTTTGCGATAAAACTTGGTTTTATCTCGACACACTCGGCATTTGTACAAGGGTTGCATCACCATTGCTTTGGCAACACCCTTATTCTTGTTGAAACCCTTCTTCATGATCGTTCTCCATTAATTTATAGATACATTATAAACCCTTTCAGACCATCTGTCAAGGCTTTTTTGCTATGAAACCAAACATTTTAAAAATTCTTCCCAGTCCCTCAGTTCTTGTTCGTAAGGAATCGGACCACCATAAATCGACATTATAGGGGTGACATGTGCTGCAGAATCCACTATAAAATCGTGATATTCATCACTCAACTGGTTGTAATCTTGTACCGTTTGCTGATCCAAAAACATATCGTTCTCCTGTATCGTAGTAGTTGCTACAATACAAATAACGTTTATGTAAGGAAAAAGATTACAGACGTTGTGTAACATATGGTAATCAAATACTGTAGCCTGCATTATCACAGAGCATGGGAACTTAATCCATGTTGATGTGGGGTACTTTCGATGCCACAGGACGACTTATTCTTCCAGAAATTATCCAGGTAAGTATGACGTATCAGGTCCCACCGTATGAGCATTTGATTATATGGAAGAACACTCACTCATATCGGTCGTTAGCTTCTATATACTGATGTGCCCGATCCGAATACAACAACCTTGTACTTTGGCCGTCAATCTTACGTCACATCCAGAAGGATCACCAACATCGCTAGCATGTGGGTCAACCGAGTGTTCTTCAATATAATGACCGTCTTTCCGGCCTGCCAGGTTCAGCATGAGAGGCTCGATTTTCCCCCTCCGTTTGTGCCTTAGGCGAGTTTTACTCGAGTTTGCCCACCCTTCCACATTTGATAGTTTCGAACCTATCAAAATTCTTTTGTTCGCTTCTGGTTACTTAGTTCCAGAACCACCCTGACGTGTTGGCAGTTTATCCACCCGTAGGGCAGACCTTTCTCTACGAGGTATTTTCTACACAAATACCTAAAGACTGATTGTGCAAATCAACAATGTGCTGCCCAACCTTATCACCAACATTAAATGCAATGCTGGTGCGGACTACAAATTCTTTTGCCCCTCGATGATCCGGCGCTTTTTTCACCGTTTCTTCTTCGGAGAATATGTGTCCATTCTCTAAGAACCATCTATGCTTCATTAACTACTACTCCAAAAAAGGTGTAATTGCTACACTCTATTATACTACAAAAACTGGCTTCGTCGACAGGGATCGAACCTGTGTCGCGGGCTTCAAATCGCGTATGCTGGGTGCCCGTGTTCTACCGAAGTGATACCCTCATAACCCCTCAGTGCCTTATCTCTGCCTTCACTCATTTCGACCTGTCCGGCACTTCCCCGGCTCACAGTGTTTGGTTTTTAAGCCTACGCGATTGTTATCTACTTTGACCTACTAACAGCCTTATCTCACCTACTCATTACTACTCTTTCACCCACTCTGAACTACAACGAAACAAAAACTGGCTCTGGTGGCTGGGATCGAACCAACGACATCCTGATTAACAGTCAGGCGTTCTACCGCTGAACTACACCAGAATTGATTGTTTATAGTAGAAGTTCCATCGTGTGCTCGTATACTCACCTACTTACTGGCGCCAGCATCATAGGACTCTCGTCGTCTGCAATGATAGATAAATGGCCTCGATAGCCAACCTTCTACTATAAACAATTCAAATTTGCTCTATTGGACAGGCTCTCTATTACATCTAAGCGTCTCCAACCTCCGCGGTTAGCACATTAAGCTTAAACATATCCTATTCCACACCGTTCGCGACCGTTGTGTCTTCAAATATGCCTCATGCCCTCCAGCCCCACCCCCGTCGGGGTCGTCATCAGCCAGGTTCCAGTATGCTACCGTCCAATACAGCAAACTTAATTCCAATCATCCCCGTCAAGCCATTCAACAGTGCCCAAAGCACCATCTTCAAAGGCTTTCCAAAGGTCCTTCATTACTTCAATAAACTTTTCCCACATTTTATTACCCCTTCATAATGGTGCAGAGACCAGGACTCGAACCTGGAAGACTACCAAGTCTCGCCAGCGGTTGCGCCACTGACTTACGGAATTGAACCGCACTGTGTATGCCTACACGCGTCTACCGGTTTCGCCATCTCTGCAAATCTTTAACAGTGAAGCCCTCACGTCCTCTTACTCTTGGGCTATCCCTACCTTGCCTTCTCATGTGTAACCCCGAAAGACGATCCGAATTACACCGGGTGGCTCCCTTGCGAGGAGACTGTTAAATTTCAAATCTATTATATCAACTACAGTGATATATGTCAAGTGTTCTGGTACATCTGGTTGGACTCGAACCAACATTGTCTTCCATGTCAAGGAAGGTACTAACCTCTCATACCACAGATGCCCTATTTGGCGCCGGTCGTCCCAGACGTGAAGTAGAGTGCGGCGAACTCACTCGCTTACCAGAAAGTAACTTAATACTCGCTTTTACTTACCGACATTGTTTGGTGGTGATGACTGGAATCGAACCAGTGTGACTAGGCGACCAATGCATTACTACTGGATAGCTATTCCTCGGTACACGCGCTTCCTTAGCGACCCTTACGCAGAGCCATTCAGTGCATCCGCAAACCATGGGGAAATCACTTTATGCCATCGCTCCTATTACGGAATCCTGTACCTGTTCATGTTTCAGGTGCATTTCCTCTCTGCCACATCACCGTGTTTTGGTAGCTCCGGACAGTTTCGAAATGTCGACCTATCGCTTATCAAGCGATTGCTCTTCCTCTGAGCTACGGAGCTATTCAATTACTCTTTCAACAACTTTTGAAGATTGTATAACACATCTTCCAAAATGTCAACCTTTGCGTCGCATTTGATGTAATATTCTTCTGGATTGTAGGGGCCTGGATCAGAATAAGACTTGATCTCACCCTCCACATACTCGATCATTCGCTTGATCTTCGAACATTCACACATCATAACGCTCCTATGTTTGGTGGAAGTAGTCGGGATCGAACCGACAACCTCCTGCTTGCAAGGCAGGCGCTCTCCCAATTGAGCTATACCCCCATTTGTATTTGGAGTAACACAGTCTAAGTAAGAAGTGGTGGATTCGAACCATCCTTTGCAACCCTGAACTTCTCATGCCCGCTTAGATCAGGCCTGTGTTACTTCAAATACAAACAATTCTTTTATCAGTATTCATAGTAGGTCCGGAGTCGAACCGGTCTTCGGCGCGCCCAGCAGGGTGCGTGCTACCCGTTACACTAAGCTACCCATCGAATGATTTTACTCTGTTTCTATCCACTATGCTCACGGTTGATCAGGCCGATATTACATAACTTCCTTAAACATTTCATCCTACCCAATGTTTAGAACACTGATAAAAAAACTGTGGCGACCTTGCGGAGAATCGAACTCCGTTCCCCTGATAGACAGTCAAGGATAATAGACCAATATAAGACAAGGCCGTTTAAAACTGGTATCACGTACGGGAATCGAACCCGTCTAGGTAGCGTGAAAGGCTACTGACCTAACCCAGAAGTCCAACGTGATATTAAAAAAGGTTAATCTGGCAGAGAGTGTGGGATTCGAACCCACGGGACCTCTTGCGAGATCCAACACCTTAGCAGGGTGCCGATTTCAGCCACTCATCCAACTCTCTATCTAAATGCTATGATAACACAGTGTCTAGTCTGTGTCAAGGGAAATTTGATGGTTGTCATCGTCTGTTTAAGGGGTTACTCTACCCCTCCTATGGTATGGCTGGTGTGCCAGTGACCTTAAAGTCATATTCCCTGTATGACATAGGATACTGTGGAACCCTGATGACTGGGCGCTTGGGAAGCCTTTATCAGAACCAAACTGGCAGAGCATATGGGAATCGAACCCATCTTTGCGACGTGAAAGGCCGCTGTCCTAAACCGATAGACGAATGCTCCATTGTCCTTATTTTACATCAAATTCTTCTCTTTTTCCAGGTATAATCGGCACCGTTTGGCAATTTGCCATTTTCTACCGCATCTACACCCATTTTTCCTACTTGGTCAGTGTTTTCACTGGCCATGGTTACAAATCGAAAGTTCTCATTTCTCAACCACTGCGTATGCTTCAACGCAACTGCCATATCTTCAAACTCTTCGCTACAAGCCAGACCACTATGATCCGACCAAAATACCTTAAATATTGTCAATTATTTTTCCTTTTCCACTCATCTGACAATTACAATTAAATCTCTCGGGGAAACTGTGCCTTTCCCCTTCCCCTACGACAAAACGCACAGTATGCAATAGGGAGTACTCCTTATGGTTCTTCAACCAATATTGAAACACACTGGTGACAATGTGTTTGAATATTGATGGATCCATTGGTTTCGGAACAAATTCCTCATTTCCCTCCGGTCCCCCTAGCTCAAAGCTCTAGGTAACTTATGTGCTGCCATAAACAAAAAACCCCAACATCCGTTTGGCCTGTTGGGGTTTTTGTTTGGTGTGAGATTAGGTGATTTTATTCTACCTTACCTCCAAAAACCCCATGAACGCTCTCAGGTTCATTGGCTGGGTTATTACTATCAATCATCGCAATGACAGCGGCAACTGCTAGCACGGACATTCTGGTGTCCATTTGTGCTTTAGCGATGATGTTGCTGGTTGCTTTCATTTCAATGATCCTGTTAAAAGTGTTTATGTTACAATTATACCTAAAAATTCTTGCTTGTCAAGTTTTTTTGAAACTTTTTTTGCCTATGTGCTTTTATTTATGTCACATACCCAAAAAAATTCTCTTATTTGCCTATTATACATAAAAAAAGGGGTTTGTCAACCCCTTTTCCACAATTTTTTTCTTGTGAGGTAGGAATTAGTCCTTCTTACCTGGGGTGGTCGATGTGTTGACGATGAACTGATACAACTCATTTGCCTTCGCTACGACATCAGCCGGGGTGTACATCTGTGGCTTGATGGTGGCGAGGTACTCTTGCATCTCAGCCATAGTCTTGTTCTGGTACTCTGCGGATTTTTCAACCATCTGCCAAGCCATGTTAGTAGCCTCAGTGTAAGATTGGTCGAACATTTCTTTTGCCATCTTCAAAACTTCAAGTCTTACTTCGAATGGGCTCTTGCTGCTATTTGACATAATATTTCTCCTTGTGTGATGTGTGTGTTGTCAATTTGATTTTTTGTCCAGTGAATCTAACTGGTGATACAAATGTCAATTATACAAAAAAAATCCGGATTATTGCCATTTGTGAATTTATTTATGTCGCATCTTCATCTTTTTGCCTTTGTTTCTCTTTTTCCTCCAAAACTTTATTGGATTCAACGACAAACCAACCAACAATAGCGAGGACAATGATGCCTCCGATAATTTCTCCCAACATCATTGCCCTCCTATCTTATTCGGCTTCGAAATAGACCGGTGTTGCCCGATCAAAAATAAATGCTTCACGGTTACTGATACTGGTAAAGCGTTTTTCCATAGAAACTTCACGAACAACACTTCGTTCAACCATATCACCTGGCTGATAGAGGCTCTTTGCACCCATTTCAGTAAGGGTGATAGGCTTCAAAATCTTTTCAGATCTGACGAAGCTACCTTCCTTGTACTTGGATGGAAGATCGACCCACTTAATACCCTTCTTTTCAAAGAGCATTTCAATCAGCTGGTTCTGGTTCTTCTTATCCAGTTCCTTGTGGCTGAAATGTGCTCTTGCAAGCATCTGGACACTGTTGCGGGTTGCGTCCTGAACTCTCCAAAGCAATGCGTTCCATGCTTCCAACTTAGTAGGAACCTGGAAAGCACGGCAATCGAATGAAGGCAGCTTTGCAGGTGTATCAGCACCTTTCAGGGCACTAAGGGCTGTATAGAACTTGATGGTTGCCAGTGCTGCCAAGTTGCTGATAATTTTGAATTTTTTACCAGCAAAAAACAGTTCGGACTTTGGATCATCAGTAAAGAGGATCAAAGTAATTTCATCTGACTGGGTATAACCCATAACTGCATTGGTTTCTGTTACCAGAAATTTTGTGGTTTCCACCATCGCCTGTGACATTTCATCGTCAAACGGGCGCTTGAACTTTTTGGTGTATGCACTGAATGATCGTCCATCAAGACGAATCACGATAGGCAAGCCCTTCATAAATTTTCCGAAAGTTTCTGCACTTTCGTAGTCTTTCATGCGGTCGCCAAGACTATCACTATCTCTGCTCATATCATTTTCCTTTGATATCAAATGGTTGTAGGTAGGAAGCAGCACTCTCACCGCCTCCATACAACTATTATACCAAAAAAATTTTGATTTTAGAAGGTTTTGTCCAAATCTAGGACTTCTGTGTATTCACCCACGATATTCAGTTTACCTAATTGCTTGACAGCTGGAAGGTCCTCTACTTTGAAATCTGGACCAACATCATAACTGAATGTCAGGTGTGGCTTGTATTCATCATAATCATATGTGGCACCCATCGACATGATTTCTTTGAATCTTTTGTGCATGTAATCACTGTCGTATTTCAGAACCAGACAAAATGTCTTTTCTGGTTTGAATGCATTTGGTGGGGATTCCCAAATTTCAAATGATGTTGGAATACCAATTTCTTCAACATTGGCAATGGGTGAAAATTTTGGGACTGGAACTCTTGAGTATGCCAGTGTGCTGTGAAAATCCTCTACTTTCAATAAGTTAGGGATTCCTGTTTCGTGTGCAAATTTGACGATTCGATCAACTGTTTCTGTTGAGAATCTAACGGCTGCGTACAACCCTTCTTTTTTTTCTTCTTTCAACAACTCTTTGACTTTCATAAAAAACTCCAATAAAATTAAGTATCTCCTGTCCTTTTTTTCATTGGTGTCTTGTTGAGAAAGTCAGTTATCAATATATAACAACCCATAATAACAATAAACGACACGAACAAAATTAGGGCAGTGACATATATTGATAATACAAAAATTATCCACAGAATTGAAAAAAGTATTTCAATACCAAAGAAAATTTTTTCAATGATGGTTTTCATTACTGTGGATCTAATCTGAGGAAGTGTAGAACATTATCGGTTGACGAAATATCTGTGAAGTTGTTCGTCTTTTTCATATGAATATTGAATACACATGTATAACAGGGTGATTCAATGTCCCAACGATCAACCAGTTTAGGCTTTCTTTTATGAACGCATTCACTACATTTTTCGCTGTTTTCCATAGTTTCCCAATTTAACATTACACCACCATAAAGTATTTGGCTCCCCGACCTGGGCTCGAACCAGGGACCTACGGATTAACAGTCCGGCGCTCTACCGACTGAGCTATCGAGGAATTATGGTGCCGGTTGTCGGATTTGAACTGACGACCTACCGCTTACAAGGCGGTTGCTCTACCCCTGAGCTAAACCGGCACAGATTGTTACACACAATTTTTATTTATGTCTAACAAATACTTATAGAGAAAATTTTACAAAAAATTTTCAAAAAAGTCAAGATTTTTTCAATAATTTTTGAAGGCTTCCATCAAGCTTTCAAATGCCGCTTGACCCTCTCTACGTGCGATCTCTTTTCTGGATTCTTCCTCCACAGATTTGATCAACAAATAGTCATCAAACATGGATTCCTCTTTTGGGTCCATATTTGCAGACCAGTACTCTCTGTCGGACTTGACACCATCTTCCAACACAAAAGGACCGGTACTTGGTTTTTTCACTTCATCACTCATTTTCATCTCCTTGTACAATTGTATCACAGGCTGCGTTGGATTACGACTTTTTCATATTGAGGTAGGCATAAGTATCATCAAGATCCTTCATATCCAACACTCCGGACCAATTCAGATGAACCCCTCTAAGCATTGGGATCGGCTTATGACCTTGCACACTCAAAGCTTGAATACTTAAAAGAGCCTTATATGATATAGAATACATATTGCCCGCAATCTTATACTCTTTAAAATTCATCAAGGCTATGTTTTTTGCAATGTTCTTGAGTTTTTCAGGTTCATCAAACGTGATGACAAATTCATCAGCACACTGATTAAATAGTTTCTCAACTACCAATCTCGATTGTGGTGTATCTCCACCAGCAATCAAATTCACCAAATTATTTGTTCCTTTTGTTTTATTCTTGGTGTTTTCATCAATGTATTTCGCCAGATCCTTGGAATCATATCTTAGAGCAGATACGACAAATGGAGCAACCGCTCTGATCCATGTGGCAATACCATCTATCTGCTTGTTATTTATAGGAACAAAACCATATCTGAACCATGCATAACCGCCAACATCAACGTTTGCTTCCAAAGTAATTCTATCAACACCCTCAGCCTTGTAAAGTTCTAGTGTGTCTTTAAAAAGTTGTTTGTTAATGCCCGTTGATCTAGCACCAGCAGGAACTTGTATCTTGTCCAAATGAACTGCAAATTTACCATCTTCCGCGGTGGTAAATGAATTTACATAGAAAAATTGATGTTCGGATGCTGCACTTTTACCAGTTTTAACGGAAACTTGCAAACCATTTGGAATCTTTTCAATGCCGAAATCAACTTCACCTTTTACAAAGTTCAAATATCCATTAACACTATTCAAGCTTTTTAATGAATCGGTTACTAACTTAGTTGTAAAATTTGCAACCTCAGTGCCATGCTCCAATTTAGCTTGATGATAGAAGGTACTTATTTTTGCATTGATTAAATCATTCACAGGAGTATCACTGCCTGTTAAGGCAACATGAAAGGTATCAGCCGATTCATTTGTCTGTAATAAATGTTGTAACTCAACAGTTTTATCTATTTTCTGACCTTTGATTTTCGCAAGTGCAGCAGATGCTTTTGCATTGATGATCTTCAATTCCTCTGTAGATTTCTCGATATTAACCGCTTTGGTTACTGGGTTTTTTGGTTGGGTTTCCGCAACCGATGCCTCATGGTGCCGTCCAATATCCTCAATGTTCTCAGGAGCATCATCTTTTTCCTGTTCAATACCATCTTTTGCATCCAGACCGGCAATGTATCCCTTAATCAACATTCTATCCTGTTGATTGATCTCTACATCTTTGTTAGCGAGCAATGCCTTTCCAATCAGAACGATTGCTCTTCTTTGGAAGGTTGCGGCTTGTTCAGTGTTTGATGCAAAATTCTGAACCATTGTATTATGCTTGAAGCTATCTTGTCCAGTTAAAGGGAGCAATAATGTGAAAAGATCACCAAAATAGTCCTTCTTGAGTTGGATTGTAGGTCTCTTACCTGCAACAATGGCTTTTTTCACCTTGTTAAAAGATGTCTGCAGACTCTTAACGCCAGCAGCATTCTGTTCGACCATTCCAGCAAGCATATTGGATACCACATTCTGCGAACCAAGCTGAACGATAGGTTGATCTGGATTAACAACCAACATCAATCTAAACAGGTTTCCAGCGGAAGTGTTTTTCAGGTATGCCTTGGTATTATCACCACCAGCTGGCAATGGCGCCTTCTCATTTAACAATTGTACTAATCTACTCATAACAATTCTTCCAATAAAGTTTTTATCTATTTATCACAAAATCAAAATTTCACTTTAGGATTATGTACGGTTATATCATATTTTTTAGTTTTCTTATTATATGCAACACCCATAATAAATGGGGTTCCTCTATATTTTGTGTTTGGCAAAAATCCAATCAAACGGTGAAAAGTTTCACTATCAACAATAGATTCAAAATCGGAAGCAGAGTATGTATGTTCAATAAAATAATTCTTTGATTGTATGACAAGGGAATCTCTATAGATCTTTCCAACTATTTTGCTCACATCTTCTTCTGACACTTCTCTCATTTTTATCCCTTTGAATAACTGATGGAATATTCTTTCTTATATTCCACATCATACAAACCATACTCATCACCATTGACAATAATGGGTTCAATAATATCCAATGTTTCTATTGCATTTTTGGTAAGATATTTCTTACTTTCAATATCAACAAGTCTATGGTCACTATTAACGGTAACTATGTCATGTCCATTAATATTGTAGAAACACACCAAACCATGCTCGCCGGGGTTGTTGTATTTTACCCAGTTCACCAAATCCTGAATCTTTACCTTCGCCTTATACTCTGGTTTAATCTTTAGTAGTTCTTGGCGGGCATTGTACCTGTATCCCTCTTCGTTTTTAATCTTGGTATCATTGAATTTTTTCAATTCTGATACTTTTCTATTGATTTCCATCTCAATCTTGTATTGAATCTTTCTTTCCATCAATTCGGATTCAGTGAAATATTCACATGTTTCGGCCTCCGGTGCCAAAGAAAGTTCAAATCGAATAGCAGTAGTTTGGATTCTGCTACCTTGATCTGCTGGTTTAGTTTTTACCTTTGAATAAGAGAAATGCAATATTGATTTTTCAGTGATTTCTTTCGCAGCTCTCTTGAGAATGTTACTATTGATTTTTGTCCATCCATCAGTATTCGAAGTTTCACCCAAATCAAAATCAACCATTTCAATAATTTCATCGAGGCTGAGTGTTACTGCCACAACAGTCGATCCTCTTGTTTTCTTTACAAGATTATCATATAATATGGTGGAATATTTACCTCTCAAGTCATACTTGTCATGTGTATAAAGTCTCTTGAATAACTCTTTGTTTTCTCTAAGTATTTTGATCAGCGATGTGCTGAGCATGATTGTAAAGCGTTTATCCAAATCTCGTTTTGCACCAAAGTCGGTAGAGGACAGGATATATTTCAACAAAAATGTAGTATTCTCCATGAACCGATCACTGCCCTCAGTATAATAGATGGCAGCGTGAGTTTTTGCCAAAGTGTCGAGAGTTGAATTGATCTCGGTAACAACCTTGTCGTCGAGTGAGGTATAACCCAAAGTAGATGCGAGGTCGTGGTAGGTCAAATCCAGCATATACACTGGTGAATTATAATCAACTGTATGACCTACATCGAACCTGGCATACATTTCGATGATGTTGATCAATACGTTCACCATATCGATCTCTCTCTTTGCCAGGTTCCAGATAATGTGTTTAAATTGCACGGGTTGCTCTCTGTTATTTTTGGTTTATTTATGCCTTTATCTTATCTCATTTTACAAAATCACTCAAAAATTTTTTTTGAGTTTTTTTCCAAAACCCTTGACAACACGGATAGATAAGGTATAATGGATTCATCATTTTTGAAAAGAGACTGACATGATTGTGTTGGATGTTCATGTGGCTGCTATCATCCTTGCATTTGCCGTGATGTTCCCGGTGTTGATCGACGTGTTCAACGCATACAAGGACTGGTTCAAGCGTTGGTGGGAGTCCCGACAAAAAAACTCTTGACTTTTTTTGTCAACTGAGATATAATTACCCTATCAACTGAAAAGGAGCGGGTCATGGAATTCACTTTCGAGGTCTATAAGAAGGACAAGCGGTGTAAGGGTGGTGAGAAGCTTGTCAAGAAGTATGACACGGATGTTTTTCCAAACCGTGAAGCAGCTGAAAAGTATGTCAAGGAAGAATTCATCCTTGATGGTTTTCGTGTAGAGATTCATGAAACCATGGTTGAGCGAATCAACCTAATGAGTGGGAAGCCATTCATGGAGCGGTATGATGTTCCCTATTACTGCTCACCATCGTCAGAAACTTACTGGTCGATGTAATTTTTTTGTATAATCAGTAAAGTATGTGGGACTGTAGCTCAGTTGGTTAGAGCGAGCGACTCATAATCGCTGGGTCGGGGGTTCAAGTCCCTCCAGTCCCACCACTTCATAAAATGCGCATGAGGGTAATCTAATTCAATCAAGAGGTGCCCAATGAAGGTCAAGTATAAAGTAAGTGTTAAACACAACCATTGTACAAATTGCGATCATGGGCGCTGCCATCTACCGCTAGATATCAATAAAGAATATGATGTAGTGAGAGAAGAAGAAGGATTCTACGAACTGATGGGCTGGGGATCCATGAAATTCAAGGCTAACTGCTTTGAAACATGTGATAATTCCCCCATAGAACTACATCCAAAAATTTCCCTTGACAAACTTCCCCCTTCGGTGTATAATTAGTCATATGATTAATTTTTGCAGCGATGGTGAGAGGAAATGCCGGTCAGAATTCCAAAACATAGGAAGTATCCACTAAGAAATATCCATATTGACATCAAGTGGGTCATTGACTCGTCCATCGCAGGTTGTGTGAATGGTGAGAAGGGTAGATACACCATATGGGTACATCTTTCCAATGATGTTGAGGATATCAGAGATACCATCATCCATGAACTGGCTCACATCCATGCTTATGAGTATTTCAGAAAAGTATTGGGTGACAAGGTTTTCTACTCTCACGCCCAGTTGCACAGAGACTTGATGGCACACTATGCTGAAAAGTGGAGTGATGAAGTCGACATGTTGTATGAGGCTTTGCAGTTCGCCGATGTTGATATCGTGGCTTGTGATGAAATGGAATTACAGGATATCGTCAGAAAGTACGCACACTACGTCAGAAACAAACACAAGAAAGAAGCGGTGCCAGCATGATAAACCTGTACCTTGATGATTTGCGGAACCCTCCACCAAACAGACGGTGGTTGGTTCTGCGATCCTCCACTGAGGCGATCGACTATGTGAAAAAGCATGGGATGCCAGAGTATTGCTCTTTCGATCACGATTTGGGTGGTGATGACACTACTATGGTGTTTCTCAAGTGGTTGGTTGATTATGATATCGATCACGATGGGAAGATCATTCCTGATTCTTTCACCTACGATATTCACAGTGCGAATCCGGTTGGAGTGAAAAATATTTCGGGTCTGTTGGAAAACTATTTAGAATTCCGCAAAAATCACCCATAAATATTTTTAGCCACTTACGGCATTTTGTGGTTATAAAAAGATTTATTGCTTTTACCTCCTATCGTTTTTTGCCTAGATAGATCTTTTTGAAAGTTGTTGTAACTCTACAACAACTTTTTTTTCGTCTTTTTTCCAATTTCCTATATAAATAGACTAATACTTTGGTGTGGATGCGTAACTATGTTGTTTTTTTACGACACTTTTTGTAGTAAAATTACAATTTTTTCGCCCAAAGTTGAAGGTTTTACAACACCGTTTGTAAAATTTTGTAGATTGTGAGTTAGCTGTACTGAGCCCTCACAGTCAGTTTAGTAACCCAGTACATTTATATAGGAGTTTCTATTATGAAACAAAACGTAATTTTAGCAATATTTGCTCTAATGGTATCAACCGCAGCTGTTGCGCAGTCAGACGTAGTAGTTTATGGCACGCTGGAGCAAACAATGGAATTCACTACAAAGAACCAAAATGGTAGAAAGAATACCAATATGGATTCTGGTGATTCCAAAATCGGTTTTAAAGTAAGGGAAGATTTGGGTGACGGTTTGAGAGCATTCGCCGTGATCGAATTCGATGTTAAAGCCGAAGGCAATTCAACAGTTGGTAACGATGGTCAGGCATTTGTTGGTCTTTCTTCAACACAGTTTGGTGCCATCAAGGCAGGTCAATACAAGAGCTTCACAGCTGACGCAGTTGACGTAACTATCAAGAAGTTTGAAGGTCGTAACTTTACAGCTGTTAAAGATGTTAAGTTGAACAATAGTGTGTCTTATGTTACACCAAAGTTCTATGGTTTCAGTGCAGGTGCCGCAGTTATTACTGACGGACAAAACGGCACAGCTACCGACAGACAGTATTTGGATGGTAATGAATACATGGTCAACTATGAGAATGGTGGCTTTGTTTCTGCATTGACATACTTGAAGACAAGAAAAGCTAACGGTGGTGTTGAAACAGCTAACACATTCTTAGGCGCATCCTACAAGTTGGGAGCATTTGATGTTAATGGTGGCTATGAGCATGACAACAACGGCACAACTTCCAAGAACATCTGGACAGTTGGTGGTGGTTGGGATGTAACCAGGAACAACACCCTCCGTGCGGCTTACAGCACCAAGGTTGATACATACAATGCTTACACATTGGAAGGCGTTCATAGTTTCTCCAAGAGAACAGCTGCGTATGCTAACTGGCAATCACAGCAAGGCAAAAATACTAACCCAGACGTGAATGTTTTGGGTATGGGTCTGCGCCATAACTTCTGATCATCCAATGATCCGATAAAAATCCTTTATAAACAAGGTGAAAAAAGTGGTGGCAACACCACTTTTTTTTGCTCCAAAACTCTTGACATCTGTAGAGTCCTTTGATATAATTCTTCCAACAGTTAAGAAAGGACACCAAATGATTTCCATCACTTCGTATCATGGCAATTCGGCATCCGCTGAGAACAACGCAAAGGTCATCAAGATCAATGGGATGTCCTTCTACTTTTCCTACGAGACTCTGGTTGCGGTGAATACCGGCCGAGAACTCAAGGTGATCCAGAATTACTGGGGTCCTACCACTGGCAAACATCTCAATGCCATCGATGGTGGTGACAAACAGGCAAAGGATGCCCGTCTGGAAAAGGATGCGTTCGACCAGTTCGTGAAGAACATCAATGTGTCAGTAGCAATCAACCAGTAATCATACTGTCCTGAAAAAGAGGACAATTGTCCTCTTTTATGATACAATGATATTTTTTCCGCATTGCGGGATAAATACCCATTGTTTCAGAAAGGACATATTATGATGATGGATAGAGTTTCAAACAAAGAATTGCTCTGCTTGATCGATGTGAAACAGGAAAGATTGCAAGAAATTTACAACGAACAAACAAAGTTGCAACAGGAAATAACAGACCTTACATGTGAAGTGATGCAACGAGGTCTAAATAAATTTCAAAAAAATGACTAAAAAAGAATTTTTTTTGGTATAATAAGATTTACAGTGCCTTGGTGGCGGAATTGGTAGACGCACCGGATTTAGGTTCCGGCGCCGAAAGGTGTGAGAGTTCGAGTCTCTCCCGAGGCACCACAAATAACCCTTGACATTCCCAAACTTTCATATATAATGGTGTATATGAAAAAAGACGTAGAGGAATGAATAATGTCGTTGAAATTTCCAGAATTACTTGAGGAACTAAAGGTTCCTGACTCTGAATTTATCGGGGATTCCTTGAAGAAAAAGGAATTGACCGAAGACGAAATCGTCACAGAATCTATGGCTGTTGTAGAAGTGGCAATGCCTAGAATTCACAAATTGATCACCCTGATGTGGGGTCATCCAAAAGACTTTGACCCATGGATTGATAAGATCTGGTTAGATGACCGTGGAGACAGAGAAGGTTTTCCACCTTTGGTCATGTCGGCACTTCACAAACTACACGACATCCATATCAAAAGATTTGGGACAGTCCTAAAAAAGACTGATGTCTGGGTTGCCAACCGAAAAATATTTTAATCCAAAAGCAAAAAAAGCTTGACATTTGCCGCCTTTTCTTCTATAATGATTATATTACATTGTGGGAGTGCTATGCGTTCAGTAGCAATGCGGCATGAAGTACTTGATCCCTGCTGGTTTGCTGTTATTTCTCTGTGGATGTAACCTCAGTGAGATAAGACCGTTGCATTATTGGCAGGATGACATGGGTAGGTGCCATGCATTGTTCAAACATGGGACTTATTTCGATATCAACTGTAATGAAGTTCCAGAGTCTCAACTGAGGTTCAGAAGAAAACAGTGAGGAAACTATGCAAGTATCTACCAAAACAATGGCGTATGATCCCAACACCAAAACCTTGTCCTGTGATGTTTCCGACTTTGGTCCGGATTTTGGTTTCGTTCAACTCAATCCCCACAAGCTCGGCACTGGGGTTTCGGTGGTAAGTCATCGCACCGGAAATGTGATTGATTTCCACATTGCATGGGCAGAACGGGTTGATGGGGACCTGTTATATTGGGTTTTACTTCCTGATGCTGTGAATGATCCATCACTGGCAGATTTATCCCTCAGAATTTATAACGACTGATTTTGTGATATAATAGAATATCACTGAAAGGAGTTCACATGATTCGCATGATTTTCGCTTTTCTGGTTGTTTCTGGTCTGATCCACTTTGGTATCGAGGCCTGGCGATATGCAACCGGCAAACAGCGTTGGAAATTCGTCAAAACCCTGTCGTATAGTTTGGGCATTGGTGCAGTAGCGCTGGTGTTGATGACTGGCATGGTAATTCTGTTTTAAAGGGAAATATGAACATCGATAACATCCTCGAACTGTCGAGAGAAAACAAAGCAGAGCTCCTTTTCCGCCATGCAAAGATGGTGGAAGAATCCGGTGAATTTGCCGAAGCAATGCTGGTAGAAGGTGGATGGCTTAAGCACAAAACCCTCAAAGAACCGGCAATTGGCGAAGTTGCCGATGTAATGATTTGCCTGTTGGATACCGCCCGCAAACTCTACAAACATCTGTCGGACCAAGAATTCAAGGATGAACTCCAACGTCAGTTGGATATGAAGGCTGAAAAGTGGGAACGCATTATCATTGCCCCTCAACGGGAGGTATCGGAATGATGTCACCTACTGCAATCATGGTCACCCGTGTTGATGCCGCTATCGCTGAATTGGGTATCAAACCGGATCAACTCAAGGACCCCGATGTACAAACATCCTTGAAGAAGTACCTGCTATCAGATTTTGAAGCGGGAGCCACACTAGCTATCAATATGAAGGTAGCTATGCTCGAGTCTGCCAAAAATTCTTGACAACATGGCAGTCGTTTGATATAATTGTTCTGTTGATTGAGTGATTCAACATTTCAAACTTAATAAAGGAAAACATCTGATGAAAAAATCCATTCTGGCTCTCGCTGTTGTTGCTGCTATGTCGGCTGTCGGTTGTTCCCGTGTCGAAACCGGTGAGGTTGGCGTTCGTGTCGGTTTCGACAAGCAGATCAAACCGGGCGAACTGATGCCGGGTTCTTTCAACCAAACGATTATCGGTGATGTTCTCACCTTCCCCGTGAAGGATGTGAACGTCGTTCTGGAAAACCTGATGCCTCAGGCTAAGGATAACTCCACAATGAAGGATCTCGATGCTGTGGTGGTGTATAACATCAATCCCCAGCAAGTCTCCGAACTCTACTCCACCAAGAACAAGAGCTTCCACGCGGCTCAAGGCGGTGACATCTATCTGATGTACAACTACGTGGTCCAGCTGGCTCGTAACGCCATCGTCAAAGCGGCTCGCAAACATGATGCCCTCGATATGGCCGACAACCGTGAATCGATGGAAAACGATATCAAGGAACTGATCACTGCCAATCTGGCAGAAGAAAAGCTGAATGGTGCCATCACTATCAGCCAGGTCATGGTGCGTAGCGTGATTCCGGCCGACAAGGTTGTTGAATCGGCCAACGAGCTGGTTCGCTCCAAGAACGAACTGAAACAGAAGGAAGTGGAAGTGAAAACGGCTGAGGCTGAGGCTCGTCGTATCGCCGCACTGAATGCCAACAAGGGTGCAATCGACTACATGAATGCTCAGGCAAACATGATGATTGCGGAAGGTATCAAGAACGGTAAGGTGCAGGCTGTGGTTGTGCCCTACGACTTCAAGGGTATCGTCAACGCCGGTACTCTTCGTTAAGTAACAAATATGGGTGGGGGTTTCCCTCACCCATTCAATAATTTTTGGAGAGGTAATTAAGATGAATAAAGCTATCGCTGTACGTGCTGGTATTGCTGTTGGTGCGATCATTCTGCTCGCGCTGGTGGCTCCGGTTATTTGGGCTGCTGCCAGTGCCGGTGTGGGTTTGATTGCCCTCGGTGTGATCGGTGCAGTTGGTTTGGGTGCAATTCAGTTGCTCCCATATCTAGGCCAAAAGCTGGAAAACACTGTCCTGAAACTTCGCAAATCGGAAGCCCGAACTAATCCGATTGAACAACTTCAAAACTTTCTGCGAGAAAAAGCCCAAAATGTGGCAGATTTCAAAGCAGCTGTGACCAGCATTGGTGCGCAAATTAAGACTTTGCAATCAATGGTCGAACAACGTAAGAAAGAACGTCCAGGCTATGATGCCACTGCACAGGAAAAATCCATCAAAGCTATGACGGATGTATATACCATGCAGGTACAGAAGTACAAAAACGCTGAAAAGGCTCTGGATGAACTGAAACTCGCTATCCAAGACAAGGAATTCGAGTGGAAATTCAGTCAGGCTGGTCAGAAGGCTCAAGCTGCCCTATCTGCTACCTCTGGTAAGGAATTGATGGAAGCTATGCTGGCTGATGAAGCATTCAGTGCTGTTACTGAGAATTTCAACACTGTCTTTGCTGAGCTTGAAATGGAAGCTGCACACCTGACGAGTGCAAAGCAGTTGGAATTTGATGCCGGTATGACTCTGGATCTGACGGCAATCAATCTGAATCAAAAAGTTCCTGCCTAAATCTCTTGACAGTTGGTGAAAGTTTTGATATAATTCTTTCACCAACTAACAAAAAGGAAAGAAAAACGATGAAAGCGAAGATTCTGATTGCTGTACTCTGTGCAACCGCTGCAAGTGCCTATGCGGCTCCGGTCATCATCGCCAGACCAGTCATCATCGCTCGACCTGTTACCGTAACTGCCAAGCCTGCAACTCCTGCACCCGCTCCGGCCAAATCGGTGGCAGCAACCAAATCAACGGTGAATGAGCCGGTTTCGACACCGACTACAACTCCGGTGATTGTTCAACCGGTGCGTTCGTCCAGCTGTTCGGATGAACGTAAAAAGCGTAAAGAATGTTAAAAAGGACTTGACATGACCTTCTACTCCGTGTTAAAATACATTCTGATGGTGTTGTTCCTCATTGTGATTGCGGTGGCAGTGATGAATACGCCTGATGATTCCCCGCAAAACCCACAAACACCGTCTCAACCAAATGCAGTACAACCTGCTGTACCGGCTGGCCAACCTGGCCAATCCAAATTTAATCTGTAAAGGAAAAAACACATGAAATCGATTCTCGCTGTTGCTCTGATTGCCCTTTCCACCAGCGCCTTTGCGGCTCCCGCTGCAGATGGTCCGGCTGCGGACTGTGAGGGTGTGAAGTTTGCCACCGGCCCGAAGGGTAAGGGCTATTCCAATCTGTTTGCCGATGTGAAGAAGATTGTCGGCGACAAAGTCCAACTCTGTGAAGTGAATACTTCCGGTGGCCTGGATAACCTCAATCTGCTTTCCACCAAAGAGGCGGATATCGGTCTGGTTCAGGTCGATACGTGGAAGGCCATGAAGAATGGTGATGAAAACATCGCCAAGCTGCAAAGCATGGTGGTTATCAATCACAACTACCTGCACGTGGTTACTGCGGCCAACGGTTTCACCATCCAAGGTGAAAAGAAGTTCGGCTTTATGAAGGGTGATGCCAAAACTGTGGTTATCAGTGGCTTCTCCGACCTCCGTGGTCAGCGTGTAGCGGCTGTTGGTTCGGCTCAACTGTTGATCCGCCAGCTCGACAAACAGCTGGGCTTCGGTATGCAGGTGATTGATGCCAAATCCGATGACGAGGCCTTTGGTATGGTCAAGAATGCCCAAGTGGCGGCGGCTGTAACTGTTTCTGGCTGGCCTAGCGGCACTGTGAAGGCTCTCAATCAAAATTCGGGTCTGACTCTGGTTCCTTTCAACGTAGCAGTCGGCGAACCGTACAAGGTTAAGCCGCTCAACTACAAGAATCTGGCCGTGTATAACAACAACAGCCTGGGTGTCCAGAACGTGCTTGTTACCCGCCAATTCACCGGTGAACGTGCAGCTAAGGTGGCCGCTGTCCAACAAGCCATCATCAAGAATCTGAGCGAACTCAAGGAAGGCAACTACCAGCCTGGTTGGAATGAAGTGACGGTCGGTGCAACTGTTCCTGAAATGGTTCCCTTCACCTCCGGTGCGGTGGCTACCAAGAAGAAGTAATCAGTAAAAAGGTTGTAAATCGGCTATCAGTCTGGTATAATAACCACTGATAGCCGAAATTGTTTTTACCGAAGGGATTGTTATGTTTGATTCTGAAAACCGTGTGTATCTCTCCAAAAGAAACCTTCTAACACTGTTGTCGAAGTTGGAACGGTTTGAGCAGGGTCAGGAAACGCAATGTGCTATCAAGAAGTATTCCAATCCCCTCGATCCCTATTGCAACTCGATGGACGAAGTAACCATCATTGCAATCCCCGATGAGAAGTTTTACACTACCCGCACATTTGGTGAAGTTCATCCAGATGACGATCCCAAAACTGTAATCGAGATTAACAATGGATAAATTCGGAGAAATCATGCGTAATATGTGGCGGAACTTTACAGGCTTTACTCTTATTGAACTGATGATTGTGATTGCCATCATCGGCATCCTGGCCGCAATTGCCATCCCAGCCTTTCAGGATCATAAGGTGAAAACCGGTCAAACTGATGGAACGAAGTGCGTTGCTGGTTTCAAGTTCTACCGTGACAAACAACTGATCGGTCCTAACGGTGGTGGTGTTCCCTGCGACACCGTACAAATGCCGCAACCTACCCCTTTCAAGTGAGGTTATCAAATGGTAACTGTTGTCAGCACTGTACCCCATCCAACGGTTGTTAAAGAGGTTGTATGCCGCAACTGTGGCTCTACCCTCAACTATGTCAAGAGAGACATTCAGAGCCACACCTACAAGGATATATCGGGTTGTAGTGATACCGATTACTTCATCACCTGCCCCACCTGTAACGAACGGGTGTATGTGAAACAAATCTACTAAAGGGCTTGACAGACTCCTACTATCGGTGTATAATGGTTTCATTGATGGTATGGAGTCTGTGATGAATCACAATGTCGAAAAGCTGTTGAAGCAAGCAACAAAAGAAGTTTGGGGCAACAACGATTTCAATGGTGCACCAGAATTCGAAGGATATGAAGTGGATCATGCCTTGTTCGCCGAATTGTTGATCAAGGCGTGTGTTAGTCAGGTGTGTATTCCCAATGAGAAGAACAACATCCTGTATCACTTCGGTTTGAAAAAATAATTCAAGGAGCAAACAATGTACAATCTTCCCAAGTGGCCGCAAATGCGTGTTGTCGGTGATAAGGTCACCCAAGAACAGGCCAAGGAAATCATCTTCCGCACTGACCGGTTTCTGACCGAGTCCAGCAAGTATGCCGGCGGCAACAACCACAATTTCAACGAACTGTACCGAAAGCGTTCCGGTCTGGCTTCCCTCGATGAACAAGATTGGGAAGCGGATTCTGTTATCCGTGAAAAGCTTGGTGTTATCAGCACCAGCTACGTTGATAACAGCTGGGCTTCCTGTGCATTCATCTATGGTGCCCATGGTTGGTGTGATCCTCAGGGTCGCATCTTCTACCAGGACAACGTGGGTAAGTGGCCTTCCGCAGAAGAACTGATTGCCGACTGGAAGGCGATTGCTGAGGCTTTCCCGTTCCTTAACCTCCACGCTATGTTCATGTCTGGTGAGGAATGCGAGGAAACCGAGTTTGTTTTCGGCATCCGTGTCCAAAACGGCACTGTTGAAGTGTACGATAAGGAAGATCCGGAAGTGACCCGTAAGTGGTCCCAAATGCAAGCCGATCGTGGAGCCCGTGTGTTTATGGGTGGTGAGAACGGTCTTCCTACGGGTTGGGTGTTTGATGAATTCGCACCGAAGGTCAAGGCCGCTGTGGTTGAATACCTCGCTGTTGATCCGGCTACGGTGTAATGATGGCGAAACCAACGCTAACTGAAAGATGGAAGGCGTTCTGGTTTCGCCTTCTCGACCGTCTGATGGAAGAATATCGGAATGATCCCGATGTAACCGTAGACGAGTGGAAAGAGAAGTTAAAGAAGTACAAAGAAGTAACCGGTCAGGATTACGTTAGGAAACCGAGATAATGAAAGCATCCATGACGATTGAAACCAACAGACTCCGCCAGTTTCAGGAGTTGGTGAAGCGACATAACTTTCGTTTTAGGGGTGATCCCATGATCTTTACCGACAGAGCCATCGTCGATATTGATGGTGATCACCTACCTATGTCAGTTTGTAATGAATTCTTCGCCGATTGGTATCGGCTTACAACGCCCATTGTGGAAAAGAAATCTCCAAGGTGGAAACAAATTCTCCGACGCATCGGTATCAAAATTCATTGACACCAGCTCGGTTTTTTGATATAATGTCAATACATTTTGTGAAAGGGTAAAAAATGATTCTTGATCATGCATGTCGTCCTGTAGTTGTTTTCAATCCGGCAAACAAAGAGCACCGTGCTTATTACGCCGACTTTCTGAAAAACAGTTCTTGGGGCAAATGTCCGGTGCGATTTGAAATCAACACCGATGAAGCTTCCAACAACAACCTGGCGTATGCGATGCAACGCATGCTGACAGAATACTACATGACCAAGGAATTCCTGGAAAAGTAACATGACGGACAATCAGATCAACTTCGAGTATTACACCCGCAACATCCACAAATTCGACTTTACGAAGAACGAGGAAGGTGGGTACGTTGATCCATTGACTGAAATGGCTTACCGTGTGTTTTGTAGTGGTGTTACTGTTGGTGGGATGGGCGGTTAAAACCGCCTGTAAAATATAGCCTCCAGACTCGATAAAAAGGGATTCAAATGATTCTGCGTGATATGGTGATTTGTAAGGATGGAACTACTCTGTCTGTTCAGGCGAGTCGTGGTCATTATTGCTCGCCACGAAACGATCAGGGACCGTGGGAATCCGTTGAAGTCGGGTTTGTTACCAATCCCAAGGGTGGTCAATACACTCCGAAGGGTTGGAAGCAGTATGGTGGCCCTGACGTGTTTGGAAGGGTGCCTATTGCGACGGTGAATAAGTTCATCCGTGCTCGCGGTGGTGAAGTTACTACGGTTATGAGTACGTTTGGAGCACTGTGATGGAAGAACAAGATCTGATTTTTCGATTGAAAGAACGTGCGAGAATCCGGCGTCAGATTCCTACCCGCAAGTCGGTTCAGGAAGGGAAGCCGGATCGCATTGCCGATCTGTTGGAAGAAGCAGCAACCACTCTGGAACAGCGGGATGCCTATATCCGTGCCCTCCAACAAGACAACATTGAATTGCGCAGAGAGTTGGGAAAAGTTCAATAAACCTCTTGACATGCAGAACGGTTTCAGATACAATGTAGTTATTGATTCAGAAGTAACCGTTCTTTAACAAATTAAACTCACTCAGTCTGGCGATCCCGCCGGTGTGTGGATGCAGTACGACGTAGGTGACCGTTCCGTTCAATTCGTGATTTCAGGGGATTCCTGAGGTAAGGCTGCTAGTCATCGTAGGCGTATGTAGGGTTCGATTCCCCGAGTGAGTTTAATTTGTTGAAGAAACCTCTTGACACTGAGAGGAAGTTCGGATACAATGTAGTTATTGGATGTGAGAAACAAAGCTCTTTAACAAATTAAGTGTTCCGGACGGTTGGCTTAGAAGCAGCCACCCGCTAAGGAGTGAATCGTAGTACCGGATGCAGGCACAGGATAGGGGAAGCCTATTGGATCTGCATCGCTACCGAGATAGAAACTAGTTCAGGATAACTGCCTGATGATGGCTCGGATGATGGCAAGCTGGTGTGGTGCCAGACTACTAATCGGAATGGTGGTTGCTACCAATGATTAGAGTGCCCGGACAAACGCAACTATGGATTCTTTGGCGTATCAGCACACCTGAACACTTAATTTATTGAAGAACACTGGACAGGTGGGTGAGTGGTTAATACCAGCAGACTGTAAATCTGCCGCTTCGGCTACGTAGGTTCGAATCCTACCCTGTCCACCAGAATTTGACTTGTACTTAATGGCGACGGAAGTTGTTAAGGAATGCTCTGCACACAAAACACCGTATTGTTTTGTTGGGGTGGGGTAAATAACCGCCGGAGATCCGTGGGGTGCGGTTATTGGTCAGACCTATTTTGGGCCGGAAATGGCTGTATAGATGGGTTCGACTCCCATAGTGTCCACCATCTGAGGGCGCTTATCCGGGATAGCTCCTAGGGCGCAGGGAGGGTTCGATTCCCCCACGGTCCACCAGTAAAAAACTCTTGACATTGTTTGAAAATGCTGTATAATGATTTCTGTAGTAAGTAGTAATGCTCTTTAAACATAGCCAATATTACAATCACATCGCTCACCAATTGTAGGGCGGTCAGCGAAGGGTCCGATAAGTTCTAGACGAGGCGGAACAAGTAGGCGACAAGTGATGTGATTGTAATATTGGTTAGAAGTTGCCTTTCAGGGTATGCCAGCCGGTGATCGAGTCCGGCTAGACGAGAACAGGTCGCAGCGAGTTATCCTCGGCCAAACGCGGTGAATGGATTGGTCTCCTAGTAACTGTTCTAGCTCGTGACAATGACAGTCCTACTGACCATAGGCTGCTGGCGCAAACCCAGCCATACCCTGAAAGGCAATTCCGGTGCGGGTCGGTCACCAAATACCGGCAAAGTGTGGCGTAGGGAGATCCCACATAATCTCGAACAAGACCTTGGGTCGAGAAAGATTTCTTAGTGCAACTAAATGGAGTGATGAAATGAAAAAACTGTTTGCGATGGTCCTGATGCTGGTATCCTTCACCGCTATGGCGGCTCAATCCACGACTGTTGATCTCTCAAAGCTGACACCGGAGCAACGCCAGGCGATCACCGAGCAAGTCAATCAGTTGGGTACCAATCCCTCAAATATCTCAGCCACCGTCCGAAAGGAAGCGGAAGCCTGGGGTGAGTTGGGTGCCAATATGGGCAAAGCAATGGTTGGTGCGGCAAAGGAAATTGGTGTAGCCGCAAATGAATTCAGTCAGACATCTTTGGGCAAGGTTGTGGTTTTCATGGTTGCCTATAAGATTGTGGGTCAGGATGCTCTCGGAGTAATCTTCGGCACACTGGTTCTGATTTTCGGTTATACTCTCGCTGTGTGGGTGTTGCTCACGAAGCGTTGGAGTGAGGTTGTTTACGAGTATGAGCCGATTCTGTGGGGTGCTTTCAAGAAGGCTCGTATTACCAAGATTGAAACATCCAACGATGTCGTAACGGGTAAGTTGATTGTGGGTGCTGGTCTGTTGGTGCTCACTACGGTTGTTGGTTTGAACACCATTTTCTAAGGAAACTGTAATGAAGAAAGTCACCATCTACGGTCGGAAGCACGAAACCAACACTGGCGGTTGGGATCCTGAGGATAAGTGGTCGCGGGATTCGTCGTCAACCGACTGGATGGTGTACGGTTGTGGTGAGTTTGTTCCTGGACAGATGTGTGCATTCGACGACATTGAAACTGACTTGACGGGTGATTTGTATGCGGTCTATGCAATTCACTCGTCGGGTGATTCGTTCGGACACGATGAGAACGCCTACTTCCAGTTCATCTGGGTTTTTGATAAGTTGGATATGGCTCAAGCGGCTGTGCAAACCATCAAAGACCATGCAGAGTGGTATAAGAAGCGTCACGGGTGGCGTCCTCAGAAGGTGGAAGATAAGCGATTCAAGGATGATTACTCGGTGCCGATCAACATCGGGAAGGGTAAGCCTTTAACTGTTCATGCTTCGTGGAATGGTTACTTCGAATCGTTGGGTGAAGTGGATATCGTTCAGTTCCGGTTGGGGGAATAATGGCTTTCAAAGTGAAAATCACTCGGGACCAGATCAACTACGGTCCTACTGAACCTGATGATGAAACCGCTCGTAAGGTAGCGGCTGAGTTGATGGAGAAGGGGTACCGTAGGACGAGCAATGCGTACTGTAGTGTGAGTCGTATTGATCGGGATGATTGGATCGATGTACTCGCGAAAGAACGGCGCTGTAGCCGCGCAGATTTCTACAACGTGGATGGTAGCGGGATTGGTAATAACCATCGGGACCACTATGTTCGGGTTTTCAGCGAAGACAATCTGACAGTGGCTCCTGAGGTTGTGCGATACGTCAAAGGTTGGTGGTAGGGCTTGACAAGACCATTCTGCTGTGATAGAATGGTTTTGTTATCTGATGAAAGGGATCCAAAATGAACGTAGCCGAACTGATCAAGATTGTCGTGGCTAGTCTGATTCTCTCCAATGTGTTGCAGGTGTTAGGTGCAGCTACGTGGGTGGTTTACGCCTGTTGCCTTGGTATGGGTCTGTTCTGGATTTACCCGAAGCAACAAGAACAAAAGGCTGAGTGATGATTGCCACCTTCTGTCAACTTACCAAAAAGGAAATTGCTGCATACGAGAGCATTTCCAAGTGGCTCAAGACAAAACTGTATCCCTACGTGCTGGATAAAGAAACCACTGTCACCTACGATGGTGAAGATCCTGGCTTCGTGGATATGGAATTCAATCTGGACATCCAAACCTGGGATATAGCACTAGTTACCTCCTGTGGCGACAAGTACGGTATCGCTAGTTCCTTCGACTGTTGTGATATGACCATCACCGATGTCAAGAACGATATCAAGGAACGCATCGAGGTAATGAAACTGATTGAGTGGCGCAAATAATCCTTGACATTGTAGATCAGATGGTCTATAATGATTTCATAGATTGATAGAAAGGTGAATTAAATGTCGGGTCGCCAATTTGAACTCTTTACCCAGCCGAATGCCTTCGTGCAGGATAAGGTTACGCCGATCAAGGCAATCCGCATCATTACCGGTCTCGGTCTGAAAGAGGCAAAGGATCTTGTCGATGCGGCCATGAATGGTCAACGCGTTTCCTTCGAGGAACAGGATGAGCGGTATCGTAACGCATCCATTCCTTACAGCTGTGATGCTGAGTTGGACAACATTCGCCGGGTTGGTTTGTCTGTGGTGGAATTCGCCATCGCCAACTTTGAGATTCTGGAAAAGGTCAAGAGCCTTTCGGTTGAAGCGGTGGGCGCCAGCGAGTACGATGTGGCTATCAGCCTGTTGGAAATCCTCAAGGCTAACCAAGGACGGAAACGGTAATGAGCACCAACATTCATTTTGAAGCCCATCGGGATATTCTGGTTATCAAGACTGGTAAGCAGGAAATCCAATCGGCAAGATTCAAGGAAGTGTGGCAGACTCCTACTTCTGTCACCAACAAGATTTTGAAGGCTGATGATCCCTTCCAGGCCTATCGGGATTGGGTTATGGAAGGTCAGGAAGATCGCCAAGAACCGATCTATGCACCCGGCGATCTGTTTCACGAAGGTCCGGTGGTTGGATATGAAACCTTCAACTATGGTGTCGAACATCTGAAAGATTTCGATGGTTGGTTGAAGGGAATGGCAGAGGACGGATACACCGTAACTGTCGAAGGTTGGTAAGAACATGGTCTAATCTGCGGATCCAGGTGGGGCTAACAGCGGGAAACCGTGTTGCTAGGAAGGCCTCATAGCAGAAGGGGTGTGGAATTCCCCCAAAGCAAGACACTCCGGTGGTCCATCGGCAGCGCTCCGGTGGGTCATTACCTGGTGTACAGGTGTAACGGAGTGTTTTGTCCTGCATAAATATGGTATAATGACCTTATGTCTCTGTAGCTCAGTTGGATAGAGCATCGGTCTTCGAAATCGAGTGTCGGGGGTTCGAATCCCTCCAGGGACGCCATTATGCCTGAATACAACCAAACGCATTGTGCTAGATGCACTACTAAAATACCAAAGCCGGACTACGGAGTCATCCTGTGCCCAACGTGTGAATACGAGTGGCTCCAACAAGTAGAAGCACAACGTGACTTCATCTTAGAACGGTTGGAAGCGAACAGAAATTCCAATGAGCCCACCATCATAAATAATGTAAAATAATCTCATACGGGAAATAAAGGTGGAGTGTCATGCCAGGTAAAAATATAAAAATACAAGTTTGGACAGATTTATACTACGCAAAGTTTATTGCGATCTGGAGGCCTGAGGAAGAAGAAGGTTATGTTGCTCCGAATCCAGATCCTCGGCCAGAACAAGAAAGAAACGTTCCACACCTGTTGATCCTCGATTCGATGTATAAAGGTAGGGACGAGGTTGTGGGAAATAACCCAGTCGCTCCTAGCCAGCATCCAATGCCTCCCGATTATATGAAACGCTACATCCGTCATATCTCCTATTGCTTTGCCAATGGATATGGGGTGTTTGTTCCACCAAACAAAGCCGCTGCAGAAACCTTCCTAGCGAAGCAGAAGGTGGGCTATACCATGAACAAGGAGATCAAGGTAACTGTATCTCCAGTACAAGGCTCAATGACTCTCAAAGAGTTTAGAGACAGTTTGGGTGTCTATACAGAAGAACAGTTGAAAAAGATTAAGGTGCGTACATTGGGTGAGAATCCCGAAGATGCCAGAGCCAATCAGTTGGACGACTACATCCATTCAACCAGCGTTACACCGACCGAACAGTATTTCACCGTCACCAAGTTGATGAACGTTTATGATCTAGAAGATACCACAATCAACAATACCCCTCTGTCTCCCTCAACTATTACCAATGGTCAACCACCAGGCACAATCAATACTCCAATGGGTTCTGCTGAGGCAGCTAAAACTACCGATGCAATCGCTACAAACGATGCAGAAGCGGCGGTAATGAATACTGCTGGTGATATGAATGCTCCGGTGGGTGGTCCTGCCGGTGCCCCTATCCCTGGCACTGTAGCCCCTCCAGGCGGTGCTGGTACTTCTACTACTCCATCCCCTACTTCTCCAGCTGTAGAGGCTACAAAAGCGACTGTGGTAGTTCCACCAGTTTCCAAAGAAGAAGCAATGGAACAGACCATCAAAGATCTACAAGCTAAATTGGCTAAATACGAGCCTCCAAAGCCTTGACTTCTGCCGTTTGGTCTGTTATAATGATTTCTGAAAGGTGGAAATTAAATGACCGAACTGAACGTGCCCGTATGGGCTTTCCTGATAATCTGGTTCACCCTGATCCTCGGCGCTTTTGCCGGTGGTTGGTTCCTGCGTGGATTGTGGGATAGGGAATCAAAGGTATCAGCACCGCCTCCACCTGAGGATGAAGGTTTCGGCAACAAGCGTGGTAAGTGGTAATTTTCTCTAACTGAAAGGAATCAAAAATGATCGGTTTCGCAATTGGTATCGTCGCCTACTTGTTCGCCTCCACTGGTGCATTTGGTGGTGATTTGGTTTACGCGATTGACGTGGCAGAAAACTGGTACTGGATCGTTCTGGTGATCGCCTCAATCTTTGCCCTTATCGTGTTTGCTGCAATGACCGGTATGGGTGCTGTTATGGGTGCTGATGTAGCCGGTAAGGTTGGTGGTTTCACTGGTATGGCTGCGGGTGGTATGTTGGGGGCAATCTCGGCATTCGCAATGTTGGCAAAAACTATCATCATGTTGGTCATCATGAATTGGTTGATGGGTAGCATCGATCCGGCTGCGGCCAACTTTGATGCTCTCAATACCAAGCAAGTTGTCGGGTTGGTTGCCCTTGCAATTCTGGCTTTCCTTCCCCGTATCAAGGGCAGTGCTTCGGCATCGACCAGTAAGTAACTTCATTCGTAAAAGGTAAAGCATCATGAAAATTCATCTAATGGCCGATATGCATACCGAGGGTGGTTATCCTCGGTGGCCGGATGTCGATGCTGACCTGTGTGTTCTGGCGGGGGATATTGGTGTTGCAGCCAAACCCCGCCTCTACAGAACCTTTCTGGAAGGCATCAAACAAAACTTCCGGTATGTGATTTTGGTGCTCGGCAACCACGAGTTCTACCATGGGAAGTACGAAGATACTCTCGTCATAATGAAGGAAATGTGTGACGAGCTGGGCATTCACCTGATGGACGTGGAATTCGGCACTGATAACCTTGTGCTGGATGGTGTCACCTTTTGGGGAAGCACTCTCTGGACAGATCTCAAGGAAAATGATTGGTTCGTTCGTCAGAAGGCGAAAAACAACGTCAACGATTTCCATGTGATTGAGAATTTCGGGGTGCAAAAGGCTCTCGATCTCCATCTGAAAACCGTTGAGCGAATCAATTGGGATGCCGATGTGGTTATCACGCATCACATGCCAATCCTGCGGAGACACACTCGGTTTGAGATCAGCGATATCACCTACGTTTTCAACTGCACCACCTTGGAGCAAAAGATACGGGATGCGAAGATCAAATACTGGTTGTACGGGCATACACACGATAACCGTGGTCCGGAAGATTTGGATGGCACTATCGTCGTCACCAATCAGGGTGGCTATGGTGGTGAGCCAATCGGAAGACGGTATGACCCGAAGTTTCTGATCGAAGTTTAACGAAAGGGGCTTGACAAAGCCCCTTTCTTTTGATACAATGGTATCTAATCTAAAGGTTGGAGAACATTGTGGAATACACGAATTGGGTTGGGAAGCAAGTTCAGAAGTGTGGGAACCGTGCTGGTGCCAACGTCAAACCTTTCAAGTCCGGTAGCAAGGTGAATACTGTTGCCGGGATCGTTAACCATCCGCAACTGAATGTACCGGCTTTCACCTTTGTTGAAGATGACAGCTATGTGGAATGTCGCCGGTGTGTTCTGGTGGAGACTGAATAATGAAACGCTACGCCGTCAAAATCACTGACAACAATGGTCGAGTAACCTACGAGGCTATTGGGGTTGGTCAATCTGAATCCCGACAGGAAGCCCATCTTTACACCCGTGAAGATCTGGCTGAGAAGAAGGCTCAACAATACCGGAAGGGCAAACAGTGGTATCGCAAAGCTGAGGTTGTTCCGGTCGAAGTCCTTTGGGGTGATGAACCGGTGGTGGATACCTCCGGCAGTATGGTGGAAGAACCCAACTGCTTCATGTTCTCGGTTACTCCCGATCCAGTACCCGAAGAGAAGTGTGAGCATACCCCAGGTAAGTTTTTGGGGCAGAGCATTTCGGGTAACTACGACCGCTACAACTGTGCGAAGTGCGGTAAGGAATTCTCAATCCGTGTGCCGAGGTATTCATGAAAATCTTTCTGTTACGTTGGTTGACCGGACCAGCCAGCATTGCTGATGGTGTGGTGGAAACCCTAACCTTTGGGCTGGTATCTCCCAAGATCAAGCTCAAAACGGCTACAGTGCTGGCTCGTGCGAGGATGAATCCATGAACAAACCCTCTATCCCTACCCTCATTTTCTTTGCCCTCCTATTCTCCGTTTGTTACGGTTTAGGCGGGGTGGTGGTTGGTACTCCTGACTCAACTCCAATGCGTTCTGCTTGGGATTGTTTCTTCGGGTATCTGTTCGCCTCTCTGTACTGGATACACTGGGCACCAAGGTGGATGAACGATGAAAAATAACCCTCATGTGGTGGAAGACCTAACCCGCCTACGTGACGAGCTACAGCCCCGTGGATTCGATTCTAACGGGGTTGTGACGGATTCCACAATCGCAGAAGTGGTCTGGAAGATCAATAGCTGCCTGTACAAAGGATACCCAAGGAGAGCCGATGAAAACCGCACAGAAGCGTAATGGGTTGGTTGATCCCTCTCAGACCTACTCCGACATGAATGAAGATGATCTGTACCGGCTATGGGTGGCTTATTACCCCGCTGGATCAGGTCCCCTAGGTGTAATGAAAACAGTTTGTGGTCTCATTGAAGAGATCGCAAGGATGAAAGGTTATAACCCCTCACTATGGCACAGACAATGAACTACTACGAACACGTTGCTTCACTCCCTCCGGCTCTGTTGGAGATCAACGAGTACTGCTGGGATATGACTGGTCGCCCCAACTTCGATATGTCTTACCAGATCGCTTTGGGTCGGCTCTGTGCAATCAGCAATGATTGGGAAGAATTCGACGCCAACTGCGACAAGTTCTTTTTCAACACGCAAGAGATGGGGAAGCGGTTACACCGCGAGATCGCCTGGCACTGCTACATCAAGGGTATGGTGGTTCTCTCCGACAAGCTACAGAAGGGTGAATGAAGATGAAAACCATTCTCATTGCGGTGGTGGTGGCAGGGATGCTGGTTGGATGCGGCAATAACACGCTACACACCGAGGAAGCACAGAAGACGATTACACAGCTCAAAGAGAAGTGTGCGAAGCCTGTATCGGTTTCTATGACGGTTGATACCCATTTCCTAGGGGCACTGTTGACCTATACGGGAATGAGTGTTACAGTTACATGTCCAGAAGCCCCGAAGGAAACGAAATGACCGGTGAAGAATGTATTGCTCGACTTGACCAACACGCAGCCGCTATCCAAAAGAGTGCAACCCTTACCCGTACTATCATTCGACGGGTGGTGAAGGCCGCTGATTGTACCGTCAAACGTCATGATGGTGGATTCGATAAGGATTGGTGTCTTTCCTGCGAGCCTGGCCCTTGTAAGAAACGGATGATGAAACGACTGCACGGACGCACCAACTGAGCCCAATAAAATAAGGGCAAAAAAAGTGCTTGACAAAGGATTGTGAATATCCTATAATTCAGTCATTGAATGGATGATTGGAGCCTCTGATGTTGGTCGCTGGAAAACACAACTCATACGAAGTGGTTCAAGAGTGTGAGAACGAGGACAAGACCCAAAAGTGGTTCAAGGTCAAGTGTGTGGATTTCTACGACGTGGATGACTTAGGGGACCAGATCTACTGTAACCGTTTGGGTCAGGAGATATGGGTAGCCAATTACCATTTCCGTCATATGCCCGTGCTGGGGAACTAAGATGTCCAAGCCCTTCCAAGAACAAACCTTCTATTTCTGCTACGACTGTGGTTGGGGTGAGAAGGGTGTTACCGAGACGTGCTTGACATTCCAGCAGGCTTACGATATAATCCTTGACATAAGTGGTGAGGAAGTAGCAAAGCGGTTTGAACGGGAAGAAGAAGGTTGGTTTGATTTCCACGTAGATCGCTATATGATTTCCGAACAGTGCTTCAACTACGAGGATTGGGAAGGTTCCCAAGACTACTAAGGATACGAAAATGAACTGCACAATCTGTGGTAAGCCAATCGTTCTGATTCCCTCTGCGGCTGAACGTGCCCGTACATACGGCGGTGTCCCTTCCGACTACACCAAGCTCTTTACGGCTCATGGTGAGTGTCAGGTTGCGAAGCGTGAAGCGGAAACCGTGGCTCTGATGCGCCGCATCAATGCCGGTCAGACTCCCTTGACAATTCGCTAAGGGATGATATAATATCCTTTTGGATAGGAGAACAAGATGACACAATGGCGCCGTGGTAAGAAAACAAAGGGCTTGAAGGCCAAAGCGATGATCAATCTGATGGTCGACCGGACTGTAATGAGCAAGTTCCTCGTCGATACCTTGGAGGCCAAAGAGCCGGTCAGTCCCAATGCGATGTTCTGTATCGGTGAAGCCGGTGATGCCTGGCAACAAACTCCCAAGGCTCTGTTGAAGAAGTACGACATCCTCGACGTCGATGCTGATGGTTGGATGGTTTGTCAGCCCAAACCCGACAATGAGGTTGAATTCATCGAAGCCGATACCGAGGGATACATTACTGGTCATTGGGGTGAGACCATTGGTGAGCTGGTCAACCAGCAGAAGCATAAGAAGGGTGATTTCATCCTCCGCAATCCTTCCGATCCGACCGATCAGTGGGTGGTGGATCGCAAGCTGTTCCTGAACACCTACACCGAACTCGGCGCAAAATAATTTCAAAAACCCCTTGACATCCTTTGGGTGTTCCTATACAATACGTTCATAGTTAGGAATCACCCAAAGGGCAACCAAATGAAATATTCTGAACTCAAGACCAAGAAGGAAAAGAAGGCATTTGTTCGTGAAATGCTTGCCACCAATCCTTCGTGGGCAGTTCGTGGGTTGCTCAAGATCTATGAATACCAGACCGAGGCTGAGCAGCGTGTTGGTGAAACAACCGAAGATAACGGTGTTGGTTTCTCCGGTGCGGATGCCCATATCCTCTCGTCCTTTGCGGAACAGATTCAAAAGGGTCGTCAGATGACGGCCAAGCAGATGGGTATCATCTACAAGAAGATGCCCCGCTACTCAGGTCAACTCGTCAACATTGTCGAGAAGGAGGCAGCATGAAGTAACAAATTTTTTTCTCAAAAAATGCCAAAAGTAGCAAAACTTCCAGTATAATAGAGTATCTAAACCAGCATAGGAGTATCACAGATGAATGCACCCAAGACCCAGAATCAGAAGCTCGAAACCTTCCTGCGTGGCACTGGCCGCACTCTGACGGCTGCTGAAGCCCAAGCCCGATTCGGCATCAAGAACCTCCGCGCCCGCATCTCCGAACTGCGTTCGTATGGCCTGACGGTCCGTAAGGATATCGCCACCACGACCGGTCTCACCAAGTACGCCATTTCTGCCCGCGACGTTTCCGGCAGCAAGGCAAAGGTTTTCGGTTAATCCGAAAAGTTCAGAAGTAACCTCAATCCATCTCTACAGGAGAATTAAATGAAAACTGCACTGACCCAGAACCAGAAACTCGAAGCTTTCCTGCGTGGCACCGGCCGTACCCTCACCGCTGATGAGGCTCGTGCCCGATTCGGCATCCAGAACCTCTCGGCTCGTATGTCGGAACTCCGCCAGTATGGCCTGACGGTCCGCAACGAAGGTGTTACGGTCAAGAGCGGCAAGACCAAGTATGCCGTCAGCGCCCGGGATTTCATCGGCAGTCGTGCGAAGACCTTCATCTAATCAGATGATGTGAGATTTACAGAAAGGGGCGTAGAGCCCCTTTCTGCCATTCAACCAACCATAAGAAAGATAACCATGCTACTCCCCATAATTGGAATCCCTATTGCTCTAGCCTTTGCCTTTGTTGTTACCCGTATGCGAAAATCCAAGGAGGATTGAAATGGACGCAGTGTTGATCGGTGGTGGAATCGCTTTACTGATTGCTGGTGCTGGATGGTTTGCCAGCTCCCTTACCTGCTATCTGGCTCCCCAAAACCAAAGGGAACGTGATCTGGACGATGCGGACCAGATTGCCTACCTCGAAGAATACGCTAGGAAACATAACAAAGGGGCTTGACACCCTATCTGGTTGTGTTATACTGAATCCATCAACAGAAGGTGGAGCAAAAAATGGACTTCGAACCGGTTAGTGATAACAAGAACATTCTGATGACGATCGGTGGTTTGGTTTTGGTTCTGGCACTACTGATTGGTACCAGTACTGAATCCACTGACGAGGAACTGGACCAGCAGCAGTATTGCGAAATGGTTCGGGCTCACATGAAGGACAAGGAAACCGGGTGGCCCGACTTCAATGGTAACTACAAGGAAGTGTGTGAAGGGGAACAGAAATGAGCGGACAGTTTGATTCCTACAATGAGCAACCGAAGAGCGACCTCAAAGAAACCCTTCGGTCCCTCGCCAACAGCAATATGTCGGACAGTGAGATTCGGGTGATTCTCTCCCAGCTTTGCACCAAGACTCAAGACCGCCCCCAATACAACAGCCAATTCGGAGACCATTAAGATGCTCTATACCCGTCAATCTGAATTTACCGGCCGCATGAACACCATGGATCTGCCGGTTACTCCCGAACAGATCGAACAATGGAAACGCAGTGGGGAACTCATTCAGCGGGCACTCCCTACCCTCAACACCGAGCAACGGGAATTCCTTCTGACCGGTGCTACTCCCCAAGAGTGGGATGAAGTGTTCGGACCGGAAGAATAAAAATATTTGCCTATGGGGCTTGACACCAGCTCCAGGTGTGTTAGAATGGTGTTACTGAAACTTAATTGAAAGGGCAACAACATGAGCACCCAAACTTTCCAAGTCGAAGCTAACTGGCAAGATGAACGTGAAGGTGGTTTCGCCGGTGAAGCTATGCGTCAGGTATGGACCCTGACCGAACTGGACAAGTTGTGTTTCACCTGCCCGCTTCCGAAGTGCAAGGAAGACAGCGTGAAGTGCCCGATGAATATCGCTAAGGCCGCTCAGAAGGCCTCCAAGTAAGGAACGACGATGAAAGACTATAACACCCTCTCCCGCTCCCTCGACTATCCGGCTAAGCCGAAGAAGGTTGAGCCGAAGCGTGAAGCCTTCCCCAACAACACCGAATGGGGTAAGGCTCTCGACCAAGCTGAACTCGATCATGCAGCCGATATGGCGGCGTACAAAGTGAAGCTGGATGCCTACCACGACAAATCCAATCAACTCGAAAAAGAGTTTTGGGAAGAACTCTACGCCGAAATGGGTTGGGATCGCCTCCCCAAAAAGATCGCACAGGCTCTCCAAAGCCGTGCATGGGAAGAAGGTCATTCGTCCGGCTACAACGAAGTTTATAACTGTGCCTGCGATTACGACACCCTCGTTGATGCCATTCTGGACGAGCTGAAATGAGGAAGCGGAAGATGATTGACGTCTGGAATACCTCAGACGTCATCCTCGCTACTCTGCGACCCGGTGTACGTGTGTATGCCGGCGAGAAGAGCAACAGGGGGATCTGGTGCGGTATGAAGCCCAGCGGTACTAAGGTGGTAGCCTGGGAAGGCAACATTAAGGGGCGGAAGGATAAAGTCGCCTATGTCAAAAGCTTGATGAATTACGCAAAGGGGTGATATAATGTCATTGGCAGGTTTTTTTCTTTCGGCGATATCCTCTGTACTTATGGTGATGTTGCTGTTCCTGTTATTTTTTATGGTTGATCAATTCATGGATGAACGCATCAAAAAGAAGGTCCATAAATGGTTTGACAACAAATTCGGCGAACAATAAGGAGAAGCACAATGGCTGTAGGCGGTTTATTTGCACTGTTTGATGACATCGCTTTACTGATGAAGAAAGCGGCTGGGGTAACTGGTGATGACCTCGCCGTATCTGCGGGGCAGTGTCACGGCCTACCAGCGCACAGGGAGATTCCTGCACTGTGGAGAATCACTAAGGGCTCACTCGTCAACAAAGCGGCTCTGGTGGTGATTCTGCTCGCCATAGACTACTTCCTACCCGTACTGGCTACAGTGCTCCTTATCCTAGGGGCGTGTTACATTGCGTTCGAGGCGGGTGAGAAGGTTTTCGATTGGGTTGGGTTGGGGGAACCAGAACCGGAACATGAAGTGTGTGCTCAATCAGAAGATCAGATGGTGAAAGGGGCGCTCAGAACGGATATAGTGCTCTCTGCGGAGATTATGATTATCTCCCTTACCAGCATCCCTGTAGGGGCTACACTGGAGTACAAAGCGCTTACCCTAAGCATTGTCGGTGTTCTCATCACGCTCATCGTCTATGGGTTTGTAACCCTTCTGGTGCGGTTGGATGATATGGGTCTATCCCTGATGAAATCCGCAAAACCATTCGTCAGTGCATTTGGTAAGGGGATGGCTACCGCCGCACCTACCATCATGCAATGGATCGGCGTAATCGGCACTGTAGCGATCTTTATGGTGGCTGGTGGTATCTACCGGCACACGTTCCATTTGGATTCGTTTGTAGGGGTTCTGACGGCGCTCCCTGAGATCATAGGGGATATGTCTGTCGGGTTTGTTGCTGGGGTTGTTCTAGCCAGTGGTGCTACCCTCTATCACAAGCTTTCACACAAGTAAAAAGTCTTTACACTCCCGACCCATTGTGATACAATGGGTCTATTCAATACACAACCGAGGATTCAAAAATGGGATGCTGGAATAAAACCTGTGGCCTTTCTAACCTTCATATCCGTGCCGGCGAACAGGTGTATGTGTTCCCCATCGTGTCGAACGGAAACGCATCGGACCGCTGTTACTCAACTGCGTTCTGGAGTCCGGTAATGATTCCGTTCCTCAGTGAGTACAACGATTACGGTGGTGGTGAGAACAGCCACAAGAACATCGAATACACCCTCAAGGGCCTGCGTGAGCACATGGTCGAAATGGAACTGGGTGAAAACCAATACCACGACATCGAAGTGAAGAAGGATAAGATGGACGAAGAGCTTTTCTTCGAAGCCGTCCATGAATCCCGCCTCTTTGTTGGTGACCGTGCCTTCGGTGGTCAGCGAATGGTGGATTTCGTGATGATCAAGGCCAGCGTGGTGGATCATATCTGTGAAAACCTCGTTCTGGAGCAGTATGTCGGCGATGGGAAGGGCACCCACGGATATGGCAACAACTATATCAACTACAACTGGGATACGATTGTAGCCGATTCCCATGAGGTTCTGGATCGCATCTGTGGTATCCTTACGGGTGAAACTGATGATCCGGAAATCAAGGAACTGACTGATGGGTTGCCCCCGAAACTGATGTTGAAGTATGGGCTTCGCAACCTCGACACCCTCTTCGACTATCGTCACCCGAACAAAGCTGCTGCATACCTCCGTGGGATCGAAGATTACCGTATGAGCCGGTTGGTTCGCCCAATGGAAGAAATCGGCAACCTTATCACCGAAGGGAAGAAGGAAGAAGCCCATGCTCTGCTGATCGATGTCCTCCGTGCGGCGTTCATCAATTCCTTCATGGAATGTTCCCGCCGCAACTGGATGCCGATGGGTCACGAAGGTAGCCAGGGACAAGAACACGCTCAATACCGAGTTCTGTGCAGCGCTATCACCGCTGAGCTGGATAAGGAAGTGGCCGAGCAGGCTGAGTGGGATGCCGAGGACGAGGAATAACCTATGAGTGCCGTTATCAAAGTTATTACCAACAGCCTCGGGTCCGGTGACTGGGTTGTGGTGTACGAGACCAATTGCGGCGAGACTGTATATGAGGGTCACAAACCCAATGCCCGCGACCTTTTCGACATTCTGAGTGCGGTCAATGGTATCGCAGAGGATGTGAAGTTTTATGAACTCACCGACGATCAAATGGAAGAATGGCAGGAACATTGCTGATGCCTTTTGGTGAATAACCCTTGACAACCGGCCCATCAATGGGCTATAATCTCTCTACTGATTAACTGAGGAGTACAAAATGGGATTGGATGTTTATCTGCGCCGTTGCGACAATCTGGAAGCTGAGATCGCCCTGCAAGATCAGGCCGAAGCTTTCAGCAACAAGCTGTGGGAAGGTAAGGACTACGACAAAACCTCCGAAGCGGAGAAGGAGCGTATCCGTGCCGAAACCAAAGCGGAATACGAGCGCCTGGGTCTGGACCAATATGGTTCCAGTACGAAGATCGAGTCCATCGAACTGGACAGTGTTACCAATCCGGAACACATGTTCAAGGTTGGTTATCTCCGCTCCAGCTACAATAGCGGCGGTATCAACAGCGTTCTGGAACGTGCTGGCGTGATGGATCTGTACGGTATCTTCCAGCCGGCCAAGGAGGATTACTACGTTACGATTGATTGGGAAGGTGCCCTAGTCCGCGTGGAGCAGGCTATCGCGGCTTACCGTGCGCATATCACCGATCCTATGGGGCGGTTTGATGTGATGTCCATTCGCACCCCGATCTTTGATGGTGTGGCTGAACCGGCTGATGCCCTCACTCTGTTCAAGGGTGAAATGCAGAAGTATCTGGACCGCAAACAGAAGGAAGCCGATCCGTGGAGTTCCTACAGCAACCGCGAAGGTGAATTCTTCCTTGAAGGGCGGAAGGTGTTCGGCTTCATTCCGAACAGCGGTTGGGGCAAGGGCTTCCATGTGATCGTGGAAAAGGAAATGCCGGAGAACATCGAGGAAGAATGGTACCTCCAGGCGCTTCTGATCACCAAGGAAACCATTGGCTATGTGCTGAGCCGTCCGGTGGAAGAGCAGAAGAACTACTTCCTTGCTTGGAGTGGCTAAAATGCCCTACATTGGGAAGACGATGACTTCATTGTCTGACTACGATAAGGTGAAGCCGGCATTCATCGTCATGTATGACGAAACTCATGGTGAGATGGGTGCCGACTATGGTCCTCCGGACCCGCCCCCGACAATGGAATACCATACAAGGGCGACCATCATTGGTCTGGCCGATGAAGCGGAACTGCTGGAATGGCTGAAACAGAATCAAGAAACCAAGTATGGGGCACCTAAGAAGGTGAAGGTGTTCAGCTTACAGCCGGTAAGTGTCCAAACGAATGTTTCAATTTCTCTCGGAAAGTAGTTGACAATCTTTCTCCGTGTGCTATAATGTAATCACTGAGTAGCACACGGAGCAGATCATGAGCAACTTTGAAACCCTCTACAAGAAGATAGCAACCAGCAAGAACTACATCCAGCCCAACTATCCGAGGATGGACAACTGGGCAATCGACAGCTATCGGGATGGTGAATGGTTTGCTGCTATGTCTGACGGTGGTTACTCCCGTTGGGTTGGAAAGCGGGATTCCGAAGGTAAGGTGTTGTGGCGGGTTAGTGATTACTACCCGAAGCCCTTGGAATATTCCGGTATCACCCAGGAAGAATTCGAAGCGTTGGAACTCTAACAGGAGATTATGATGGTTGCAGAAGTCATCGTTTACCGGAACCCTTTGGAAGCGGCTATGTGGAGCGCAGTGATGGCTGGTGAGTTCTTCCCTATCATCGCTGGCATCGTTGTTTTCTTCGCCGTATTCCTCGCCGTCAATGCCGTTATGGTGCGGAAGTGGGGATCGTGGGGTAAGGGAGCAGCACAACGATCGTATGGTGCGCTTGCAATCGGCGCTGTAGCTGGCATCCTTACCGTCTGGAAGATGTGGATATGAACACCCTTTCCTTCCGTGATGTCCTTACCTGTAAGGTTTGGATTGGTTCCCTCGACAGGATGTATCAGTACGCCTGCGAGCTGGGTTACGAATACTTTCTCTGGAACGATCGGGTCTATCGGATTCCCCCTAAGCTGGGTGGAAAGCCGGAAGTGATTGATACCGGACTGACTGTGAGTGATGTGCGATGACAACAAGGATTACTGAGCGGGCTCAAACGCTGTATGAAGCGGCTGACATGATCCGCAAGGCAAAGGAAATGGTTGAAGATGCTCTGCAGGGTGTTTCCCCTATCGACCTGTACAACATCAAGATCACCTGTGATGGGTTGGCCGACAACATTGATGAATGGGCAGTAGCCTCCGAGGAATAAGAAATGGTACCGTATTTTTTGCAGATCGTTGTGCAGGCAAAGAGTATCCCTGACAATGATTGGCGTGCTTTCTTGACGTGGGCGGACCAAGAAAAGATGATGGTCTATGAGATCCGTGGTTATGGGAAGTCGCCAGGGGAAGCATCTGAGGATGCCTTCCAGAAGTTCAATGACGATGCACCATTCCATTCGACTGACGAATGGGAGTGGAAATAACACTTGACAAGTAGTTATTGATGGGTTACAATACATCCATCAAATAAGGAGTTCGCAATGGACATCGCCACCCTCAAAAAGAATCTGGAAAACACCATCGCCGGTAAGGAACAGTATTTGGCTACCGCTAAAACTGACCTGATTTGTGGCGACTATGCAGGGCACCGCATGGCTCAGGAAGCCCTTATCCAATTCCTCACTATCAACATCGACGAGCTGAAACGCATCCTTGCGGATGTGAATCAGTGTGTCACCCCTCCGACATGGACCCCTCATAACTGCCCCTATGCGGCGGCTGAGACTTGCCATCGGGTAGATTAAACCTCAACAGGGAGCGGTAAATGATTATCAGACTGGTCAAGTGGGTGGAAGTGGAAGTCGAAACAGACGATCCGGCAGAAGCCATGGATATGGTGGATGCAATGGATTCGGATGGTAGCCTCGAACTGATGGCCGATTACTACAACGCCGAGACCGACGAACAACTGAACTGATCGGAAATTTCATGACCCTCTTTGGTCTGTTTGTGGTGATTGGTGGCTGGATTCTGTTCTTCCGTGGGAACTGGATCATCGGCCTTGTACTCATTATCGGTGGTTGTTCCACCTAAAGGATTCGCTATGCGTCTTGTGATGCTCTACACCTTTGGGGATGGTTGCACCTATTCGTGTGATCGGGTATTCCCCTTCGTTGCGGAATCCCCTGAGGCGGCTCTGTGCGAGTTTGAAGAACTCTATACCAAGCACAAGTGGCCTTGTTCAAATTCGTTCTCTTTCGCCGGTGAAGATTTCTACTCTGGCGATTTCGAGTGCAACGGAGTGTATTACGCACCGGAGTTCCTTACCATCGACGAATGGTTCAAAGGGATTGAATAGGGCTTGACATCCTTTTTCAGTGTGATAGAATACAGACATTGATTAAGGAGAGCAACATGAAAAACCCTTCAACCAACGCAACCAAAGACGATTTCAATGTCTTCACCGAATATCTGTATGAGCAGATCCAGCTCGGTAAGAAGCCCCTCGTAATGTTGCGTGATGGTCGGGTTGTTCCGATCAGCTGGTTTAACAAGGATGGTCCGGAGTACGAACACTTCATCTACCGTGACGACACCCGCAATATCTATCTGGTGTGGGAGAATGATGGTCACAGTGTTACCAGCCATGATTTCGACATCATGGAACTCTACGATACGGAAGGCCAATAATGAAACGCTCTACCAGCACTCTCCGGTTCATTCTGGCATTCCCCTTTGGTCTGCTTTCTGAAACCTTTGCACGGCTCACCATCCTAATCAGTGGTGGTCAGTGTGATGTGAATTTCAATCAAATCGACAAGGACTACTACGGTGGCAATTAACATCAACGAGAAGGGAAAAGAGCTGGCTCGTCGGGCGTGGGATCAAGCCTGTATGGAAGCCGACTTACTGGACAGTCAGGGTGCAACCCCAGGTGATTTCTTTGCACCCATTCTGATCGAAATGGTGGTACTGGAGTGCAGTCGGGTTGCTAAGCTGGAAATGAAAGACAACCGTGTCTGTGATGCCATCGAGAATCACTTTGGGGTGGAACAATGAACGAAGAACAGATCGCCGCTTTGAAGAAGTGGCTTTGGGCACAAGCCTATTCCGGCGAGCCGGGTACTGATGGTGCTTACCTCCGGATGGAGGAAATGGAACAATACCTTCCCGGTGCCATCGAAAAAATTCTTGCTGGGAAGCTTGACAGTTCCTTCATGGTGTAATACAATACACCCATCAATTAATCAAAGGTGGCAGCAATGAAGGCACATAACAGAGCAAGGGTTACATTCATCAAGTGGACGGTGATTATCTTTATCCCTGTCCTCGTGCTTCTGCTTGTGATGCTTCTTACCCGCAGCTTCAAAAAGACCCTTCCCATTGCTGAATCGGCATGTGCCACCATCAATGAAATGTTTGAGCACCGTGCATACCGCACCCGTGTTGCTCACCGTGGTTACGAACTCATTCTCAAGATCTGAGGCACCCAAATGAACGATCGCATTGTTGAACTCGCTGAGAAGGCCGGATTCCAAATGACGAAGTTTGGTCTGACGGCTACCCCGAACACCAATCCTGAGTTGTTTGCTCAACTTATCGTTCAGGAAGCCGTCAATGTTTGCCTCAGTGAGCGTGATCCTCAAAACCTGAACTACAAGCCCAGCGTCAAGTTCGCTGATGCCATCAAGTCTCATTTCGGGGTGCGATAATGAAAACCAAAATGACCTTTGTAATGTCGATTCTTTCAATCCTCATTTCCATCGGGTCAATTGCGGTAACGTACCAGACAATGAAAAACCTGGAAGAGATAACCTGTTTGCGGTCTGGATATGCTACCTGTTCCGAAATGAAGGAGCATTCAAAATGAAACTCTATGTCGTGTGGTCCAAGACCTTCGATAACCTCATTGGGGTTTATACCGATCCTATCCTCGCTGGGAAGCTCGCTACGACGCAATCCGGCCGTGTGGTTGAAACCGAACTCAACCATATCCATCCAGGCCACGCAGAAACCCTAAAGGTCATCTATGGGTTGCTTGATGAAAACCTTGACAGTTTGATTCGGGTTTGATAGAATAGACCCATTCAATAGGAGACCGATATGACCTCTGCGACTCTCACTCCCTTCAAGACGAAGAAACCCCGCAAGCAAACCATTTCCACCGTGGCTGGTTGGAAGGAAGCCATGAAGGATTTCCCCGAACACTTCGTTGATGCGGGTTTCATGGAACGGTTGGAGAAGGGCATCAAGCTGAAAGCCCTCAAAGTGGAATTCCCTGGCCTCGGTGAAAACTATTGGGATGGTGAAATGCGGGTGAAGTTTGCCATCGTCCCCGACGCAATGCAGGTGGTTAATGGCTTCGTCAACCTCGCGAGGGCGGATGATGCCCATATGGAAGATGCACAAACCCTTTTTCTGTGGTGGGATTAATGGACTTCATCAACAAACCTTATTGCCGGTTGAAGGCTCGTAAGAGCAAACACGGTTTCAAAGCGGTGATCGTTCCCCAAACCATGCCGGCGGTCGGGCGATCGTTGGAGCAACTTGTGGGAGAATTCCCCGCAAAGCTTTACACCATTTCCGATAGCAATTGGGGTGGATCGATGTCGATAACCATTCATACGGATGATGATCAGGTGGCAACCTTCATCCAAAATCAATTCTGCGCTGAATAAGGAGAACGCTATGGGCTGGTGGGGATATGATGTAATGGAGGGTGATACCCCTCTCGACTGTCAGGGTGATCTGGTGGATTACCTGCTGGGTGATGAACGCCGAGCTGAACTGGAAGCACTGGACGACGGTGGTATGGATACCTATGAGCAGATGCACAACGAAGCATACGATGCTCTCAAGTTCCCCGTCAACTCAACCGCCGCAATGCTCTCTATCAAGGATGGGGAGCTGTGCAAGTACGACCCTGATATCGCTCTGCAGGTGCTGGGTGAAATGATCATGGTGTCGGGGCACCCCTTCCCTCAACAAGTACGGGAAGCATGTATTGCCGCCGCTCAGAAAGAGATTGACGAGTCGGAGCGGGGTTGGCGTACTGAGGGTGAACGAGAGAAGTGTCTGACGGCGTATATCGTACGTGTGCGGGCTTATAAGGATGGTGAAGCCCTCGAACCTACCAGCCGTGGATTGTTCGCCACCATCGCCGAAGGGATGGCGGAGTCGTGAAAAAGATCTGGCGGGACTTTTGGGAATGTGGGCTGGGTGGTGGAGCCCTCATTCTTTTTTGCTTCCTCGCGATGATTGTGCTTGACAAGTACATGTAGGTCGGTTACAATACACCTATCAATTAAACAAAGGAGCGCAAAATGGGTCTCGATATGTATCTCACCGCCAAAGCCGAAGTTGCCGGTGATAGCACCCTCCCCGCCAATGGTCAAGAACGTGAAGTGGCTTACTGGCGTAAGGCCAATCAAATCCACGGATGGTTTGTTGATAACATCCAAGGTGGCGTTGACGAGTGTGAGCAATTCCCCGTCTCCCGTCCCCAATTGGAAACCCTTCGCCAGCTCTGTATGGAGGCACTGGATACGAAGAATCCCAAACTGATCGCCCCCAAGGAAGGTTTCTTCTTCGGCGGCACCGAAGTCGATGAATGGTACTGGAGCAACCTCCGTGACACCGTCGATCAGCTGGATAAGGTGCTCGACATGCCGTCGGTCTATAACTTCTACTACCAGTCCAGCTGGTAATTGGAGGAACCCAAAATGATGCAACTTTCATACCCCGCTCTGCTACTGATGGTGTTTGTATGGGCTGTCTGTGGCTTCGTGGTTGGGCGCTATTGGGAAAGGGCGATGTGGAATCGCCTGATCGATGATGGGGTGATTCCCGCTCCGAAGAAGTACAACAGTGGGAAGCGGTGATATGTGGAAACTTCTCCCAGGCACCGCAATTGGCCTCTCGTTGGGACACGTCTTCTACCAAATGCTGATGACTGAACCCAACTTTGCGGTAGCGGCCGAGCGTAGTTTCTTCCAGGTTACAGGCATCATCTGTTTCATCGTGGTGTGCAAACTCACTCTACCCAAGTCGTAAAAGTTGTTGACACCTTTGCTGAGCACTGTTACAATGAGTCATCAGTTAAGAAAGGAAGCAAAATGAAAAACGGTGAAATGCTCAGCAAGGCAATCCTCATAGCCACTCAGGCCCACGCTGGACAGTTTGACAAAGGTGGAAAGCCCTATATCCTGCACCCTCTGACGGTGCTCCACAAGGTCGGTTCGGATCGTGGTGAAATCGTTCAGTCCGCAGCGGTACTGCATGACGTGATGGAAGATTGCACCGGCAAGACCATCTATGTTGACGGTCAGGAAGTGGTTATCAGCTGGGCTATGTTGGCAGCTCAGGGGATGGTACAGGAAGTGATTGACGCCGTTAAGGCTCTCACCAAAATGCCTGGCCAGACCTACGAGGAATACCAGCAAGAGGTATTGGGAAACCGTGTTGCGATGTATGTGAAGCTGGAGGACCTTCGTACCAACAGCGACCTTCGCCGGATGAAGAACAAGACCATTTCCGAGAAGGATGTTGCTCGGGTGGCAAAGTACATGGCCTTCTATGCCCTGATCAGTGCAAAGCTGGCAGAAACCGAGGGCAACTAACTCTGGACAACGTGGTGGGGTTACAGTATAATAACCCTATCACTGATTTTTTAGGAGCACTGCAATGGCAAAGCCTGTCGAGTTTGAAGATTCCGCCGAAGCTACCGATTTCATGGAAACGCTGCAGGGTATGTTGGAAGATCCCCGCCTGGCTGATTGGGCAAAGATTACCGACACCAACTTTGGCACCCGTTCTGCCGGTTTGCTCGCTAAGGCTGTGAGCAACTATGCCGAGTTCATTGAAACAATGTACAACGCAGAGTAAGCACCAATGATTACCCTTGAAGGTCTGACGCCGGTGCAGGTGAAACTCTGTGACGACCTGTGGAACCTCGATTCCATGGACGAAGTAGAAGAATTCATTGCTGAGCTTCCCACAAAGTTGCAGACGGAAGCCCGCTCTATGCAGCAACTGATTGTGGCTGCAATGTTCGATGAAGAAGTACAAACCGAGGATGATTGTGCTATGGTGCGAAACATCCTCGACCGATACTGAGGAAACGCTATGTGTGATTGCTACAAAATTGGGGGACCCTTCATTGCGGAAGACCCCGACTGCCCCGTTCATGGATCGGAGGCTCAAGCGGCTCGTCGTGAGGCTGAGGAATCCCGTCAGTCGTTGGAAGATCGAGTGGCTGAACTGGAGGATATCGTTACCCGACAAGGATACCTTATCCGTCAGCTGCAGGATATGGTACGTCAGACTGGCAAAGAGTAGTTGACAAGCTGTGATTGATGGGTTATAATGAATCCATCAATTAAGAAAAGGTGAATCAAATGCAAGCTATCAAGTGTTTTGAAGTTATGGGTCACACGGATACCACCGAAGGGCGCGGTCCTTTGAAAGTTGTCGCCCGCTTCTCAACCTATGAAGTTGCCGAGCAGTATGTGAAGTCGAAGGCCTATTCCCGCTGGTGTGTTATGGGGTGCCAATCGGCTGACGACATCAAGAAGATTCACGAAGCCACTGTGATGGTGCTCGACACGGTGGGGGAACTCGAACAGATGTACACCGAGGAAGTACGGGCTCGTGCTCTCTCCAAACTCTCTGCGGAAGAAAGAAAGGTTCTGGGTCTATAACATGGGTACTGTACATTTCCAAATGATGCTGTTCTTCCTCAATATGGGAATCTGCTTCGCCAACTTTGAGACTGGTGCCTTTAAGATAGCAGCATTCAACTCATTCGTTGCCGGCTTCTGTCTCGCTGTAGCCGCTGTGCGTTATTGTGAAATCCGCAGAATGCGGAATGGGGGTTAATGTGAATCCAGGCGCTTTGTACATGTTGGGTCTGGTGGCATTCAACGTGATGCTTATGACTTACAACACCCGCAAGAATAACTCCGGCTTTGCTCTTTTCAATGCCGCCACTGCTGGATTCTGTCTGGCTGGCGCTCTCGTCAAAATGGGGATGCACTAAAATGGTCAAACTCTCTGAAAACCGTACTGCCCTGATCAACCTCGGTACCACCATCGCCGCACTGGACGAGCTGGATACCCTTATCAAGTTCTACTCTGTGGATAAGCCTGGGCCTGCCTATGTCACATTCACCCATGTTGACGGTCCTGGCGATGTGAAGGTTCAAATCGATCGCAAGATCATCGTTCCGGCACTCCAATCCCAACGTCAGAAGCTGGTTGATTACCTAGCTGGACTCGGTGTGGAAGCCTAACATGAAGGCTGTCATCTACAACCGCAACCGCTTTGAGGCTCAGGTGTTCGGGGCTGATTGCTTCCTTCAATGGTGGCCTGAGCTTCTTACCACCGGCGTAGAAGTGGAAAGGGAAGCCGGTTGCGGTCCCAAAGACAGCCAGGTGTTCTACTATGTGGTTGACCCCAAGACGGGGCGCAGAGCGAACGATACAGCGTTTTTCACCGGCACCGAAACTCGTGGGTGCATCAAAATCATCAAGGAAGAAGAATAACCATGACATTCGATACTGAAACCCAAGCGGCTCTGGAACTCTCATTCGTCGCATACACCCTCACCCAACTCGCTCAGGCTGTGCCGGTAACGCAAGAGGATGTGGATGAACTGACCAGTTTCAGTGAAAAGGTTATGGTGCTGGGCGAGGCCATCCGCGAGAAGTCTTCGGATACCGTCAACCCTCACATCCTGCTGAACCTGCTCTGCGAGAAGTATGGAGTCGAAAAAATTGCTTGACAATCGGTCTTTGGTTTGATACAATAAACCATCAAAACTTAATCAAGCGGAGAAAAGAATGTCCTCGATCCAAGTCAATATGGTTGATGCCATCAAGGTCCAGTTCCTCAAGCCCATCTTCGAAGATGACTTCGTTGAAAAGGGTATGACCGCCTGGCTGACTGATGTGGAGTGGGACAGCAGCAACGAATGCTACAAGCTGTATTTCGACTTCACCGATTTCGAAGAGCAGAACGAAAAGTATTTCAAGTTGGTCTATGGCTCCAATCGTCACACGGAAGCCCTGAACCTTGGTCGTCGGCCGAGTGAAAAATACACCGCCAAGGAGGCTGGTTACTACACGCAGAAGTACAGTGTGTATTACAACCCCGAAAGCTGTGTCGGCTCCCGCAATGATGATGCGTTCGAGCGTGATATCCGCGCTTACCTCCGTACGGTTGAATAAGGAGCAGACCATGATCACCGCCAAGGAAGCAGTACAACTCTATGATGCCTCCGGCGCAGAAGCCGAAGCATATCTCGCTACCAACTTCGACAAGCAGGTTCGTACTTGTGCGGAAGGTGGAAAGCGGACTCACTTTCACTTCGTTGGAAGTGCGGAAGTAAGTTTCTTTGATGAACGGAAGCACATTACCCCGCTGCTCTCGCAAGTGATGGACCGGCTCAAGGGTCATGGGTTCAATGTGAAGTTCGTTTTCGACAAGTCTCACCAATATGTGCCCCGCGGCCTAGCCGATGATGATGGTAAGGGTCCGGTACATGCAAACTACGGTATTCAAATTTCCTGGTAAGGAGCAAACCATGAGCCTCATTCAACAAACCACCACCGTCAAGAACTACACCGTCAGTCTGGATACCATGCAACAGCTGATCGCTCAGGACCTCGGTGTCCCGCCGGAAGAAATCACCGTTACCTATGTGGAAGGTGACGTCGGTCCCGGCGATCCTATGGACCGTTTCCCCGCTCCGCGTGGTGTGGTGAGCATCCGTGTGACGCATACCACCAAGGCAAAGTGATGAAGATTATCACCTGCTATGGGCATGGCTGTTTCGACGCATATGCCGCGACTGTGGAGAACGCCAAAGCCATCCTATCGTGGCAGACGATTCCCCAAGAGGTGAAGACCTTCGCTGAAACCAAACCGGAGCGATGGACTACCACCGAAATGATCGAGCGGGTTATCCGCAAGATGCTGGATAAACAGGTCGGGGAGAATGCGTTCGAGTCGCGGGATAACTCTGTGACCATCCCTGTTACCGCAGCAGCCCAAGGTGAAACCGTTCTGTACTTCTTCCAGAAGGGGATTGCTCCCAAGGAGTTCTCGTCCTATCAACTGAAAGAGAAATGCAAGATCGAAGACCTGAGCTGGCTTTCTCACTTCCACGGAATAACCCTCGTCGATGAATGGGTATCCGAGTGGGCATCAAAGTACCGTTGCATCACCAAAGACAACTGGAAGGAAGGTGCGACCGAGGAGCAGAAGGTGGCTTACATTCTCCGCTTCGTTAATGAACTCTGCCATAGGGATGAAAAGTACGAGCTGACAGAAGTCAAAGAAAAGGCTTGACAGTGTTCTTTCCCTTTGCTATAATCTTTCCATACTATCTATGGACGGAGAAGAACACTATGATGGCCTGCTACCCCAAAAAGGATCTGGTTGAAGCGATCAAGGCAAAGGAAACTGAACTCCGTGCCATCCTCACAAAGCGAATGGCTGGTAAGCTGGCGCCGGTTGTTTCTGTGGTGTACGATCTGGATAGCTCCCGTACTTTGGGTCTGTATCAGTTTTTCCCGGTCAAGTGCCTCCACCGTATCCGCCTCAACCCCAAACTGCTGAACGAATTGGGCCAGGCATATATCGATGACGTGTTCGTGCATGAGTTCGCTCATGCGTGTGTCCAACACTATTACGGGTACTTCAATGGTCGGAAGCGGATTATGCCTCACGGTATGGAGTTCAAATCGTTCTGCTGGATGTTCGGGATCGATGGTAAATCCACTACCTCTGTAGCGGCGAATGCAACCTCTTTGAAGCCCACTCAAACCCGTTCCCGCTACACCTATACCTGTGGGTGTCAGGATTTTGAATTGTCGGCTCAGCGCCACAATAAGATTCAGAAAGGTGCTTCCTACTCCTGTAAGAAGTGCGGTTGCAAGTTGAAGAAGAAATAAGGAGATCATCGTGAGCCTTCTTAACCTTTCCGTAGTTGAAATGACCCAACAGACCGAGCCCATTAAGGGCTGGGTCTATCGGATTCTCATTAACGACCAAGGGTGTATTCTGATGCGGTGCCCATCTGATTCCCTTCTGTGGTCGCATGGGGTTATCAAGCAGATCTACCAACCCGATGAGAAAGAATTCGTCCCTGCTTGCAATAGCGCCGTTATTGCCCGCATCAAACTCGCTGAGGCTATCGGAGTAATCGACTCCCAGTAACACCATGCAAACCTTTAAGACGAAGAACCTTATCGCCACAATCAACCTCACCTGCCCTTTGAAGCAGAGTGAGCACCAGCCCGTTCCTATCATTGCGAACTATGCCCTAATCCTTTTGTGGGCATATGAGAATGGAAGTTCCGGTCAGGGATTCTCCAAGAAGCATCTGGTAGGTGAAGCATTGGGACATATAGACTACCGCTTCAAGGCTTGGGATATGTCTCCGGCTGGATTCTGTTCTGAGTTTGCGGCGTTCAACCTCAATCGGGTTTTAACCTACGACAAACACAAGCGGCTGTGGTTCGTTGGAGAGAAGTTGCGGGAGTACCTAGACTATCACTTCGGCCCAAGCTCTAAGGTTCCTCTGTGTGGATGGAGGCCTTATGAACAGGCTGTGGCATACAACAAAGGGGCTATGATTCACTGTACAGCCGCAAAGCAACTCTACCTGATGGAGAAACAAATCGGGCGGGACTACTTCTTCCAGTAGCAAATAGTTGTTGACACGCTGTGGATGGTGGGCTATAATACCTCCATCAATTAGTCAAAGGTGAAAGCAATGAAACTCCGTGTCCTTCTGTTCAAAGAGTGTAACCGCCGGTGCAAGGGTTGCTGCAATAAGGATTGGGATCTGGAATCCCTGCCCAAGTGTGAATCCTTTGCAGGGTACGAATCCATCATGCTGACTGGTGGCGAGCCGATGTTGAATCCCGAAATGATCAAGTCGGTGGCCGCTGAAATCCGTGCTGTCTCCACTGCCCCCATTGTGGTCTATACCGCTAAGTGCGACGACAGCGCCGCTCTGATCGACGTTCTGAAACACGTTGACGGGATAACCCTAACCCTCCATACCCGCAAGGATGCGCCGATTTTCCGTGAGTTCAATGCGGCTCTGAAAGAGAGTGGCTTGACGGGTAAGAGCCTCCGCCTGAATGTGTTCAACGGCATCAGCATTGGGGATACCGACCTTATGGGGTGGCAGGTGAAGACTGGCATCCGTTGGATTAAGGAATGCCCGCTCCCCACGGATGAAGTGTTCATGCGATACGGGGTAGCATAAAGGGCTTGACATTGATGGTGTGATGCGTTATAATTACACCATCAAGCAACAACTGAAAGAAAAAAATGAACTCAACGACACGCGATCTCACCTGGTACCTCAAATGGGTGGCAACCGCCATTCTCATTGTTGGGACTGCGGTCAACAGTGCTGGTTTCCAACCGATCGGTCCCATTATGTTGTTCGTGGGTGGTTTGATCTGGCTGGTGGTTAGCATCCGTTGGGGTGAAGCAAGCCTTATCGTTACCAACGCAGTGATGGCTCTGGCTGCTGTTGGTGGTTTTCTGTATTCGTACTTCCATTAACAAACACTGAGAGGATACACCATGGGACTGTATATCGATCCGACCAATGGTCAAACGAAAGAACAATGGCTGCAGGATAAGGGCACCAATATCCCGCCGGCCTTCATCGATCCCGCCACTGGCGAAGTCACCGTCTGTCTGGTGAATAACGGCCCTTTCACTGCTGCGGCTGTGGCCTACAGTGAATCGGAATTCAACGCCTTCAACCAAGGTCGTGATATGCGACCGAAGATGTGGTTCCGCGTTTCAGTCGATGATGTGATGTTGGTCACCGGCGGTCGTGCCGCTTCCTACTTCCGAGGCTAACATGATCAAGGTCTGGGTGCTGGTGGCGTTGGTCAATAGTGGGCATCTGTCTTTCAGTATGGTGCCGACGTTGGAATTCTCCACCAAGGAGAAGTGCGATGCGGCCATCACCCGCCTTCAAACGGCGGCTTCGCAACGCACCATTGGTTCATTCAGTGGATTCTGTCAGGAGATCGAAAAGTGAGCAAACCGGAACTGCTCTGTACCCTTCCCAATGGGCGGGAAGTCTTTGCGGGCGATAAGGTGTATCGCACTGAGTTGCGAGTTGACCGCACCGCTTCGGGTATCTATATTGACCCCGATGGCGACGAGTACCTCACCTTTGAAGAAGGTGGCAACGCTTTGGTGAAGCCCGTCAGTCCTTTCTACCTCGCAGAAGGAGCAGTGCCAGAAATCAAACTCCGCTAAAAAGATGTTGACACAACCAACCCATATCGGTATAATGGGTCATCTGTAGTTAAACAACGAGGAACACCAAATGGCAAAGAAGCAACCCACCACCAAGACCCAAGCTACCAAGGAAAAGGAATTCTCGATCAAGAAGCTGTGTAAGTTGCCTTCGGGTCGTACGGTCTATACCGGTGATGTGGTTAAGGATCGTGGTGTGGAAAAGGAAGTTACCGGTCTCCGCAATGAAGATGGTGACAAGTACCTGACCTTTACCGATGGCACCGAAGCTCTTGCAGTTGCCGGTTCGGATTTCTGGAATGGTCGTGAAGCTTACATCCACGTAAAGTAACGGGTGCAGTGATGAAGAAGTTCAAGGTTACGGCGATGTTTGAAGGGAAGCTGGAAAGCTGGGAATGTTACGGTGATTCTGTTTCTCATGTGAAGAAGTACATCACGAACCACTGGAACGAGCAACTGATTTACGGTGCGAAGATTATCAAGGTCGAACCGGTGGAACAGGAATGAAACTGAATCGCAACCAAGTCTCCCACCTTCAACAGGCGGCATGGAAACTGCAGGAAGCAATAGTACTGATGAAGAAAGCCGGGTTCAACGCCGGTGATATGTCAGTCAAGAAGATGCAGGCGGCGCTGGATGAAATCAACTACGAGTTGAACAATTACGAACTGGAAGGATAGGCAATGAGAGTTACCGTAGCAGATGTTAAGAGGAAGGAAGTCGAACTCACCGAAGTTTTCGTTGGTTCCCGCCTCATGTACATCGTTGCGGATACCGAATCCGATAACTGGATCATCGTTGATCCCTTTATGGTGATCTCTCTCCCTCCCCAACCAACCAAACTGGATGCCATGCTAACCATCGTGCATGCTCTGGTTCCCAACACTCAGAAGGATTGATCATGTCGATCACAAGCCAAGAACTGGCCGAGCAACAAAGGAAGCGGAAGACGGCCCAACAACGTCGAGAGGAAGAAGCGGCTCGTAAGGAAGCCCAACGTCAACTCGACGAAATCGAGGCACGGAAACTGTGGCCGGCTCGCCTGATGTGCAACCTCGAACGGGCTACCAAACTGGCAATGGATATCGAGGTCGTGAACCTCCAGTTTGAAGTGTCGGGATATACCCGTTGGAACGACCGCATCACTTTCAGCTTCACCCTCAACCCAGCCCACCAGTACGATCAGTATTACACCGAAGGGGACTGGGAAGCAATGGAAGCACTTGAACGTCACCTGAACGATCTGGAAGAAACAAAGCGAGAGGAAGAAAGGAAACGGGTAGCCAAGGAAACTGCCCTCGCCAAACTCACTCCCGCTGATCGTGAAGCACTCGGAATCTAAGGAACCGCCATGTCCAAGACCTACCGTGATAATGATGCCCGCATGGCTCGCAAGCTGGGTCGTGCGGCCCGCAATGCCTTCAACTCTGGCGATGCTGATCTCTCCCGCCATATCTATCAGGAGATGGTGGATCTCGAAGTGGATGGTGTCCGCTATGGGAACCACCGGAAGATGATGGCCAAGGAGAAGGTTATTCAACGAAGGGCTGATCGCCGGTCGAAAAAAGTTTCCATGGAGGACTTGGAATTCGCCTGAGCTTCTGTTATACTCTCCCCAACAGTTAAACAACAGGAGTTCAAAATGGTCACCCGCACTCACCGCTACCAAATCGTTACCGGACCTTTTGCCGGTCGTGTGGTTGATGGTTTCCCTCTTGGCATCCAACTGTATCCTGATCAGATAGCCATCGAAAAGCCTACCCCTGATCAGGTGCAGGATATGTGGAGAAATAACCCCGAGGGCTTTTGGTATCCCGAAGAGAAGGTCAAGATCGTGTTCGAGAACCGGATTGATTCTCGCGCAGTTGACACTGTGGTTGATTACGGCAACGTTCAGGACCTCGTCATCACCTTCGACAAGTACAACCAGGAAATCTTTGTTGGTGACGAACTCTACGTTGCCTCCAAGAATGCGGTGCGGCGTGTAACGGTTACGAAGATTGCTCCCAAAGCCACCTTCGCTTCCTATGGGATTCTGATCCGCAAGCTCACTGTGAAGGATCTGGACGACGGGCAGACGCTGGTTATCAATGAATCCCGTGACACTGTGAAGATCAGCAAGGCGGCGCAATGAAAGCTCCCAAGACTACCGTTACCCTCCATCAACTGGCAGACCCGAATTGGGTAGGCAACTACGTTGATGGTAAGGCCACCAATATGGACTCGTATTACACTTCCGCTACGTTGGAAGTGGAAGTCCTCACCATTCACTTCGAGGCCGAAACGATGCGTGTCCGGTATGTCTGGGCTGGTAAGAGATGTACGCGAGATGTTTCCGCCACCGATTTCCTTGCGGAGTTCTGTAAATGAGCTACCCCAAATCGATCTACAGTTTCGAGCGATCGGAACTCCGTGTCCTCCAATTAACCTACCCCGACAATGAAGACTTCCTGAATGTTCTGGCGGATATGATCGGGAAGCTTACCAGGGATCGGGATGAAGCAAAGAGCGCTTTGGGGATTGCAGAGCACCAACTGCGGTGCATTGAGTTGGGTGTTGACCCCTAAATAACCCTTGACATATGCCCTCAGAAGGGCTATAATACAGCTATCAACAATTACCAAGGACCAAGATCATGACAATGCCAGCTGGTAAGTATTACATCGGTGACCTGTGCTATGTGATGCATCCCGAATGGGACGAGTTCTGCTCCATCACCATCAAAGGTCGTGAATGCCTGGATGGTGAATTCACTCTGGCTGACGGTCGCCGCTTCGCTACCTACGGTACGATGTATGGTGACGGTTCCTACCCCTGCTCCAATGGTGCTGAACTGGGTGTGGATGCCGGTCTGATTGGTTGCATCCGTGTGGAGGACATCACCGACAAGGAAGGTCTGGAACGGATGATGGAACTCGGTACGGTTGTGGAATTCGACCGCGAGTTCTCCACTTCGGAACGTGAAGGCACCATTCGCTTCGGCCATATCACTGTGGAAACCGGCTTCGAGGAAGAAGAAGAATACGCCGGCTACTCGGATTCTGATGAGGACGATGAGGATAACTAACATGCTCCCTAGCAGAGTCTGGCGCCTGTTCCTGATCGGGTTCTTCTTTGTAGTGGGGTTCCTGCTGGGGACCTCACTGGTCTGGAATATCGTGGGGCATACCTGCAGAACCGGTGGAGAACTGGACTTCACCTTCTGGCCGAAATCTGTCTGCCAACCTATTGACAGACGATAAAAGTCTGGTAGAATGAGAACCATCATAACAAGTAGGAGTTCAAAATGTCGAACGAATATCTGATTGGTGTGTTGGTGGTTCTGATTCTGATTGCTCCGGAACTGATTAACATCGTGCGTCTGGCCTGTGCCGAGGATGAAGACAATGTTTAACCACGACGTACCCCAAATCCTGTTCCCGATCTCGTACTTCCTGTACGCATACATTCAGAGCATCATTGCGGCGAGGATGTTTGCGAATACCACCAGGGCAAAGAGTCCGGAAGGCATCGTACAATTCTTTGCCTTCATGATCGCACCCCTCGTCACTGTGGTTATCACCGTCGTCACAATCGGAAAGCTGAATTCTTTCCTTCTGAACTGGAAGCGTGGTTAATATGTACCTGACCGGACTTATCATTCTGAGCATCGCCATTGGATCAGAATTCAAATCGACCTACGGGTTCATAGTTCTTGCCATTGGTTTGATCGGTGCTGCCATTGTGGAATATCTCGATCGGGGTCTCCGTCCTCCCAAGCAGTAACCCTTTTTGTAAAATAAGGGTAGGAGGATCCCAACAATGATCGACGGAATCAAGACAGCAAACTGCCCTACCTTTTGGGCGAGGATTTACATAGCAGGCCCAAAGCACAAGGCGGAAGATGTTTGCCGCAAGTGGACTGAGCAAGGTCAGTGCATCAATATCTACGAGACGAACTACATATTCAAGTACGGTGAGCAAACCGGCGTTGTAGTCGAACTGATCAATTATCCCAGGTTCCCAAGAACAGCGGATGAACTCACCGTTATGGCGAGAGATCTGGGCTTCACCCTATTGAAAGAAATGAGCCAGGGCTCCTTCACTCTACAAACAACGAACGAAACGATCTATTATGATCGAAGAGATTAAAGGACCCCCAACTATGAAGAACCTGATCACCCTACTCTGCCTGGTAACAACCCTCACAGCACAAGCGTCAGCGGGTGAAAGAAAGCTTGTTGCGGAAGTAGTAACCCCAAAGACCCCACATTCCAACAACACAGGAGTTCCACCAGAAGTCCTGTACAAGAAATACTGTGCCTCCTGCCATGATGTTGGCACACAAGGGGCACCGAGACTTGGAGACAAGGTTGCCTGGAAACCTCTCATTGCTGCAGGTATGCCATCAATGATGGAAGTCGTTATGAAGGGATCGAAGAAGAACCCTCTGATGCTTCCAAGAGCAGGAACCAGACTCAAGGAAGAAGAGCTCAAACCCATCGTCGAATATATGGTTAAACTGAGCAAATAATGGTCATCCGTTAGGGTCGGTTGGTCGTTAATAGTATTGTGGATGAACCACAATGTAGCACCAACAACCCTAGGAGGTTATATGAATCGCTCAATCGTTGTACTCGCATTATCCGCAATCCTCGCCACCCCAGCATTGGCCGCAGATCCAGCAGAGGGGTTATATAAGGCATCGTGTGCAGCATGTCACGATGCAGGTGTATCCGGCTCCCCTAAGTTGGGAGACAAAGCAGCTTGGGCACCAAGAATCGCAAAGGGAGTACCCGCTCTCACCAAGACAGCTATCGAGGGTTCCAAGGTGAATCCAGTGATGATGGCAAGGGGAGGCAGCAAACTCTCTGATGCTGAATTGAAGGCTGTAGTCGAGTACATGGTGAGCCGCGCAAAGTAGCCCACCAAAGGGCGTAAAAGCGCCTCAACACTACCACCAAAGGGGCACCAGCCCCTTTTTTCACGTTCGACCCTACCACGAACCCGAATGATGAATAGAAACGTGAATAGCAAAGTGAATAGATTCGTGAATAGATAAATTCCTCGCAAACCTCCTTGTGGTACGGGTTTCAGAGGTACAGCGAGTGCAAAATGAATAGATAATCGGCGGGTCGTGAATAGGAAGATTGAATTTTAGCTTGGGATACCCCTACCCCAATAGAATAAGGGCTATTTGGTGGGCATCTTTTTCGGCAGTAGAATAAGGGGATTCAGAGTGACTTTTGCACCGTCAAAAAAATGAGGCATAAAACATTAGACTTTTCACAAGATGCACAAACGGTCGCATAACCCGCGTTTTGCCCAAACTTGTCCCGATTTTTCTCCCATTTTTCGCCAATATTTTGCACCTATTCGACGATATTCCTCAATATAATCAATACCTTACAACAAAACACCAAAAAGGTCACAAAAAACCCCAACTCATGTCGAATTGGGGTCGTTTTCTATCGCACTTTAAGCGTCATTTAACGTAGTGAATATCTCCCACTCCTGTTGAGACATTTCCTGCAATCTTACTGGCATAAACATCACCCGCTCCTGTCGTAATATTTCCACCTACGTCCATACATTGAATATCGCCTGCACCTGATTTAATATCTCCGGTCACATTCTCACAGTGTATATCACCTGCTCCTGTCTCAATGGAATGAACATCTCCTTGAACATGGATCGAAATGTTATACCCTAACTGTGAGGGATGTTCTACACCATCAACAAAGAGCTTGCCTCCGGTGATATTAATTCCATTTCCTTCTACTTCAATCCCATTGATAGTAACCTTTGCTTTCTTTCCTGCTCCTGCATTGATTGTCGTCTTGTTTTCTCCATAGGAGTACGAATAGGATTTGTGCGTTGTGGTTGTACCGAAAAGTTTCGAGAAGATCCAGTTAATCATTATGCGATTTCCTTAATTTGAAATTGTTGATAATTTTGTTCGTATCCTTCAACCACAAAATAGTTGTCGGAGATTGTTCCATCGGTAAAGTAGTTCCAACTGTTGACGGATGTTTCAACCGTTCTCCAGAAATTCACTTCCTTTCCTTTGTAGTCATACTGTTGTGCCAGGTAGAATTCTCCGGTCTTGATGTGGTTCCGGTCGAACTCTTTGAACATGTCCTCATAGATCTGGATATCCTGTTTGAATTGTTCGAATCTGTGATCCGTCGATATTCTACGAATCTGGATATACTTCACATTGGGGAACTGACTGATATAGTCGAGTAGGTCGTACAGTTCCGATTGGTTGTACCTGTTGAGGACGATAGATACTCTGCTTTGTTTGGTTGCCGTTAACAGATAATCCCAATTGGGTGATCTATTTCTTCCAAGAATCAGCTTGTTGGAATCGTTTTTGAGCGAGTGAATGGAATATCCCACGCTGAGGGTACATTGATTGACGGTTTCAATCTTCTTCTCTGCCAGATACCCATTGGTACGAATACCTACATCGAATCCCTTTCCTTTCAGATAGGGGATTAGTTCGTCAATGTAGTGATAAACGAGTGAATCGGTGTTTTGTCCCGTAATATACAGCCGTTTTGATGGAACAGTCTCTAAGAACCGGTCGAAGTTCTTCCATTCGGAGAAATGAACTCTGTTCTGGTTGTGCTGCCTTAGAAGGTGTGGTATATCCTCTCCAAGGCAGAAGAAGCATTTTGCATTACACTGACCCAACAGATTGATATTCGCAAAGGAATATTCTGATCTATCTCGGTTTTTTTGAATTCTAACCATGGTTATTACCTCGGAGTTCCTAAGACCTGTTGCCAACTGAGCTTTTCTCTCAGGGTATTGTAGAAGTCGTACTGTTTTGGGTGGATAAGAGAAACCTGACGATGAAACTTGGTAATCTCAATGGCATCACCTGGACGTAAATCTCCATGCAATTCAATGCCATCATAGAATACATCGGCTGTTCCGAAGGTTAAAGTGATCTTGACGGTTGATTCATTGGAAATAATCAATGGTCTGTGTGAAAGAGTCTGAGGGAACATTGGGATAATCTCAATCACTTCTGAGGTCGGTTCGATAATACTTCCGCCTGCGGACATAGCATAGGCGGTTGATCCGGTCGGAGTAGCAGTGATAACACCATCCCCACGACATCTATACGCAAACTTCCCATTGATTTCAACCTCAAATTCCAAGCTTCTGCCGGTATTTCTCGAAATCACAACATCATTCAATGCCCTACCCTTATGAATGTGGGGCGATTTGTCGGTCGGATTGTGATGATTGATTTCACAGAGAAGAAGTGAACGGGTTTCATAACTGTACTTCCCATGTTCTAGGATGTCCAGAATATCAAGGGTCGTGGTCGTTGCTGGAACATCGGTGATGAATCCTAGATTTCCAAGATTAACACCTAGAATTGGTACGATACCTGCTATTTCTCGGGATACAGATACCATAGTTCCGTCACCGCCAAACACAATAGCGAATGAAAAGGCATTGATGGTATGCGGTTGTAGATCCTCTGCGGTTTCACAGAGGAATACTTCGTGATTGAGTGCTCTTGCTTCGGTTACAAACCGATTAACGATATCCTCAACAGTGTGTGAGGAACCTTGACTGCCACCTTTGCGAGAGAAAACAAAGAGTTTCATGTGCTTCACCTTTTTGAATTACTTGGTTTATTATATCATATTTTTTTGATATAATTAGATAAATTACCATATAAAAGGATGATTTTATGAATAAAGATGCCTTCGATCTACTGATTGGAGACTTGCATGATCTGGAAAAAATGCTGGATAGGAAAATACCCGAGATTCTTATGAGTGATGTCGAGAGAGAGTTTGTACTACCTCGATACTCTGATCCAGATAATTATCGGATCGTCGAAGTGCAGGGCGAAAGAATCTGCGTACATCAGGACTTTGTCGATTTAGCTGTCGATGAATCTTTGTAAGTTGGTTTGAATGTAGCTACCTCTACGTGCTGACATTTGATGAACATGTAGGATGTAGAGGTTTCTTCAATTGGTTTGCCCTTAAATGAGGCAAAGATTTCCATTTCTTTGTACTTCGCATTCATCGAATTTATGGTGTCGTCAGATTGGATCGAATTTTTTGCTCGTTCTGATACCAATCCTTTGAATTTCCAGACACCATCCATACAAACATACATCTGATAGACATTATCCCCTTCGGTTATGGTCTGGTCGATTTTAATGTATGTATCAAATTCTTTCATGCTTGCCCCATTTAAGTAAATACCACAAAAATATTTTACATTTTTAGTCCTATATTTTTATGGCATTTTAGGGGCGTTATACTCGCTTTGTGTGAAAGTGGTTATTTTGGGTGGTAATCAACGTTCAAAATCAGCGACAAAGTGTCGTTCATCCAGTTGAATAATTTGGGTGATCTGACGGGCATTTGGGATAGTCCAGTACCCAATCCATCTGCGGGTAGAACGATGGTATTAACACCTTTGAAAGAACCAGCAGCAACCAACAGATTGTAGATATCGTCAAAAAGTACCAGTGCTTCATCCGGTTTATCACTGAAAAAAGAGTTTTCATTCATCGATGGGAGTCGTTTGGTTGCGATACCGTAGGCATTCTTCGCATCACGAATCATTGCCTGCCCACCATTACCGACACGAATCATATTGTCGCCAAACACGTAAATCTTGTTTGGATTCTTCCTACACTGTTCCAAACTATACCATTCTTTTTGGATTTCGACTTTGATTGGGTTAATTGGGGTATTTGGATTCATTTGGAACTCCGAGGTTGTGGATACACTATTATATCACAAATATTCCAATTTTTCCAATTAAACCCTACTAACCCAAATATCCAAATTAACCCAAATAACTTTTTTTGTATAATAAATAAAAGTGAGAAAAAGTTTTTGGAGAACAACTATGTTCCTGGTACTATTGAAAATTAAGAACAAAATCTACTTTGAGAGTCTCGACAATCAAGAAGCAATGATTGAGTTCATTGATACCGTAGAAGAAAAATATGGTGACATTGAATACAAAAAATCCGTGATTGTTGAGGGTGCAGAAGATTCAATCGAAGAAATCATCAATATGATTGAGGAACATTATTACCTACACATAGTTGGTCGAAAGATTGATGAAAAGGTTTATAAGGATCTGATTGCCCTATTAGAAGATTTAAAGATTGATGTCAAGATAACTTATGGCATCGAGTTTGAAACCGAAGAAGTCGATGTTGAGGAAGATGGGCTTCCACCAGCACCAAAAACCATCGGGACACTACTGAATACCGATTCTTACGCAACCATCATGTCTGCGGTCAAGGAATCAGAGGAATTGTCGGATATTGATGACCCAGAATACTCCTTCTATGTTTATTGGTTTGAGGACAGGGTTGTATTCAATTTAGAAGAAATGGATGGCTTTGATACATCGTGTTCATTCCGTCAGTCTTTTGATAATCTGGATGAAGTTATGTCTTTGTTTGAAGGGTTCAAACACGATTTCATGGAGATTATCGTGGATGAAACAGAATCTACATTTGCTGTTGCTTCTAACCTTAATGAAGTGAAAGAATTCATCGAAACAAAACTCACGATGATGGTTTGGAAGGACACTAAACCGCTAAAATACCTCAACGGTCGATTCAAACAGAAAAAGGTCGACTCCATTGAAACGGTGGCCGTCAATTATGATTATCTGACAGCCGGTGAAGTTATGAGAAAATTGCGTATATCCGATCAAACCCTAGCCAACTGGAGAAGATGTGGTCTGATTGATTTCAAAAAGATTTCAAACCGCAAATATCTATATGTCGTTGAAAGCGTGAATAACATTTTTGAAAATGGAGTGGATACATCCGGTGTGGTTAATGTGGTTGAGCAACAAGTATCAGTAACACAACCCACAACGAAAAAACAAATTGATTACAAAGTAGAAATTCTAAAGTTGCTGAAACCTATTGCCTTTAAGGTTCCTGAGTACAAATACCAGAAACAAAACTTCTTCCTAAACTTCGGCAATATCGGTTTCAGTTCCAGCCCACAGGTAATGATTAATGATGATTTCCAACTGATTGATTTTATCAAGAAAACAGTTATCAAGGAAACACCACAGGAATTATATGAATATCTCATAGAGATTCGTAAAAATGGAAAGGAACCGAGGATTGATACTTCAAGAAAGATTCAGTCTGGTTTTTCTAAATTTTATCTGAATCGATTGCTGGATAAGGAACTTGTTGCACCTTAATTCTATGCTTTTGTTTTGACTTCTTTCACAGGTATCGATATTTCAAATTGAGTGCCTGGTTCATGATCAGTCAGCTTGATATATCCTCCAGCACCTTCAATTATGCTCTTATTGATAGACAAGCCTGCACCACGAACTAATTTTGTTCCTTTAGTGGAAAATCCACGTTCGAACAATTTTTTTCTAACTTCCGGTGTTACCCCATTACCATTATCGGTGAAAGTAAAAACCAATTTGTTCTTACTAAATCTAATGAAATCAGATGTCAATGTATCTGCGCAGGCCTCAATACTATTCTTAACATGATTAGTTAATACATTGATGAACATACCGTTGGAAATTAATTCTTGGTCTAAATAATAATTCTTTAAACGATCATCAGATTTACCAATAACATGTTCGGCTCTCATAACACTAATAGTCAAAATAGTGCTCTCGATCAATTCGTAAATTGTTCTATCTTCCGAGGATTTATTGATTTTCTTAACCTCTCTGGTTCTTTGCATAACAGCACCAATTTGTTCGATAGAATTGTTAATTATTTCAAAGTGTTTCTTTTCCAATTGAGGGCACTCTCGCTCAATATCTTTCAACTTCCTTGAAAGAATAAAAAGAGGGGAATTGACTTCATGGTTAAGATTTTCAATATAAAATGATAGATTTTCAAATTGTAATGACGCCTTATCCTTATTTGTTTCAATTTCATTCTGAATTTTTTCTTTTGACGCAATAACGCCAATAATTGTAATGATGAATGCCGTTAATATAATGAACAATATAATGAATAGAATAATAAAGGTTGGTGTAAAGTGTGCAGTTTCAATAAAATAATAAGCATCGTTGTCGAATCCCTCCATTTTAAGTGGGATCATAAAAGAGTAATCGGTTCTAAGAGAAACATTCTCATATTTTAGAAGTTCGCCCGGCAGAGCGGTATTTTCATCATACCCCAATTTAACCTTTTTTGTACCAATATCCATGTCGAAAAATTTACCGTTATAAAACAACCCGACACAGGCAATTGCATCACAAATATGATGTAGATCAATTTGTTCATGGTACCCCATTTCATCATACATTCTTTCTTCCATTGAAATCGTATAATGGAATAAAAAATACATACTGAATATTCCAACAACAAGAATCGAAACCAATCCACTTGTTATTATTGAAAACAGCCACTTATATGCACCTTGAAATTTCATAATACCCTCATGAACATAGATTCATCAAATATAACATTTACATCTTTCATAAATGTCACACTCATAATGGATGTACCAAAATATTTCTCATATTTCATAGCGATGCGTGATCCATTTTCATTGTTTTCACTAAATGCAGTTCCAGTAAACAAGGCATATTTGATATTTGGATTGACTGTCGTCATTAAAATAACCAGATCAACTGCATCGATAATTATTTTTTTGCCATTTATCTTTTCATTTCCACCAAAAACAATGTCGGCTATCAAACCATCTATTTTAATCTCTGGGTATTTAGCAATAATTGATAGCATATCAAAACCTACTGTTTTGCTGCACAATGGAATTATGTTGTATTCATTTTCTCTACCCACAGATTTTAAATAATTTTTGAAATCTGTAGTAACTATTTTTACTATTTCACAATCATCTTCCAAAATGAAAATGTTTTTTCTCTCTGGTTTTATTCCATTTTTGATTTTATCAATTAAATATGTATCTTCAACATACTCATCATCTGGTCTAACGCTATTAAAATGATATTTTACTTGGTCAAAATCCAAAAGACGATAAACATCTCTATTATCCTCAGGATGAGGCTTATTCCTTTTGAAGATTTTTCCAACAATACCAAACATTTTAATTGTATCTCTGTGCCACTCGCTTCATCAGCTTGCTTCTAAACTTATCTTTCAGTTTGCAAACATATGATTTCGATCCTTCGCCGGCGAGCTGCACACTTCTATTCTTGCCCTTACATCTTTTAGCAATTAATGCTTTTTTCTTTGCGAGTGCCTTATATTTTGCAGAACGTCTATATCTTCTTTGGGCTATTCTGTTTTTCAATCGATCACCCATAGGAGTCGCTTTGAAAGATGCACTTCTTTCATTCTTAGTGTCGGCATGATCAACAATCGCGGCCTCATCGAGATCGGATTCTAATTCGATAGCATCTTCTTCCTCGGAAAATAATCTATCAAACATTTCCTCAATAATTTCAATTTCTTTTTCAGACAACCTATCATCTTCCAGCATTTCTGATAAAACAAACAGGGCATCGGACAGATCCATATCATCAAGTGATTCGGTCTGTTCATCAGATTCAAATAAACTATTCAGCCTCATAATCATTTCTCCAGTACAATTTAAGTATATTTATCAACACCCATTAAAAAAATATGGTAACTTCTATCAATTTTTGATATAATACACCATTCGAAAACCAATAAAGGAGAGTTTATGCGTTGCTACCATCTGAATAACATGTATCTGAGCAGCATTCAACAAGGTATCCAAAGTGCTCATGCACAAATGGAACTGTTTGTTAAATATACTGAAAATTCTCCACAAAAGGAAATGCTCTACGATTGGGGTAAAAATCACAAGACAATGATTGTCCTGAATGGTGGATTCCTTTCGGATATGCAGATTGCTCTGGAATTTTTCAAACATCCAGAGAATCCATACGCATTCGCAGAATTTTACGAAGGTGAGGATGCCCTTGGTGGTATTATGACGAACATTGCCATCGTTCTGCCAGAAAAAATCTACAAAACTTCGGAATTCATTCGTAATCGAATGGTTGACGAGGCACTGGTTATCAACAACACACTGGCACCGGAAACCTTCTCAAAGGTTAGCCAAGCGCTGAATTCATTTGGTGATTTTAATCCCTTTGAAATTCAACTGGCTTCTTACATGAATAACTTCCGTCTGGCTAGTTGATTCATTGGTGGGTTATATCAAGATGGTAGTAAATTGATATAACTCACCAAATAATCATCATATACTCTACCCAAAGTTCTAAATTCCACCTCAATAGTACCCTTCTCTATCCACCCGTTGATTTTCTTCAATGTGGTGCTAGGTTTGCGAGCAATTTGTCTTCTATTGATTACATCGCATAAACCATAATCGTTTGAAATGGTTAGCATTTCTTTTTTGCCATAAGGGTCAATACACAACAAAGCCGGTTGATCTGTATCCGGTCTTAATTCATCTTTGGTAATCTCCAACCAGCGCTTTATGCGAATTTCTGCTTCAATATCATCCCTATCATATTTTCTTATGATTGAATTAATGTAGGCAGATTTATCAACAATATTTGAGAATTTCTTGGCAGTTTCATACTGTGAAATTGCTTTTTCCTCAATCAGTTGGGAGATCAAAATGTCCATTTCTTCCTGTTCTGATAATGCCTGAATATGAACCTTTGGATCCTGAGTATGAATCTCAAATGTAATCTTCTCAACGATTTTCTTTTCATCTTTGGATTTGATAGGGTAATAGCTTACCTTCAAATCACTCCATTCGTTGATTTCTTCGACACAAACCTTCAACACATCCCTATTGAAAACTGGGTATGCCCTCGCTGCGAGATATTTGGGATTTGAAAGATTCATAAGAACCAACAACATTTCATAATGAATGGTGTAGGTTTTACCTCTGTGTTCTGTAAGAATGCGATAAAGGAACTTAGAATATTTCGATTTCATAGCCCAATCAATCTTAACAAACACATGATCGAATTCTTTTCTGTGTTCGATGTACGGGTTTAGAATCTCTTTCTCCAATGAAAAATAGAGAGTAGTTTCCGTTATCTTTACTTTTCTAATCAGATTGATGTCTTCTCTTTCAATGAGTTTGTTGTCCTTATGGTAATTGACTACCATAATCATTGAACGTAGTTTTCTGATTATTTTTTCATAGTTGTGGGGGAGTTTGTCGATAGCAATGGAGAATTGCTTCGTGTACGTGCCTAAAAATTGCTGTGATGCGACTTCCAGCAACTCATAAAATACGTTTATTTCTTCTGTTGTTAATGTTGTGAAAACATCTTTGGTGTAATCTTCGTAGAATACAACAGAAGTTTCTGGTCTATGCATGTAAAATACCCCATTTTATAAGGTATTTTACATTTTTCTACATATTTTTATAGTGCTTTTAGTGCTTTCAAAATGCCGGTGTATGTGAATCTCATATTTGGGTTTTCATTAAAAAAGGCGGTGACCTTCGTATCAATAAATGCGACGCCAAAAGTTTGCTCTACATAATGTAAGAATGCCTGCCCGTCTGTGAATTTTTCGCTTAATGTCATGTTATTCTCCTTGTTTTTATACAAATAACTCTGGATTTATCATCTTGTAATGTTCCAAAGCCTTATTTAAATCAAAATAATCTTTGAAATACCCATCGGTTATCTCTCGAATGTATTTATTAGTGTGCTCAAAAACAGCCTTCACAACAACAGAATATGCCAGATCCTTATCATCGTATAGTTTTTCACAAATATCCTTGAACTCAACCTCAAAGGATATTTGTGGGTTCTTCAATTTCAACATTTTACGACCCAAATTATCACAGTGAGTATCCACCAACTCCAATATCAAAATAGTCAATGGGTCTTTTTCAACTACATATAGTGGTTGTTTGGGTTTCAGTTGTTCGAAGATTATCATCTGAGGTTATTTAGATCCAACCCATGCATTCGCAAAATCTCTAGAAGTGGGCATATTTGGTGGCGTGCGTTTAACTTTATTACCATCTTTTGCTGCCTTTGCGATTGAATCATCCATAACTTTTTCGAGTGCCTTACATAGGCTTGTGCCTGCATCTTTCCATGTTCTAAACGCTTCGTCACGTTCTGGTGTATTTTCTGGTGCATTTTGTAGGGAATCCCAAGCATCATTGGCGATTTTTAAAGCATCTTTTACTGCCTTTGGTGGAACACCCTTGGCCTTTTTACCAAACTCCGCGGCCTGTTCCCCACTTTTTATAGCTCCTAACTTGGCAAGAAGCAATCCTGCATCAGTTACATCCTTCACATCTCTTTTATTTTTAGCGTGTGTAGTAGCAACAACCTCATTCAACAATTCTTTCAATTTCATAATATTCTCCTTGAGTTTTTATGTATTTATTCTCACAACTTTATCTTCAAGAGTTGTTGTTTGTATAATTCAGGATCACTATTGATTTTTCTGTTTAGGTCGTCAATCTTTCTGAACTCGGATTCAAACTCTGCGAGCAGGGCAAAATCTATCCCTTTGATTTCAGAGATAATGTATTCATAGATCTTGATTTTTGCTTCATAAAGTTCCTGCAATTTGTCGTTCATAGGCCACCAAAACTTGTTGAAATATAGGGTAAATTTTACAAAAAGCCCTATTTGGATTGATAAATAATGTATAATTGTTGTATGTATCGTAAGAGAGGATTTTTAAATGAAAACCAAAGTTTTAGTTTGTATCATCGGTGGATCTGGTTCGGGTAAATCTACACTCGAAGATGAAATCATCATTCACGATGGTTTCAGTAAAGCTATCTCAACCACAACGAGGGATAGGAGAGAAGGCGAACACAATGGTCGTGAATACCATTTTGTTGATGTTCCGACATTCCTCAAACTCCGCGACAACAATGAGTTGCTTGAATCGGTTGAGTTTGCTGGTAACTACTATGGTTTGACAAAGAGTGAATTCTACAAGAACGATGATAATCTCGTATTTGTTGTTGAGCCAAATGGCTACATCCAAATCACGAAGCATATCAAAGAAAACAATCTCAACATCGCAACCATTGTGGTGTTTATGGACATCACTGAAAAAGAGCGTTTCAAGAACATGGTAAAGCGTGGTGATAATCCTATTGCCATTCAAGAGCGTTTGAAGGCGGAAACCATTGTGTCGGATTTCAAGAAATTTGGTATTGTTCCCGATATCCGAGTAACAAAACTTCATTCCTCCACAAAAGAAACCATTATGGCTGACATCTATAAGGCAATCGAACTCATTGAGGCTGACAAGTAATCATGTTTGAGATTGAGCACAAATATTTGATCGACATCACCGATCAATTCTATTTTGATCTCGACACTCTGTTAGAAACCAGCAGCAAATACAACATCGAACAGGGATACGTTATCGATGATTCCAAACAAGGGATTCTAAGAGTGCGAATCAGTGGAGACGATAAGGCGTACTTGACCTTTAAGCGATCAACCAAGGAGCGAGGTAAAAACATTGAAGTAGAGGCTGAAATTCCTGTAGAATCAGCTAAACTCCTATTAGATCAATGTGAACGAAAAATCTCCAAAACCAGACACCTTATCCCTCACGGTGATTATGTTTGGGAAGTTGATGTTTTTCACGGTCGATTAGAAGGTCTGGTAATGGCTGAGATTGAATTGAAATCCACCGATGATGTTTATCATCAACCCAAGTGGCTAGGTATAGATGTAACCGATGATGGTCGTTTTTCAAACTACAATCTGTCGGTTTGTGAATTGAAGGATTTGGGTTTATAACAATTTTTCGGGATGTTTCTTAATCGCCCACGACAATAGGTTGCTCTGAGGTTCAGGCAACCTATTTACATTTTTGCCTTGGTATATTCTACGAGCTATTTCTATTTTCGCCTCATCGAAATTCGCCGTTATAAAATTATTGTTTTTCACCGATTGCTTGAGGCTACCGGAAAGATGTATATCTCCCCTCTTTGTTCTGAACACATATTCGGTTAGATTGCTTTGAGCTGCGTACGGTTGTGTCCTTATGAATTTCACTTCATAAAACACATTGTAGTACGTAACCAAATAGTATTTCTTGCCTTCAATCAACATAACTGAAACCTCAATCGTTTCAATTATTTATATTCACTGGAGGCGGCGCACGGAATCGAACCGTGATAGCCGGATTTGCAATCCGGTGCATAGCCTTTCTGCCACACCGCCCAAGTTTTTAAATCCCCATAAATACACAATGTACTTTTATTGGAGATTTACAAATGCCCACTGACCCAACTACAGAAAATATGCCATTCAACAAGCAAATTTTTTCGCTTTCTGTCGGTCATACACCCGATTGTGTCGATGAAACCGTTTACACAATGTCACTGCTGTTTTCCGAAGCATGTTTAAAATCTAATCTCAGTGTTGAAGCGGCATTCGAATCAATCAAAATCAATGAATTTGAATACTATCTTACCAAAATCCTCGAAGAAAAAATTTGCGACTGCTTCAAGAAAAAATAACTGGCGTCCTTGGAGGGACTCGAACCCCCGGCCTCTTTGTTCGTAGCAAAGTGCTCTAATCCAACTGAGCTACAAGGACGTATATTCCGTCACCTACTATGTTCATTATAGATGGTTAGTGCCGAATAAAACAATGGCAACATACCATCCACTCTTCGATACTCTTTGTGACCATCAGTAAGAAACCATCTGATATTCTCTCTGGTTGGTTCTTTTCTTTCATCACAAACACCCACAATGTCCATATATGATTTGTAAATTTCTATCGCTTTGTTCCTATCATATATACCCATTTTTACTACCTACTCTCCATACATCATAATTAATCTGGCAGAGAGTGAGGGATTCGAACCCTCGACACTATTGCTAGTGTGCTACCTTTCCAGGGTAGTGCCTTAAACCACTCGGCCAACTCTCTATTGTTTCTTGTTATCTCTATTCTTACCAATGTGGTATCCATCACAGAACACACATTTGTAAGTTGAGAAATGCACCCCATGCTTCTTTGACATTGATTCAGCAGCCTTCAAAGCACTGGGCTTGGTGTTATACATCACTTTTGGCTTACCACTTCCAAAAGCTACATGGGAATTTTTATGAAACAAACCCCACGCATTGCGTGTAACTACGAAGTTTCTGAAAAACCTTTTCACTGGACCTTGATCCTTCAACGCTTCATACAAATTTCTAAGTTTCATAATTTCCCTCATTTAACTGGAGCGGGCGAAGAGGCTCGAACTCTCGACATCAACCTTGGCAAGGTTGCACTCTACCAACTGAGTTACGCCCGCAAAAACCTTTACTACAAAAACCTTGGAGCGGGTGAAGAATTTTGAAATCTCGACCTGAACATTGGCAATGTTCCGCTCTGCCTCTGAGCTACACCCGCGTAATCTTACTTCTACTACAAAAACCTTTGTGGAGCGAAATGTGGGAATCGAACCCACGACGTCTGCTTGGAAGGCAGTGGTTTTACCATTAAACTAATCTCGCACACTTTTACTACAACACCTGGAGCGGGCGAAGAGGTTCGAACTCTCCTGTTCCAGCTTGGAAGGCTAGACGTACTCCACTGACCACCCGCAAAAATTCTTACATTGACAACAAACTCGACCTTTCAGCAATATCATCAAAATACTTCTTGATCAAATCAAGAACCTCTGTATCTACCTGCTTGTCATTCTTATTACACTCTTTGACAATGTAATCAATGATATCCTGTCTCATTTGTCATCCTTTCATATCAATTTTAAAGATCTGTGGCAGGGGCGGAGGGAATCGAACCCCCACTCACGGTTTTGGAGACCGTTGCACTGCCGTTATACTACGCCCCTACTGCAAAAACTATTATAGAAACACCAGCAAAAAAAAGGAAAGGTTATTTTACTAACCTTTCCTCTGTGTGCTGAAATTATTTTTATAATAATTCTTGTATTTCAATCACTCCATCAAAAAGGTCTGGGTATTGTGCCATCCACGACCCAAGCCGCAACGACCCAACCCACAGGAAGACAAGGACATACCAACAACGGTAGCGTTTACTTGTGTGTTTTGCACTGTAACCATGTTATGTCTCCTGTTAAATGTGTGTTTCAATTTATTTATGCTGCAATCTCAATTTCTTGTAGTTATTATACAAAAAATTTTAGGGTTTGTAAAGGTTTTTTGAAAATTATTTTGCCAAAAGTGTTTCTAGCTTCTCAACATACTGGTCTTTCTTGTTAAGGCCAACCAAACGATCAACTTCAACACCATTGTCGAGGAAAACAACTGTTGGAACACCACGAACACCAAACTGCTGTAGAAGTTCTGGAGTTACATCGGCATCAACTTTGTAGAAATCAACCTTACCTTCATACTGTGGAGCCAAATCTTTCAAAATTGGCAGAACCATCTTGCAAGGACCACACCAGGTTGCCCAAAAATCAATCAATACTTTTTTGCCTTCGACGGCAGATGCATACTTATCAGCGCTCAAATCATTAAACATTTGTGTTTCCTTTGTAAAAGTGTTATAAAACACATTATACAAAAAAACTTCCTACTATGCAAGAGATTTTGTATAATACTAGAGAGAAATGAGGTATCCTAATAACTAAATGTGAGAAAATTATGAATAAAATCAAAGAGTTGATTCAGAGTTTGGACATGGAAGATATACCCACCGTAAATCTGGTTGCGATGGCAATGCGTCAAATGGATACTGTAGAAGATCCAAAGACAAAGGCACTTTTGTTTCTAACCGCTGCTAGGTTGGAATGGTATGAAAAGAAATACAAAGAGGAAATCAGTAGAAGAACCGAAATGATTTGATTGGAGATTATTGTGGAAAAAAAGATACCCGAAATGACAGATGAAGAATTGTTGTTTGAGTGTGATGAAGCCAGAAACAACGTATCTTATTTTAATGCAGCAGAAGGTGATAACTGGTACCGAGAAACAGCAGCCAGAGAAAAAGCAAAGCAATACCTTTCCGATGTATGGAAAGAGGTTCAGAAAAGAGGGTTAAGCCCTCGACCAGGAAACTATCTACTTTAAAGTCACAAAAAAGCCCCTACTCAGGGGCTTTTTTCACATTTGGCATTGGTGGATAATGTCTGATGATTGGTAGGCCACAACTGGTTCCTACCGGTTCAGTTACCTTACCTTGAAACTCCAAAATCCATTTCTCCCACCACTTCAATGAGTAATAAACATCATCCCATTTGATCTGGAGTTGTGTCATTTCTTCGGATTGTTCTGCTGGGTCACTGTAACCATCCCAATCATCAGGACCATAAAAACTCAATGGTCTTTTGCGAATCTCGGAAACTCGCTCAAACATAATTAGGCCAACAGTTCCTTAACCAATTTGGATGCCAAACCACTATCGACAGCTTCACCGTGCTTGGCTTTAAGTTCTCCCATAACCTTACCCATCAACTTCATGGATTTTTCTGGTAGAGCATTGACGATTAGGGTGACTTCCGTGCGGGTTTCATCTTCGCTGAGAGTTTTTGGTAAGAAGCTTTCACAAACCTCGAATGTCAGTGGATTGAATGGAGCACCAGCATCCTTAGATTGTTGAGCCATTTTCATTTCCTTCTTAACAGCAGAAATGATGTCCTTTTCATTGGCTTCACGGTTTCCATCTTCCTTCGCAATGGACTGGGCAAGACCAAGAATTGCCTGTAAAACCTTTGATTTTTCAGGATTGTCCTTTTTTGCCTTCATCATACTCATTCGCAATTCACTAATATTCATTTATGTTCTCCTTCCTTTGATTTAACATTGAGACATTATTATATCACAAACTTACCTAAATTAGTAGCTCAGGCTTATCTTTTTTAAGGTTTTCATACATTTCTATAAACCATTCATAGTTAAATGTTTTTCGTGGTTTGATGTTGTGTCTCTCTGGATAAGCAATTCTATCCAAAATCTCCATCAAAGCACCAGATGTCGATGCCATAAAATACCCCAGCAGAAACTTGTATCCTATTTTCAAACCAGTGTTATAGGTTGCTACACTGACCCCATTCTCGAAAAAATAGGTGGTGTTGTATGTATAATTATCCTTTAGAGGAACATCATCCCGATGAACGTATTCTGCCTTTTTGAATATGGTTCTGGTAGGTAGTATAAGAGATTCTGGTGGTGTGAAGTGTGGATCAGACATAATCCAACAACTTTCATTTGGTTTTGGAGTGGTTATTATCAATCCCATGATAGTTTCGATTGTTTGTGACTGATTTTATTTTACATTAATAAATAACTGAAACAACACACTTAACGAGGTCGAACATGAAAGTTATCGAAGCAATCATATTTCAAAAATACAGTCAGGTAATACAAGCATTAACCGAAGGACAAACATGTCCAGGTAATATTGGTGTTTGTAATGTGGGTAGTTCTCTGTGGGTAACTCCGGGGGTTGATCTGTCAACATTAGTCAAATTTGTATATGATGGTGAGAGAAGCATTGAAAAATCAAAAGTTGGAATTGCAATTGGAAACATGCTAAAAAACAAATCAAAAGGTATGCCCAGCTCAAGATTAATTCAAACAACAGCCGGTGATTGTCTTGACGCATTGGAACACCTAATTAAATGTAAATTATCCGACCTTGTGGAAAAAGACGGTAAGGATAGATCAACATTGAAAGATATGTTGCGTGGATGGACATCAAAATTCGATTTAAGCCTTACAGATGGAAAGATAAATCATTTACTCGATGCGGCGGGTGCCAAATATGAGGTTGCTAAGTGACATCTTTCCAAAATGGTGACATTGTATGGATAATTTCTGATTTCGGTGTTTCATCAAAAATTATCCACGGAGAAATTGTTGAAAGAAACCAACATGATGAATTGTTGGTTTCTTTATTTCCAGAGCAAATCACCAAAGAGTTCTACCTACATCAACAGAACTTAACATTCACAAAAAACAAAACAGAAGCCAGATTAATCCATATCGCTAAACTATGTAGAGATATGGATTTTAGACATGACCTACCGGATGCATTAAATTTGATAGCTCTCAAAACAGGAATTGTTGATAATGAGCAAATAAAAAGGGAAATTAAGATGTCTCAATCTCAATTTCCCGAATTATGGATTTAAAATCAATCAATTTGCAGTTAAAACAGTTCTTTCTATTTCCATAACAGAGTTTTCCACAATATAAGTATTATTTGTGAAGGTTATCTCATTTTTACTACCGCCGTATGTAACAGTATATTGAGTGTTTCTAACTTTCTTACCATCAACATAAATTCTCAAATTGCTGGTTATATCTGTTTCTATGGATGCACTGTTGTCAGTTATTTCAAATGTTAAGACGGGGTTTTCGGTTGGTGCAGCAGCTGTAACATCAGCGGCAGTGAATGTATATTCATCATAATACACGGTCGACAACGTATATGTTGTATCCGTGAATACTGCATTAGCTGGGACATTTACATCAACGGTTTTACCAGTAACAGTAGCAGCATTAATATTAAATGCCTCAATTTCTGCTTTACCAAAATTAGTGGATTTGAGAATAGTAGCATCTGCTGGTTCATACACACCAGTATGTGCATGATCGCCGGTTGCTGCTGTACCTGCAATTGTTCCAAAATCAACATTGAATGCTGTTTTCTTGTCAATGATTGATGGTTCGTATGCCGATTCAACAAAATCACTGATTTGTGATTTTGTGATGGAAATACCATCGGTTTTATTCCACGCTGTGAAGATTGGGTCCGATTCTGTGAATGATGTTAAATATCCTGCAGATGCATGGTTGCCCCAATCATATGCAGATTGTCCATTCAGAATGCGAGAATCATTGCCCTCCGCAACAGATCCGGCCAGTGTTCCAAAATCAACATTAAATGCTGTTTTCTTTGTGCCAATTGCCGGTTCATATGCCGATTCAACAAAATCACTGATTTGTGATTTGGTAACTGACAACGCAGCCTGATGCTGGGTAACAGAGCTTTGTGTAATGTAGGCATCACCAATGGATGTACCAGACCATATACCAGAGGTTATGGTGCCCACAGTTGTAATATTTGTAGATCCAGCCCATGTGCTTATGGCAATATCTTCTACATTTGTCAAACCAACCATTGCACTAGTAATGCCACTAACCGTACCTGTAAATGTTGGACTTTCCAATGGTGCCTTTAGATCAAGTGCATTTTGTTGTGCGAGAGAAACAGGTTTATTTACATCGGATGTGTTATCTACATCAGACAGACCAACCGAGTTCTTATCAAGAGTTGCCCATGTTTTGTCCCCTCTATAATATTCAGAGGTTGTGCCGATAGTTATATCGGTTTGTGCATCGGTAATACCATATCCACTCAATGTAGTAGGTGTGTTGGTTACATCCGACCATGCTAGATATGCATCCAATGTGCCTTTAATACCAGAAAATACCTCAGAAGTATTAGACGCATCTGGAATGAATACAAATTTTCCAGTAGAATTATCAAGTCCGAAGAAACCAATCTTAGCAGACACCCCATCATGCCAATTAAATTCAATACCTCGGTCTTTTGCATCATTACCTGCAGGCGGAGTATCGCCACCCAATGTGAATATTGGATCTTCAATGTTGACAACTGTTGAATTAACAACGACTGATGTACCATTCACCGTTAAATTGCCTGTAACTGTCAACGACCCAGGTACATTCATAGCTCCCGAATTTGGATTATATGTAAATGGTGTTGTGGAATCATCAGCATATAAATCTGTTGCCGCACCAATGGCAGAAACAAGAGTTGGATAATACACCCCATTATTATCTGTTGATGATACTGTTACTTTTGTAGCTCCACCACCCACAACATCTGATCCGGCATATTGATGAGTATGAGAAGCAGAGGCTGCATCGAGGTCAGCCAGAGTTAAATTTCTTGTGGAAATACTCGAAATCACACCATCGGTAACTACGACATCACTGAATACAGAAGCACCACTCAAAACAGAAGATGTTCTGTCATATGTGGAAAATCTGTCGTTTGTGGATTTTAATGCCGAGTCAAGGGCAATTACAGAACCCATTACAGTAGTGGTTCCACCGATATAATTCTTGCCAGTCACCAAAGTTGTATTGAAGGTACCATCTGTCGACAATCCAATCGCAGCGGCCATAGTTGTAACTTTTGAGCTCAATGTTCCAATGTTTGAACTCTTCACGTTAACATCAATTTCGTTAATAGCTTCAATCAATGAATCTTTGTTTGATGTTGAAAGGTAAGAAAGTTGTCTATTATTTGGACCACCGATGGATGGAACTCTAATAGTTATTTCTCCGGCAACACTATCATCCAATGAAACATGTAATCCACCCTTAATATTCATTGTTTTTGAAGTACCGGAAAATGAATATTGATCTGTACCTTCGGTAGTACCACCATCAAACTTAATAACTAATGATTGTGGGGTATTTGCTGTAATCGTGCCGGACCCACCCAATGAAATTACCTGACCATTAACTGTCAAACTACTATTTTCAAGTTTAGAATTTGCAATTGAGGCACTTGACAAAGTTGTAGTAATGTCACTTGATGTAACTGCCGAAGTACCTATTACTCTACCCTTGGTATCTGTGGATATTTTCTTAAATGTGCCAGAGCCAGAATCGGTAATGGTTGCTAATGTCGATGTTCCAGTTACATTTGTAGAACCATCAAAAGAACCAGATGTCCATGAAACATCACCAGTCATAGAAATAGTTCTTCCTGTGGCTAGTGATCCGGCTGTACCGGTTACATTGCCAGTCAAATTTCCAGTAAAACCAGTAGAAGAAACGCTTGTTAGTCCGGCTAATGTGGTAGTGGTAGAGCCAAGCGAAATTTGTGTTGTACCAACAGTAACCTTATCGTTTACCAATTTGGCATTTGCAATTGTTCCGGCGGCAATCATACCATTTGTTACGGTACCGGTATCATTTGTAGTTATCAACGTGCCGTTGGTTGCTGGGATAGCAATATTTGTAGTTCCCGCGATTGCGACCGGTGTTAATGTAATAGTACCGGAAGTAGAGCCAGACATCACCAAACTGGAAATGCCTGTTAAACTTTGAACTGCCGAATTATTTTGTATTGTAGTTGTACCAATATACAAAGCAGGCAATCTTCCAAATGCAACTGTACCAGTTGACAGATTGCTTGCGTTTAGTGACAATAAATTAGCACCGGAAACAGCACCAAATCCTGCGGACCATGTACCAGTAGTGATTGTACCAACTGTTGTTAATGAGGAAGTCGTAACTCCAGAACCCAAAGTAGTCGAAGATAGGACCGATGTACCACCGATTCGATATTCTTTGGAAGTAGCAACATTAACATGTTCGGATAATGTCCATGCTCCAGTAGCACTCAACCACTGGATTGTTTTGTCCGTAGCACCCTTTAAAGTAATACCACCTGTGTCTGCAGTAGCATCGGTTGGAGATGCTATCGACCCCAATTCAATATTTTTATCATCTACAGTAATGGTTGTAGCATTGATGGTTGTTGTGGTACCATTAACGGTTAAATCACCTGTTACAGTCAATGATGAACCAATAGATACTGCTCCAGGAACTACCATACCAGTATTCGGATTATATGAAAATGGTGTCGTTGTATTATCGGCAAACAGTGTAGCGGAGGTTGTGGTTCCTGTGGCAGAAGTAATAACCGGATAATATGTTGCTGAGGCGTCTGTAGATGTAACAGCAACAGTTGTTGCCGAATTTGCGGCACCCCCGGCAGATGATGAACCGGCATATAAATGAGTGTGTCCAGATGCCGATGCCCCAATATCTGCAGGCGTTAATGATCTTGTGCCGATACCAGTAATAACACCTTCAACAACTACAAGATTATCAAAAACAACTGCATTTGTTAAAGTTGAGCTTGTACGATTAACACCACTGTTAAATTTGTCGGTGGTTGTTTTCAATTGTGTATCAAGTGCATAGATTGCATTTAGTACAGAGGATTGTCCATTAATGTAATTTTTACCAGTTATACTCGGTAAATCACCATTGGATTGCAAACCAACCGCCGATTCAATTTTATTAACTTCATTACCAAGCGAACCACCCCTAACATATTCATCTAATTCATTGATGGCGGCAACTAATGTTGTTTTCGCAGATGTTGTTAATGCAGAACGATCACCGATATCGGAATCCAATTCATTGATAGCTGCAACTAATGTTGTTTTAGTTGTTGTTGTTAAACTGGTTAGTGCGCCATGCTCACCATCCAATTCATTGATAGCTGCAACTAATGTTGTTTTAGTTGTTGTTGTTAAACTGGTTAGTGCGCCATGCTCACCATCCAATTCATTAATAGCTGCAACCAAAGAGCCTTTTGCCGCAGTTGTTAATGTTGATAAGGTTCCGACATTCACTTCAACTTTTGAAAAGGTATTTGATAGAGTTGATGCGCCATTAATCAGATCATTTTTTGCCTGAGTAATGTCGGAAGTAATGTCGATGTATGATTTTGTTCCTGCACTTGAATTTGATGGATTGGCCCAAATAACCTTTGCGTTTGCCACATCGCCGGCATCCTTAACATCCTGATAAACCTGTGATAATGTTCTGGTTCCCAAAGTATCGGCATTACCGGCATTAGTAGCCTTAATTGCCTTTATTTCGGTGGTTATCTTGGCATTTCTTATAAATCCTTGGGCTTCTGCATCTGTCAACCCCGTCGACATATTGGACGCATCACTCAAAATTCTGGATCTGATAGTTGTAAAAAGGTCATCCGGTGTATTATTTTGTAATTTGGTTGCGTTTGCAGCGTTGTCCACTACAGTTGCCTTAATTCTGGCATCCATTTCGGTTACATTGTAGTTGGTTGTTGCATCGCCAAATCTAACAGCTCTGTTTGCAGTATTAGCGTTGAGCTGACCTATTCTAGTAGAAAAATCGGCATGTGCCAGTAACCACGATTTATGTTCTTCACCCGTTTTAGCACCATCAACAGTAACAAATCTGGTAGCCTTATAAACCTCTGAGCTAGAATCAGTTTTGATATATGTCATAATATCGACAAATGATTTGTCCCCAGAAGCAGTTGTCAATGTGTTGGATGCAGATGCTAAATTAACTTTAACTGTTTTTAGTTGGTCCTGAGTAACTAACCAATCTCTAATACCAAATAAATCAACATAGTCGTTGAGGCCGCGTCTAAGATAAATTGCCTTATCGACACTCAATTCACTTTCTTTACGTTCCACAGTACCATCATCGGATAATAGCTTAACCGATACTCCAGCACGTTTGACTATCAGATCACCCTCTACTTTGTTATTAACTTTTAAAGCATTATCAGCTGTGACAGCCTGCAATACATAAAGTGCATTTTCCGCCTTACCACCCAACAATGCAGAATCCTTAACTCTGTAAAGAGCTGCATTATTAAACATGTTTGCCACATCAACAATTTGTGATTGTGATACTCTCAATCGTTTAGCAATATCAACTTCTAGAGTTGCTTCGGTCTTTCCACCTAACAACTGTGAGTTTGCAACACTCAATTGGTGTTCTTTGATATAAACCGGGTTGCCTTGACCATCCACAACGGCATTTCCATTAGATGAAAAGCTCTGAATAGTCACGGTTTTGTCGGACAAAACAGATTTATTAACATTCAAAGCGCTCTCTGTTTTATATCCCAAGGTCATTGCATTAGCAACCTCGAGAGCACTCATTCTTCTACCTTCTAAATGTAAGGAATCTCCAACTCTTTTTGTTCCAGAGAATATTTTATTAAATTCACTTATTATTCTATTAACAATCAATTTCATAACGGTTTTTCCTTAATTAATTAAAATCTGTTTACGCCATCTGGGGCAATCGAAGTATTAAACAACGTAACCAATGATTGATCAAATCCGGTCGGACTGTCATTGTCCAAATATGAAACAGCATGATCCTTTGCTCTTTGTTCGGCTGCGGCAATTTTTGTTGTGTAATCAGTTTTTATGTCATTTAGTGACCAATCTTCCAATTTTTTAGCATTAACTGAGTTGAAGTATGATAAAACAATATTATCAACTTCCGATTTCTTATAGTAGTCGGAAATTACATTGCCACCCAACACAGCTCTCATGATTTCTGATAGGTTTTTACCTTCTAGGGTTATGGCATCCAACCCAGTAAGATTTACGACCAACCCCCACCAGAATGTACCGGAACTAGGGATATTACCATTGTTCTGTGCCTGTTTAGAAACATACAAGACGCCATTATATGCCACAATATCATTTGCGGTATATTTGTAAGTTTGATCCCATTCTGGCACCTTTACTCCGCCACCAGTAGAACCGGTTGTGACAACTCCACCTGTAGAAGTGTCACTTCCTTTTGGTGGAAGTTCTTCGCCGGTATAGCTGACATCAGCAACATACCAATGCCCATCATCCCAATCCAATATGATTTTTGCTTCTCGTGTTGTAACTACGATAGATTCAGTTGTAGTAGCCATGTTTTTAACCCCGTTCCAGCTTTTTTATTATTTATCATCAATCTATTTATTTGTTCCCAAAGATTTGTATAATTAGGCATATAAACAACAACCATAATAGAAAAGAGAGGCCCACGCATGAGTGAAGAAAAGAAAGACGCAACTGCTGATGTAAAAAACAGCAAGTACCATACCTTATTCAAAGAATGCAAGCCAGAAACAAAGATTTTGGTCAAAAAAGGTGGCGAAGAACTTTATAAAATCACCCCACCATCCACATCATATCGTATGTTTATTGATGTGTTTGCTGAAACAGAGAGAGGCCTGCATGAGATCTTCAATGTTTTGTGGAGTGCCGGTGATACAGATACACTCGAATTGAGAATCAACAGTTGGGGTGGATTTGTTAAGGAAGGGCAGAACTTCTTTAACATTATCAGAAATAAATTCAATGGTCGAACAACAACCATTCTCGACAGTGCAGGTTATTCAATGGGTGCTTTGCTCTTTTGTTGTGGTGATACCAGAATTGTGATGGAGCAATCTGACTTGATGTTCCACGATTACAGCGGTGCCGCTTTTGGCAAAGGTCAAGAAATCGAATCACAGGTAGAGCACACCAAAAAGCATATCCGCAAATTCTTCAAAGAAGTTATCATTGGTAAGGGCTTCTTAACAGAAAAGGAATTTGAAGAAATGCTCATTGGTAGAGATTTCTGGATGGATGTTCCCGAAATGTGTCAAAGAGGTATTGCCACACACGTTATGGTTGCTGGTGAACTCATTAAGGCTAAAAAATACCTCAAAACATTAAACAAACAGGCTAAAAATGGCAAGAAAAAAGAAAAGTGATGTTGTTGATATCGTAGACACCACCGAATTAGCAGAAATCGGTGGTGTCTTGGTTGTTGAGGAAAAGACATTGGATCCTAAGGCAACATTTGAAACCGCAAAAAGAAAACCAGCTAAAAAGTTGGACAAAACTACGGCGGAGAAAATCGAAATAATGCCACAAACATATATCGAGGATACATTTGATATTAGTGACCCAGTAACATCAGAAACAACAGTAATAGACAACCCAGTCAAAGAAAAGATCAAGAGATTCATAACTCGTGAAGAATTAGTGAAGAATTTACAATTCAAAAACAAAGTCGATAGAGCAATAAAAAACATACTGTTTAAAAAGAGTTTTTCAGATTTATTAAACTTGTCTCAATTTAGTAAGTTAAATCGCACATTCTTTATAGACGATGAAACAGATGAAGTGGATGTTATTTTGAGTTTTGTAATTGATTATTTTAAGAAAAGACTAGCCAAGATAGAACTTTCGTATCAAAATTTTAAAATAATTGATGCCTATCTAGAAAGCATCAAAACCCTCTACAACAGATTCAAAAATGAAGAAGGTGCCATGAAAGAATCATTGAAGAATGAGTTGGAAACACTAATAAAGCTTGATGGTTTCATAAGACGACACCTGTTTTAACCCACAAAAACCACACGAACAAGTGTGGTTTTGTTTTTGTAAAATAGACACATAACAACACGGATGGGATAGATGTATGAGTCAGTTGGAAAAATTTATCAATGAGTTATCGCCAGAAGATTTGGAATACCTTGAGAGTACCGTTTTCAAAGATGGTAACATAATCTCCAAGGCTGCATTGGATGCATTGATAGAAGAAGAATCAACCCTTTATTCTCAAAAGGATGCTGTACAGTTCGCCCTTAAAATCAACCTAAACTCGGTATATGGCGTTCAGATCATGCCACACTTTAAGTTTGCCGATGAATGGCAAGCGTTGGGTGCATCCACCACATTGACGGGTCGTATTCTGTCGAAATATGGTTTGATTGAAACCATTGAACAATTCTTCAATCCAGACAGAGAAACCCGATGGGAATTCCCACTACTGGACAACATCATTGTTGCGGCTGACGATGATGATTTCTTCGCAGATCCAGAAACCCAAAAACTGCGTGCTGCTGTTATCTCTGATACGGATAGTGTGACTGGTGATTGCTGGGTTGTAACTGACAGATTTGGTAAGATTCGTTTGGATGAATTGGAAACCAAAGCCGACAGAGTTGAAACTAAAAATGGCAAAGAATTCTACTTCTTCGACACACCTGTTCGAGTTTCAAATTACATCAATGGGGAAGTTCAATTGGATATGATGGAATTCTTGTATTCACATGCATGTGATAAGGATGTGTATGAAATTGAATTGGAAGACGGCAGTGTAATCAGAGTAACAGAGGACCATTCTGTTATGGTTCTGGATAATAATGGTGAGCCAACCATTATGAAGAAACCATCGGAACTCACAGAAGATGATATTTGCGTAGTAGTAGCCTGAGGTTGCCATGTTTACATGCAATTGTGGTAAAGAATTCAAAACCGAAAATGGTCTAACAAAGCACAAGACTGATTGCCCATATGCCGACCTCAATATTGATAAAATTTACAACTTGGGATACCTCATTGATGAAGTCGATAAAAAGTTATTCCATGTACCATTAAGTAAAATCAAAAAGTTTGCAAAAGAGAATCATCTGGAGATTGATAAGGCTAAGCGATTATTACAGAAAGAAGCTATCTACAAATATCGTAAATCTCTGTGGGATATTCTGACAGTATGGAAAGATGAATTGCTTGCCAGTGAGTATCGACCCTTCCTAAAATGGGTTTGGAAAACCTACAAAGATATTACCCTCCTGTCTCTCAGAAATACATTGTCTAACACCAAAATCATTTACAGGTTCAATCTGGAAAATACGGTATCAATGATTGGAAAGCGAATTGATGAAAGCTTGATTCATATCCACGAACACGGTGAATTCAGCAATGATTTCGAATTTGTAAATGCGATCATGTCCGGTCAAGTTTCCATGTATTATGTGTTATTCAATGATTGGTTGGCACAGAATTGGTTTGGCAGATTAGATGTTGATTTACAGCATGAATTGGAAGAATATGTACAATTAGCAAGTAAAACCGTACTCGAAAGATTAAAACAGGAAGAATTTGTACTATTACAAACAAAGGCATGTACTGATACACCAACAATATACAGAATGGATTAGTATCATGTTTCAGAAATATCCTACCGGTTCAACCGTTTACAATTTCTACTTTGACTATGATACTAGTGAGTTAGTTCATAAAGAATTAATTGTTTCGGGATATGATTATATGGATGGTTGCCAATGGTCTGTGATTGATGAATATCGCTTGGAAGAACATTTCTACAAACCCAAGTTTTACTTTTTCAAAACCAAATGTGTGTACGTGTATAAAATTTGTGGACATCTAATTAGTGATAAACCAGAATATGCAAAAACTAAATTCCTACACAATTTTCTCAATACTTTCACACCGTATGAGAGAATACCAGCAAACATATTAAAAATGTATGAAACGGCGAAAGAGGAATATAACAAAATTCTCGATACCAATCCAGAATATCTTTTCAAGGCAATAACCAAAAAGATGGCAGAAAATACACAATTACAGGATTTATGGAGATATTAATGTTGGGCGAAGATATAAAATACAGAAAATTAAAAACCCTCGAAATCTACAGAACAGCAGAATTTGAGTGTAAATTGGGCTGGTTTGAAATTCTTTATGATTTGGGTCAAAAAATAACCAGCTATTGTAATCACCATTCATTGTCTTTACCTTTGGTTATAAGGATCAAGGAAAAGTTTGGAGTATTGAGGGTGCAACTACGCATAGATGCAGATAAAACCCACTCCGATCTTATGCGAAAGTGGATCAAAATGGCAGAAACAGATAGCAGTGTGGTTTGTGAACAATGTGGTGAGTCCGGAATCCTTGTTATGGATGGCGGGCGATGGCACACAGCATGCAAAAATCACAGATCGCCGGATTCTATGTTGGCGGTAGATTTTCTAGCCAAGCAAAAAGAAGTCAGAGAGAGAAGGGAACAAAATGGGAATGTTTGATACTTTTCACCACAAAGAAGCATCGATATGCTGCCCAAACTGTAAATCTCCAATGGATATGGCCGATGGATTACAGACAAAACATTTTGAAAATATCATGTTTGAATATTTCCCAGGTGATATCGTAGAGGGTGTGTTAGATGATGACACCTTTGTTGGAGAATGTGATTCATGTAATGTTTGCGACCACAACATCAATTTTGTATTTTGTTTTAAATCTAGAATATTCGTTGGAATTTATCAAAACACGATAGAGGCTCAGAAGGCACTCGATGAGTTTGATGTTATGGAGCATTACAGAAGATTACACTATGAGAAGAACAGGTTTGAGCAGAAATATCTAGCTATGCGTAGAAAATTGCTATCAACCATCAGAATTCATGGTAGTAAGCCGGAGAAGCATGCATTCACACCACTGCTCAATCTACATAACACATTTATTGATTATGACATAATCAAGACATTGAGAAATATTCTCAATCAATGTGGTATGGATGATTAACCACTAACCAGTTTTCTTCTCTTTTTACCAACATCAACATTCAGTAATTTGGATTTCAACATGAGGTCGGTGTCACCTCTAACAACACCACTCATAATCTTATCGTAGGTTTCCAACCATCCAAATTGCTCATAAGATTCACCAACATCCTTTGCTGGTTTGGTGAATTTTGGATAGGAAACAACCCAATTATCTTGATGTTCTTTCAGCACAGCCTTACCCAATTCAACACCCTTTAGGTCACTATCCCATTTGAAGTTGATTTCGTCTTTATCCAGCACAAACATCAACTTTTTCTTTTGGAAATTGAAATTTTTGAGAATTGCAACTTGCTCTTTGGTGATGTTTTTGGAAAGTACAGCCATACCACCCAAAATCCACGCATCAGTGAGGGATTCTGTTACAAAAATTTGTTTTACACTTTCAGACTTAAACAAAGTATCTAAGCCGTAGATGATTCTACCTCGATCATTATGATCTTCATCAGATGGTGGGTACAGGTACTTTGTTTTTGTTGGGAAAAGTGCTCTCGCAGCCCAACTGATTAACTTACCATCAAAGTAAATCGGGAAAATCAATCTGTTAGAATAATCACCGTCCATACAGATATACAAATCTCTGTTTTTGGCGATTTCATACAATCCATGATCCTGTAGATATTTCTTAACCTTCGCCTTATTCTCCTTGAATCGCTTTCGATACATCGGAGCAACCTTGGATGAATGAGTCATGTATTTGATAGACACATCGGGCAAAGAAATTTCCTTATAATCAATAAGTTCGAGATTATCTTCCCCAACTTCTTCCTTCAATTCTTCCTGATTTTTCAGTGACGAATCTGGGAATATTTTGTCCTTTTTGATTTCGAGCAATAATGCTCCAACCTTCTTCCAGGCAGATTTGGAAATGAAGGTTGCGAGAGTGGTGATGTTACTACCACTGAAACGATGTTTGCCTCCACAGTTGAAACATTGCCAACCGATTTCATCATTCATAAAAATGAAATGAGAACGTGGATTCTTGGATTTACCGTCGTGACAGTATGGACACCCAGTAAGATTGTTCCTCCAACCCTTTGCGGATAGAGGACCCAATCTAAAGTATTTCTCAATAAAACCTTCTTGTTTAAGGCTGTAGTTTATCACTTAATTTCCTCAACCACACACTCAACAGAATGCGTGATTTTTTTGTTATCTTGGTAAAGAAACCATCCCGCTGAAACTCATTGTTTACGGTTCTAGACAACATTATATCAAATTTCACTTTCTCTCCAGTATCTTCTCGTTCAAAGGTTACGATGCCTTCTCTGATTTTCCATCCACTGATAGAATAGCGATATCCATTGATAACAAACCACCCAAATCTATAAAGTGAGCCAGAATCTTTTTCATATTCTTCGTGACTGACGTGATTGTGGGTTACTGTAGCCCAAATTTCTAAACTACACATTAGCGAACTGAATTTATTCAAATCAGCTTGTTCTTTTAACATGTCTTTCCCATACTTTAATCAGTTTTGAATCTTCACCTGCACCCATAAGTGATAGAGTAAGTTCTGGTCTTTCGGATTCAAAGTTGTTTATTAATCTGTTGCGGGCGAAGTGATTGAGTTGATACATTTCAACAACAATCAACTTGTTTCCATCCATCACATTATACAATTGTACGTTGGTCATGCGAGATTCAAATAGGATGGCAACAACCTTATCCTTGAAAACCTCATAGAATTTTGAAATCTCTCTGATGTTGCTTTCAATGGATGGGGTTATAAGTTTCCTCTGAATCTCCAGAACAACTATATTAGCCATATCAATACATTATGTTGTGTTGGATCTTGTGAATGTCGATTATACCCTTAACCTTCCAATCGAAGGCGGCTAATTCTTTCTCTTTGGATTCCAATGACTTAACAGACATTTCGACCTTGTCTAGTAATTTTTTGTTCTTTACGAATTCGGGAGATTTCTTCATTTCACGCTCATAATCCTTATGAGTTTTCAACAGCTCAGCGGAACCATCATAGTTGAGGGCAACTTCGTGAATTTCAATAGCGGACCAATTCTCATATGCAACCGACAAATCTGCATGAGTCAAACGCAGTTTGTATATGATTTTGGTTAGTTTGGAGTGGTAGTAGTTTGCGTATGCGATTTTTTCTTGCAACGCACCCAAATCAATCTTCGGGTCAAGGGAGAAATCTAAAATCTCTTTTAGTTCCTCAATTTCTTTCTTTGTTAATACTTCTTTCAGAAAATCCAGCATAAAAATTCCCCATACACAGTTGACCGTTATATGGGGAATTTTACAATTTTTTAGCTATTATTCAGTATAATAACTCACACCCAATGTATCGAGATCGAAACCATAGGACGCGGCAATTTCTTCCAAATTTAAGAAAGAATACTCACCTGCAGCCTTAATTCTCTTGATTTCATCGATGGCATTTTTCTTCATATACACTTCAAACGCAGCGGCTACGGTTGCTACATCGGTTTCAAATTTAGCGGCAACGGCTTCAATCACAGCCATGTTAATTTCTGCTGGTTTGAATCTCGCATTAACATCGGCAACGGCATCTTGGAATTTCTTAGCTTCGTCTCTCAACCCTGTAGAAGTTGAAACAACTACTTCTTTTTTTCTAAACATGAACATTTTTGGTTCTCCTTATTCTATGGTGTCATAGGATGATTCATTTTTTATTTATTTATTCCTTTTTTGTAAAATAATTTAAAAACAACTGCGAGGAAACACACATGACTCTCAATTCAGCTATTTTTGATACGCCTAGCTGCAAATTCAGATTTTTACAACGTGAGGGATTCAACGTCCCAAATTATTACGAACTCATTGATGGTGGAGAAGTTTTGCATCTCTACAAAACATATATGTCAACCAAACGAGATGAACTTGAGTACGACATTGATGGCCTAGTACAAGAAGTGGATGATTATGATACTCAAAAACTACTCGGATATCAACCAAATGGTTTAAATCCAAAATTTATGACCTCCATCAAATTTGATAGTATTGGTGGAATCACTAAACTGAGAGATATTCGGTGGACAGTTGGTATGACTGGCAGGATTATCCCCACAGGAATTTTTGATCCGGTGGATTTGATGGGGGTTACAATCGAAAAAGCCTCACTTCATAACTATGAATTTTTAGAAAATCTAATCAAAAAAGAGAACCTTAAAATCGGTAGTGAATGTGTAGTTATTCGCGCTGGGGATGTTATTCCTCGCATGATGAGTGTTAAGCATGCGGGTGACGGTGAGGAAATTAAAGCGATTGATACTTGTCCAGAATGCAATACCAAACTAAACAGATTCTCAGTTGATCTGGTATGTGAAAATATGGCATGCCCTGCAAAAACCAAAGGTATTTTCAACAACATGTTCACAACCCTTGACATCAAAGGTGTTAGTGAGAAATTCGTGGAAAAAGCTGTTGAACTATATGGTATTTCGACCATTGATGACCTGATGCGATTAACCGTCGATCAGATTGAAAAGTTGCCTGGATTTGCTCGCAAATCCGCCGAAAAGGCATATGAGGCAATCCATAGTGTTACAGAAGTTACACCCGAACAATTCTTTGCACTACTCAACATCCCAAATCAGGGTGTTAGAGTGTTTGAAAACCTTTTCTCTCAATTCCCAATGGAAAAACTGTTGGATGAAAATTTCAAACCCGAAGATATTCTCGACACCAAAGGAATCGCAGAAAAAACAGCAAACGCAATTCACGAAGGTATTCAAGCCAACCTGGACCGCCTCAGAGAGAATGCAGAATGGTTTACGATTATCAAGAAAAAGGCCATCGGTTCCGATGCATCTGCACACAAGGCTAGCATGACTGGTAAGAGTTTTTGTATAACTGGGTCTTTGAATAATGGTACTCGAACTGACTACGAGAACCAAATTAAAGAAGCCGGTGGGGCAATCGCCAGTGTAACTAAAAAGCTAGATTATCTAGTTACCAATGATACTGATACAGGTTCATCGAAGATGAAAAAAGCTCTTGAAATTAATGATGAATTTATTAATGCTGGTATGGACAAGAGAATCATCATCATCGATGAAGATCAACTAATCAAAATGATGGAGAAATAATATGGTGGATGAAGTCACAACAAATAATGAACCCGAAAAGCTGAATCTCGACGAAGTTGCTGTCGGACAACATGAAGATAAGGGTTTGACTGATTTACAGATTTACGGCATCAATTCTACGGTGGTAAGATTATTGAGTAAAGTTAGAAAATATACCATATTGACACAGATTCAAATGGGATTGCTACAAAAGCCGCCACAAATTCAACCTATAATGCGAGAGATATATCAATTTGAAGAAACTCAAATGATCATGGATATTAGAGAAGAATTTGATATGTTCTATGTTTATACTCGGGACAAACACGTTATCCATAACGCCGAAATGTTGAGAGAAAAGTTTGAACAATCTATTGCATACGTGACATCAAACATGCAAACAGTGAAAAGTGTATTGGATAAGAGTTTTGTTGAAATCTTAGATACATTTTCCGATCAACTACAAATTCTATCCGCAAGTATCGCATCCAAATCCATCTTTGACGAACATTTCAAAATCGGTTAATTGGTTTTGTATAATTCAACTGTAGATGCTATGTAAATATAGAGAAAAAGGGATATAAATGTCTAATTTAAAAAACAAGCTGTGGGTTGCTAAGTATGCCCCAAACAAACTCGGTGATACCATTATGACCGACGAGATCAAAGCGAAGATGAATGACTTCGTCAAAACTCGAAACATTCCAAACCTAGGTTTCTTTGGTCCTGCTGGAACTGGCAAAACCACTACGGGTAAAGTGTTGTTAAATCAACTGAAAGTTGATAGCGGCGACATTATGTTCGTGAATGCTTCTGATATTAACTCTGTCGATGCGGTGCGTAATGTTATCAAACCATTCGCTATGAGTATGAGTATCAATGAAGAATTACCCATTCGATTTGTATTCCTCGATGAGGCTGATCACCTTTCCGCACAAGCTCAAGCAGCATTGCGTAATCTGATTGAGGCTTCATATGGTAGTGCAAGATTCATTCTCACTGCCAATTATCCAAAGAAGATTATCCCAGCTCTACACAGCAGATTACAAACATTTACCCTTGAAAAGCCAGCAATTGAGCCAATTCTTGAGCGTGTTTTGGCAATTCTTGAAGGTGAAAATGTTGAAATTGAAAATGAAGATGATTTGGTTGAATTGATTAGAAATAACAGTTCTGACATTCGCAAACTCATTCAGCTTCTACAACAAAACACCGTTGAAGATGGTGACACCAAGATTTTGAAAATCAGAATTACTCAAAATGAAGGTGGTGAGCTTTTCCAAGAATATCTCCATCTGTTTAAGAAGGGTGATGCCAAGGCAATCAGAAATTTGGTTTTCTACAAGTTCACCGACAGCGATGCAGCTGAATTCTGGACTCTGATTTTAGAAGACATCATCAAAAACAGTGCAGATTATGAAAGTGTTGGTTCCGGCATCGACAACATTATTTACCAATTGAATGAAGGGCAAAAAACACATGAAGTTGTTGCCAATAAACAGTTGAATGTTATCGGTTTTACTCTTGCAGCTCTTGACGTAGGTGACGCATAATGAAATATGTTTCCATTGATTTAGAAACAACTGGTCTAGATTCAGAAAAAAATCAGATTCTTGAATTTGGTGCTGTGTTGGAAGATACCAACAACATCCTTCCAATCGACCAACTACCTTCCTTCCATGCATATATTACCCACCCAGGCGGTAATATCACTGGTAACGTATTTGCGTTGAATCTCAATGCAGGTATCATCGAGAAATTGAAGAATCAAAAGGAATTGGAAGAACAATACAACTTCGTTCCAGTTGAAGATTTGGCTGAGAGATTCCTGTTTTGGCTATCACAGAATGGTTTTGAAACAAAAACCAACAAAGATGGAGTTACCTATTCCGAAACTATCAATGTTGCGGGCAAGAATTTCAGCAGTTTCGACAAACTGTTCCTGAATAAGGTGCCAAATTTCAACAAACTGATCAAGATTCGTCATCGTGTTATCGACCCATCTGTACTATTTGTTGATTGGAAGAATGATGATTCGATGCCATCATTGGATGATTGCAAAAAGAGAGCCGGTATCGATGGTGTAGTAGCCCATCTGGCAATTGATGATGCTAAAGACGTTATTGCTGTCCTAAGAAAGCACTATGAGTAATGAACTTGTTGGATTCAAAGAAGAATTCATAAAAAAGTTATCAGAATCATACCCTGAAAAGGCAGTTTATTTGATGGGTATTGATTTTGAGATCATGTATCTCGTTGAATATGTTAGGAATAATGATTCAACTCCAGAATCATTTAATCCTAGTGAATTCAAAAAGTATGCTGATACGCAACCATCCTTCTATCAATATTACACCACACCGACAGTAGCAATGAATAATCCAACAACGGGTGGGTTATTTTATGATTCTAGCACTCAAACCTTAAAAGTTTATGATGGTACCCGATGGCTAACAATAACCACCCAGTAACAACAATTATAACCAATCCGGCATATCATATGATTTGATGATGAATCTTATCGGGTGTGCCTCGGTCAATTGTAATTTTACTCTATTTTCATCTAAAAGAATCAATGGAATAACATCTTTTTTCCAATATGTTGATCCGTCCGCTTCATCAAACACATAAATGGTGGTGTCTATATCAAACGACCCCATATTATGCTGTATGGTGTATTCCATTTGTGGAGAATCAATACCCAACACTCCAACTGCAATAGAATTAAATTCGGCATCTAAATATTGTTGAAACGTCCTACCAATATATTCGTATGCACTTATTGTAACTATGCCTGCAGGTGGTGTATTTTCAAAGGACAACACACCATTGGCATAATCAAACATCCATTCCGACGAATGTGTAGTTGGAATTTTAGTGCCACCAATATATAAATTAACGGAATAATTAATACCGTACGATGGAGGTATGAACCCAGATATTTTCTTGCCATTACCATCAACTGCATAAAATGATCTTCTACCCTGAACAGTAGAATCTTCAACCATTACCAAATTTGATATTGGACGTATTAATGCTGTTTCAGATGCGGGTGGCGTTTCTGAAATTCTATCAATCCACACTTCTTTAGCATGCTGGAACAGAATAATACCATCATCTTCCTCAAACCATTTTTTACTATTCCAGGTATGCTTTTTACCAGATAATTTTTTCTGTGAGAAATTAATCTTTGTACTATCTAACATGCTTATCTCCAATTAGTAGACGATTCTTCAAGTTCATCTATCTTGACAGTATTTGTTTTTAAAACGACTTTTACCAAATATCCATAACCAGAATTAACAGTAGAAAGTCCACCAATTGACCATCCGATAGTATATACATTACCGGCCTTACTTATGGATGTAGCACATCCAGTACCATCAACCATCTTATTTAGCGTGAAAACTTGTAAATCAAACAATTTATTTACATCTAACCACCCAGTTATGCTAGGAAATTTAATGAAAACATCAAAATCAGTACCAATAGTGCCGGCAGTGGTAATCAACAATTGACCGTTCGAATTAGGTTTGTTAGTCGATGGGTAAAATCTTCTGTAGTATTCTTGATTTACCCCACCCAACGATGTATAATCCACAGTGGTATTGTAGTAAGTTACATAGCTAGATTTTGCCTTTTGTAGTGATCCGAATGATTGCTGTGCTTCGCCAGATACCAACAGAGCAGTTGAATTCCACGTTCCTTTGGTATTAGTGGAAACACTTGCTACATCGTTTGTGTTGACAACGTCGATTTTCATTCTATATTCTTCATCAACAAATGTTTCTTTGAGCGTATTAGAATTGCCTGAAATTGGATAGGTGTCAACCAAAATATTGATAGTTGATGACACTTGTGTACCCCAGCTTGTAGCAGCCTTACCGGTTTTTGCATACAAAACAACATTATCTGTCATTGAATTCGCCGATGTATAATTTATCGTATAATTAGTCAGTGTCAATTCATCATTCCAATTCGGAACATCATTCGCCGCCAGATTAGAAGTTGCATCCTTCCACGAAACAGTACCTACTGTGGTCCCCGCCATTTGCAATGAGATTGGTGCGTCCCAATATGTGTAATTGAAAGCGTTGGTTGCTTTGATTGTTGTCAAAAATGCCAAATTACTATTGTAATATGGCACACCGGAAATATTCTTTGTCGACCCACTCTTGAAAGCGAAGGATTGAATTGCTGTGATTGGTGATGTTGTATTTGGATCGAAAAATACAGACATATCATTTGTTTTTAATATTTCGGATGGATTGCCACTAGCCCCAGAATGCTCAACCCTAATGGTATGGAAACCAGGAGATACAGTTACTTTTGTCGAGCCAGTACCTCGCTGCCATTTCTTGAAATCATTATATCTTTCGACTTTATTGATGGTTAGTGATCCAGATGAACTCTTATAATTTGCCTTATTTGGGTTTGCAGTGATTGTCTGTGAATTGCCTTCCAAATCAACAAATGTTTGGTTGATTGGTTGATCGTAACCTTGCACTAGACCATAATAATCTCTAGTAGCCTCATTGAATTGTGCAAACAAATCAACTCCTTCGTCTGTTGGTTGATCGTCTAACATCACAGTCATAACACCGCGGTCGGCTCTACCAAATTGAGACTGTTGCACACCCTTGATGGTCAGACCGACTGTAGGTAAAGTTGATGTGATATTGTTGTTAGTTACAATAAAAGGGATTGTATCTCCTGGATGTACTACATCTGTCATCCTTAATGTATCTGGAGCTGATTCATCAAATAGTGAAATCCTACCAGATTTAAGAGTCTGTCCAGTTAATATCAAATTACCTCTCAATAAGGTTGCATCTGGCGGAGCCAAATCTTTCAGTGCCTCATTAACATCATCCATCGCATCTGCGATTTTTGTTTGTTCGGTAAAATCAAACAAACCATCTGGCCAATACCCACCATCTTTAGTTGGACCTAAAGCATCAGCACCAACAATTCTGATTTCCATTTCTTCCGGTTCAACAGGTAATCCAGTCGTCTTGTCCAACTTCAAAAAAACGCCTTGCAATTTACCAATAGTCGTATTAAACCAAATTCTGCCTAGCTTCCAATCGGCCTGTGCTGGAACATCGGATAGATTCTCTGGAACCAAGTTTTTGATTTGCGCGTTCGGGCTCAATTTAAGATTTTGTTTCAAAAGATAATCTACGGCCATATCACAATCTCCAATATTTAATCATACTTCATTGTATTTATACACGGATTTGTCAAAAAGTTTTTTAAACTCTTTTGTAAAATAACTTGAGTGAAACACTAAAAAGGAGAAGTTATGAATAAAGAATTACTTGACAATCTGTCGGTTTTGCAAGACGCACTTAATGAATACATCACTAAGGATTGGAAGTTAAATAGAACCGAATTAGACTTTATGGTTGCCAATCATCAGGAAGTAGCCGAGCTGATTGATACCAACATCGTTATTGATGGCAAAAAGCACGAAATGGGTTGGAAGTGGTGGAAAGGTGCTTCCGGCCAACGCACTATGGATTTTGTAGCGTGGGATAAACTGCACCCAGCAGTCGTGGATAACATCAAGATTGAATTGACTGATTTGGTATTTTTCACACTTTCACAGAAGATTTTGGAAGATTTGACTGGTGAAGATGAAATCGTTCAACTCAATGAGAATGATTGGGTCAACTTTATGAGCATTTCCGCCTATAACCTCATGCAACGTCCTGGTGCCGCAATGATTATCATCATTGAATTGGCTAAGAAGTTGGGTTTCAACATCCCAGCATACTATGTTGCCAAGCACACACTCAACTACATTCGCCAGTTGTCGGGTTATAAGGATGGGTCATACAAGAAGGTTGTAAATGGTAAGGAAGATAACGAGTTGTTGCATGATGTTATTGAGGGTATCACTGTCGAAGAAATGGCATCTGATTTTGAAACTCAAGCCAACAAAATTATGGCGGGAGTTTATGATGTATTCTCTGTAGATGCATCCAACAGAAAAACCTTCCAAGATTGGAAAGAGTTCATCGGTGAGTAATATTCAAATTTGGTTCCCTATCAAGGGAGCCAAACGAGAAAAAATACCAGCGGAAGAAATCCGTATAGAAATCAGGAAGATAGAAGAAAAGTATTATGGTATCACAGCTACAACCGAAACACTGGTTGGAATTAATGCGGAGTTGGATATTTGCATCAACAAACCATATGGTCTGAATATCAGAGCCGAATTTATAAACAATAATGTAAAATTGTTTGGATATGATGATGATTCAAAAGTAGTGTTAGATCCAAATTGTAATATTCAACAAATTTCAAAAACTAGAGTTAAGAGGTTATTTTGATATGGAAACCAAAAAAGAAGATATACTGGAAGGTTTAACCGCTACAGACATTGCGGAGGCATTAATCGAACCACTCCAACCATCAGTCAATTCATTGGAAGAAAGTGCCGAAGAACTCAGAGCAATGGGTTTCAGAGACATTACCGAATATGACCAACAGACAATCATGGATGAAGCTATGAAAAACATCCAGATTCAAAGAACATTGAGTGATATTCAAAGAGGTACCACCGATAAAAAGTCCGCAAGAGATTATCTGGAACAACATCTTGATTTTCTGTGCAGAATTTCTCCAGGCAAAACAAAGGCAGATATCGCACAGAAAATGACTTTCGAACATGCTGAGGCGATTCTGAAAACAACAGCAAAGATGGAAATTCCGGCACCATTGTTGAAAAAGCACCTAAAGGCACTAAAAAAGAAACATTCTTAATGTAAAATTTTAATAAACCAACTGAAAAGGAAATACTATGAGCACATTTGATAGCGAAAAAATGACAGAGGCAATGAAGGCAGCTTTGATTATCGAACAACAATCCGATATTCTGAATGATCTTCTTCCATCCATCGCCGACGAGTTCGGTGTAAATAAGGGCACTGCTAAGAAAATCATTATGGCATATGCCAAGGATTCTCTGGCTAAGACTCAGGAAAAGTTGGAAGACGAGCGTTCCTCACTCGCCAACGTAGAAGCTATGATTGAAGCAGTTGAAAACACTGCAGGTGAAGTTGAAGCACTTGTAGAAGCCGAAGCAGCCTAAGATTCTTTAATCTTATCAAAGAGATACCAGCCCAAATTATGTTTCGGCTGGTATTTTTGTTTTTGGGGATTGAATTGTAAAATACAATGTGTATGATTTTGTCACACTGAAAAGAGGAAAACAATATGGATAACGCAAGAACTTGCAATGAAGATTTTGAGGTTGATATTAAAAATGCCTTTAATAAGCAGAAGAATATTCAACTTGCGGAAGATAAAGAAAGAAATCTGGTTGTTCTAAAGATTTATGGTGCTATTGAGGAACCGGAAGAATATATCGAAGAACTTGCGAGGTTGGAGATTCTTTCTAATACATACGATGTATTAGAAATCACATTGAATTCTCCAGGTGGTAGTTTGAACACCACAGTCGATATCGTTTCAATCATCAGAAAATTCAAATATGTTGCTACCATCGGTAAAGGCGAAGTTGCCTCGGCAGCATTTATGCTATGGACAATGGGTAATGTTCGTGTTGTAACCGAATATTCCATGTACATGGCACACCGTGAATCCTATGGTATGTATGGTAAGACTTCTGAACATAGAGATGCTGCAAAGGCATTTGGTTTAGTTTATGAAGAAATGTTCGAGGACTGTTTTGGTGATTTGCTCACCGATGAAGAAAAATTGATAGCAGAACGTTCCGAAGCATGGTTGTCATACAAAGACTTATTGCAGCGTGAAAGAGTTATCAGTTTTGATGATTATCTCGAACCTGTTAATCCTTATTCAATCAGTGAGATTTTCATTACACAGGATGGAAAAATGTTCATGTTCGATGCCGAATCGGAAACTTTCAGAAATGTTGAAACTCTGACATTTGGTAAGGACGTTGTCTCTGATATGACCGAATATCTTTATGGTATTGCCAAAATCACCAGCATAGATGATACATCAAAAGTGCCAAAAAAGGAAAAAATCAAAGATGATACGAATAATGTAAAATCTAAGAAAGAGAAAGTTAAAAAAACCAAGAAAGAGGATAAACAATAATGAGCACACAAACAGAAATTGATAAGGCTTTAGAATTAGCCAATATTCAGGTGGACAACACAGTTGTTTCACTTGATGCCATAACCAAACACATCAAAGATGCGATTAGGCTTTCATTCCTAACCAAGTTTCCAAATGGTGACTTTGAAACTGCGTGGGAAAATTACAACGCTATTCATTGTTTTCCAGCATTAGGTAACGTGTATGATTATGGTGGCACCATTGATAAAGAAACACACTTTGTCATGCGTTTGGTTGCAACATGGCATCTCGAAAAAGCACTGGTTGCATTGAAGTTTGATACTACCAACGATGCCAATTTGAGAAGTGATCCAGAAACAGCAAACATCGGCACTGCCGGTCGTATTGCCAAGATTTGGGCTGGTAGCACATTGGATAGTGAAAACATCCGTGAATATGCTGATGGTCGTTGGACTAAGCCTCCACGTTTGGCTGTATTCCCAGCAAAGGATAATGATAAGGGTCGTCCAGTTACAGTGGTTATCAACAACCCAGGCATGGGTAGTGTTTGTTCCCACCACTTCCTTCCTTACAGTGTTCAAAACAATGAAAACAGTAAGATCGTTATTTCTTATTTCCCAAATAAGATGTTGCTTGGTTTGTCGAAGATTGGTCGTTTTGTAGAATGGTGTTTGAATCGCCCTTCCCTACAGGAAGAAGTTACTGAACTTATCCACACCAAGATTAAAGAAATTGCACAAACAGAAGATGTTTATGTTGGTTTGTTCAATGTGGTCCATACCTGTGAAGTAACTCGCGGTGCGAAGCATTATAGCACAACCACCACCGAGGATTACAGTGGAATTTTTGATTCACCAGAAATGAGAAGAACTGTTCTCGATGGAACAAGATAAAGCAATAGACAAAAATTTGTATCCTCGCCAAAAGGTTGCCGGTTATGGAATTGGCAACCTTTTGTCAGATGGAAATTTTATAGCAACCCACAAAAATCCAACATTATCGTTTAGGATATATGACATTTTGATGATTGATTCTGATGAAATTATGAAATTAGAATTCCCAAAAATAAAGAATGCGATCGTCAGACTTATGAAATACACCAATGATGAGTCCCAACCAGTTGCCGTATTTGATATAATAAACACGGAAACAAAACAAATAGTTCTAACATCAGATAAAGAGTATATTGGGGGGTTGGGTTTGGAGCATTTTTTTTATGAGGCTGAAATGATAACTCAATGGGAAATCCCCATATTATCTAAATTATGTAGGTCATTTGTCATGGGTGATATCGAAACAATTAAATTGTTGATGAATGAATATTACCTAAAATTCAGTGATGATAATGCTGTTAAATTAAAAAATAGCCTCGGTATAAAATAATGAAATATGCACCATATTCCTTTTCAAAAATAAACACGTTTTTTGATTGTCAGAAAAAATTCGATTTCACCTATGTAAATAAAATTGAAATAGATAGAGATTATGAAGATCCCACATATTTCAAGCGTGGTAGATTTTTGCATGCATACATCGCTGACAGATTGAATGGTGGGGATGGTACACGATTGCGCCAATATGATGTTGAGGCGGAAGATAAAATGGATTTGGTTGATAGGGCCGATATTGTTCTAAACCACGAATACATAAGCATGACCTATGACTTTGAAACCAACAAAGTCGAATCTCCAATCTATCTAAACAAGGATTTAGAACCAACACCAACAAAAGGTAGTTCGGCATTAGGCGGTTTTGTCGATTACTATGCTGTACAGGATGATTTTGGAATAATTGTTGATTGGAAATCCGGAAAACATCGCGATGATCCGGAATATCTACAATTAGAATTGTATGCTATTTGGTTATTCCAAAAATATCCAAATATTGTGGAAGTTGATTTGGTGTTCTTTTATGTAGAACACAACAAATTCTCAATGAAAACCATTACGCCGGAAGATGTTGTAGATCTAAAAAGAGAATTAATGATGAAGATTGATCTCATTGAAAACACAGAGGAATTCGAGATCAACCCATCAAAACATTGTGTGAAATGTCCATTCTTCAACACCTGTGTTGAAGAATATAACATTAGTTTCTAAATAGTATATTCGTTGTCTGGGAGGGAGTTGTATTCTTCTTCTTCCTCCATAATTTTCTTTATCCCGTCGGTTATAGCATTGGTGTATTGTGTTACGGATACAGGCCCAGCGACATTAGCGTAAATCTTGGTTTTTTTCATCATTGTCATTGCTGGTAAAACTCGGGTTTTAAAATATGCAGCTACCTTTTGATTTTCAAAATAATCACATCTATAAACATCTATCTTACCCTGAAATTTATTATCGAATTCCTCAAACATTGAAAGAATATTTTCGGTATTTGGGGCATTCTCGTTCTGAAATAAAACTAAGAAAGTTTTATTCGTATTCAATATTGAATCGACATTTTCATCGGTCATAACTTTAATCATCTTATCCTCCGGTGGGTTATATCTATCTGTTTATTTTACATTAAACACAATCAGACTAGAAATATTGTATAATAGATAGAAACTTAACGAGAAGCGGGCACATATGAAACTATCAAAATACGCGAGTGATTATTTAAAAGACCTTTCTAAGAAGGGTATCCATTGGTATGAGGACGACAGTGTAACATTCGTATGTCTGTTTGAAAAACCATCACAGGTCAAAGCCATCAAACCAGTATTGGGTGGCACAGCCGAAACCAAACATATCAGAAATATCTCACTCGCTGGTCACACTATGCGTTTGAAGAATTTCGAGGAATACAACCCAAAGCTAAAGGGTAAGTCCTGGTACAAGATGGTACAGGATAAGGATCTCCCATTCATTCCTCCAAAATATGAAATGGTTGTAAAAGAAAAGTCGACTGGCAAATTCAAAACCGACTATGAAGATATGGTGAATTCTGCTAAACGTGCTTTCAAAACAGCAGATTACATTGTTCTATGTACCGACCCAGACAATGAGGGTTGTGCGTTGGGTATGGAAGTTATCTATGAAGCCGGTGCCGAAGATAAAGTGATCGGTATGATTAATATGTCGAAGTTGGATTTCTTCTCCCTGCAAGAAGAAGTCAAGCATCTTGACAAAATTCCATTTTGGGAAATGGCAGAAGCCGGTTTTGCCCGTGGTGAGTTTGATTGGGCATTTGGTCTGAATAACACGATCCTCGCTTCTGTATTGTTGGGTGGCGGTCAAACCTATCATATTGGTGGTGTCAAGTCACCCGTGCTGCGTATGGTTTATGATCGTATCAAGCACATTGAAACATTCAAAGCTGAGAAATATTGGCAATTCCACGGTCAGGCTAAGCACACCAAAACTGGTGTTGATTTTGGTTACATCGTCAAAGTAAAACAGAATGATTCCGAAATTGTTGCCACCCAAGATCAGATTTCCAGTTTGGAAATGAAACTCAATGGATTGGATAAGGAAGATCCTGAATTGGCTGGTGAAGTTAGTGCCCTCTACAACGAGTTGGGTAAGTTGCGTTGGAAACTCAATGAGGCTGTTCGTGAATATGAATCTGCTGAACGTGATATTTTCAGCATTAAGGTTCGTAAACAGGTTGAGGATGCAATCAAAGCTGGTATGAAATTCAAAGTGACCAACTTTGAAACAAAGAAGGGTTTAACACAGAATCCACCACTTGCATACTCCCTAACCGATCTACAGGCAGAAGCCGGAAACACACACAACTACACCCCAGCAAAAACACTCCAAATCGCACAGAAGTTGTATGAGGATCAGTGGCAATCTTATCCTCGCACTGACAATCGCTATTACGCATCCGGTGAAATGGCAAACATCAAGAAAATCATTCCTAACTTGTTGGGTTTGACAACCTTCTCAAAAGTGAATATGCCTACACCATACAAGGTTAAGACTGGTGTTTTCAACAGTGCGAAAGTTTCTGCTCACACCGGTTTGGCTCCAACCACAAAGGACATCACCGACAAATCGTTGTCAGGTGAGGCAAAGGTTATCTATGAAATGGTTGCTACTCGCTACCTCATTCAGTTCATGGATAAGTTTGAATACTATCAAGTTAAGCTGGATGCTGATGTTGATGCAGAAATCTACATCACCACACACGAAAACATTGAAGTGAAAAAGGGCTGGCGTGAGCTGTACAATCCAGCAAATATGTATGGATTCAGCTACACCCAAAAGCAAACCCTACCAAATATGTTGATTGGTGACGAGATTGAAGTTCTCACCATTGAGCGTGATAATTTGGAAACCAAACCAAAGCCAATGTTTAGCGATTTCAGTTTGTTGAAGGGTATGGAAAACATTTCCCGCATCTATCCCGAATTGGAAGGTCTGGAGAAGGGTATTGGAACACCAGCAACTCGTGCTAGTATTCTCGATCAATTGTTCAAGGCAAAATACCTTATTAGAAAGGGCAAAACCATCGATCTGAGTCCAAAGGCTAAAACCCTCATTGATCTTCTTCCAGATGATATGACTTCACCAAAATTGCGCGCTGATATGGAAGCACAATTGTTTGATATCGTTGGTGGAAAATTGACTAGGGCTGATTATGAAGTTGAGTTCAAGGATTTGATAGAACAACAAACCACACAGTTGTATGAGGTTGCTTCACACCACAAAATTGAAACCATTGATAAGGCTACTCTCCCACCTTCTGAGGCACAATTGAAGTTTGCTCAACAGATGGCAAAGGAATTGAAACTTACAATCCCAGAAGCAGCATTGGAATTGAAAGATGAAATGACTAAGTGGTTGAAAAAGCACGAAAAGGACATGCCTAATTTGTTGAGTGAAAAGCAGTATGCGTTCCTCAAGGAATATGGGCAGGACGATGAAAAGATCGTTGCGATTTTGGAAGCACATGACAAAAAGGAACTAACCAAAGAGCAGAAGTTTGAGGCTAGCAAATGGCTGGGAACCTATATGAGAACCAGTGCTTATCAGAAAAAGAGAGCGGCAAAGGCAGCAGCAACGAGAAAAACCAACAGAGATTCTAAGATGGCGGCGATGGGAATCAAAACACCCGTTGTTACTCTGAAACGACCAACAACAAAGAAAACTGTTAAGAAGTAAGTAAAAGGGGAGAAAGTTTCTCCCCTTTTTTATTCTTGTGGGTATAAATAATGAGAAAATATCTACAAAGAGGCTATTATGAAATTATCCCAATTAAACGAAGATGCAAGATTTAATGTTTCCAAAGATGGGTTGCAGGTATATCTTGATCCACAGGCAAAAGTATTCAAAATAATCAAAGACGCCCAAACCAAAGATTTGTATGCTAGAGGATTAGTTTTCACCATCAAAACTAAGGCAGATTATGATAAATTGGCTGCAAAATACAAGGTTGAGGCTGCGTGGGATGAATGGGTCGAAATTAGCAATAAATCCAAAGAAGTGAACGCCGACCGAGATTTCAGAAAAGCACTTGCTGCCATGCAACAAGATGTGTTGAAAAACGCAAAGGATTAATTATGTCTTGGGGATACGGCGCTAGAAATTATGCACCTCCGCCTCCACAGGATATGGTATCTGAGGATGTTGAGGAACTAATCAAAGAGTTGAAGGTTAGTATTGATGGTGAAAAGCTAAAGGATTTAAAATCCGTTTTAGCTAAACTAAAGCTTGCAAGAAACAATGAATTTCCATTGTACACACTGGATACAGCAAACTTTGGTGCATATATCTACGCTAAAAATAATGGTAAAAAGAAATCCACCGATAGTATTTTAGCCACACTTCTAAAAAAGAATTACACCTATGATGGTATCCCTTTGGACATTTTGTTGGCTGAACTTTCCCCAACAGATATGAAAACCATCATTGATGATGTACTTCATGTTTCTACACAATGGAATTTGGATGGCTCAATCGAAGAAATGTATGATAAATTTCCAGCTGACGCAGATAAATTTGTTATTGCTGGCAGACTCAACTCATATGCGAAAGGCGAAAATAGGCCAAACGCAGCGAAACAGGTGATTGCACGAGGTAATCCAGATGCCGTTGTCAAGGCTTTAATCGTATATTATGGCAGTCCAGAATATATCGACAAATATTTCAGTGCGCATCGACTCATGTCTCTTTTAGAGGAAGTAGATAAAAGGGAAGACATCATAAAGAAAAAGGTTAGAAGTGAATTCGTGTATAGTAAGGCTATCAAACATGCATCCTTTGAACTTTTGGAAAAAGATCATGCTGCTGGGCTATTGGATGCGGGTTCAATCAAATCATACGCCGACATGATGATTAACAACTACAGATCGACACTTCTAGTAACTCTGAGAAATATGAAAGATGTTGAGTTAAGAATCAAAATCATCGGTTCAAACGATCAATTAACTACATTGGTTGCAAAGGATCATCCCGATCTAATGCCTCAGGAAGTACAGGACATCTTCCTATTCTGAAATTGTAAAATATCCTCATAACCCATGTTTTAAGGATATTTCAATGACTTTGAAGAAGGTAAGACCAGTTTCCATCAAAAAAATCAACCATATTGGTAAGGTATATGATGTGGTTATGCAAAGCAATCCACACACATTTTTTGCCAATGACGTATTGGTTCATAACTCGTGTTATTTCCGAATTATGGATGCTGAGAATATCGAACAGGCCGAAAAGATTGGTGGTGAGGTTGTGAAGGCCTGTGATGAAGGTTCCATCCCAAGACTAGTAACCAACATCTTCAACGGATACGATGTTATGCGTTCCGACTTTGAAGCCATTTCCAGATCCACCCTCTCATACGGTAAGAAGAAACAATACGCATTCCTTAAAGCCTGGGAAGATGGTGAAGTGCTACCAAAACCAAAACTGGGTATTACTGGCCTCTCCATCAAACGCTCTGATTCTCCACGACAATTATCATTGGAGATGAAGCCATTCTTCACGGAGATTATGAAAGGCTTAACCCACGAACAAATTAAAAAGGCTATGGATATTATCGAGAAAGATTATGATAAGCTATCCACCTATGATTTGGCTGCAAAGCGATCAGCCAACAACCTCTCCAAGTATCTCAGAGCCTTCAACTATGAAATTGAGAAGAAGGAAAGACCATACAACATCGAAAAGCTGGATGAAGAAATTGAGGCGGCATTCGATGAAAGAATCAAAATCCCAGAAAAGATTTATGATGATTTTATGCGTCAAGGTAAAGGTCGATATTCTGTCGAAAATGGCACATTGATTAAAGATGTTCGTGGTGATTTAGAGATTGAGGCAAAGGTGAGGATGGTTGTTCCATTCCACATCAGAGCATCTATTCTTTACAACTACCTGTTAGATGTTCATGGTTTAAATGACTTCAACCCAATTCTCGATGGTGAAAAAATCAAAATTTTCTACATCAAACCACAAAAATTCAACATCAAATATGTGAATGAAGATGGTCAAGAGTTTGATATGATTCAGGAATTCGATTGTATCGCATTCCCATCCAACTCAAAGAAAATCCCAGAATTCATCTATGAATTCAAACCAGACAAGCAGAGAATGTTGGAAACTTACTTCTTTGGTAAAATGGAAACCATATTCGATGTTATCGGATTTAACAAAGAAAAAATCGAAAACGCAGCGATGGATATGTTGTTTTAACATTTTAATGTGTTTTCAGCCATCTACTATTATAAATAAGGAGATATACACATTTATAATGTTTGGTTGGAACCATAGTGGAAATAAACAACTTACCTTCACATATACTTGATAAGTTAAACATCGTAGTCACGGACACGTCAAATACTATCACGTTCGTAAGCACACATTATGCATCCTTGTTGGGTTATACGGTCGATGAATTAATTGGGCGAACACCCGGCAGTCTGCGTTATCCAGACACATACACCCATCTTCCCTGGGATTGGAATGAATCATTCTGGGAAAAATTGAATGCGGAAGGTAAGTGGCACGGTATTCTAAAGAATCGCAAAAAGAACGGTGATCCTATTTACATTTCTCCAACCATTTACAAGAATTTCGATGAAAACAACAACCATACCGGTTTCTATGCAATCATATCGAATGTTACCGATTCTATAACAAAACCACACAAGTTCGTTTTTGAAAATGAACTTTCCAGAACATTTTTATCAAATGATGAATTAACAGCTCTGTGTCTATGTGAGTCAGAGACAAATCCAAAACAAAAGATTTTGGAAATTAGTGATAAACTTGCATCTATAGTTGGTCATGATAAAGAATATTTCAGAACAAATACAGTCGCATTCACAGAAATTCTTTCACCAAAATCAAAATATTTTAACAATTTGCCTCTGCTGGTTGATGATTTTTCAAAAAATGAAAATATAGTAATTGAACTGGATGATAAAGAAACCGGAGATACCAAAAAGTTCAAATTGATGATAACACCCTTTTACTTTATCGAAAATGTTACACTGGCTAGAATTTTCAGATTGGTAGATATTACCAGAGAACTCGAATACACCGAAAAACTAAATAACATCATAACGGCAAAAAATCGGTTTCTGGCAAATGTTTCACATGAAATAAAAACTCCACTAACTGCGATAAATGGATTTCTAACACTATTAGAGTCTCGAGAAGAAAATAAAGAGAAGTTGGATTATTTGAATATTATTTTAAGCAATACTAACCACATCCTTGATTTGGCAAATGATATCATTGATTTAACCGGTATTGATAACAACAACGTAAAAATCGTTCCTAGACAATTCACCATCAAAGATCTACAGACCACCATTGAAATTTTCTTCGCTAAATGTGCAGAAAAAAATATAGAACTAGACACCTATATTTCTCCACAACTTCCCGAAATAATGGAGCAGGACGTACTGAGATTAAAACAGGTTTACACAAATTTAATCAGCAATGCCATCAAATTTGTGAATTTTGGTGGAACCATAAAAGTTGATATTCATAGATATCACAACAATTTGCACTTCACTATTGAGGACAATGGTATCGGGATGACACAGGATCAACTGAAAAATATATTCTCACCATTCACACAGGCATCGGATGATATTAAGCTGTTTTACGGTGGCACTGGTTTGGGATTATCGGTTGTTAAAGAAATTGTTAATATGATGGGTGGGTCTATAACAGTTGATAGTGAAATTGGTAAGGGGACAGTCTTTACAGTCATAACCCCAATAAAGATAATCAAAGATAAGAAAATAGATGGTAAAATACAGATTGATAATATTTCGGTTTGTGCTCCATCATTCTCAGCGAATAGTGTCAACACCATCAAGAAATATTTGATGCACTTTACGTCAGCGAAAATTCACACAATCGATCAAAATGACCCATGCAACATTGAAAATTCATGTCTAATTATAAACCTCAGTGATTACAATTACATAGAAAAAATTAAAGAACGAAGCAAATACAATAAAATAATCATTATCAAAAAGATGACAGATATTATTCACGATTTTGATGATAACCCAAATGTAGTCGAAATAACAGTACCAGTATTAGGGTCGAAGTTATACAACGCATTAAACGAACTGTACAACGACATTATTTCCACAAAGAAATCGAATACTTCATTCGATTTCCAAATATCTGGCAAGATTTTGGTTGCAGATGATATGGAATCCAACAGATTGTTGATTAAAGAATTATTATCCAAATATCAAATAAGTCTAGATTTGGTTGCGGACGGCAGGGATGCAGTAGAATTATTCAATAAAAGTATAAAATACAAAAAATCCACATATGATATGATATTTCTCGACATGAACATGCATGTCGTTGATGGATTCAAAGCGGCACAACAAATACGAGAATTTGAGAGAGAATTGGGTATAGAACGAACGCCGATTATTGCATTAACCGCGAACAGATATGATTCAAATGACATTCGGTTGATAAACATGGATGAATATTTAGCAAAGCCAATAAATTTGAAGCAATTACTATCCACAATCATCAAATACACCAGCAACAGGGTGCCGGATAATAAAGACGAAACAGATAGAATTGCAAAATTGAAGGATATAAGGGATTGTTTTATGCAGGGAGGAACCAATCTGTTAAATCTAATATCTGACGCATCCATACATTTTTCTACTAATGAGAAAATTCTTTTGGAAAAGTTAAATAGTGTCAAAGGAAACAAGAGAGAATTCAATGCCATATACAACCAAATCATTAAAAAGGTTAGGCAAAACTATTAAATATCTTAATAAATACCAAAAAGGAGAGATCATAAGATGCATATTTTATTAGAATTAGATCTATCACTTTATTTCCTATTGTTTTTTGTTGGTGGAGTAAGTGGTGTATTAGTAAGAATCGACCAGTGGGTTGAGGGTATGTTCTCGCACCCAACAACACCTTCGGGTAAACTTGATGTGATTAAATCATTTTGGTCATATCTACTCATATTTGTCCTATCTGGTCTTGCCGGCACGATTGTCGCAATCGGTGCAAGTTATGGATTACAAAATAGAGATTCAAACATTTTACTGTTTATAGCTATTATGGTTGGTGCAATCGGAAAATTAATTTTTTATAAGCTCGTTGAGTGGGTCCATAAGAAATTCGATGATACTGTCACAACTCGTCAAGGGCGAAAAGACAGAGATAGTAGGAGAAGATAATCATGTCAGAAATAAACACAGTGGATGGAGAAGAAGTAGCGGATAATCACGATACACCAAAAGGAAATCGCAATGAAACTCGTTTATTGAAATACACAGAGACCATTGATAAGCTTGTTGTCCAGAACAAACAACTACAAAAAGACCTCACCGATTCAGAGTCAGAGATAGGCGAATTAAATGAACGGTTGGGTGAAAGCAACATCAGAATATCCAAGAATTTATTCTATATTGGATTGGCAGTTGTTGCATTCCTCATTTATTCTGGAAACAAACATTTGACAGATGTTGAAAAACAACTAGTTGAAATGAATGTTGTTTTAAAGGAATATAAAAACGAGATAGAGAAAAGCAAACAGTACAATGAATTGTTAGAAAAGAAATTGGGTATTCAACAAGATCCAAAAAAGATCGGGGGTAAATGATGTTTGGTCTATTTAAGAAAAAAACCGAAGAAGTCGCACAGACACCACAACCAGAAATCGTCCAACAGGTCCAGCAGACAACACAATCTGACGGGAAGAAAAACTTTAAAGAGCAGTGTGATTGGCTACTTGAAAATGGATGGATATCCACACCATATTCAAAACAGAAAAAAACCATACTCATAATGGATGATAGGGAAGAAATCATTTCATCGATGGTAGATGATTTGAAGGCTCTGGATTCAACCAATTCATTCTTCATTGACGATTATAATATCCTGACAGTTTTTACTAAAATGGCGGGATTCAGCGTAATTGATATCATCGAGCAAGCCCCGGATATCGAAATACATTATGCTCTCCTGGATATAATCCTTGGCGGAAAGAAAGTTGTTGATGGGGTCAGGGTTATGGTTGATGGCGTCGACGTAGCAATCAAGTTATATAAAAGATTTCCATCGATCGATATCCTGTTTTTCAGTGGTTGTATCATTGAACCGTCGGACGACCCATCACATTTCAAAAACAGATTTGAAAATTTTACCGGCGATGATATGAATAATTACATTCTACCAAAAGATGTGTCATTCGATGAAGAATTGAAAAAGTTATCTGAGTTTTTCAATGGATTTTGATATACATGTCTTTCAATATAAAAACCACATTTGAAAAAATCAAAAACGCATTTACTAATGTAGGATTTGTGCTATTTTTGATTTTTGGTGCTAGTATGGCAAATTATATGTTCTCGATAAGTTTGTTTATTGATGATCATAAAGAGATAGCGCGCAAAATAAGTGAGGATTTCAAGGAAAACACAAAATTAGATAACACATATGTTATAGACAACAAAATTTTCATTCAAAATCTAGAAAATAAACGATATTACGAATTAACTCATTCACATATTATTCAGATAGAAGATGATAATAAAAATCAGTTGAATTGGGGTTACAAGATACCGATCAAAAGAAATATTATGATTCTGGTTCCTCAAAATGTAATCGTATTTGAGTTCAACAATCTACATATTGGAATTAGTACAGCCCATACTCTATATCTCACATTATCCCTTATGTTTTTAGTGATATTTTCGGTATTCATTATGTATTCTTTTTTCAGTCTAACAATGAAAAATAAAAATACCAAAATTGAAAATCTAACAATATCAACACAGGAATATGTTCTTTCAGAAAGAACGACATCCTATTTGGTTAGCATAATGCACCACAAACTCAATACCCCATTAAAGGTATTGGTTACAAAAACGAGACTTCTGATAGAAACGATTGCAACACACAATAATATCGAAAAAGAAGTAAAGGATAAAGCCGAGATCAATTATGTGCATATCGATAATGCCTTAAAAAATATTTTTGCCATCACTAACAAACTCAAATCATATAATGAATTGAGTCAGAATGAGTCCAATATCTACAAACTATGTACTATTTCAAAAGAGACAATGGACATTCTAAAAGATGATGAATTTAAAGTGGAAATTGATTATAAGACCAAGTTGTATGACATCGACAAATCGAAAATCAGCTCTCACGAAATCATTCAAATATTCATCAATCAGATCAAGTTCTCACTATTACAATTAGCAGATAAGGTGACATTTAAAGTTTTTCAAGCATCGTCAGGATCGATTAAAATACTTTACACCGATAATGGCAATATGATAGAAGATGATCTGAAAAAAATGATTGATTCCGGAGTTAATGTTTCGGAATTAACTAATAATATTGAGGGGGCATACTTTGACCTTCTGCTCAACTTCAACATACTGAATGCAAACCCACATTGCAGTATAAAAATTTTGTCTTCCAACAAAAATGGCAATGTCTTTGAGTTGACCTTGCCGGTATTCAAGCAGTCCTATGATGAAACTGAGACAGATAAGGCAGATTAAAAATCTGCCTTATCTTTGGTTTTAAACTGTTTTGTGATCGCTTGCAAATTTCATCCAATCATCCAACGAATATTTGCTGTATTTGTTTGCGTAATCCTTATCCAACATAAAATACACATCTGGAACCTTTTTCAGAATGTGTGAATAGAAATCTAAGTCTTCTGTTGTGTTTTTGATTGCCAAATTTAGGTTTGGTTGTGCGGCTTTGATTTTTTTCAGATTGCTGATAAGAAGTGACATAACCGAACCCCTTTCAAATCCAGTTTTTCTTTCTATCTCATCACCAATAACAACATAACTTGTGCCATTTTTCTCCATTTTTTGTAACTTAAAATTCACTACATCATGCATATTTTCCACTGTCTTCATCTTCAAACTCCGTATGTTAAGTTAATTATGGTTGTTATTCTCTGTCAATGTATTTAGTCTCCAAATTGGTTTTGTGGCATCGATATTTTCCTATATTTTTATTGGACTACCAACCCAACCACGAAAAAACCCTTTTAAATAAAAGAGTTTTTAACGCATCATCTTTAAAATATTTTTTTGTTCGTTGGTTAGTTTATGAATCTGTGGAGAAATCTTTATTATGAAATCTCCATAATTTATGCCATTTATTGTCTTTGCACCCTTACCAGATAAAATAATATCATCGTACACTGTATCCGGATCCAAATCAATAGAAAAATCCCCTCTGAAACTTTCTACAGGAATGGTTTTTTCTTCAAGGACATCCAATATATCAACTGTAATAGTCATTATGATATTATTACCGGTTCTAGAATATAGTGGATTTTCGGTAATGTCAACCGTGATATATAAATCACCTCTGGAGCCGTTAATATAGTTGCCTTTTCCCTTGACAAATAATTTTGTTCTGGATTCCAAACCTTCCGGTATATTAATGGTTAGTTCTTCGGTTATTTCCGAATAACCATTACCACCACAAACATTACATGATGAACCTATTTTTTTACCAGTCCCATGACACTTTGAACATGTAGTATTAATACTGATAAATCCATCACTGCGATTGATTACGCCTGACCCATTACATGATGGGCAAGGACTGAACTCACCACCATACCCATTACACCCACCACATTCCTTCTTATAGATGTGTGTAAATATTTTATCAGTTATTCCGAGAATCGATTCCACAAAATCAATGGATACCGTAACTTTTGATTGACTCTCAAAAGTCTTCTTGAATTGATGTTTTTGATGTCGTGGTTTATTAAAATCAAATGAACTACTAAAAATGTCACTGATATCAAAATTATTTTTTCCAAAAACTCTACCACCACTCGATCTTTGTCGATCGTAGTCAGCACGCTTTTCCTTGTCACCCAAAATTTGGTAAGCTTCATTTATGCGGCGAATTTTATCTTCTGCTTCGGGAGTTTTATTTTTGTCTGGATGATATGTTTTTGCAAGGCGACGATACGCATGCTTAATTTCTGCCTCTGTGGCGGTTTTACTAACACCCAGTTCTTCGTAATAATCCATACTTTTTCTCTTTTAGATTAGTAGGATTTTACATTTTCAATCCATCAATCAATTCCGTATACATTGACATAATGTTGGCAATATTTTTACTCTTTTTTAATTCCATTTCAATATCCTGGCATAGATCGGATTCATAATAGAAATCCCCATATACTAGAAGATTTTTCAGTGTGTGGAATTTTTTTGACAATCCCTCGATGTTGTTACCATTCAATGATTTTTCAATATCATTTAGAGTGTCAAAAATATTACCAACCATCACGGTTGTATGATTTGTAGCTTTATCTTTGTCCATTGTCTCGGACAAAAAGGAATAGATAGCATCGTAAAATTTTACCTTGTTCAACTCAATCATACAACCGTGTCTCCAAATACATTTATTTAGATTCCAAAGTAGATGATAGTGTCAAATCTCTTGGGAAATTTTCGGAAATATATGGTACAAGGACTGGAGGAACGTATTCTTTCCAATCATCAGTTTCAGAAATGATGGATTTGCGAACCTCAGTAGCACTCATACAAATGCAATCCTTCAATCTGTCTAGGATGTTGATTTGGAGAGAGCCATAGCCAAATTCGATATTGACTGCATCAAACCAACTAGCATCGTGTTTGCTACCGGCGTAGTAGTGGGTTGGCTTTGGAAGATTCATTCCATCAAGCTTACCAAACACATGCATTGCCCAAGCGATTTTTGCAACTGCGCCCAAATCCTTGAGTTCTACGAGTTTGATTTTGGAGTGTTTTCCGGTAGGTCCAAAGACCTTTTCGACCATTTCTCTGCGCTGTTTTGGTGTGAAGGGGTTGTTGATGGTTTGTGATTCTTGGATTGAACCCAACCCAACAATTACAACATCCATTTCCTTCATCATGCGGGAAATTAATTCATAGTGACCGTTGTGCATTGGTTGCATTCTCATTACGGCCAGTCCTACTTTTTCTTGATTCTGTTTCATTTTGTTCTCCTCAGTTAATCGTTCCAACAGTTGTTGGATTCATCAACAGTTTATGGTTAATGGGTTATTCCCCCATATATTTATTATACAGAAAATGTGTTTGATTCTAAAACTTATTTTGGACCCTCAAAAGGCCATACACGAAGATAGATGTCATCTCCATCGATGCATACGCCCTGAATATTTAAAAGACAACATCCACTGTTATAATAGAAAAAATCATGATCAAATACAGCACCCAATTGATGTGTGTGACCAAAAACAACATTTCGATATCCGAGAGTTTTTGCATAGGAAATGTATTTTCTTTCTCTACCCATACCAACATAAATGATATCGGTCACTCTATCCTTTTCATATGTTCCAAAACCAACAAAATTATACAGTTTGTTTGCAGCATAATCTACGCCAGAAGCAAAAAGATATTTCATTCTTTTCATCATTTTTGAATTTGCATACCCATCACCGTCATTACCGTGAGTTATGATGATTTGTCTACATTTGTTATCTGGTTCACCCAAAATTATGCGACGATGAACCTTAAATGGTGTTTCGTTCTGCGACAACAAAAAGTCATGGTTGCCATGTATGTAAAACACATCAGGAGTATTCAACAACAATTCAGTTAAGAGAGATTTATGCGTTTCCCATATTTGTTCAAATTTTTCAAAATGGGCATTTTTATCCCAACCAAATCGCCCATATTTCCAAAGTTCAAATAAATCACCATTAATGATTAAAGAATACTGTCTTGTCAATTTAAGAAGTGTGTTAATTACGACTATTTCTAGTTCAATACTGCGTTGACCAAGATGAATATCCGATACAACCAATACGGGCTTAGTCGGTCTGAGATTGATCTCTTCAATATAATTAGTATTCATGTGTGTTGTTCGTTATAAGTGGATGATTCTCCTACTAAACAATATTTATAAAGTAAGAGAATAATCCACCAAAACGAAGTTACAGCATACAGATAAGAACATCCTTATCATTTAGATTTGGGTTAGCTTTAACAGCCTGCAGAAAAGCTCTCATTTTGATACCAATCTGCTCACCCTTAAAACCCATACTAATAAGGTCGTTTCCACCGATTGCCAGGTGAGTGATAAGGAATGGTTCTTCCTGACCATTTTTCGCCTTTTCGTGAAGATTTTTCAGCAGAATTCTAGCTGTTTCAAAACCGTTATCCACATTGTAGACTTCGTAGAAACTGCAGAACTTCATCGCTGTTTCGTAATCACCATTCAGGCGCTCCAGCAGATCTTTCAGATGAACCATATCAGAGATATCGATCTTTCTGTATTCCTCAAACAGCACCACCCACTTTGCGTATTCCTTGGGCAGATGCAGGTTGCGCATAATGGTCTTTTCCTTCTCAATACTGGTCATGTAGTATTCATAGGCCAGTGGGAAGAAGTCCAGAGTCTTGAAAATTCTGGAAACCATCATATCATGCTGTTCTTTGGTGATCGAGAAGCGGTTAAACACATCTAGCAGTTGTGTTTGAACTTTAGCGAAATCAACACCCTTGCCGCCATTCTTTTGGAATGTAGCAAACATCATATTGATTTCTTGGTAAATCCTCTCGACAGACAGCAGGTCTGCGTTAAATACTGTTTTAATCTCGTCCATAGTAACATCACACGACTTGAAACCATAAGGCTCCAGCCTCGAAACAAACCGAATGTATCTCAGTGCTCGCAGATGATCTTCCAGAATTCGTTCTTTGGTACTACCTACAAACCGCAGAACTCTGTTCTTCATATCATCCATACCACCAACAGCATCAACGATTTCATCGGTAATTGGGTTGTATGCAATTGCGTTAATCGTTAGGTCTCGACGCATAACATCTTCCTGAATGGTATCAGCAAACGCAATTGTTGCTCGACGACCATCAGTTTCTACGTCTTTTCTGTAACGAGTAACTTCATAATTCTCACCACCAACACGAACGGTTAGAGTCCCGTGATCCTCACCAGTAGGAATTACCGTATCGAACAGCACTTTGGTAATATCCAGAGGGCAATTGGTCGCGAAGTCGATATCCTTTGGAGAAATATCCAGCAGAAGATCTCTAACAGGACCACCAACAATCCAACACTCAAAGCCTGCATCCATGTACTTTTGAGTGATGAACAGAACGTGATTTTTTACATCAGGATCAACATTTCTTTCAAAAAGGGTTTTCATTTCAGTCATGCTGTTCTCCGATTTTGTATTTTGCCTATTAAACTATACAAATTACCGCAAAATCGAAGGTAATTTGCCCATTATAATACACGAAATACAAAGCGCAAAAAAATAGTGATATTAATCATAATATCACTATTATACCAAAAAAATCACAGATTTCAACTTTTTATACGAGTCTCAGGTACTTTTTTTCTAACAATTTGATTAATCCAAACTCAAACCCCTGAAAATCGTCGATCTGTATAAACTCATTCTCTTTTCGAATTTCATTGATAAGATCAAGTTCCTTTTGGATTTCCGCTTCCATCCCATCCTTTACTGGCATAATAAGGGTGTATGGGTTAATTTTTTCATTTCTTTCAGATTTGGTACAGCTTGTTAATCTCCAAAGAGGGAATCGATGCATCTTTTCATTAGCATCATCATTGTAATGGATGTATGAGTGTGGGACACCATCATCAATCTCATAATCAGTGTCGTAGACTATTGTAAATGGAGTATTGTCGGGATACTTATTCACTTTCTCTACGAGGTCATCATAACAAATTGTATCATCTTTTCGCCAATCCCTTTTGAAATAATCCATCGGAATATTTCTATACGCATTTTTGCCTGACTGACACTTGACAACCCCATTTTCAACCTCTAGGGGACTTATAAGATAATTAAACAATCGGTTGTGTCTGAAAACACTACCGATTGCATCATCAAATGATAATACTGTTCCGGTCACCTTATTACTCCTGTGTTCCAGAGCTCAATCTCTTTGCTTCCTGCTTTTCGTCTTTAAAAGACCACTGATCGTACAGGTGTGTTTTCATTCCACGCTTCTTGATTTGGTTGATAGGAGCATCCTTATATTTCGCCGTCAAATGATCGACAAATTCATCAACAGCAGTCATATCATCACCGAAGCCCTTGTTTTCCTTAACCATATCATTCATGACTTTACGCTCTGTCTCAAGGAACGACATCATTTCAAATTGTACGAATGATGGGTTGATACCCAACTGTTCCAACCATTCTTGGTTGGGTTCGTTGATGTGTCCAATCTGACGGCAACTTCTCAACGACTGTAGGAAACATCTGCGAAGGTTGTAACGAACATCTGCATGTTCCATATCAACTTCATCCCAATCTTGCAAACCAAATGTTTCTACGATATCATCATAGGCATCCTGATACATACCAATTTCCTTAATGGCCTGTTCAATATGAACTCTACCATCAACCATTTTGGATTTGATTTCTTCAATGTCTATATCAACTCGTTCTACATCCAATTCCTTGTGCATTTCGGTTGGGTACTTGGTGCCCTGCCCAACTTCCGCATCCATAATTTCTTGCCTTCTGAGCATCTTTCTCTTGAGGTCGTTTTGCTGTTTCAACAGGCGGAATTGAGCCTCCGAAAGAGCACCACGCTTTGATTCAAGCTGAGCATGAATCTGACGAATGTTTCTTTCGGGGGTGGCCTCGGAGAGAGTGAGACCTAAAGCTACGAATTGGGTATTTGTTTTGCTAAAGGCATTAAGACCTCGATTGATCTCGTCCATTCTTTTAGCAATTTTCTGCATTCTTTCATCATCAATTGTTACCATTGCGAAGTTCTCATGCCCCGCTCTGGTAGTCATCTTATGAAAGTCGTTTGTTGTGAATTTCTCTAAGAGGTTATTCTCTTTGGTGGTTAAGCTTTTTTCGGTTTCTTGCTTAGTTAGTTCTGTTGTCATAATTAATCTCTCTCCTTGGTGTTTTTTATTGTATTTTACAAAAAAAATCCAAGAAAGAGAGATTATTATTAATCAATACTTTACAGTATTTTGTTTATGCGCCTCTTGAAGCATTATAAGCATAATTTGCAGCAACAAATTTATTGATTGTTTCTTCTTTTTCAACGATTTCATTGATTGAGTCGATACCATTCTTTAGATCAGCTCTCATTTGCACATCATCGGATAAAAGCTTGGTTGCCAAAACTTCCATCGCATCTTTTGATGGATTGGCATCTTTTTGAGCCTGTGATCTTGTTTGCCATTCATGAGCAAAGTAATACAATGCCAACTGTGAAGCAACCTTAGTATCTGCAATGTCATCCTCAATATCGACGATGTTGCCTCTGATCTGGTTTCTCAAAACAGATTTGGCATCAAATTTCTTAATGAATGCCTCGGCAATTTTATATGGTGCCACATCCTCAGCAGTAAAATTCTTCTTCGATTGTGTGTCCATATCATCGGCGGACCTTAATTCAGCACCATCAGCCATACCTTCAACACCATAAACCCTTTGACCTGGATTTCTAACAATTTGCATTTTTGTTCCAAAATGGTCGACTGTTAGAGAAGGTGCATTATAGGCACCTTCTGCCTGTGGGCTTGTTACCTGTGTTGTGAAGTCATCAGAAACAGGCTGTGCATTGAATTCCTGAATTGCCGACAATTTTTCATCAGGAACATCAGCAACGATCCATGTACCAATCCTTGCTGTGATCTTGATATCTTCACCTTGTGGCAATACACCACCAATTGAAGCTATACTGTTTTCTTTAAAAATTACTTGCATAACTATTCTCCTTAATTACCTGAATTGGCATCAAAATGCATCAAGTGGAAACCCATACTACCAAAGTAGTTAGCATTAGATGGTGTAGCTGTTTCAAATTTTCTAATTTGAGTATGAGAACACCAACCATAGCCCCATCCACCAGCAAAGGTAATACTTGTACCATTACCTGCCGATGCGGTATGAGCAAAATAGTTACCCGAGTTTCCAAAATATGATGAACCGCCTGGTGTTGAAATTGTCATAACTTCGATAGAACCGGCTGGAGCCCACCATCCACCAAATACAAAACCTTTAACACCGTTAGTATTACCAGTATTACACCAACGCTGCCAATTCAATGGTCCAAAATATGTGCCATTTGCAGGTGTTGCAATGGTGATATAGTCCATATAGTTGGTTGCATTCCACCACCACCAACCATTGATACCGCCAGCATTAACACCCTTTGAACCATCAGTAATGTGTGTGTTTGAATGATATCTCGAAACATATGATGTTCCAAAATATCTTGTGTTGGATGGAGTAGAAATAGTAACATAGTCGATGTCTGTTCTACCATTCCACCAACCATTCCAACCACCCGAGAACACACCACGAATACCATCGGAAACACCTTGTGCCTCAACAGATCTATATTCTGCATTACCAAAATAGTTGGAGTTGCCTGGAGTTGAAAAAATTACATATTCCATATTTGACGACCAGTTCCAACCTGGCCATCCGCCAGTATGCCACAACCCTCTTGGGCCACCAGTAACACCAATTGGGGATAATTGGATAACAGATGACTTACCAAAATATGTGAAATTCATAGGTGTTGATTGTTGGATATAATGGAATTTTCCACCATTTTGTGCTCCACAACTCCAACCACCCGAATAAACAGCTCTGTCTCCTAAGAAACCACTAATTCTTCGACCCAATCTTACGGCATTATTGATGTCATAAATCAACTGTCCAAACTTAGCATTCGACTGATCAAATTTACCGATGCTTCTCTTAACAACTGCAACACCTGTGTTACTGTTGAGAATAATAACACCAGTAGGAATCTTAGAAACGTCGTCATCATTCGATGTAACATTATAAATGAATGAGTTTTTAGTAATGTGGTACTTACCTTTGTCACCCAAATAGATGGACTTATCTCTAACAAACAGGGTTTTGAATCTGTTTGTATAGGAACCCAAATCATGTGTTTCGTTCTTATCAGGAACAATGTTACCAGATGTCGAGAATTTTTGTTTTGTTGTCAAAGTGCCGGTGATTGTGCCGCCTGCCTTATCAAACTTGTCTGACAAATCAACATATCCCAAAACCCATGTTTTGATGTCCTGAATGCTCTTACCACCAATCTTTGATACGTTGAAACCCCATGTTGTACCATTGAACAACTTCAAGGTATTTGTCTTTTTGTCGAACCACATTTGACCATCCAAAGGATTCTCTGGTGGTGTGTTCGATGCAAGATTTTCCAAAATCTTAACAAAGTTCTGGTTGAAATCTTCAATGTAGGATTCTGCGCCTCTACCGATCAATGCAGTTGAAACCACATCTTTCAGAATTTCCTTTGAACTAATATCAGCTACAACTTCGTTCTGAGTGTTTTTAATTGTAATTACTGTTGCCATTATTTATCCCCTTAATTATAGCTTCTTAGTAAGATAATACTCGTCCACCACTTTGGCAATCGCAACTTCACCATCAACAATCGATTCGATTTTCTGTAAATCTTTTTCAATCGTTGTTAGTGCAGAAATATTTTCCGCCACTGTAGTATCTAAAGTGTCCAAAATCGACTTAAACTTGCTATTGTCTTTGTCTGCTTGGGATTTTGCTCTCCAATCATCAACAACAAACGTAATCAAACCCTGAACAACTCTTTTCAAATCTGTCAAATCATCTTCCAAATCTTTAAGCTCTCTTACTTTAGCTCTCGTCACTACCTTCAATTCCAAATTATTTATGAATGTTTCGGCAGCTTCCTTATCTTCTTTTTCTGCGTCCGTAAGAATTTGCTGAATCTGTGATTCTACTGGAGCACCCAATGCTGTTGCAACGCCAGCTTCAATTTCAACTTGTTCAACCACCAACCTGTCGAGGATTTGAAGACCCTTAACAACATTAATCGGAACAGCTACGAAATCAAACTCTTTGTAAAAGTGAGCTTTTTCATCTGGACACTGTGCTAAATTCCAACCCTTGTAGTATGCCAAACCAACATCAATTCCTTGTGGATGAACACCACCAACACCTGGCAGGTTATTTTGTTTATAAATTACATACATATGTAGCTCCTTTTATTAATTACCTGAGAAATACGCAGAATATCTAATACCTACGGATGCGTCACCAAACTTAGTTGCTGAGCCACCATTAGCGAATGAGAGATAATCTAGCGTAGTCGAATATGTTGGACCACCGGCAGCAACCATAGTTGTATCGTTTGCAACTGGATCCGCAGTGTGTCTTGAATATGTTAAGTTACCGAAATGAGTAGAATTGCCTGGAGATGCAAGTGTTAGCTTCTCGACAGTATTCACATTACCACCGTGCGTATGACCACCAGCCCACAAACCGTGAATACCGTTTGATGCCGCACCAGTCCAACCTCTACTGCTCTGCATTCTACCAAAACTCATAGCTGTTGCTGGAGTTGCAAGCCCAACATATCTATATTCATTATATGCGTGTGCCAAATAACCCAAATCAAATACGCCCTTAGTACCATCAGATACAGCACCATTCCAATGTGCGGCTGCACCCAAATCACCAAACTTAACCGAATTCATTGGTGTGGAGAATAATACATAATGTGAAATAGTTGTATGATGTGCGCCACCAAATACAACAGCCTTTGTACCATCCGATGCTGCGGCACCACTCCAACCACCGGCAAATATACCAAAATCAATGGCATTCATTGGAGTTGCAATAGTAATATACTGAATGCCGTTGTAGTTATGCTGATGGAAAGACAAACCTCTTGTACCATCAGATGCTCCAGCTGAGTGCCCACCCGTTCTGCAATTGCCAAATAATGTTGCGTTTGCAGGGGTAGGGATGCTTATTCTTTGAATCTTGTTGTGATTCCACGAACCCATCCAAATACCAGTATCACCATTGAAATTGTAGTTATTACCACCAACCGTAACACCATACTTCTTATCCAAAGACAATTTTCTGAATGTGTTATTTGTTGATGATGAAACATAATTTGATTTCTTAACAACCGCCTCACCAGTCGCTCTATTTAAAATTAAAGAGCCTGGAGGAACGTTGGCAATAGAATCATCTTCCTTTTCAACAGTATAAACAAAAGAATTCTTGTTGAAGGACTTACCTTCACCCATATAAATCGATGAATTTTCCGAAAGGTGAATTCTTCTATATCTCTTTGTGGCTGTTCCCAAATCCTGAATTTCGTTACCTGTTGGCACAACATCTTTCTCAGGAACGAGGGTGCTTTCCAAAACAACGGAACCATTAACTGTGCCACCCGTCTTATCAAACTTAACTGTAAGATCGATACCAGAAAGAATGAAGTTTCTCAATGTTTTTAAATCTCTACCTTCTAATGTAGATGCAGATGACTTCCATTGTGTGCCATCCCAAACCAACAAATTATCATTATTGGCATTAACAGATGATAACGCTGTGTGTGGACCCATACCCTCTGTTGGTATCAATGACTCAAATGCCACCTGTGCGAATGCGTGTACTTTGGCATCATAACCCTCAAGATTTTCAGAAATGATACCAAATTTACCAGTACCGATAGCGGCGTATGGATATCTCTGAGCTAACTTAATTTTGTGCCATGCTTGAGATTTCAACGCTGTCATTGTCTTGTTGAGTGTTGCATTTGTACCAATGGCATCGTATGATGCCATTACAAACATTTCATTTGGACCGACGGTGTTTAGTTTTGTTGCAAGTTGAGTTCTTGCTGCATCAGAACCATAGGTGTCATAATAACCAATAAACTTAATGGTGGAACTAAAATTGTTACCAAAAATCATAAGAGCGATACCTCTTTGATTTTTGATGCCTTTATCAATACCATTGATCTTGATATATCTTCCTGCATTATTGTTTAAGCCTGTGCCTCGAACCTCAACCTTATTTGAACCTTTTTTAGCATACCACAACTGTCCAACCAATGGTTTTGGTGGTGCTTTTTTGGATGCAAAATTTTCCAAAAGAGAGTAAAAGTTTTTATTGACTTCCGCCAAATAATTCTCAACGCCCTTTGCGAATAGGTTAATAGAGGTAGAGGTATTATCTATAGCTGTTGTTGCGGAATTAATCGTCGCAACTACGGATCCAGATGTATTTCTAACTACAATTTTTGTATTTTCAGCCATTTTTCTAATCTCCCCTTATTAACCTAATTTCTTAATCTGATCAACGTAGTTAGATTTTACAATTCTAGCAATGATAGATTCATCTTGAATAACCTTTGAAACCTTAGCCAAAATCTTATCATTATTGATTCTTAAATCCTTACCACTCAATGCTGCGACGAATGAATTCATCAAATCCTTAATTGGATATTGTTCCTTTTCTGCGTCGCTCTTTGCTGCGAAATCTTCTGCGATATATCCTAACAGGAATTCAACCAACAATTTTGTATCTGAGAGATCATCTTCGAAATCCTTAAACTGTCTAATTTTTCCTCTTGTGATGAACTTCAAATCCAACTTATTGATATACTGTTTTGCAGCTTCTGCAAGTTGTAATTCTTCTGCGGTTAGCTTTCTGTTGACTGATGCTGTAAGTCCAGCAGGTATCATCCCAGAGGCAACATCATCTTGTAAAGGTTCGTATGCTGCCTTACCCAAAAGTGACATACCAACCGCGATTGCTTTTGAAACCGGATAGAGTTTGAATTCGGAAAATTTACCAAATTCTTCTTCTGTCATTGCACAGAGTTTCCAATCGTTGTAAACGCCCAGACCAATTTCAATGCCTTCTGGATTAACGCCACCAACTAAGGGAATTACGTTCTCTTTGTATATTGCGTAAATAATATTCATAGTTATTTTCCTTTAAATCAGTTATTAGTTACCAGACGCATTAGATGGTCTTGCACTGTGTCTCTGAGCCAGCGATCCAAAATGGATAGCGTTTGATGGAGTCTGAATAACAACATATTCAATCTTTTGATTCCACCATCCACCTGCTGAAACGCCTCTTATGCCGTCGGACATACCAGCACCATCGCCTGTTTGACTACAATTTCCGAAATCAGCACCATTAGATGTAGTGGCTATTGTAATATATTCAATATAGCTCATAATGCCTGCGCCGGTCCACCCACCAAAATAAAGACCTTTGATACCATCTGACAACGAGTTAGGGTGCGCGCCATGATGTCTAATGGTATTACCAAAATACAATGAATTGCTAGGTGTTTGAATGGTGATGTAATCTAATTTTGCAGTCCAACCTTCTCTTGTGTAGCCACCAAATACGCCTCTTGTGCCCGATGAAACTGAAGAACCCCAGTAGCCAGCTTTGATGGTACCAAACTGAGCAGCATCGCCAGGTGTTTCGATAGTAATATATTTAGCGATATGATGATGGCCAGATGGACCGCCACCATAATGATTGTAACCTGGACCAACAACACCTCTCGTACCATCGGATACAGATGATGAACCATAGTTCTCATGACCGAATGTACCGAATGAGGTTGCGTTGCCTGGTGTTGCGAAAACTACATAATCCATTTTTCCATTGTGAGCACCGTGGTATCCAGCCCAGCCGCCCTGGAAAACCCCCCTAACGCCGCTCGACATACCATTACCCATGTGGGATCTTCCATATGAAAGATTTCCGAAAGTGGATCCGTTGCTTGGGGTGCCCAATGTGAGTTTTTCAATATTTGATGTTGTCCAACCACCAGCATCACTCCAACCACCAGCAATCAAACCAACACTACCCATGAATTTGAATCTGTTACCACCAATTTCAGCAGAGTTTTGTTTGTCGTCTGCCAACTTTCTAAATGTTGCATTGTTCTTACCAAAAGTTCCTGTTGATTTCTTGATGATTGCTTCGCCTGTTTCTTGGTGAAGAATAATGGCACCTTTTGGAAACTCAGAAACATCCGATTCATCCCTTTCAACAGCGTATACGAAATTATGTGGTCTAAATGTCAAACCGGATGATTCGGCACCCAATCTGATACCATCCTCTTGTAAATACAAGTTTCTGAATCTATTGTTTGCTCCACCCAAAGATGAAACATCACTTGTTTTTGGTGAAATGGATGCATTTAATTGAACTGCTCCATTGACATTGATTTCACCAGTAACAATACCGCCAGTTTTCGACAATTTACCGCTTGTGTCCAAACCAGCCAAAGTATATTCTCTAATACCATCGAGAGTCTTTCCATCCAAAGTTGTTGCGTTTGATGTCCATTCAGATGCGGTTCTGTATGTTACGTTGTCGGAGGCTTTATTGTACCAAATTTGTCCCTCTACAGCACCACCGGCAACCGCTGCCTTTGGAGGAATGGATTCACCAGCAAAATTTTCTAACAACTTAACAAAGTTGTTATTGACCTTCACCATGTAATCTTCGACTTTTTCACCAACCAATGTCGTTTCATACTTCTCGTTTATAGTGTTAGCTGAAATAGTGGCAACCGGTGTACCATCTGTATTTTTAACTATAATATCAGCCATATTAAGCTCTCCTTAGAATTTGTTTTTGAATCCGTAGCACTTCAATTTCTAATTATTTATATTGAAATCAGCAATTTTTGTAAAATAAAACTACTATAACTGAAAATGAGGCAAAAATGAAAAACTTAATCATAGATTTGGCTAATTTGTCGGCAATCACGCGTTTTGGTGTAATGTCGAAGAATGCACAAGCGCTGATGATGGAAGATCACGAATGGGTAAATTATTTCCTGGATACAATGCTTGTATCGCTTGCAAACTATGTCAATGTATTAAAATCTGATAGGGTTATTCTCACAATCGAAAGTCGTTCGTGGAGAAAAACCTATTACCCTCTTTACAAGGCAAACAGAGAAGCCGGTAAAGAAGAAGATGATAAATTACATCTTTTCTATGAAGCCGTTAATAAGGCTTCTGATTTTATGAGAGATTTTACCAATGCCAAAGTTTTGAAGGTAAGTGAGGCGGAAGGTGACGACATCATAGCCATTCTCTCTCAAAAATTTTCTTTGGATGGTGACAAGACAGTCATTGTGTCCACAGATGGTGACTTTAAACAATTGCTACGATACAAAGGCGTTAAGATTTTCAATCCTATCACCAAAACATATGTTAACGAATATTCCCACCTAGACTATATTACCAAAATTGTCAAGGGCGATTCTGGTGATAACGTACCCAGCTCTTATCCAAGAATTGATTCGGATATTCTGGAAGCACTAGCAAGAGATGAATCTTTACTCGAACACCACTTCGGTTTAGTAGATAAGGCTATCGAGAGACAAAAGTTCTTCATCCAAAAATTCCTCGAAATTGATGAAATGCCCGATGATCTTTCGGCAGAAGAATGGGAAGAAGTCGTAACCATTGCTAGAGAGAAAAAAGATAAACTCAAGGATCAAATCAAGGTTGCTAAGGACGCCGGTGAATTCAAGGACAATGAGGAATTGAAGGCTAAAGATAAATTTCTCAAAGAAATCATCAAGCTAGCAAAAAATGAAGGTATTACAGAAGCTAGATTGTTCAATGTTATTCAGTCATTCAGGGATGGTTACAAAAGAAATGAAAAGCTTATCTGTTTGAAGGCAGACAACATCCCCGAACATGTGGTTAGAAACATTATCACAGAATATGAGAGGGATCATTCAGCAACAAAACAAGGAGAATTCCTAAAGTTTGTTCGCCAACACAAGCTGAAAGAGTTTGCATTTGGATTTGAATGGAACACACTAAAAGCCATCGAAAACCTCTGATTTTGTGATATAATATGGTATGAAAAACCCATTTGAAAATAAGCTCGTTATCAACTTCCACCATGCGGATTTCGATGGTGCTATCAGTGGCAGCTGTGTTGTTGCCGCTTTAGGTGAAAATGTAGTAAGTAAGGCATACAGCATTGCAAAAGTTGGTCCTGCTGTAATCGAAATCATTGACGATGCCGATATCGTTCTGTTGACTGATATCAGTGTTTATAGGGAAAACCTTGAAAAGCTTGTTCCTTATATGAAAAAGGATAAGCTTATCATCTATGACCACCACTTAAACGAACACTCAAAAGAAACATTCTCTCATTTTGGGAAGGATACTTCAAGTGTGTTGGATGCCGAAATTTGTGGATCAACACTGACATGGTGTAAAATGAGTGAATACTATCCCAACAACCAGTTACTAAAGGATTTGGAGCAGGTGGTATATCTCAGTGATGTATATGATATGTGGAGGATAGAAAATCCAGATTTTGAATACGCAGCAACACTCAATGATCTGTTAGATTACAAAATTGGTTACAATCCAGATAGTTTCAGGGAGAGATTTCTAGCAAATCCTGATCCTTACAAACTAACGGAAGATGAGAAGATGATTATTCAGCGTAAAAAGCTGAAACATAATGAAAATCTAAAATATATGGAAAAAACAGCAGCCTTATTCGATTATAAGGATCATGTGTTTGTGATGGTTGAGGCGAATGCTACCGATTATACCAAGATGCACTTTATGAATGCTGTGTTGGAAGGCGAACAAATCGATATGTTCATCTTCAAATATCCAGGTGCAACTCAAAGTTCAGTGAGAATCCCAAAAGGTTCCAGAATCAAAGATTTGAATGACTGGTACAATGATTTTGGGTGTATTGGTCACGAAAAAGCTGGAGGTATCCCCAACGAGGAATACTCCAAGCTTAAACGTGTTCTTGATAATATTTGATTAAGCCTGTTGCTTAGACTTCAACAAGGCAACAGCCGCTTCAACAGCTAGATTGAGTAAGTGTGTGGCCAAGCCTTCACCGACATTTTTCAAACCGGCCAGAACCTTTGCTCTTTTTTCTGCGCCGGACAATGTTGTATCCAGTGCTGTTTCCAATACCAATTTCTGAACCTGAGCAAATACATCCTTACCAACCAAATAACCCATAACTTGTGATAATAGCCATGTCTTCATAATTTTCTCCTTTTTATTGAATTGTTGAAAATAAATCAACTATTCTTATATATTTATTACAAAACAACCTCAAAAACCAGATTTTATTCTGGTTTTTGAGGGATTATACTAAATTACACCTTCTTAGCTGCCTGTGCTCCTAACAACGCTTTGAGTTTTTCGCTCAATGTGGATTTCAAGCTAACCTTTGTATATGCATTTGTATCAGTTGTCTGAGATAGATCTGCACCATTCGCATCATAGAATACGAGGTCTTTCTGCTTAACATAATTATCCAACCATTTACCAATTTCAAAGGATGTAACCTTATCCAAACCTGTCAAGTAGTTGTTACCGGCTTTCAACAGTGCATCTACCTGAGTGATGCTATAGTATCTGACATCGGTGTTCATCGGAATTGAAATACTCAATCTCGAAACCCACTTGTCAATGTCTGTGCCACCAATAGCATCAATACCGTTAACCAACTGAAGACCTTTTCTAACAATTTCGAGAACTTCCAATTTGTTATACTTGCCAGTCATATCTGGTGCTGGTCTGAATAGATCTTCTCTTGCATATTCCGCGCCGGTTACTGGATCTGTACCTGGTTGAACGGTGTATCCTAATGATGTGAATTTACCATCACCATTAAGGTTATCCAACCATGACTCCAAACCTGGTGTCGTTGCGTTACCAGTGTGGAATGCCAACAAATCGGCCTCAGTAACAGTTGGACCCTTTGTCAAGATATGATTTCTAATTCTTGTCAAACCTTCGATAAGGATCAACTTAGTTTCCAACTTGGTGAAGTATCCTGTTGCATCACCTTTAATGGTGGATGTGAGGGTCTTCAACTTCGATGCCCAGTTATCCAATCTCATCTTGGTAATTTCAACAGCTGCATCCATATCTACTGTTGTCATATACTTGATCTTGTCCTTATAATCCAATGGGTTCCAACCCAATTGAATGTTGTGACCACCTTCTGCCTCAGAATACATGGCATCAATTCTATACCATCCTGGAACTGAGAACTCATATGTATATGCTGTATCTCTGCAGCAATACTTGTTTCTAGCAACCAATTCCTTGTTGATGAAGATAGCGTGAGAATCATCACCATTCATTTTTACGTCTTCGAGCAAGAATGGATCTGTTACGAAGATGAATGTGGTATAAATTGCGTGGTAATTATGGACATCACCCCAAATTGTTGGGCCTGCGATAAAGCCGGAGTTCCATGTCTTACCTTCAATGTCATCGTATGTCTTGGTCATTGCAGAAGCCTTAACTTTCTTCTGTGCTACCGGCTTCTTACCATTTTCCAAGAAATCCTTAACTAGATCGAGATTCTTAGAACCCAACCAACCTGCATATCTCTTACCTTGCCATTCCCAGTTAGCAATATTGCTTGATGCTGCTGGTGGCAATACTCTAGATGCGGATGCCAAAATCATACCTTCGTAGATCAATTCCAATGTTTCTGCTCTGGAGTAGATTGAAGTATCTTCGGTGGTGACCAAATTTTTGACAGACAATCTTCTGATCCATCTATCCAATTCTGCCGAACTCAACATCGATTTATCAATTACCAACTTGAGAACAGTTACCAAGAACTTCATGAATTCAACACGAGTATATGGACCTTCCATATTTTCAACAAACGCATTAATCATACCTTCAATGTAGGCTCTATCCGGCTTGATTGTATCGTTGGTAATATTGAGTCTGTCTCTCCATGTATTGAAAGCGTCTGAATCGAGATCTGCAACCAAACCATCCAAGGTATCGATCAACAATGTTGTTGTGACCTTTTTAGTGAATGTATTTGCGCTCAAATCAGCCAAATGAGTATTTGTCTGTTCCAAACCAAGTGTCAACTGATCATCCTTAGTAGTCATATCTTTTCTGATAGCTGCTTCGGTGGTCGCAATATGCGAATACAACAAATTGGCGGTTGTATTGATGTAGTTTGTGGTTTGTTCAAATCTCAACTTGGTCGATGCATCCAATTCATCCAACTCTTTGTCAGTAGCCTTCAAACCTGCTTCAAGATCTTCAATTCTCTTTCTCTGATCGTTTGCGTCGATTCTCAAGTCAATGATGTCTCTAGTATTGATTTCATCATACAACAAACCATCTGGTCTGTAAGTAGTCTTGGAAACCATCGAACCACCAGCCTTATAGTCTGGTGAGAACAACCAGTTCAACATAACCTTGAATTTCGCTTTTCTATCTCTACCAACAGATGATGTCTGGAGTGTTGCACCATGTTCATCAACCAATGTGAAACCAGTAATATCATCACGGAAATCTTCTTTATCTTCCGAAACATTAATACCGTTAATAAAGAAACCTGTACCGTTAGGGTTGTACTCTGGATGATAAACACCTTGGTTTCTTCTATTAACGATTGCGACTGGAATAGCATGAACATAACCATTGTGTGACAAATGTGTTGGTTCCTCTACCGTGAACAATGCATCATCAAACAACTTACCTTGCTTGTACAACAATGAGTTTGGACTGCTGGAGATAATTAAGTTGGCTCCTGCAAACTGTTGAATTGTTTCGGTAATTGGTTGACCAGCTTTATCTCTGCCATCCGCAGTAGTATATTCGCCAATCTTGCGAGTTACGATTCTGCTTGTAACAGGCGATTTACCTTGGAATCTCAATCCCTCCGACATGTAATCAGATGTACCTTTGAAGTAGTTCTTGAACAAATTCATACCAACAACTCTTGTTCTATATCTGATTTGAACCAATGTTTCACCATCATAATACAAGTTGTGATCGGCATTTTTGAAAATCGCTGCTCTATCTTGTTCATTCAGATTAGATAACTTCCATCCCTTACCAATAGTTGCATCTGGAACGAATGTTGAATCGATAAACTTTTTCTCCGCTTCTGTTGCAGGATCGAAGGATGTACCGGCATAATAGTTATACACCGTATTACCCTTCTGATAAGCCTGACAGTATGATTTAGCACCATCAGGAATTTCAGCTCTTTCACCAGAAATAGTATCATAGAACTTATGATCGAATACTTCTGTTGCGATGTCGTCCGCCAGGTTACCCTGATATTGGACATTACCAAATGGGAAGATAAAACCTGTTTCGGAAACATCTTCGTGCCATACTTCAACAAATACTAGGTCTTTTCTTTCAAGAACCACAATGTCAATCATATCAAACACATCATTTCTTCTGATGATTACGTTTTGACCAACTGTGTTTATCATTGTCAATGTAACTTGCTGACCTTCTTGAATATAATCAACACCTTCATCCCACTTGATATGGTGATGAATTACCTCAAATGGAATCTCTTTGCCATTTTCTTCTTCAATATTGAAATCAATTGCAAATGTCATTTGACCGCCAATGGATTTGAAACTATTCGATGTGAATGTCTCAGCACCAGTATCCAACAATCTAACAAAGATTTCGTCGGTTTCTTTTGTATTAAGAATTGTGAATGTCTTACCAAATCTATAATAGCCTACTTTTGGAGCAGTAATGTCTTGCCATTGACCAGTCAACACAGTTTCAACACCACCAATGTTTCTAGTGATGAATTCATTTTGTTTTGTGGTTGTGTTGTATCTGGTTTCAACCATGAATGCTCTTGTGTAAGAATAATCATAGATCTTATTTGCATCTTCATCAAGGACTGGCTCACCATCTTCATCCAATCTAACAGTTTTCAATACAAACTGGTTCAAGTTGGTATTCAATACTGACTTAATTGCTGTCTTTGCAGCGGCAGTCATAATGTCTGTTTGTTCGAATGCATCGACAGCGGCATCATTCAACACATCTTCTGCATCTTCAATCATTTTCTTCTTAGCCAGATTTAAATAATCGACGACCTTTGCGTCAGTTGTTTTCAATACATTTTTGCCATCAACTGTTGTGAAATATTCCAACATAACGCCGGCTGCATCAGAAAGAACTTTAGCCTCCTTTGCCCATATAACATTAAATGCATCCCAGTATTCTCCTGGATTGAGGTTCAAAGGAATCTTGTGATATTGTCTCAAAATTTCTTTCTGTACATCATCAGTTTGACGCAACAATGATTGTCTCAATGTTGGTGTGAATACTGTCTGTCCATTAACGATAGTGCTGGTTCCTTTTGTTGCACCAATAAACTTATAGAACTTAACATTCTGTTTATCAAATACAACATCGCCGGTTGCCAAAACTTTACCCTCTGGTAAATCTTCACCCATGATCCATGTATATTCGTGACCAGCGAGTGTTTCTGGAACAACGATGTCAAATTTATTCTTGATGATTTCGAATGGAACAGTTACCTTCTGTGCTGGAGATGTGGTCTTGAAGTTGATTTGCAATTCAGCTTGTGGAGCCTGAATTCTCTCCAACACCATATTATCATCAATAGATGCACTATTCAAATACAAAGTGCAATCCGAAATGAAATAATCATCACCATAAATCATTGCTGCATCTTCATTCTTTGCTACTGTCTGTAGGCCAGTCAATGTCAACAAGAAGTTATTAGCTCTATTATTTTTGTATGTCGAATATGGTCTGATAATTTCAACCAACAACACATACGACGCAACCAATGGATTATCATCCAATAAGAAATAAGAGTCGTTCAAAATGAACAGGTTGTGGCCATCCTGCAATGCTGTTCTTTCCAACGAATATGGTTTTTGCTGAACGATAGTCATTTCGCCCGTAACCGGATGTTGCTGCCAAACCTTTCTTGTTACTGTGAATCTGATAACATCATTAGTCTTGAGATTAAACAATTCATAGTTTTGGCCTCTTCTTTCGTATTCCAATTCGGCAACGGTTACATTTTCCCAGAATACGCTGCCTCTGTCAATACGAATTGTCTTATTTGTCCCCATTTCAGCATATGTCAAAGATGGTCCTGTATATCTCCAGTATGTGACATCATCGCCTCTAACAACATCATTGTATGCGAGTTGTTTGTTTGTTGGAAGCAACTGACCTTCGGACCACTGGAAGCTATTACCAGTCAAACGCTCAGGCATAACGATATCACCCGTATTGTTTTTCCAATGACCTTTGATATCGCCAGCGCCTGCAGTACCAACTTTTTCCATTCTCAGGATGATATCTTTCTTACCAACCCTCTTGATATAGAGTGTATCGCCAGCAATATTTCTTTCTTCGTTATACTCCAAATCTTTCAACAATCTCAAATTTGCAGTGACTTCATAATCAGTATATTTTGCAAGTGGTCCACTACCATTTCTTGTAATTACGATGTTGCCCTGAACGATGTTAAAAGCAACTGGATGTACCAAATTCAACACATATTCAGTTACTTCTTCGGTTTCAAATACTGGTGTCAACTCACTGTATGTTGCTGTAACAACAGTTTCATTACCCTCAGAATCAATTGTAACCATTTTTGTTGAATCGACAACATAAATTTTTGATCCGTCAGCTTTAGTGAAAACTCTGTAGCCGTTTTCGTCTGTCAATTGCATCTGTTGTTTGGTTTCATCTTGAACGTATGTTCTAAGATTTTCATCATCCATAAAGAATAACAAACCTTTAGCACCATAGAACATAGTGGTAACTGAGGTATCCGTATCGATATTTTTAATAATACCTTTGAAAATAGACTGTACGTCTTGTGCTGGGGTATATAGATTACCAACTGAATCAACGTAATAAATGCTACCATTTGTTTTCTTATAGTATTTGGTACCAACGGTATGATGGTAATAGAATTCCTTACCGGCACTAAGCGTTACGGTCATGCCTGCTGTGGTGGTAGTTAGAATATTGGCAGTTGTAATTTTTACTGGTCTATTAACATTTGGTACGTGTGCTGGGTTCAACTGCAAACCATTGTCATCCAATTCAACAATAGTCAAGCTTGTATCCCCATCAACCAATGTATCAACTCTATAGTAAGAAACGGTCTCGGCGGTAATTGTATGAATTGTTCTTGTTACACTAGTACCGGTAATATTGTCAATAACCTGTACGGTATCGGAAGTTTTTGCAGAGCCCAACGGCAAATATGTTCTGAATTCTTCATCATAAACAAGCTTGTAATAAGTTTTTTCATTTGGATCTGTAGAATCGCCCATAGCCTGATACATGAATTGTGGATCGATAGCCAGTTGATCTTGTAATTCTGTCCAGGTCAATGTTACTTTATCACCGTTTGCATCCAATTCATATGTTCTGAATGGGTGATAGTAGTAAATTTGTGCTGCATCAACGAACATTTTGATGCCTTTATCAGAAATATAGGTGTATGTGTCTCCACCATCAACCAGCGGTGCGGTTGTTTTTGGGAACCCAACTTCTGAAACAACAGTTCTTGTCAATGTTTGATTTGCCAAACCTTTAGTAGAAATATTATTTACCGTATATGTAACCAACATAGGTTGTGTTATTGTCTTCTCTGTCAGAACACCATCAACTTCCTCGTATCTGGTTACAGTAACATTTTCCAAATAAACCTGTTTGTTACTGTTCATTAATTGAACCTTTGTGGCTCTATTACCAGCCAAAGGTGTTTTGATTTCAAATAGCTTTGTGGTTGATAGATCGACAAATCTTCTAATGGCATTTGCGTCGTAAATCTTGGTGAATGGGAATGTACCTCCAAAGGACTCTGTAAATCTCTGATACTTTTCAACCAAAAGAGTATTTGGGTTTGTTTGCAGATAGCTTCTACCAGCACTATTTAAGAAATATACAATAGAATCCTCGTCCATATAGTAATAGGTGAGAACACCATTCAAATTAATCTTGTCAATTTCTTTCTTAGCTCCATCAGTAATTCTTTCAGTGATGGAAACTTCAATAGCCGAATCGGTTACAATTTTGTTATGTGTTACTAACTTCTTTGGTTGGAAACTCATAACCATATCATTGTCTTCTGGGAAGAATGCTGGTAAGTTTGGAGCGATAGGCAACTTCAACATTCTGTCGATAGTTTGACCAATGTTACCAGCTGTGTAGTTTAGAATATGTCCACCAACACTAATACCTCTTTTCTGACCATCAATGGTTCTTGGTTCAAATGGGGATTCATTAGTGTTTAGGTTAGAAATCCAAACGCCTGTTTCTGCTTGTGCGCCAGTTCTGAATGGAACAAAACTTCTATTGATTTCGATAAAACCAGATTTCTCAAGGTTTCTCTTATTAACTTCAATATCTCGCTCAATGTGTGTTGTCTCTGGCAAACCGAACACTATGTCGATTTCAGAAACTCTATTGTCGAGGTAGTCAAGTACTGCGGATTCTCTTGCAGCGATATCTTTTGCAATCTTTGCAAAGACTTCATCATGCAGCTGATCTAATCTAATACCCATTTGTGTATCTCCTTAATGATATATCTTACTTAAATTCTGAACGGAGATGGTAGCACAGGGTTGTGTTTTACACACTTTGAAGCTATTATGAGCATAATAGCCAATCAACCGTATGCCGCCACATCAGTTATTCTTAAAAGGTTTCGAGGCGGTTTTGCGGAAACCCTTTTATCTTAGTTTTATTTATACGGATGTTGTTTTTTTAATTAGAAATAATGATGATATCAGATCTTTTAGAATTGGGCACAATGATAGTGTTGCCCTCTTGACGATATTCAAAAGAAGAAAGCATAAGTCCGTTTCGACTGATATCGAACGAGTTATTTATGATATCGAATGATGGTGTAAGGGGTTGTTCTTTTTTGGTTAATTTGAATTCGTCTCTACGTTTCACAGTTGATAATTCCACCCAACCATTTCCATGAAACAGTTTTAGAGTTTGTGATAAAGTGTCATACCACAATTGACCGGGCATAGGATTTTCTGGTGGGGTTTCTCCAGCAAAATTCTGTAGAATTTTCAATAAGTTCTCATTGTTTGTTTTTACAATGTCGCCAGCACCCTTACCAACCAACTTAATTCCCGCCAATTCTTTGATGGTTTTATTGGGGACCTCAGCTAGTGATGCGTGTCCGTCAGTCTGTGTTAGCACAATAGCCATATTACACCTTTTTTGCAGTTTATTTCATTCTATTTATTATTGATTTTTCCACGGAGCAAAAAAAAGGTGGGTTTCCCCACCTTTTCTAAAAATATGATGTATTTTTATTTTTACTTCTTGATATAGTCTGCTGCCATGATGCCGGCGATTGCAGATTGTCTTGCGACATACTTAGCGATAGATGCTTCTTCTGTTGGTGTAACAGATTGACCTGCAGCCTTCTTAACCAAAGCCGAAACTACATTGGAAAGGTCAGCAATCAAATCTCTGTCGTCGCCAACAGTTGTTGCGATTCTCTGTCTAACCAATTCTTTTCTGATTTCGGTTTCTTTAGTTGCATCCAATTTTGCAGCTGGTCTTGCTGGTGCATTTGCTGCACCTCTCAAACCCGCCAAATATGGATTCGATGCCTCCAAATCAACTCTCTTTTCCAAAGCAATTGTATATGGAGTTTGAACGGTTTCATCAACTTCCATATTTGTTCTGGTATAGTGGTCATAGAACACTTTCTTAACAGTAATGGTACCTGGACTCAATTCAGCGATTCTAGCAGCAATATTCTTTTGCAAATCTGAATTCAGTGGGTTGCCATTTTTATCACCAGCAGCAAGTTTTTCCTGTAAAGATACCTTTTCACTATCCATATCCTGAATAGATGTCTGAATCTTGAACCATGAATCTTCAAGACCAATAAGGGTTCTTTCAGCCTCACCTTGCAACGTTGTTGCAGCGATGGAAGCAATAGCAGACTCATTACTGATACCATTAAGTCTCTCACCCAATTCTTCAATTGTTGTGAAAGAATAGTCTGGAGTTCTGCTAACCACACCATTTACAACAGTATAATTAAATTTTGTAATCATTTTATATTTCTCCTTATTCTGTGATTAAGAGGATCTAAAAGCCTTTCGGCTTTTAGATCACGTCTCCAAAGTAGTATGGTAGCTTGATCTTTCTCTGACCAATCTTAACTTTTGTAGCCAAACCACCATTGTTATCGGTTGTTTCACCGTCAACAACGACGAATTCGGAATTGTCAAGAGTATAAGCAACACCTTGTGCATTTGTTGTTTGGTCTAGTTCCTTGTAGAGAAGTTTCAAATACATTTCACCGTTAACCGATGTGATGTATGGAAGAACCTTAACCGCAGGACCTGTACCACTCAAACCCACTGGAGCGTGTGTGATGATAGACCAGTTATTATTCAACACTGCTCCTGCATCGCCCTTATTGACCAAGTATGTAGCAAGAGGAATTCTCTTAGCTGCGCCTTTGCCACCCTGTGGTGCATCGTATGTTGCTACCTTGTTGATCATGTTGGAGATTGCCTTGCAACCCAATCTATGATACAACGAGTTACCTAACCAAACATCACCCAACATTTCAACTCTTGTTGATGTTGTGATTGTTGTTGGGTTGGACTCAACTTCGTAGTAAATCTCAATGATAGCATCATCAGTATACGACTCCCAGTTGATAGCGATTGTGTTGTTGTTTGTTAAGAACAACGCATTATCGTAACCAAATGTACCTGGAGTCAAATCAACCTGATCTAGGATCGACTGAGTTACACCGTTAACATCCTTAGTTGCAGTGATCTGTGTCAAGAATGCCTTCTTACCAGCTCTTCTATCGGTTGTAACGATAACCTTCTTAATCGATGCTGTTGGCTTGGACAACTTGAAGAACTTTGTATTCTTTCTTGTTCTTGTCAATACACCACTAACATATTCATTCAAACCACTCAATACATCTCTTGGAACAAGCGATACGCCTGCTTCATCAACAAGATGTGCTGAACCCAAGTTACCATACATCTTCCAACCTTCGGAATAACCACCCTTACCGGTAATATCAATCCAATCATTTGTATTTGATTCATCAATCTTAAAGTTACCAGAAGTATCTGTATGTGAAGATTCAATTTGAGCCTTTGTCTTTCTTGGGCCTCTATAGACATAATAGTTCTGACCAGTGAAAACAATGTTTCCGTTTTCCAAAACAGCGTCGGAAGCAATGTCAGTCGCAACCTTCATAGTTGTAGAGAACTTAAACGAGTTACCTGCTGGATCACCAATGATGTCGGCATGCAATTGTGTCTTTCTAGCTGCTCTGCCTTTTGGTGAAACAACAATGATCTGTGTCTTTTCATCAACATAAACTGCGCCATCATGGATAACAATTTTTTGAATCAAAGCATTATTAACGTCTCTCTGTGTTTGACCTTGTGCATTCAACACTGGTGCCAACGAAACTTGAACTCTCTTAACGAACTTGTTGCTGTATCCGCTTCTGAAATTCTTTTCTTCTGTTGTAACTGGTGCTCTACCACTTCTAACCAACAATGTAGATGTATAACCTTCGGTGATCTTGGTTGCGATATCTGCGTCGATACCATCAATAACTGTGCCAGAAGCCAACTTGTAGTAAATTGGGAGTTCTGTAACATAACCATAACCCTTCAACTGGTTACCCTGAGCATCTTTAACCAATGTGCCATTTGCAAGTGTAACGTTAGCATTCTTACCAACATCACCAGACCAATAACGGAGATGATTTTCTTGACCCCAACCTCTTTGGTCTCCAAGAATGAACTTGTTGAATTCTTTTTCAAGAACATATTTCAAATCCAACTGCTTGTTAACGTCGATTCTCAAGTCATTAACATCAACCTCATTAACTTCATCATAGAACAATGCGTCGTATCTGCCAGAAATACCAGAATTCATGTCACCACCAATTACGAAGCCCAATGCGTTGTCGTATGCTGTGAGAACTGTAGTTCTGTCGAACAACCACTTCATCATAATGTCGTACTTAGCGGACCATGTGGATCCTGTTGTTGATGATGCCAATGTTGCATTTTCTTTGTCCATCAATGCGAAACCGATGATGTCGTCTGTTGAGTCGTAGTCTGCAACCAATCTCAAACCATCACGGAATCTTGCTGAGCCGTTTGGATTGAAAATTGTGTCGAATACGCCTGTGTTTCTTCTGGAAACAACAGCGATTGGCAATGCATAAACAAAACCATCATGTGAAAGGTCTGTTGTGTACTCTGTGGAGTATGTACCCTTCAATGCGTGTGGGTTGTCCTGATGGAATGGCGATAAAATTCTGTAATTTACATCGGCAGTATTCAATGTTCCCAACTTACCCTGAGCTCTGATTGCTGTTGAAGCGTCATTATCAGAAGTGTAACCTAGGAATGTAGTGTGTGTCAATGGTACAGCTGGCAATGACGAGAACTTCGAAACTCTAACTCTGTATCTAATCTGAACCAAGTCATCACCATCCACGAAGATGTTATGTCTAAAATTCGATGCGATAGTGTTCTTGTATGCTGCCTGGAGGTCTTTCCATACCCAACCTCTGCCCTTTGGCTTGGTTGTTGTAACTTCTTGACCCTGCTGATTGATTTCCGTAACTGTAACAGTATCGCCGGTAAATGACGAACAATAGCCTGGATTACCGTTGAAGTAAGTTGTTGCAATACCATCTGCGGCATCACCGGTGTATTGTACGTTACCGTATGGGAATACATAGCCTGTGTCAGTAATCTTTTCTCTCCAAACTTCCAAGAAAACGATTTCATTTCTGTTCAATTCTGTAACTGTGTTTGGTGCAGCTGGCAAATTAACAGCCATCAAGTGCTTGCTTGTGATAACTGGTGAGTTTGGCAATGTGCCCTGCAACGAAATGCCGATACCATTAACCAAAACCTGTGTAATTTCACCGGTGGATGGCAACAATGTTTCTTCGGAATAACCATTAGCATTCATCAAGAAGAAGTTTTCAAACCAGAACTTCTTAACTGCTGTTTCGCCAGAGCCAACAATACCGGCCAATCTTGGGTTGCCCTGATTTGCCAACATTGCTCTGTTGATTGTCTTGTTTGATGCGATTCTGCCACCAAATTCAACGAAGCCAGATCCAGTTGTGATCTGTTTCATTGCTGTAGCCATTGAGTCTACAGAGTTTCTACCTGGTAGGTAAATTGCGTTTGCGTTGGTAATTTCCCAGTCAGCACCTAAACCGGTACCATTCCAAACTTTCATCAATGAGTTAGCGGTGTCAAACCATCTGTAACCGACTGATGGGGAAGCTGGAGCAACCGGACCAACTGTATATTGCATGGATGTTTCAATAGAACGCTTGATAGCTACATCTTTCTCATCGACTTTCGCCATGATTTCAGTATGTAACTGGTTCAATCTAATAAGTGACATATTAAGTCCTCCTTTTGTTGATTAATTCAATTTTATTTATACGAGTCTAAAAAATATTACAGATTAAACCAGTACAAACACACCATATTCTCTACGGTAATTGAATTTTACAATTCAAAGAGGCACTTTAGTATGCTTTATATACTAATTTACCACAATCCCAAAACCCAACATCATTCTGCTTTGGTTCTGTCCCACCGATAAATTCAAAACCGGCATCATGCAGTGTCGGTTGATTTAGTGGGGTAAATCTTCTGTCAAAAGAAATAATTGTTGGCTTATTTCTTTTCAGATGATTCAGTATCAACACAAATATATTTTGTGAAAACCCAATGCCAATTTTAGTAACAAACCTCGTTATTTCAAAATACTCATCTTTTTCATATCCAGAAAAAATACAAACCAACTCATTACCGGCAAAAAGTCCAAAATTCTGCCTAACAACCGAGTCCTGTGAATAAAGAGAGTTTTTATGAATGAACACATCCCTAGCAGAATTATCTATGCAATCAATAGCATCGACATCAACAACCCTTTCTGCTTTTGGATTTTTAACCCATGCAACCTGTTCCTGTTTAGTTTCCAATTCATCATCAAAAAAATAATAATAGGTTTCTCCCCTATTTTCCGCTTCTATGCGAAGGTTCAGATGAAAATATTTTTCAGTATCGGCTTCTCTTTGTGGATTTGGGGAGTAGGCGTCATAGGTTTCAATGATATACTGCCGCCTTTTCTCCAGCAATTCCTCATTGCGCATAGGGTATATCGAACCATACTTTTCAAGGTTGGTCTTATTTCCCTTTGCTCTGATTTCTGGTGATGAAAGGCTTTCTTTCACACCATAACGCTTCAAATTGGTTTGTTGGACCTTTGCTCTGATTTCTGGATTTTCGGTAGGGTTCTCAACACCATATCTTTCCAGATTGGTTTGCTTGATTTTTTCTCTGACTTCGGGAGATTGTAACACACTTTCAACCCCATATTTCTCCACCACCGATTCACGAACGCTATCCTTATGTAAGGCAGTTTGCGTGATATAATCAACCCCATATTTTTCGCGGATTGACTTTTTGACTTTGCGTTGTTGTTTCTTGGATTGATTAGGATGCTCAGTACCAAAATTCTTTAGAGAAGTTATTCTCTTATTGTGGTCAGAACAACAACCAGCATCGAACTGGTTGTTTCTCTCATTCCACTTTGCGGAATTGTTACAATTGGGTAATTCGCATTTTGGGATTTCAGACACACCATTTTTCAACATATACCACTGTGATTTGATGGTTGGCAAATCGGGGTAAAGTGATTTTAAATGTGTCTGTAATTCATCCGAAAAATTGTGGAAGTAGATATTTTTCTTGGAGAGATATTTTTCAATCTCCCCTTGAATCTTATCCATCATTTCATCACTTAGTTGCCAACCATTCTTTACGGATACCTGCATCCGAATCAAAGAAGATTTGCATCAACTGATCCAAATGTCCATCATCGGTGATCTTGAAAGAATATTCGTTGAGGTTATCAAAAACGTGTTCCCAATCACCCTTCTCCATCGAACCCAAGCCCTTAAAGTAGGTGATCTTGTAGGTATCATCGACTTTGCCTTCTGCCTTTGCCTTTTCAAACACTGGACGATTTTCATAATACAGCGTTTTCTTACCCTTTGTGGCTGCAATCATTGGGAAAGTGATACGATTGATAAATGGGTTCTCACTATCCCAAAACAGTTCAGGGAAATATTCGTGGAATAGGTTCACCAACAGGTTGTTAATAGCACTACCGTCAGGATCAGCATCGGTTGCGATATACACTTTGGAGAAACGCAACTTTGTGTCGAATGCTGGTTTCAGAAACTTGTGAAATCTAACCAAATCAGAATCGTGTGGTGCCTTTTCAATCGTCAGAGATTGCTTGGTCTTACCACCCTTCTTCAACAACAGAGATACCTTCTGCCAATCACCATCAACCAAAACATCATCAATGTCGTTACAGATGAAGGATTCTTTGTCAATTGTTACTTTGTATGGAGCACCTTGCTTTCTGAATCCACGGAAATCCCACAATCTGCGGAAGTGGAAATAGTCTGGAGCAGTAATTTCGGCAATGGTTTTTTCGGATGGTACGATACTCACAATGTACCCACGGTATAGGTCAGGATGGCCGAACAACTTATCAACCGTCATCCAACGCTTATTCACATGGAATTTATCACTACCAACAACTGTAGCCTCTTTGACGAGAGAATTACCTTCCTTATCAACCTCAAAGATTGATTCATACTTCACATCATAGACCTTTGCGTTTTTGTCGATAACCCAATCACCCATCTGTTCATTGAATTCGAGGTTGAGTGCGGTTACGATGTCGGCAACTTCTGCGTTTTCCATAGCATCAATTGGAGCCTTACCAAATACGTTCAACACCTTACCACGGAGAGGCATACCAGCTTGTGTTTCTGGATTACGAATTTCGGTGAAAGAAGCAATAGCGGAGTTGTGTGTAAGGATACCACAACCCAAAATAAATGTTTCGTTATCCTCGACTTGAATGTCGTTCATAGGAATAACGGTATCTGTTTTGGTTACTGATTCAATAGTAACCAACTCATAGTTGTCGGGGTTTAAATTTTCAATATACATGTGCGATTCCTTAAATATATAGTATTATTATACATTTTTTTGTGTTTTGTCGTGGAATTTTATAACTTCTTCGGGATATAATTCGGCGGCTACCAAATATAATCCTTTGAATGTTTCAAAATTTTCATCTTTAATAACTACAGTTTCATCATCAAAATCCAAATCCGATTTCACCTGAATTACCTTCTTATAGAAATCTTCTTTCACAGCCTCAAGAGTAGTACCCACAGTAACATTGGCGTTATAAACTATGATGATTTCTTTTTGTGAATTTTCGTACAGTGCAGCGGTGAATTTTTCATCATTATCCAAATAAACATGGAGATCATATTTTCTCACCGCCCCTGAAAATCCTGCGTTAGTCAAGACAAGCTTATCCGAAGATTCAATGGTAGAGGAATAAATTAGGTTTCTTGAAACTTTTACTTCTTGGGGTTCGATCAATTTCTTGATTGAAAATTCTTTCTCGAACCATTCGAAATTCGGATACAGGCACGCATAATACAAATGCATACCGGTGTCAAACATATGTCTGACACCGTTCATGTCGAAATAGGGGTTAGACATCACCCAGCTTTGTGATAACCTTATCAATAAAGCCTACTTCAATGGCTTCTTGGGGAGACATCCACCAATCACGATCAGTCTTCTTTTTCATTTCTTCAAAACTGATTTTTCCACCAGTGAAATCAGACAGATATTGATTCAGTTTATCATAGAGTTTCTTGGTTTCTTGCACAGATGTTTCCATATCAACATACTGTGTACCTGCCGAAATACCACTCATGACTTGGTGATACATCAGGCGAGAGTTAGGTAGTGAATATCGCTTGCCTGGTGTACCACCAGAAAGCAGGAATGAACCCATCGAAGCTGCACTACCCAAACAGATTGTTACAACATCGTTAGGAATTGCGCGCATCGTATCGAACAATGCCAACCCATCCATCACACTACCGCCAGGAGAATTGATATAAAAGTAAATATCTGCATCAGGATCTTCCGCAGAAAGAACCAGCAACTGCATGATGATCGAGTTAGCAGATTGGTTATTAACATCACTGTTAAGCATTACAATGCGATCCTTCAACAGACGGGAAGGTAGGTCGTAAGCTCGTTCGCCATTACCCTCACGCTCGATGACGATTGGGGCATACGCAGCACGTTCTTGTTGCTTACCGACATGCATAATATCACTCATTCTAACATTCATATTTTGATCCTCATTTGGTTGATTTGTAATCATTATATCAAATTTTACATTACTTTTGTAAATTTGTCTGCGAAATCTTTCAGCTCCCTAACGTATAGGTTGCCATCCGATCCTCTGTACAACACAGCTTCCAGCCACTCATTGTTCGTTTGCATTTTACAAAAATCAATGGTTTCATAATCCTTACCATTTTTGTAATGTTTATAAAGGGTTTTTAACTCAATCAAGCTGTTCTCCTGTAATGTCAGCAACAAATACCAAAACCTCAACATATGTTGTATTTTTATTCGGGTTGTAATTGGATGAAAGAATTTGAATATCCACAATGTCGATTGCTTTCCACTGTCGATTCAAGTGTGTTTCATCAAGCGTTTCTTTAACTCTCTTTTCGATCAGGGTTTCCAAATCATTCAGATGTTTCAAATCCAAACTGATATGGAGTGACATCCATTTTTTATTTTTTCTTAGTAGTACCATTATTCCCATCCTTGTATTAAAAGTTCGTGTTTTTCGATTTCGATTGCATCCATACGGATCATATCAACATCTTTAGAGTGTTTATCCCATACAGCCCACAAATGACGGGCAGAGGATTTTACCGTTCTGTCTGACGTAACGAACTCAAACTTGTAGACGGGTTCTGCTGGATTGAATTGAATTTTCAAAAATGGTTGTGTTTCAAATACTCTACCATCTGGAAGCACTGTTTTCATTGGTTTATTCGATATGATGATTTATCATTATAACACAAATAATCACATTCTCCAGCCTGCAATCTTCGATTTACCATACATCACATTTATGATATCCTCAACTTTTTGGGCTATCTTGATAATATCTTTTTTTGTTATGGTAGATTCATCTTTTTGTGATGTTCTTTCAGCCAGGTCTGCGGTCAACTTCAACCACATTTCTACCTGTGCTCTTTGCTTTTCATGTGGCTCCATTATGCATATCCTTTCAGGAGGGCGCCCAATCTTGAATTGATGGATCTCAACTTTTCAACCAACACCAATTTATCGGTTCTAGGATCGAATGATGCAAAATCAAACTCTCTTAACTCTTGTGATATTTGTTTTAATGTTTCTTGTCTTGTATTCTGTTCAGGCATAAAAAAACTCCCTAGCAATTGCTTACTAAGGAGTATTTTACATTTTGGTAGAGGTTATTTCTAACCCCTACAAAATCAGTTATGATTAGTAACCGTGGATAACGTATCTGATCTGTGAAGAAACACCGCTTGCCAAGGAAATCTTAACAGTATTAACGTCAATAACTTCAACAACAACCAAATCAAATCTCCAGACTGTTAGGTCTGTGTCATAGACTTGTACGGATACGTCAACAAAGTTTGTATCCAAGTTGTGAGCGATTGTGTATGTATCGGATGCGTCCTGAGCAGAAACTTCACCCTTAACGTATCTGTTTTCAATTTCATGGATTCTCAAGTTTACAGAAGCAGCAATATCTGTCAATGCAGCTTCAACCGATCCTGCAGTAATTTCGATAGCTGGGTTGACGATGTTAATATCTGTTTCTGTATAACCCTTGTAACCAACCAAGCTAGAGCCTTTGGAATCAGCTGTACTTGCGTAATCGGTAACTACTGTCTTCAACGATGTATCCAACTTAACATCAGCATCATTCAATGATGTTGCTGTTGCGATGTAGTTAGCAGAACCATTTGCAACGTATGCATCGCCAGTGATACCGGCTGCTGTATTAACATTGTCGATTCTTACACCCAATGCTGTATCAGCATTTGTTCTGTTGGTAATTTCACTATTGAGGTTGTTAGTTAAAAGTGTTTCTGCGCCAACCGCTCTTGAATTTTCATCAGTTAAACCGGTATCCAATTCATTGATAGCTGCAACCAAACTTGTGTTTGCTGTTGTTGTCAATGAAGCCAATGAACCCTCAACACCTGTTGCTCTCGAAACTTCCGAATTGATAGCAGCGACGATTGTTGTCTTATCAGCAGTTGTCAAATCAGCCAGATCACCAATCTTACCATCAACCTGATTAGTTGTTGTTTCCAATTGTGTGTCTAGTGCTGTGATAGCTGCAACGATTGTTGACCCATCAGCAACATATGTCAAACCGGTAATACCGGTTGTCGAAGCATCAGTAGTAACACCCAATACTGTGTAGAGGCTGTTTGTGTGTGTATCCACTTCATTGATAGCATCAACCAATGTACCATTCGATGTGGTTGTCAATGTACCCAAATCACCGATGTTACCATCAACCTGAGTTGTTGTTGTATATAACTGTGCGTCCAATGCTGAAATAGCAACTTTGAGTGATGAATCATCAATAACATAGTGTAATCCATTGAAACCTGTCAATGTTGCGTCAACTGTAACACCCATAACACCATAAATGCTGTTTGCGTGAAGATCAACTTCATTGATAGCTGCAACCAATGTTGAATTGGCTGTTGTTGTAAGGTCTGCTGGATTACCAATCTTACCATCCACCTGATCGGTAGTATCTTTCAACTGGGTATCCAATGTTGTAACTGCTGCCTTAACAGTAGCATCATCAGCAACATAATTCAAACCAGCGAATCCCGATACTGTAGCATCAGTAGTAACACCCAATACTGCATACAAACTATTTGCATGTGTATCAACTTCATTAATGGCGGCCGAAATTGTAGTAGCACCCGTTGAAAGTGCTGTGTTACCTAACTCTGCATCCAACTCATTGATAGCACCTACAACAACTTTTGATGTTGTGGTCAAATCACCCCAAACACCAACTCCTGTTTCAACTCTTGCTAGGTTTGTATCTAATGTAACAACACCGGCTTTCAAATTTGTATCTGTTGTATATGTGCCTGTGAATGCTGTAAATGAGCCATCTGCGTTAATACCAGCTGATGTTTGAGTAGCATCCAATTCATTTTGAAGATTATTGGATGCACTAGTAATATTTGCCTTTGTAGCAACTTCCAACAATTGTGTTCCTTGCCAAACTTCAACAACATCAGTAGTTTCATTCCACTGAATGAATGTCATCACACCTTCTGTACCTCTATCAACTTCCAAGCCGGCGCTCTGTGTTGGAGCAACCGCACCAATGCCGTTGTTCAAGGTGATGATGTTATCAGCCACTTTCAAAATTTCTGTTTCGATAACTGTTTGTGTGCCGGAAACTGTCAAGTTACCATTAACAACAAAGTCGCCGTCAACAGTTGAATTGCCGGTTGTAACAACATTACCATTGACTGTTAAGTCTGCATTTGTACCAACTGTACCAACTGTAGTAGCACCTTTGAGATCGGTTGTACCGTCAACTGTAGCTGCACCTGTAACACCAACAGATGCCAATGTTGTAGCACCTGTAACACCCAATGTGCCACCAACTGTAACATTACCTGTTGCATCAACTGTAGATGCATCAACGTCTGTGAATGTGGCAACACCTGTAACACCCAATGTGCCACCAACTGTAGCCGCACCTGTAACACCAACAGATGCCAATGTTGTAGCACCTGTAACACCCAATGTGCCACCAACTGTAGCCGCACCTGTAACACCAACAGATGCCAATGTTGTAGCACCTGTAACACCCAATGTGCCACCAACTGTAACATTACCTGTTGCATCAACTGTAGATGCATCAACATCACCGAATGTTGCTGTACCTGTAACACCCAATGTACCACCAACTGTAGTGTTACCTGTAACACCCAAGTTTGTTGAAACTGTTGCGCTATTCAATGTTGCCGCACCAGATGTTGAAACTGTTGTTGCTGAAACCGCACCAGCTGTAACACCAGCTAGTGTTGTGTCTCCTGTAACACCCAATGTGCCACCAACTGTAACATTACCTGTAGAAGTGACGAAATCTGCTGTCAAACCAGCTGAGTTGTCTGCCTTATGGAGGGTAATTGCGTTATCTGTAGTATTACCTGTTGTTGTAACACCCTGTAGATCGATTTGAATACTGTTTGTTGAAACAGAAGTAATTTGACCTTGTGCGTTATAATTGATTGTTGGTATTTCTGTAACCGAACCAACCGAACCAGCAGTGATATTGATCTTCTCAACTTTATCTGCATCCAACTCATTGATAGCGGCAACAAATGTACCCTTTGCTGTGGTTGTAAGAGTTGATAATACACCGTGTTCTGCATCCAACTCATTGATAGCTGCAACAAGTGTACTCTTTGCTGTGGTTGTAAGAGTTGTCAAATCACCAATCTTACCGATTGTCTGTGCTTCAACTGTATCCAATCTTGCATCCAATGCATCAATATCGGCGGCGTCAGCAATAACTTTAGTTTCCAAGCTTGTACCATTCGCAGCGAGGAATGTGCCCTTCAATTTCTTTTCTGTGGTGTTGAACCAAATTCTACCTGCATTTTGAACCCCTGTTACTGCTGGGTCAGAAGCCAAACCTTCGAGAATAAGATTTCCGAATTTGCTGTTTTCTGCCAACACAGGATTATGTAGTTTCACGATAGCCATTTATAAACTCCTTTAGTGTGTTTGATATTTTTTATTTATTTATTCGAGTATTCGATTTCTTACTCAGTGACACCCACATTCAATATCATTCAGTGGTATTTATTACAGAATGAGAGTAGTCGGTCAAATATCAGAACATCAAAATACGAAAATATCTTTCGCCTCCGGCGGTAAAAATATTGGATTTTCCGTTTCTTTGTATAACACACCCATCAACTTTAGGAATTTTGGGTATTCAAAACCAATATTTAGAAGTCTAGTTAGATATTGTTCAATATATTGTGCATTAAATGGTTTTCTAAATTCTTCTCTTGCCAGTCTTAGGAATTTTGGATCCTCAATGAAAAATCTTATGTATTTTTCATCACATTCTGGAATAGGTGTGAATAAATTGCTGGTCAACCTAACGCTTCTTTCAGACCACAAAGTTTTAACGTGATCAAGACCCATATCATTTTTGATTACCAGTGATAAAATAACGGTTCTACCATGCTTACCATAAAACTTATCCATATAACCCAGCATTCGTTCGTATGCAGCGGTTAGGTCATTTCTGAGAAGGATAGTTGCAAACAGTGGAGTATCCAAACGAGTATTCATCACATTGCGAGTGATGTGTTTGAATATCAGGTTTTGAGAAGTTTCATTAACATACTTCTCTAAACGTTCTGTTCCTTTTGGGAATATAAGTGGCATAGTTCTCTTTGAGTAGATTGATTTATATTATTTATCAATCCACCCAAAGAGAACCGAGATTAATTAGCCTGAGCAGCTAACACATTCTTCCTTAGAAGAAATATCGGCAGAGTTTTTCTGTACCGATCTGATGTAATACACAGTTTTCATATTCTTCTTCCATGCTTCCATCAATGTTTCATACATATACTTCGCATTTACTTCTGGCAAATTTAGGTTAAAAATCAGTTCCATAGAAATACCAGTGTCTGTCCATTTCTGAATCCTTGAGATAACATCAACCACTTCTTTTTGTGGGATGTTCTTGAATTCTTGATAGTACCAGAAATGATCTCTAATGTATGGAGGCATAATTGGCACGGCACCTTTAGAGTTCTTATCAACATAGAACTTACTGAATATTGGAAGAACAGATGCGGAACAACCCTGAACCAATGAGCTAGATGTATTAGGAGCGATCATGTGCAAATGACTGTTTCTGATACCATACTTTGCCAAACGATCAAAGGTTTTCATCCATCTTTCAGGATCCTTGGTATTCATTTGATACCATTCTCTGTTTCTACCCAAAATCAAACCCTTCGACCATTCCGAACCTTCGTAACGAGGATACTTACCACGTTCCTTAGCCAAAGTGATGGATGCGTTGATAGTGTAATAAGCAATATTTTCAAACAGTTCATCAACAACATCTTGCGATTTGTTGTATGCTATGTTTCTTCTCGCCAGATAATCAGCCAGACCCATAGAACCAACACCAATAGTTCTATATACATTATTATGGATTTCGCCCTCCTTGATAGGAACATCAGTAAAATCAATAGCATTGTCCAACAATCTTACGGCTGTTTCACAGGTTGAGTGTAATTCAGCTTCATCATTGATGTTTGCGAGGTTGATAGAATTGAGGTTGCAGGTATGCACCAAACCGGCTTGTGTTTCTCTAATGATTCTGTAACCACCATCTTTTTCTTCAACTCTTGTCTCCAATACGGTTGAAGGGCGGAAATTAGAGTAAGATTCCTGACACAAATTACCATTACCAATCATTCCATCATGTTTATTTGGGTTGGCTCTGTTCATGGCATCCTTGAATGTCAAGTATGGCATACCAGTTTCAACCTGAGTTTTCATAATTGTTTTGAAAAGGTTTTTTGCTGAAACACGTCTAACCAATTTCAAATGATTTTTATCATCTAGATCTGCCTTACCTTTGACAAGCTTCTTATATGCTTCTTCAAATGCCTCATCGGAAAGATTTCTCAAATCTACGCCAGATTCATCACCCAAATCATTAACAAGCTTTTCAATTTTTGCGTATGTGGATTCAAATTCCTCACCCCACAATTCAGCAATGGTAACTCCCAATTTTGCTCTGATTTCATACGGGTCGACCAAGGTCCATGTGGCTCCAGATTCAACTCTACGCATAAATTCATCGGAAACAACCACCTGTGGGAAGATATCGAATGCCTTCATTCTCTGATCGCCGTTTTCTGTTTGGAGTTCGAGGAAATCTTCAATATCCATATGCCAACTATCGAGAGCAACGGTACAAGCACCAGCACGCTTACCTTGCTGATTCACAGCAACAACGGTATCATTCACGTTTCTAACCCATGGCACTACACCGCCGGATGCGTTTGGCATACCACCGATCCACGAACCTTTACATCTGACTCTCGAAATATTCAAACCGACACCACCACCATTCTTACTGATTTCAGAAATTTGGTCTATGACATAGAAAATGCTATCTCTGCTATCATCCATAGCAGCAATGAAACATGAAGATAGATTACCATAAGGCTTACGGAGATTCATCAACATTGGGGTTGCCAAAGACAACTTTCTCTGAGCCAACTTCTCATAGGTATCCTTAACACGATCCAAACGAATTTCCTTTGGTTGGTATCTTTCGATCAACAACGCAGCTGTCAAGAATGCTTCCTGTGGTAGTTCCCATGGCTTATCACCACGAGTAAGCAAATATCTATGCGACATAATGTTCGCACCAGCATAATCAAAATCCATATCATAGTTCATGTTGAGGAATTGACCGGCTGCTCTGATTTCTTCTTCTGTATATTCTTTAGTGATAGCAGAATCATACAAACCCTGTTCGACCGACAACTGAACGTGTCGGAAATAGCAGTCATACCCGAAAGTATCATAGCCTTTCTCGAATTTAACATCTTTATATAGATCCATTAGCTTCAAACGAGCCGCCAAAATTCTCCAATCGGGTTCCTCAATAGAAGCCAATTGTAAGGACGTGTCAATCACGTTTTCTTGGATTTCTTTGGTGGTCATGTTGTTTCTAAATCTCATATGGAGATTAGATTCCAACTGAATTGGATTGACATTTAGGCCTTCCGAACCCCATTCAATAACCTGACGAATCTTGGTGATATCGAGTGGAACAACTTCCCCATCTCTCTTTACAATCTTATAATGCTTAGCCATAAAGCCCTTCCTCTTGTTCTAGTTTTGCGTAGTTGGTTTTCTTATTTACACCTATTTTACAAAAATTTTGAGGAACAAACTTTTTGAAAAATGTATAATAATTTATTCAATGAAAACAATAAATAGTTTCAAATCAAAGATTTTTAATCAAATGGGGAACACTAAATGAGTTTGAGCTTAATTGCCAGTTTATTTGCCGGTGCCGGCTCGCCATTCACGGCAGTAGGTCACGATGAAGTTATAAAAATGGAGTACTTCATTGGGATCGGTAGGATAGATACTGGAGTCATGGAAATACCATTGGCTTGGACATCATCCTATCTTACTGGTGTTTCTTTATCCGAAATAAGATGGGGGTTCTATAATACTGGGGAATCCGGAACAACCGAATCGGCAAAATTGGAATTTACATTACACGATATTGCCGGCCAAACACTATCCAACTTCATAAGAATAAAATCCGGTGGATGGTGTATATTTTTTAGGGGACCAACGTCTTCTGGATTTCCGTGGTGGGGCGCCGATGCAATATATTACCCAACCCCAGATTCATGTGATTTACAATTTTCACAAACACAGGGTTTCACATATAGATTTTCTGCAGTTCCAATTGGAAATATCTCCAAAACTGCCATCCTGGCAGCTCATTCAAAAGTAACAATAAATGGTTTGAATGAGGGGAATGTGGCTCATGGAAACACATTCAAGGATTATCTCGAAGAACTTGAAGTTAAATGGAATAAAATGATTTCTGAGAGTCCGGAAAAAGCCGGAACAGCAAAAATTAAAATTCAAATGCGAGGCGGTGAGGCAGCAAATGATGAGGCATTAACCCAATCGCCGGTCATAACCGAACAGGAAAATAAAGGTCAGAATGTTGTGCGAACAGGTGACCCATCGGCGAAAATAAAGCAGATCGAATTTTCACAGCTTCAAAACATCGCAGAAGTAATAAAATCATTATGGCAGAAAAGATTTGTTTCCACAGAAACATCACCCGAAAAAGGCATCAGTCAAAGCTCACACCTTGAGGTAAACTTCGCAAAATATGAAGCTGGCACAAGCATCATAGATGTGAAATGCCACAAAACAACCGTAACCGACGATACCTCATATGTATTCCCAATATGTGTAGGAACAGATGACGTATGTAGTGGCTTTCCATACAGGGCACAAATAGCAGCCATAAACTTCAAAGGCCTATTTACATTATTGGCAGCAGATAAGTTATCTGCAGAAAAAGGTACTGGACCATTGGAACCTAGTCAGGCTGGTAATCAAGAACACGGTCCAATACAACACGCAAAAACACATGATGTTTCGGAATCAACGCAAAAAGAAAATACACTGGCACTACTTAGTTTGGCTGCTGGTATGGGTAGAGGAAACAACCCAATGTATGATGGTTGGGGAGAATTCAATTCATTAAAAAGTGTCCATAAAAATGCGGATTTCACCATAGATTTAGATATGCCTTATACTTTCGCTTTTACTCCACAGGCACATGGAGGCCTATTAAAAGATTCCATACCAGGTGATCCTATGGGTGGTATAGATATCAAGGTTGGAGCCTTTTTGTTTTTTTGGTGGTACACCGATCCACATTGCCAAGACGTATCACTGGTAAGAGAATTAACAACAAAGTATAGAATAACAAAGGTGCAGCATACTATAGGATTAAGTGGAAACACAACACAAGTATCATTAAGTCATCTTAATGTTGGTAACTAATAAGGGATAGGTATGGGCAATACTGTATTAAATCAAAAAGCACAAGATGCCTTTAATGTAAAGGGCGATGGTGTCTTTGGAGTTGCGAGAGTTATTGGTAGAAATGACCACACAAACCAACTTAGAGTAAGAATTTATCCACTAAGCGAAACCAAAGACTTCAAATACATAGAACACAATAATGTGGAGCATTATCCTTTTGCAGAGGTTCTTTCACCGGCAAAAGGTGAAAATCATGGATATTATTATACTCCGGAGTTTGGTGATTTTGTAGTTTATACTCAAATGGCAAGCGGACACTATATTTTGGGTAGTATTTCTGCGCCTTCATGGGAGTTTTCAGCCGTAAACATCCCAACAGAAGCCCAGAATACACAAGCAAATGGCAAAGAATACAATGTATCTCACTGGCCGGATCTTACCGAAAAGGGTTATCATCTACCGTCGCCGACATTGGGAGACATTTATCAACCTTCTACATTTTTACAAAGATGGAGAAAAAATGATATCCTAATGTATAACACTACAAAAATCGGAACACAGGCACATTCTGCTGCAAAATTAATGGAGTTCAGATCAGCAGAAAGCAATATGCTCCAACTGGTTGATATTGGTAATTTTAATACAAAGCCGGGCATAGATGGTAAAAATTCAAAAGAATACTCTCCAGCCAGACAAACAGACTATCGTGATTTGTGGGAGGGATTCAATGTCAATAGAGAATTCTGGACAGAACGAACGGATAAGCCGCCTTTGACTAATGAATCTCAATATATTAAATTGGCGACCAATGGTAATGTTGCTGGCAAAGGAAAAGAAGTGCCTTGGGGAGATACAGGCGCGGATTTACCCGATTTATCGAGGGGAGAAATTCGCTGGGATGATAGAGTTGCTGATGGCTCACACGAAACATCCAAAATTTATTGCCCAGTATATCAAACACTTAAAGCGGCTCCTGGACCTGATAGATACACCCAAGATAAGAAAAAGTTAGATCCATATGAGGCCGGTGTTCCTTATCGTTTCAAGGTTAAAAAGTGGATTGAAGATACTGGCAATCCATACGATCCAGAAGTCCAACACTTTAACGTGGGCCACTATTTAACTCTGTCAAACACCATCTTCAAAAGAAGGGCAATGTTGTCGTCTGCTAAAGGTCATCAAATGGTCTTTTCAGACATTGATAATGATGAAAAAGTTTTGTTAAATTCACACAGAGGCAAATATCTGTATATGGAGGATTGTGCACCTGGAACTTATGATGCGATGTGGTTTGCATCTCAAAGACATCATATGTTATTCGTGGATCATATGGCACCACCATGGTTGATCGATGATAAGGGTGCGGAGAGACATAGATTAGTTGATCCAAATCAAATGGCTGGTTCATCGTATCAGTTAATCCAGACAGAAAAATATCAAAAAATATGGTTATGTGACAGTCCAAAAACCCCTAGAATACACGTGCATTCAACTGATGGACACGAAGTTTTATTGTTGGATCACGATTATGGCACAACCAGTATTTCACCAACACCACACAAAGGTAAGATTCAAATTACAACATCCGACAAACTCATGCAAATCTGTATGGATGTAGAAAATGGTGATATCACCATTCAAAATCACAACTTGGGTGGTAAGAGTCCAAAAACAGGCGATATCAAACTATATGCCGCACATGATATAAAATTAGAGGCAAAAAATCAAATATGGTTTTGGGCTGATATGGGATTTGAAATAACGTCCGAGAGTGGTGCGTGGAATATGGATATCGTGGATACGAACTACAACTGTGGATTAGCTGCAATGGGTCCTTTTGAGCCGGTTGTCCCGGATTCTATAAGACCAACAGTCTTAACAAATATCGATGTAACCGAAGGTAAATTAATAAACAAATACAACCCATCATAAGAGCAAAAAAATACCCACCGTTAAGTGGGTATTTTTAGACTTTCAAAATTCTATTACTTAATTCCTTCCAGGGGAATCCTATTTTTTCGGCCTTTTCAACAGAATCATCAAATCCATTATTTAACTTATCCACAAAATCAAAGACATCATCCACATTGCGAGTACCAATATATTTGAACAGTGGAAATGGTTCGTTTAGCTGAACACTTGTTATTGCCAAAGCATAAATGCCGGTTGGGTAATCCTTCTGCATAAACCACACAGCATATTCTTTATTCTGAAATGTTGCCTTACATGATGCTCCACGACGACCGTACCTATCTTTCATAAACCCCACGTTTTCTGGATTATAACCTTTTACTTTCAAAAGGGTTAGAAAGGCTGTATCTTTTAACATTTGTCTAAGTCGTTATTTGCTTCACAACCATCGGTTGTGCTTCTTTTTGGTGTATTTTCACAGCTACAATCTCCACCACACCCACCGACACCATCACATTCTTTTTCAGTATTGCAACCGGAATCATTGCATCCATGACCACATCCGCCCGTTTCACCTCTAGCCGCCCTTCTAATTTCCTCTTCGGTAATTTCAATGATTTTTGCGCCTCGGACAACTGCCTCAACCTCATCGTGAGTTAATTCCTTATCCATCAATTCGGCGGCTTTTTCAATGATTTTGTATCGTGCATCGGAGAAATTACCAATAATCATAGCCTTAAACTCGTCTTTATCAAATTCCGGATTAAAATGAATCTGATTGGCGTATTGGACATTGAATCCATCAGTCAAGATGGCAAAGTTATTTGGAATATCCAAAATAACATCTTTTTTGAATTTGATATACAAATCCCCATTGGGTTTTGTTTCGGTGGACGCAATCGCATTTGCAAGAGCAATTACATTATCCAATGCACTTGCTGAAATTTCTCTATTACCAATAGTAACTAAATCATTCATAACAACCCCTATTATAATATCGCCGTTAGAGATTATTATACAATTCTGGATATGTTAGAATAAACAAATATAAACATTGGTAGAGCCGGTCAAATTTACTCCCCCACAAAGAAGTGGGTGTAACACACCGGACCACATCAAACTATTTGCATAAACTGTTGGACATCCCAAGGCTTGTAATGTCATATGTGGTGGACATACTGGACACCCATGAGGAATAAAACAATCTACCATACGCTTTGCGGGCAAGCTATTTGCAAACACATTTGGAGATCCAGAGCAACTTGGTCGCGGAGGATAGCATCCGTGTCCGGTACAAATATCTGGCATTCTTGTAGCTAGGGTTCCCATAGTTATTAATCCGTTATGTTTGTTCCGTTTGGATAAATCGGATACTTGTGATTATTTGGATCGTATCTATCCAAGTTTCTGAGGTTGTGTGTGAAATCACCAGCAACTTTTGCATATGCTTCTTTGAGTTCTGTCCAAAATGGTTCATGAATGTTGGTTGGGAATGATCCGCGACGCAATTCTGCCATTCTAACATCACCCTTCAAATCTCCATGAACATAAGAAATGACCAAAGCCTCAATTGCTCTTGTGATTCTTTCCTGTGCGTGGGTTGAATTTTTCAAGAAAGAGCCCTTGGCTGTCATTGGTCCAAGTGCTGCCTCAATAGAATCTTTGTTGTTCAGATCTAGACCTTCAAGCTTTGCCTTAATTTCATCTTCTGTGAAAATGCATGTCAAAATACCGGTTAACATTTCTGTTGTTTTATGTAATCTACCATTCAAAGTGGTGTCGTATTCTCCAGTTTCTCCACCAGTCTTACCCAATTCTAATTCATCATATTTTTTGCCGGTAATGACTTTACATAACAAATCTCTGAATAGATCGGTAGTATTCATTTCTTCTATATCTGCCTTTCTATCCGCCGACGGTGCAGGTTTTTTACCAATGCCCAATTCTGGATAAATTGCGTCTGGGATACCAGTGTGGATTTCATACAGTGTATTATTAAGTTGTTGTAATGCTTCTATCATACCCTCAATCTCCTTGCCCGTCAGGCTTTCACCCAACATTTTACATAAAAGTAGCTGATACATCATTCCATCAGCTGAATCAGCAGCCGGTTTTAGTGGTGGTGCTGGTGGTGGTTCATTACCACTAGCAATCATATCGGCAATACCTTTGTCTATGTATTTATCCTTGTCTGGATAACCAGTCTTGATATTTTCAGTTGGAAATTCTATTTCCGATGTTGTTACTACATCTTTTAAACACAAGTCTGTAGAAAATATTTTTGATTCCACTTTTGGATTCTTAAAAATATCTTTGACCGCTACATCAACGTCCCACATAAATGGACTTTCCACGCCAACTTTTAATTTGGTTTTGTATATATTCTCATCAACCTTAACTTCGACCAAATCATCAACCTTCAAACATCCTTTTTCTGCAGTTCCAGACAGTTTAACAAACCCATCCCCTACGGATTTCATCTTATAGCTTATAATGGATTTTTCATTACCCGATCCACACGCATCAGATCCGCCTTCGGACTTGCTAGTTGATTCTGTGGGTTTTATTCCTGCCTCTGAATTATCTGGTTCGGGAGGTGGATTGCCACCGCCACCAGTATCACCGCCACCAGTATCACCGCCACCAGTATCACCGCCACCAGTATCACCGCCACCAGTATC